>WUUC01061111.1_pt1 | contig 52116 bp, 78 predicted proteins | sample 6278441 | NCBI WGS metagenome assembly WUUC01 (sample SAMN13675441, study PRJNA597444) | soil metagenome | isolation source: soil | place: USA: Washington | collected 2017-10
GAAGCCGGCGGGCGTCCCGGCGGCCACGTACGGCCTCCACACCTGCTGGGAGGCCCTCATCGTCGTCCGCGGCCGCAAACGACGGCCGGGCCGTCGCGACTTCCTGTACGCCCACGCGGCCCGTGGTGGCGTGCAGTGCGAGCGTGACGCGCTCCCGGGCCGGAAGCCGCTGGCGTTCTGCGCCTGGCTCTTCGATTGCCTCGGAATGGTGCCCGGAGACGACCTGGTCGACCTCTTCCCCGGCTCCGGCATCGTCTCGAGGGCGTGGGCCGAGCTGTCGTCGAGGACCTCAGCGACGTCTCCGTCGCCCGAGTATTCCTGCGACGCGTCGCCACCTGGTGCGGGCGACGGCATCCGTTCGCTCGAGCGATGAGCGACGGGAGCCGTCTGCCGACGGCACCAGCGACTCCCCACCGGCTCCGGCGAATGCCGCCCGTTGCGGCTCCGCCGACGCGCCGTAGCCTGGGCGGGTGCCGCTCGGTCTCCGCCTCGACGCCGACGGCGACCTCGACCTCACGGGCGGGCGGCTGACGCTCGAGGACGACGTCGCGCAGCGGGTGCAGCGGCGCCTCCGGCTCATCAGGGGCGAGTGGTTCCTCGACCTCGACGCGGGCGTGCCCTGGCTCACCGACATCCTGGGGCGCGGCGTCAACATCGGGCTCATCCGCTCGGTGCTGCGGGACGCCATCCTGGGCACCGAGGGCGTGTCGGCCCTCCGGGACTTCGTGCTCGACTTCGATCGCGACGACCGGCGGCTCCGTGTCTCGTTCCGGGCGCTCGGTCCTGACGGCGCCGCGACGGCCGCTTCGGTCGAGGTGGGGATCGGCCTGTGACGTACGGGCTCCTCACCACCGGCTTCAGCGCGAAGAGGCTCGCCGACATCAAGCTCGAGGTCGAGGAGTCGTGCCGCGGCATCTACGGCACCAACGTCGACGTCTCGCCCGCCGAACCGCTGGGCCAGCTGATCGGCATCCTGTCGGAGCGCGAGGCCCTGCTCTGGGAGCTCGCTGAAGCGGTCTACAGCGCCGGCTACCGGGACGGCGCCTCGGGCGTCAGCCTCGATCGCGTCGTCGCGCTGGCCGGCATCGTGCGACGCGAGGCGACCCATACGGTGGTCACGCTCACCGGCGCCGGGACCGCCGCCACCGTCATTCCCGCCGGCTCCGTGGTCAGCATCGACGACACCGGAGAGCGCTTCGCCACCGACGAGGAGCTCATCCTCCCCGGCTCGGTCACGGCGACGGCCGAGGAGGAGGGCGCGATCGTCGCCCTCGCCGGAACCGTGTGGGCCATCGAGACGCCGGTGGCGGGGTGGACCGGCGCCACGAACGCGACCGACGCCGACCCGGGGCTCGTGCGCGAGACCGACGCGCAGCTGCGGCTTCGCCACGCCCAGACGATGCGGGCCGGGCCCGGCAGCTCGGCCGACTCGATCCGGGCCTCCCTGCTGGCGCTGGACGGCGTGTCCGAGGCGGTCGTGATCGAGAACGAGAACATCGGCCCGAACGCCGCCGGCCAGCCGGGCAAGAGCTTCCAAGCTGTGGTGCGGGACGGCGACGCGCAAGAGATCGTGGACGCCATCTGGGCCGGCAAGCCGGCCGGGATCGAGACCTACGGCTCGAGCTCGGGGACCGCCGTGGACGCCGCCGGCAACGGCCACACGGTCTACTGGACGGAGCCCGACCCCATCGAGGTGTGGATCGAGATCGACGTCGAGGTCGACACCGACCCCGAGGGCGTCAGCTCGTTCCCGGCCGACGGCGAAGCGGAGATCGAGGCGGCGATCCTGGCCTTCGCGGCGACGCTCAAGATCGGCCAGAACGTCTCGGCGTGGAAGCTGAAGCGCGTGATCGAGACCGAAGGCATCGAGGACCTGACGATCCGGATCGGCCTCGCGGACCCGCCGACCACCGACGCCACGGTGGTGATCGCCCAGACCGAGCTCGCGGTGCTGGACTCCAGCCGCATCACCGTCGTGAGGACCAACTAGCATGACCATCGCCGCCTACCGCATCTCAGTCGAGGACCAGGCAGCCGTCGCCGACAGCACGTCGAGGGCCGACGGGGTGCCATCCAAGGAGGTCACGCTCCGCTCGATCGGCGCGGGCACCACCCACGAGTTCTCGTTCTCGGGCGTGTACCCGGGCCCGGCCCCGACGCTGACCCAGGGCGAGGACCCGCGCGACTGGACGTTCACGCCGTCCGCTGCGTACGGCCAGAGCTTCGACATCGATCTCGTGGTGGACCGCCTCACGGGTGACCCGAAGCGCGCCAGCCTCACGTACCGCATCCCCAGCGAGGTGAAGGGGCTGCTGTTCCCGGTCGGCAGCGATCCCTCGACGGTGGCGGCCCAGGTGGCGCTCGCGGCCGTCGAAGCCGACGTCTCGGTCGACGAGGCGGCGGCCGACGTGAGTGAGCTCCAGGACGCGGTCGCGGCGCTCGAGGAGACGGCGGATGCGCTGGTCCTGACGGCGCCGGTCGCGCGCGTCACGATGCCGGCGGACTCGACCCTGACGGGCGCGCAGGCCGACACCGAGACCGAGCACGCCGCGCTCGCGCTCACGGGGCTCGTGGCCCGTGGGACGATCCGCTGGCTCGCGCGCGTCGTCTGTACCGGCCAGAACGCGGCCGACACGTGGCGACCTCGGGTCTATCTCGACGAGGAACTGATCGCTGACTTGGGCACCATCGCGTTCACGCCCGGCCAGGAGTCGACCATCGAGGGCGAGATCCAGATCCGCACCCTCGGAGCGAGCGGAACCTTCGACAGTTCGACCGAGGGCGACAACCCGGTCACCGGTGAGGACGAGCGCGACTCCGTGGTCGACGGCGCCGTCGACACCACCGGGCCGTCGGTGCCGCTGAGCGTCACGAACGAGTGCTCGACCAACAACGCCGACAACATCATCACGCTGCGGGACTTCTCGGCCGAAGTCTGGCCCGCGTAGGAGACCACGATGCCGACATACACAGAGGGCACGAGCGGCGGCACGACCAGGGGGCGCGTCTCCGCCTTGGAGGCGGTCATCGCATCACCACCCCGCATCTTCTCGATCAACCGGATCGATCCGATCACGATCAACACCCCGACGTCGATCGTCATCCGGGGCGAGAACCTGCTGCAGCAGCAGACCTTCGATTCGATCCTGCTCGGCGACGAGGTCTCGGGCGTCCGGATCTCGTCGCTGCTCCCGGGGGCCGCGACGGGGCTCCTGCTCTCGTACATCGAGGACATGGGGGAGTTGAGCTACCTGGACCTCATCGGCTCGACGCTGCTGATCCATCACGTCGGCGCCATGACGTACCAGGAGATCTTCGACCTCTGGACCAACGAAGCGACGTCGGCCATGAAGCGGCTCTTCTTCCTGACGCTGATCGGCACCGGGCTCGACACCCACGCGGGCCTGGACCTCGTCGATGAGCCGCTGGCCGGCGGAGCCGGTGAGGGGCTCGTGGTGTACTTCGGGAAGAACACCCAGCCGGTCATCGAGGAGGGGCTCGGGCTCCCGAGCGAGACCGTCGTGACGTTCTCGACCGAGGACTTCTCGGACTACGTGGCCGACACGCGCTGCATCGTCACGATCGTCACCGACGGCGTGACGGCGGTCGGACCCACGCTCGACATCGACGTGCCCTGATGAGCAGCGCGATCCTTCGCATCCAACAGGCCACGCTGGTCGACGTCACGGACGGCGAGAGCCGGAACGACGGCATCCCGAACCAGGTGGTGACGTTCACCTCGATCGGTTCGGGCACCACCCACGAGCTCTCGGTCTGGGATGTGTACCCGGTCGGCACGCCCCGGACGCTCGCGCACCCGTCGGCGCTGGTGTGGACCATCAACCCGGGCGCCGGCTACCTGAAGAGCTACGGGGTCGAGCTCGTGGTCGACCGCGGGCTCGCGACCGAGGTGCGGTGCAGGCGCGTCTTCCGGATCGCGGGCCAGGTCTCGGGGCTCTGCGCGATGCTGTTCGGCGAGGACGCGGACCCCACGGGCTCGCTCGACAACGCCGGGGCGGCGGTGATCGCGGCCTCGGACGACAACGCGGGCGGCTCGTACCGTGGCTTCGGGCCCCACCTGAACGCCGCGATCGCGAAGATCGAACTCCTCTCGGCGGGCTCAGGCATCACGTACGGGCTGGTCGGCGAGATGGTGGCGGCCGGCACGACCGCCGACGCCGGTGTCATCAACAAGCCGATGCGGATCGACGCGCGGGTCGCGCTCCCGGCCGCCGGTGGTGACTCGTCGGGCACGCTCATCGCGCTGGTGAACACGCAGGCGCGCGGGCTCAGGACGACCACGGGACCGACCACGCTCGCCATGGGGGCGGTCGCCGACGGTGAGTACCTTCGGCGCTCAGGCACAGACATCATCGGTGGCCCCGGGGGCGGCGGCGGCGGCGTGCCCGATCGCATCTTCGCTGTCTTCGTCCCGGCGGCCGTCGATTCGACCAACTACACGATCACGGCCCGCACCGGCCCCGACACGACCAACACCCAGATCCAGATCAACTCGGGCGTCGGTTCGTCCTTCAACAGCATCCGAGACCTGCTGATCGCGGCCTTCCAGGCGGAGGGCTACACGGCCGCCGCAGGGGGCGCCCACAACGGCTGCTTCACGGTCCGCCGCACCGGCGTGTCCTTCGACCTGATCTGCACGGACACGAACCTCGCGATCTGTCGGCTCATCGTCGGGAAGAGCCTGCACTTCGGCAGCCCGCGGATCGCTGACGGGCTCGCGGCTGAGCCGATCGGCTACGCGCCGTCGGGCACGAACGCCTACGAGACCAACAGCCTCGCGACCACGTTCACCGACTTCTACGCCGCCAACAGCGCCAACAGGATCTCGTTCGATCTTCTGGAGGGGCTGCGACTGATGCTCGGCTTCACGGCCGACGAACTCCCGGACGGCGTGTGGTCTTTCGAGGGTGGCTTCGGCGCCTCCTCGAGCATCGGTGGGGCGCAGACCCTCACCGTATGGCGACACCCGCAAGGGCCGGCGTCCAACGCGACCGACTCACGGTACAACACCTGGATCCACTCGGGCGCGAACTCCAATGTGGCGAACGCAACCAGCCACGGGGTGACTTTCGAGACCGACCCGAACGGGCGGATCTGGCTGCAGAAGCAGACGGCCAACACCGCGGACGCCATCCAGGGGTTCAACTGGCGAGCCCGGTTCATCGCTGAGCCATGAGCTTCGGCGCGGGCCCATTCGGCGCGTCTCCGTTCGGCGCCGCCGGTGCGCCGGTGCCGGCCTCCGCGACGCCCGACATCGAGGACCACTGCGCGGAGGCGGTCGACCGGCTGGCCGCCCAGTACCGCGGCAAGGCCAAGATCGAGGCGCTGATCTGCCTCTTCGGTGACCGCGCCCAGGAGCTCGAGCAGGCGCTGACCGACGTCCGGGAGCTGCGCAACGTCGAGGACGCGGTGGGGCAGCAGCTCGACGGCATCGGGACCCTGGTGGGGGAGCGGCGCCAGGGGCTCGCCGACGGCGCCTACCGGATCCGCCTCCAGGCCCGCATCGCCGCCAACGCCAGCTGGGGCCGGCCCGACGAGCTGATCCGCATCCTCGAGATCCTGGTGGCAGGCGCCTCTCCGGTGACGCTGGTCGAGCACTACCCGGCCGGCCTCGTGATGGCGGCGCACGGCATGACGCTGCTGGAGGGCGAGGCGTTCGCCCGGATGCTCCAGGACGCCGCGCCGGCGGCCGTGCGGTTGATCCTCCACCACTTCCAGCCGGGCGTGACGCTGTTCAGCTTCGACGAGGCGCCGACGCTCGGCGGCTGGGCCGAGGTCGGGACGCCGATCGACCCCGCCGTCATGTGGGCCGAGGCGACCTGACGAATGCCGCCCGTTGCGGCGGTGGTGCGGCCGACGATGCTGTAGCGCGTGGCCGTCGAAGAGCCCACCAACCTGCCGCGGTGGGCCGACAATCCACCGGCAGGCCCGCCCGACACCATCACGGAGCCGAGCGAGCCCGAGAAGGACGCCGGCTGGCAGGCCGCGCAGCCGTACCGCCAGTACGACAACTGGTTCAAGAACCTCGCGTACCAGTGGATCCGGTTTCTGTCGTCGGTGTGGTTCCGGTGGAGCGACATCGGGCCTGACTTCCACATCCCGGACTCCGCGACGTCGCCCACCACGGGCGCTGGGCTCACCGGCACGTCGGGCGCCGTCACGGCCATGATCGAGGGCCGGCGGGTCGTCGGCGTCAGCGAGGCGCGGCTCTTCGGCGCCAGCACGGACACGTACATCGACCTGGACCGCGATGGCGTGTGGACCTACGTGCAGGTCGCCAACGGCGCGGGCGAGCCAGCCCTCACGGCGAACTCGATCCGCGTCTTCAAGCTCGTCACCGACGGCGCCGACCGCACGGCCGTCACGTCGTACGTGTCCGAGCAGGTGAAGACCAGCAAGCCCTGGCGCTTCGGCAAGGGCATCGAGCTAGGGGCCGACTTCCTGACGAGCGCCGCCGCGGCCGCCATCGCACGGATCATCGCCAAGTATCGCAACAACGTCGATGCCACGTACACGCCCCTGTACGAGAGCACGGCCTCGACCGGGACCAACAGCGGGCTCAGGATCTACGCCCACGTCCCCGCGGCCGGCGCCGGAGCGCACCGCAGCATCGTGCTGACCGTGAACGCCCGGTGGGACCCCACGGGTCCGCTCTGGTACAGCGACGACACCGCCGCGATCTCGAGCAAGTGGACCTTCGGGCAGCCCGGCACGGTCGGCGACGTGGGGCTCACGCAGCACCAGATCGCCCCCTCGGCCTCGTGGGCCGACAACGCATGGGACGACGGGCCCGCCCCGTGGCTCCCCGCTGGCGTGCGGCTCGGCAACGACCTCGACCCCGAGACCCCGCACATCATCGCGCGGGGCGACGACGACGGCGAACGGTGTGCGCTGTTCTTCGAGCAAGACATCGTCGTCAACGCGAACCCGCCGCGGATCTATCTCGTGACCGGCGGCGGGACGGCCAGCTTCGGGCCCTGCATGGAGTTCACGCAGAACGCCCGGTGGGACGTGGCGACGACCCGGTGGGTTCGAGACGCCGCCGGCCGGGCGACCAAGTTCGCGATCGGTGCCCACGGCATCCAACTCCTGAACTTCGACGCGACCTCGACGGCCAACTGGGTGGACACCATCAGCGGCGCGACGTGGAAGACCATCCTGAGCGTCGCGAGCGAGATCATCACGGCGGCCTCCTTCCAGGACGTCGACGTCGTCGGGACCCTCACGGGCGACATCGCGGACGTCAACAGCCTGCTGGCCGTGAACGCGACCGTGGACGGCACCACGACCTCGGGCGCCTTCGCGTGGGACGCGCCACGCGCCGGTGTTGTCACGGTCTCCGGGGCGCGGCTAACGAAGACAAACGGTGGCGCCATCACGGTTCCGAACCCAGGTACCAACGCATTCACCGGCGTGCTCAAGGCGATCAAGAACTCAGGCGCCGCGACCGAGGATGCGGGGTGGTGGCAATTCGATGTCCCAAACGGGGTGACGATCTCCTCGTGCGTCGTAAATGGTCTCTTCACCCCATCGGCGGCCACGCTGGAGGCCACACTCGTTCGCGCGCCCAACAGCGGTGGTGCACCCACCTCGCTGCGGGTTGGCGGCGGCGGCGTAACGGCGCTGAGCAACGGCGCGGCTGGCGATCTGTCGCTGACGCTCGACCAGAACCTCGACGTCGATAACAACCTCTATACCTACTATCTGTGGATTCACGGGGCCGACGCCACATACTTCGACCTCTACAGGTTCGAGGTCCACTACACGACCATGGCGGTTCGAGCGTAGCCATGCCGACCTTCTCCGCAAGCTCGCTTGCAAAGCTGGCCACCTGCGATCCGCGGCTCCAGGCGCTGTTCGCCGAGGTGGTGTTGCACGTCGACTGCACGATCCTCTGTGGCGAGCGCGGCGAGGCGGAGCAGAACGCCGAGTTCGACGCGGGCCGATCCAAGCTGCGGTACCCACACTCCAGGCACAACAGCCGCCCGTCGCGCGCCGTCGATGTGGCGCCGTACCCGATCGACTGGCGGAACCAAAGGCGGTTCGATCACTTCGCCGGCGTGGTCCGCGGGATCGCGCTCGCCATGGGGATCAAGCTTCGCTGGGGTGGGGACTTCAACAGGAACTACAACCCCGCGGACGAGTCATTTCTCGACCTGGTCCACTTCGAGATCGACGGAGACTAACGATGACCATCGACGTCCGGATCACCATCGCGGCCACGATCGCCGGCATCGAGCACACCGGAGGCGCGACCGTCACGCTCACGCCCACCGCACCCACGCCGAGCCCACCGCCGGTCCCGTCCCCGCTGCCGCCTCCACCTGTTCCGGCGCCGACGCCGGGCGCGTGGCCGACCGTCGGGATCAAGCTCGCGGGCGCGCTGGCGCCGCCGCAGGGCAGCTTGCCGGTGGGCGCTCGGTCGGCCGTCACGACGCTGAGCCGCCCCGCTCCAGGCGTGCGGGTCGCTGACCCCCGGTTCCCGGGCGTGCTGGTCCGCGGGCTCGGGCCCGGCTGGGTGCCGGAGTACAGCCAGATCAGCGCCGACAGCCCGGACGGCCGGCGCCTGCTGCTGGTGAAGCCGGACAACGGCCACATGGTGTTCGACCGCGCGACGCTGGCGCAGGTCCGGGCCATCCCGCCGGACCGCTACGCGCCTCGCTGGCTGCCGGATGGGCGCGTCCTGCTGCTGGCCGGCAACCCGTACAGGTTCCTGGCCTGGGACCCCGACAGCAACGCCACGACGCCGCTCTACACCTCGTCGTACCCGTACGGCCTCACGGCACACGTCCACGAGGAGCCGAGCGAGGACGGCCGGTGGACGGCCGGCATGGGGCACAGCGGCGGCGCTCCGACGGTCATCGCCGTGAACCTGCGCGAGAACCGCCTCGGCATGAAGATGACGGTGCCGAGCGACGCCGTGAACTGGGCGCGGGCCACGCCCGACGGGAAGCTGATCGCCGTCCAGTGGAACGCCGCGGGGAGCGGACGCAACCGCGGGATCGAGCTCTTCGACATCGAGAGCGGCGCGTTCGTCCGGCAGCTCGCGCCCGAGGGGCACCACGGCGACTGGGGGCGCGCGCCGGACGGCCGGGTGTTCTACGTGACGCACTCGATGCTGCACCCGTCGAACAACAACTACCCGTCGATCGTCGCCTACTGGACCGACGGAGCGGCGCCGACGCATCTCCGGATGGTCGAGTGGGGGGTGCTCGGCCACGTCAGCTGCCGAGGACCCCGCGGGTGGATCTGCGTCACGAACCAGCGGGCGGGCGCGGAGGTGCCGAATGCCCCGGGCGAGCTCTGGCTGATGCACGTCGTCACGGGCGAGACCCTCCGGCTGGCGCACCACCGCTCGTCCGGCGGCACCTACTGGGCCGAGCCGCACGCCACGCTGGCGCGCGACGGCAAGAGCGTGTTTTTCGGCAGCGACTGGAACGGCGGGGCCGTGGGCTCGTTCGCGCTGGAGCTTTGAGGAGGCCCGGTGGAGTGGTGGCTCGACGTCCTGGCGGCGCAGATCCCAGCGCCTGCGCTCGATCCCATGGGATGGATCCGCGATGGCGGTTACATCGCGGTCATCGGTGTCTTGATCGTCGGGCTCGGGATGCTGACCCGCCGGCTTGCCGATCGGGAGCGGCGGGTGGACGCTCTCCAGGATGCGCTGCTGGCTCTCCAGGAGCGGCGCGTCACCGACGCGCGGGACACCACCAAGATGCTGGCCGACGCGCTCAACGGCACCGGGGAGCACGACGCGGTGTTGAAGCGTGCCGTAGACGAACTGAGCTTCAGCAACGAGGTCTCGCGGCGCGGGCAGCGTGGAGCCGGTGGATGAAGCCGCGCGTCGCTCCTCCGGTGCCTGCTCCGTCGGACGAGCAGGAGACCCGACTCCGTGAGGCGAAGGCGCAGATCGCGACGCTGGTCCACTGCCAGACGGAGCGGCGTCGCCGGTTCGTCGCCCACGTGGCCAGCAAGCTCCAGCGCATCAATGCGCCCGTCGTGCTGGTGGTCGAGGACGATGAGCGGCTCGCGGTCTGGTTCGCCGAGGTCGTGGAGCACATGAGGGCGACGCCGCGGGTGTGCGGCAACGGCCTCCAGGCGCTCGCGATCGCCCAGGCCGAGCCGATCGACTTCTTCCTGATCGACCTCAACCTGCCGGGCATCGACGGCATCGAGCTCGCGGAGCGGATCCGCGCGAGCTCCCGGCTCCCGCTGTCGCCGATCCTGTTCGTGTCGGGCGAGATCCCGCGCGAGACCCTCGAACGGATCGCCACCCTGGCGGGCGCCAACGGGTACATCCACAAGCCCGTCAGCGAGGCCGACCTGCAGCGCGAGGTGCAGCGCCTGTTGCCGATGTCGAGCACGGGGCCGTGATGGGCGACGTCTGGGACCAGGTGCTGGCCGCGATCCTGACGACCCTGGCGAGCGTGCTGTCGTCGGTCCTGCTGGTGCTGATCTGGAAGGCCGCCGCGTGGGTGCAGGCCCAGACCAAGAGCGTCGAGGTCCGGACCGCCACGACCCGGATCGCCGAGTCGGCCGAGGTCGTCGTCAAGGCCGTCAACCAGCGGCTGGCCGACGACATGCGGGACCGCCACGGCAAGATCCCGGCGGACCAGGTGGGGCACCTCCAGCGGGTGGCGCTCGACCACCTCCGGGCCGAGCTCGGGCCGGCGTTCCTCGACGCCGCGGCCCAGCAGCTGAAGCTCTCGCGGCCGGCGCTCGAGGATCTCCTGGTGCGACGGCTCGAGGCGGCCGTCGTGGACAGCAAGCCACCGACGCCACCGACCACCCACCCAGCGCTGACCGCGGACCTGACGGTCCCAGGAGAACCTGCACCATGAGAATCCTCACCCTGCTCCTGATATTGCTCGCGTCCAGCTGTGCTGTCGCGCTCCGGGACGCCGACGGCTACCGGCTGTCGGCCGCCACCCACGAGGCCGACGCCCTGGAGGACGCCGCGGCGCTCCTGAGCGTCGCCCGGACGTCGACCCGGTGCCACGAGCTCGCCGCCATCGCGCTCACCAGGCGGGCGCGTGCGCGCTGGAGGCACGACATGGAGCTGTACGTCGCGGGGCTCGGTGACGACCCTGGACCCAGGCCGCCGATCCCCGGCGTCGAGACCGTCTGCGGTGGAGGTTCACCATGACGTCCGTCCTGATGGAAGCGCTCACGGCAGCCGCCCGCCGGGCCGGCCACACCGAGCTGTCGACCCTGCTCGCCGCCCTTCAGGCGATGTCACCCAGCAACCCCATCGAGGCCGCCGTGCTGGCCGGCGTCATCGAGGCGGCCCGGGTCCACGGGCCCGAGCTGATCGACGCGGCGATCACCGAGGCGCGGCACACGCTCGATCCCAGCGCTCAGCCGACGGCGCCGATCGGCGCGCTGTCGCCGCAGGCCAGGGCCGAGATCGCCGACGCGGCGCTCGAGATCGAAGGCCTGCACCGCCGGTCGACCCTGCGCTACCTCGACGCCGTCGGGGCCGTGCTGGGTCGCGTGCTCCGGGCCGCCGTCGGCGCCTGACGGCCGTGCCCGAAACGTGCCCGCGGCCGTGCCTGTTCTTGCTGGCTGACGCCCGTCCATGCCTGACGGCGCGGCGCCGGCCCAGGATATACGGGCACTAGGCGGCATACGTAGGCACGGCCTGACGACGGTGTGGCCCTCAAAATCCGCTCCCTTCACGGGGGTCGGGGTTCAAGTCCCCGCCCGGGCACGACTTTTAGGATCGACTCCGCCAGCCTATCCCGGTTTGTGCCCGAACCGTGCCATGGTACGCGGCCGTGGGCGTCACGTACAAGCGCGGCAAGGGCTGCTGGTGGATCTCGTACAACGTCTCGGGCCGGCGCTTCCGGGAGCCCGGGGGGCCGACGCGCGAGACCGCCAAGGCGCTGCTGAACAAGCGCGAGCTCGAGGTGTTCGAGGGCCGGCACTTCCCGGAGAAGCGCCTGTCCGGCCACACGATGGCGGACCTACGGGACCTCTGGCTCGCCCACGCGGCCCAGAAGCGCAGCCTCGACGACGACCGCCAGCGGCTCGAGCGGCTGGTCGAGCACCTCGGGGCCTCGACGCAGATCGCCGCGCTCCGGCAGGCCGACGTCGCGACCCTGCGGGCCAAGCTGGCCGGGACCCCGATGGCGCCCGCGACGGTCAACCGCTACCTCGCGGTCTTCCGGTCGGCCCTCAACATCGCCGACGCGAACGGGTGGCAGCACCGCGACCCCATGAAGGGCGTGGAGCTCGAGGACGAGCGGAACGAGCGGGACCGGATCTGCACCGAGGATGAGTTCGCGGCCCTGACGGCGGCCGCGCAGCCCAACATCCGGCTCGCCATCACGCTCGCCTACTGGACGGCCATGCGGGTGGGCGAGATCGCCGCGCTCGAGTGGGGCTGGATCGACCTCCGGGCCGGGATTGTGAAGCTCCCGCCGGCGATCACCAAGACGGGCGACGGGCGCCGCGTACCGCTCTCGCCGGAGGCCGCGGAGGCGCTCAGGGCATGGCCGCGCGCGCTCGATGGGCGGGTGTTCACGGTCGTCGCCGGCACCATCAGCTCGCGGTTCTCTGCCCTCACCCGGCGGCTCGGGATCGTGGACCTGCGGCTCCACGACATGCGCCACACCGCCCTCACCCGCCTCCGCCGCGCCGGCGTGGACCTGTTCACCATGCAGCGGATCTCGGGACACCGCACGCTCGAGATGCTGCGGCGCTACCAGACCGTCACGGACGAGGACCTGCGGGCCGCCGTGGACAGCACAGCCAAGAAGCCGGGCTAGGGCTCGACCGTCTCGCCGTCGAAGAGCCCGCCGCAAGTGGCCTTGCAGTAGCCCACGCGCGCCGCGGGCTCGACGTGGTGGACCCTCCATGCGCGCGCGATCCCGTCCGCCGTCCACCGGAGGACGTCGCCGGCGACGAGCGGCGCGGTGGTGTGCACCACCATCGCGTACTCGTTCCTGGCATGCGCCGGGAGCCGCGCCACCTCCTGGGCCGCGGGCTCGAGGTCGACCGACGCCTCGACCTCGTGCTCGACGCCGGCACGCACCCGCGTGAGCCGCACCGGGAACCCCAGGCCGTCGAGCGTGAGGAAGATGGGCGACGTCATGGGTATGGCGACTCCTCGACGGGTGGATCGTACGGGTCAAACGGCTTCACCTTCGCCGGCTTCGGTGCTGCCTTGGGGCGTGGCCTCTGGGCTGGTGGCGGTGGGGCCGGGGCCTTCACGGCCGCTGCGGCGGCGCACGTCTGCACGTCGGTGAAGCGGACGAAGAAGTCCTTGTCGCAGACCTGCTCGCGCTCGAACACGGCGGCGCTACGCACCCGGTCAGCGGAAATCACCACGCACTCACCCTCGCGCATCTCGGCCGCCTGGTTGTAGACGCGCGAGCCCTTCCGTATCCCTTCCATCAGGCTCTCGGTGGTGAAGTCGACGTCGCCCTGCGTGGTGGAGACACGCACCGTCAGATCCACCTCGCTGCCGCCCTGGTTCGTCGACATCGTGCGCAGGGTGCCTTGCACTCCGCGGATGCGCTCGCCCTGCAGGACACCTTGCGCCTCGCGGAAGACAGCGCTCTTCTTGATCTGGTTCGGGGCACCGTCGTACGCGCGGCAGTATCCGGCGAGCGCGGACACGAACGGGATGTCGACGCCACCGCCGCGGCTCGGCGCGCCGGGCGAGCCCCCCGGTGGGGGGCTCCGGTTTGGGCACGAGAGGCTGCCGACCCACCACACGACTCCGATGATCAGGCCCCACGCGATCACCGGATGAACAGCCTTCGCCACACGCCCCCCTTTCGCAAGCTGCCTTGCACTACCCGTCGATCGCCTTGACGGCCGCGTACAGCACGCGGCCCCACACGCGCAGGTCGCGGGCGCGCTCCGGCGGAAGGTCTTGCTCCTTCCGGTCGCGATCGCGGACCAGCTTTAGCCCCCCGCCGAACTGCGGCTCGATGCGCCGGATCGTGATCACGCCCTCGACGTCGACGGCGTAGAGGGCCTCGGTCCTGGCCGCCGTCGTAGTCGTGTCCACGATAACGATGTCCCCACGCTTCAGGTGCGTGGGCGTCCCGTACATGGAGTCGTCCGGGACGCGGACCGCGGCCACCGAGCCGCTACCCAAACCGTGTGCCTTCAGGTCCACCGCCCGCACCGGGCACCAATCCATTTGCCCACCGCCCGTGCCCAGCACCGGCACGATTGCCAGATCCCCACTTCGCACCTTCGCCTCGACCTCCCCCGCGGTCACCGCGGAGGGCGAGGTGTCGGCGATCTCGGCTGACGGTTCCACTTTTCGGTGGGTATTGGGCTCGGACGGAAGGCCCACGGGCCCCGCCCCCACGCCCTCGAGTATCCACCTGGGATCGACGTCAAGGACGCGTGCCACCTTGGCGAGACCGTCCTCTGAAATGGCGCGTTTACCCATCTCCCAGCGCGACACGTTGGACGGGTCGACGTCCGCGGCCTCACCCAGCTCGATCTGCTCGAGCCCCTTGAGCGCTCGGGCGGCCCGCAGCCTCTTGCCGACCTCCTTCCGGGCCGTCTCGTCGGCAGCCTGTATGGCGATCTTTTCTGCCATCCCTATGACTTGATTGCCAGAATCACTTATTTGCGGCATACCGCTTGACGCTCCGTTCGGTCGGGCATATAGTCTGCCGTACGATGTCCGACGAGATGACAGGTGGGCGACCCGCCGAGACGGTCAACGCGCATGACGCACCGGCAAACGTACAGCAGGACGAAGAGCAGGCCAAGGCCCGTCTCATCGGCGCCAGGATCCGCGCGGCCCGTGCCCTGAAGGGCATGCAGCAGAAGGATCTCGCGAAGGCCGTCGACAAGAGCCAGTCCCTGCTCTCGCGCATCGAGGAGGGGGACCGCGGGCTCGACGTGCTGCTCGCCGACGACCTCTGCCGAATCCTCGACTGCGGGCTCGAGTGGCTCGTCCGCGGTGACGGCCCCGCCCCCCACGCATCCCTCGCCTCCACGGACCAAGGACTCTAGCGATGTCGCGCACAGCCAAGCGTCTAGACGCCACACCCGTGCAGGATAACTTGCACTCGGTGTCTCAACCTGAGCCGCTGCTGCTCAAGAAGAAGCAGGTCGCTGCCGCGCTGAACGTGAGCGAGCGCCAAGTGGGATACCTGCTGGCGCGCCGCCTGCTGAAGCAGGTGAAGATCGGGCGCAGCACCCGCGTGCGAGCCACCGACCTTGCGGCCTACGTGGCGAGCCTCCGGGTGACGCCATGAGCCGGCGCTCCATCCCGGTCAGCCCCAGCGTCCTGCCGCACGTCGGGCACCGCTACCGCGCCGAGCCGATCCCGGCCGGGTACCCGTGCCAGGGCTGCGGTGACCAGTACCGCAGCCTCTCGCTCGCGGAGGCGTGCGAGGCCCGGCACGTCAAGCCCGCGCTCATCGTCGACGCCACCGATCAGGCGGTCGCCGAGGCGGAGGCCCAGGCGACCGACCCTTTCCCGGAGTGCGACCGCGGCCCTGGCTGCGACTGCCCCGAGTGCGACAACCGCCGGGAGGCGGAGCTGTCCCACCGTGAGGCGGAGCGGTCCCACGCGGAACCCGAGGCGGTTCTCCGCGACGTCCTGGAGGCGGTGGGCGCCACGACGCCCGGTGAGGTGCCGTTCGTGGTCGCGCAGCTGCGCGGCGAGCGCGACCACCTGGCGGCGCGCGTGAAGGCGCTTGAGGCGGAGAACGGGCTCCTGCGCGCGGAGAGGACGCCATGACGCGCGACGAGATGATCGATGCCGGGGATCGGGCCGCCATCGAGCGCGACCCGCACCGGCGCCCCGATGGCTGCACGTGCCAGCTCGAGCCCGGCGACTCGCCGTGCCCCGTCCACGGCGACGAGGGCGACGAATCGCCGACCGACAAGCGGGATGCCGCCGCCGAGGAACGCCGGGAGACCTGGCCCGAGGCGCGCCCTGTCGCCGACTCCTGCTGCGATGCGCCCGACCTCAAAACGTGGGGCTCAAGCAGCGGCTTCGCGCGGATGGAGGGCAACTGAATGGAGACCGCCTGCCGCAGTTGCGGCTTCAACTGGGCTGAGAACATGGGCGGCACGCTCGGTGAGGCGTACGCCGCGTGGCGTGCGTACGTCGCTGGCGGTGCCCGGTGATCGCGCTGCACGAGGACCTCGGCCGCACCGAGCCGCTGCCCGCCGACCACGAGCCGGCGATCCGCGAGCTCGCGTTGCTCCGCGTCCAGGCATTCCCGGACCAGGACCGCGTCGCCCAGGTGCAGCAGGCGATCGATCGCCTGATGCCCGCGCAGGACGCCTACGAGGCCCGCCAGGCATTCCGCCGCCGCCTCCGCCGAGGTGCCCGATGAGCCGCCGCGCGCACCCGGGCTGGCCCGGCGACTTCGTGGAGTCGATCGGCCGAGACCCGACGCTCGACGAGCCCGCGGACCGCGTGCCCGATCGCCGTGAGCCGCCGGCCCCCGAGGGCGGCCTGACGCCCGAGCAGTTCGCCGCGCTCGCGCCCGCCGACCAGGCCGCCATCCTGGTCCTGCGTCGGGCCCGCCAGTGGTACCAGGACCGGCAGCAGCAGATCGACGCGCGCCGATGGGGGCGCCGATGATCCGCCACATCGTCGAGGCCCGGCTGGCGGGCGTCCGGGCCGAGGCTGCCCACCTCGAGCGCGTGCTGTCGGCGCTGCCGCCGGACGAGACGCCGCGGCTCTACGACGTCGAGATCGCCGCCCAGTCGCTGTGCATGAGCGAGCCCGAGCTTCGCCGCCTGGTGCGCCGCGGGGAGATCGCGGTGGTTCGGACGGGCCGCCGGATCAAGATCGAGAGCGCCGAGATCTGGCGCTACATCGAGGCCAGGCGCTCGACCCTGCGGGTGGTCGGATGAGGCGCGCCGAGTACTGGAACCCGCGGCAGAGGCTGCTGCTCAACGCCATCGCTGAGCGGGATCGGCCGGCGGCGGCGGAGCACACGCGCTCGCGGGAGACCGAGGACGTCTTGCTGCGGCGGGGGCTCATTGTGCGTGAAGGCGGGGTGCTGTCGCTGACCGACGCGGGCCGCGAGATCGCCGCCGCCCGGAGGCCACGTCGATGAGCGAGCCCACGCGAACCTGCACGCTCTGCGGGCAGACGAAGCCGACCGACGGCTTCTACGAGGTCGAGCGCTTCAGCAAGAAGCCCGGCCCGACCACGCGACTCGATGCGTGGTGCAGCGCGTGCCGCATCGACTACGCCAAGAAGTACAAGGCCAAGCACCCCACGCCCGAGCACAAGCGCAGGCCCGCGGTCGCCGCCGTGCGGCTCGGCGTCACGGTCCTGTTCCGAGGGCTGCCATGAACCGCAGCCCCGTCATCCCGATCACCGCGCCCGCGCGCTGAAGGAGCCACCATGCCGATGCCCCGAGCTGACTACACCACCCCGATCCGCCGCCGCCAGAGCGCGCTCTCGCCGCAGGTCACGCTGACGCTGCTGCTGGTGGCCGTGTTCGCGCTCGGGTGCGCTCTGGGGCTGGTGGTCCGATGAGCATCGCTGCCTTCATCCACCGGCTGCTCGGACGCTCCGACATCCACATCGGGCCGACGATCTACATGCGGCGCTGGCGCTTCCTGAGCTTCCGCCGGCTTCCCGGTGTCCGCCTCCACAACATCATGCGCTCGGACGCCGATCGCGAGCTTCACGATCACCCGTTCACGTTCCTCTCGATCATCCTGGCGGGCGGCTACTTCGAGCACCGCGCCGACGGCACCCGCACCTGGTACGGGCCCGGCAGCTTCGTCTACCGGACCGCCGAGACGCTCCACCGGCTCGAACTGCGAGACGAGCGCGCCGCGTGGACGCTCGTCCTCCGCGGTCCGATCCGCCGCCAGTGGGGCTTCATGTGCCCGACGGGGTGGGTCCACTGGAAGGACTTTGTCGCCGAGAGATACCGCGTCCCGACACGCGAGCACGCACCGTTCGAGGCCCCGTCGTCGATCTGAGCAGCACGTGCAGACTCTTCGCCCCTACCAGCTGGCCGCCCTCGATCGCATGCGCGTACTCATCCGCGCGGGCCGGCGCCGGCTGCTGCTCGTGAGTCCCACAGGCTCTGGAAAAACGAGCATCGCCGCCGCGATGATCCACGGCTCGGTCGAGCGTGGTCTTCGCCAGATGTTCCTGGCGCACCGCCGGGAGTTGATCAGCCAGTGCTCGGCGCGGCTGCGCGAGCACGAGATCGCTCACGGCATCATCCAGGCGGACTCGCCCTATCACAACGCCGCCGCCGCAACCCAGGTTGCGAGCGTCCCGACGCTGGTGCGGCGCATCGGCAAGCGGCGCTACCCGGCCGACCTCATCATCGTGGATGAAGCCCACCGGTCGACTTCGCCCACCCATCAGGCGTGCATGGACCAGTACCCCGACGCGATCATCGTCGGCCTCACGGCCACCCCCTACCGCGCAGACGGCAAGCCGCTGGGCAGCATCTACGAGGAGCTGGTGGTGGTGGCGCAGCCCGATGAGTTGGTGCGCGGTGGCTTCCTGGTCGAGCCCACGATCTTCGCACCCGGCTCCCCGAACCTATCGCGGGTCCGGGTGCAGAAAGGCGAGTACGTGCCGGCCGAGGCGCAGGCCGCCATGGAGGCCGGCACCATCACGGGCGACATCGTGGAGCACTGGCGCCGCATCGTGGCGGGCGGGCGCACCGTCGTGTTCGCCTGCACGGTCGAGCACAGCATCCACCTGCGGGATCGCTTCCTGGCCGCCGGCATCCCGGCAGCCCACCTGGACGGCGAGACGCCGGGCGCCGAGCGGGACGAGATCCTGCGCCGCCTCCGAAGCGGCGCCCTCCAGGTTGTGACGAACTGCCAGGTGCTCACCGAAGGCTGGGACCTGCCGGCGCTGGAGGCCTGCGTGCTCGCCAGACCGACCAAGAGCACGGGCCTGTACCTCCAGATGGTGGGCCGCGTCCTGCGTCCGTTCGCCGGCAAGCAACACGCGCTGGTGCTCGACCACGCGGGCGCCACGCGGGCTCACGGCTGGCCGACGGCAGCCCGCGAGTTCAGCCTCACCGAGCCCCCGCGCCTCACGGACGCGCGCGGGCGCGACGTGACGGGCCCGCTGGTGGCGACGTGCAAGTCATGCTTCGCCGCGTACCCGCGCACCCTCTCGGCCTGCCCGCAGTGCGGTCACCCGCGGGCCGCCGAGCAGGCGCCGCCCGAGGAGCAGGACGGGGAGCTGCAGGAGATCTCGCGCGACGAGGCCCCGGCCCCGCCGCCGATGTCGGAGCAGCGTCGTGAGTACGCGAAGCTGTATTATTTCGCGCGTAATAAAGGCTTCAAACCCACCTGGGCCTCGTACGAATTCAAGCGCCGATTCCACACCTGGCCGTCCCGCGAAGTCACGGCCGGGTTCGAGGACTATCGGGTGACAGCGCAGGCGAGCGCGGGGAGCGAGTGAGTATGAAGACGCTGGTGGTGAACCTCCGGAAGGAGCCGTACGACGTGTACATCGGTCGGGCTGGCAAGGGCCAAGGTGGTTACTTCGGCAACCCGTTCCGCGTCCCGCACGGCGTCCCCAGGCACAGGATCCTCGACATCCTCGTGGAGTATCGCGAGTGGTTTCTGGAGCGCGTCGAGAGGGAGCCTGTCTTTCGCGCGCGGGTTCTGGCGCTGCGCGGGAAGCGTCTCGGGTGCTTCTGTAAGCCGGGACCGTGCCACGGCGACGTGATCGCGAAGTGGATCGACGAGCAGCCCGTCCACGGCTTCGACGCCGACGAGGACGGTGGTGAGGCCGGACGTCTTCTCGGCGTCGACGAGAACGAGCCCAACCCATTCGGCTGGGACGCTGGAGACCGCCCGTGATCGCCGCCGACAACTCACCCACAAAGGAACCCATGACCACCACCACCGAAGAGATCGCCCGACCCATCCCGATCGCGCTGCTGCTGCCGAGCCCGCTGAACCCGCGGAAGCACCTGCGCGGCATCGCGACCCTCACCGAGAGCGTACGGACCCGCGGCGTCATCGCGCCCCTGATCGTGCGCCCCATGGGCGACGCGTTTGAGATCGGCGACGGGTCGCGCCGCCGGATCGCAGCCGAGCAGGCGGGGCTCGACACCGCACCGGCGATCGTCCGCGAGATGTCGGACCTCGAGATGCTGGAGTTGATGGTGGTCTCGCACACCCAGCACGAGGACCTGCACCCGCTCGACGAGGCCGACGGGTACGCGGCCCTGATGGCGCGCGGCTACGACGTCGATGGGCTCGCGGCGCGGGTCAGCAAGGAGAGGGCGCACATCCGACGCCGGCTCGAGCTGCTGAAGCTGGGCGAGCCGGCCCGCACCGCGTACCTGGCCGACGTGATCTCGACCGACATCGCGTTCGTGGTGGCTCGCGTGCCGGTGGAGCTCCAGCCGAAGGTGCTCGAGGGGCTGGCGATCTACGACGACGCGACCGCGGCCGACGCCACCCGGATCGTGCGCGAGCGCTTCACGCTGCGGCTCGCCGATGCCCGGTTCGATCCAGCGGACCCCACGCTGTACGGCACGGCGGGCGCGTGCACGACCTGCCCGAAGCGGACGTCGAACCAGCGGGAGTTGTTCGCCGACTTCGACGCCGACGACCTCTGCACCGACAGCATCTGCTGGGGGCTCAAGGTCGACGCCGAGTACGAGCGCCGGCAGCGCGCCGGCGCCAAGGTGCTGTCCACCAGCGAGGCCTCCAAGACGTTCAGCACGTACGGCGGGGGCGTCATGTACGACGCGCCCTACCTGGACATGAACGCCAAGCGGTTCCTCGAGGGCGGCGTCGAGAGGACCATCCGGGAGATCCTCGGCCCGGACGCGCCCGAGCCGCTCATCGCCCGCGACGGCGCCGGCCAGCTGTACGAACTGGTGCCGCGGTCGGCGCTCCCCAGCGGCGGCACCAAGGCGGCGGGCCCGTCGTCCGAGGAGCGGGCCGTCCGGAAGGCCGATCGGCGGAAGCAGCAGATCGCCGAGACGGCGCACGCCCGCACGCTCGCGGCCTGCGCCGCCGCAGCCCCCAAGGTATTCAACAGCCTCAAAGCGCTGGCGCTTTGGCGGGTCGTCGCTCACCGGGTGCTCCTGGCGATCTATCCCGAGAAGCGGCTCGTGGTCGCGAAGGCCCACGCGCTGGAGAAAGGCGAGGACCCAACGACGATGCTCTCCCATCTCATCGACGCCGAGAAGGAGCCCGGCGTCCAGGGCCTCGTGGTCGAGATGCTCTCCCCCCACCGCGCTCCGACAGGTGGAGAGGTCGAGTGGGCCTCGATGCTGAAGGTGCTCGGGGTGGACGCGCACAAGATCCTCGCCGCCGTCGAGGCCGAGTACGCGGCCAAGGACGGCAAGAAAGCCAAGCCGCCCGGGTGGTCCGCGGACGTCGTCCGGGAGGCCAAGAAGAAGCGGCCCGGCGACGTGACGGCCGCGGTCGAGAAGTCGCTCGCGAAGGCGAAGGCCGCGGGCGCGAAGCTCGCCGAGAAGCCGGCGAAGGCAGGCAAGGGGAAGAAGAAGCCGGACTGGTCGCCTGAGGCGAAGGCCGCCGCCGCCGAGCGGATGAAGAAGTACTGGGCCACCGCCAAGACCGCGAAGGCGAAGGGCTGAGCGATGCCACGGTGGACGGATGAGAACGGCATTCCTACGCCTGCGGGCGCCCGGGCGATGTTCGACGCGATCGATGAGGCGCAGTCGAAGCGGGCGGGAGGCGCGAGCACGACCCCGTGTGTGGACGTGGCGGAGCTTCGGGCGAGCCTCCGCTTCGACCGTGAGAGGGTCGGGGCTCCTGGCTCACCCGTGCGCGTGCACGCGGAGTACCTGCTCGGCGTGCTCGACGAGGTGGAAGCTCTGCGGGCGGAGGTGGAGGCGCTGCGCAGGTGGGTGGCGCTCGATCCTGTCGCCCTCAAGGAGTCGCGCCGCAGCGCGCTGGGCGAGGCCATCGCGGCGGCGGAGCGTGAGGCCGAGGTGAACCGGCGGCGCGGTGGCTACGCCGATCCGCAACGCATCGTCGCCGCCCTCCGTGCCCTCCCGGGAGCACCGAAGCCATGAACGAGGCGGAGATCATGCGCCGCGTCCAGCTGGCCCTCGGCTCACGTGACGACGTTCGGATCTGGCGCAGCAGCACGGGCGTCGCGCGGGCGCTCGACGCGCCGGAGCGCATCCAGCGGTTCGGCCAAGCTGGTGCTGCAGACCTCACCGGCATCCTGCGCGGAGGGCGCCGGCTCGAAGTTGAGGTGAAGTCGGAGCGCGGGCGCCTGCAGGCGAACCAGCGGGCGTACGGCCAGATGATCACCACCTTCGGTGGCGTGTACCTGGTCGTGCGCAACGTCGATGAGGCCGTGGCGGCCGTCGAGGCCGCGATCGCCGGGAGGGTATGAGTATGAACACGCACCCACAACACACGGCCGGTGATGACCTCGCCCGCGAGCCTGGCAGCCTCCTCCGATTGAAGTACCCGGCGCGCGTCGAAAAAGGCCGGGAGGTGGGTGGTGGCTTCGCGTCGCCGGCTGGCGCGGTGTTCGGCGCCTTCCGCTTCAAGCTGAAGTGTTCGGGCACACCGGCTCTGGTTCTGGTCGGCGACGGCTTCGGCTGGGACCACGTGTCGATGTCGCTGGCGGTGAATCGGTGCCCGACGTGGGCCGAGATGTGTGAGCTGAAGGAGTTATTTTTCGAGCCGGACGCGTGGGTTCTCCAGTTCCATCCACCTGTTTCCGAGAACATCAACAATCACGAGTATTGCCTACACCTCTGGCACCCGCAGCGCGACGAGATCCCGACACCGCCGCCGATCACCGTGGGGCTCAAGTAATGGTCGCCGCCCTCAACTCACACCACCTCGATCTGTCGCGGCTCGGCGGCACCGACATGCCCGGGGTGCTGGCGCACTATTTCCCCCGCATCCGCGAGCGGCTGCCGCGGTGGTGCCCCTCCGCGTTCGCGATCTACAGCCGCATCGTGGACGGCCGGGCGCCGCGCGAGCAGACCGCGTACATGACCGACGGCAAGGAGTTCGAGGAGCCCACGTTCCGGCGGTGGCTCCGGCGGACCAAGCGCAGCCCGGCGGTGTGGCGGTGGTGCGGCGATGCGTCGATGAACTCACCCACGCGGCCATGGCAACGCATCAGCCCGGATGCCGTCAGCGATAGTCTGCACGAGGTCGCCGACATGAAGTTTCCGCAGCACTGGGACGAGATATGCGCCATGCGGGAGGGTGAGTTGCCGGACGCCTACGCCATCCAGGTGAGCGCCTATATGGAGGCGCTCGAGTGCGAGCGCGGCTACGTGGTGCCGCTGATCGCCGGCGAGGAGATGACCGAGATCCTGGTGGAGCGGAACGACGCCCTCTGCCGCGCGATCGCGAAGTACGGCGAGGCCTTTTGGAACGAGCACATCTTGCCGCGCCGGCCCCCCAGCATCGACGGGAGCGAGCACGCCAAGAACGCGGTGGCGTGGCGGTGGTCGCGTCCCGGGCCCGCGCTGCCGCCCCGCGAGGCGACGCCCGCCGAGGTCGAGCTCGACCGCGCGGCCCGGGAGGCCGACGCCGCCGCCAAGGCTGCGACCGAGCGCGCGGAAGCGCTGCGGAACCAGTACCGGGACGCCATCGGGGATGCGGACAGCATCCTGGTGCCGCGCGGCGAGAAGGTCGTGCGGGTCACGAACCGCTACCAGGCCGGCCGCAAGGTCACGGACCACGACGCCGTGATCGCCCACCTGGCGGCGCGTGCTGGGCTCAAGCCCGACGCGCTGGAGAAACTGATCACGCAACACACGAGACCCGGGGCGCCCTACAGGGTGTTTCGGCCACAGTTCGGAAAGGAATAGTCATGGTCCAACCAGCACGCAACAACGGTACTCAGACCCAGACTCACACGGAGCAGCCGAGGGAGCTGAGCGACTTCGAGAAGGCCCTTCAGCGCCCGGTGCAGCGGAGCGTGTACGCGCCCACGGGCATCGAGGAGGCGGTGAAGCTCGCTGAGTACCTCATGGGTTCTGGGCTCATCCCCAAGGACGTCAACCCGGCCGGCCTCGTCATGATCTTCATGCGCGGCGAGGAGCTCGGCCTCGGGCCGATGCGCGCGATGAGCGGCATCAGCGTGCACAAGGGGAAGCTGACGATCAGCGCCGAGCTGGGCCGTGAGCTGCTGGCCCGCGCGGGCGGCAAGGGTGAGTTCACGGAGTCGACGACCAAGACCGCAACCTACAAGGTCACGACCCGCGACGGACGGACCCACACCGAGACCTGGACCTGGGAGCGGGCGTCGAAGGCGGGCTTCACGAACAAGGAGGGCCGATTCTTCCCGCTCACCGACGAGCCCATGTGGAAGAGCTACCCGACCGAGATGCTCCGCGCGCGCGCCAGCACAGGCGCCATCCGGGCGATCTGCCCGGAGTGCCTGGGTGGGTTCTACGCGACCGAGGAGATCGGCGCGGCCGAGGTCCCCACCGCCCCCGAGGCCCCGCCGCCGCCGAAGAGCACCGAGACCACCCAGCGGCTCGCCGGGCTCGTGTCCGGTCCACCGGCTCAGGCTGCTGCCCCCGAGTCGAAGCCGACGCTGGTGCCGCCCGCGGCCGAGGCCGCGAAGCAAGAGGCGCCCACGCCGCCCACCGAGGCCAAGGAGAGCCCCGAACTGGCGGCCCTGCGTGGGCGCTGGGACGCCGCGTGCGTCGCCCTCAAGGACATCCTGGGCGCCACCGACGCGAAGAGCGCCATCCGGGGCGCCAAGCTCACGCTGCAGAGCAAGGGCACGATCGCGCTGCGGACCCCGATGGTGGAGGGCATCGAGGCGCTCGTGCGGGCCAAGACGCCGCCAGCCGCCGTGGTGCCGCCGGTCGACCTCGGGCCGCCGGCCGACCTCGGGCCGCCGGCCGACCTCGGGCCGCCGGCCGACCTCGGGCCGCCGCCCGCGGGCCACCGGTGGATCCAGAACCGCAACGAAGCCGGCGAGATCATCCCTGGGTGGGACTGCGAGCCCCTCGAGACCCCGCCTGCGCCCGCGGACGAGAAGGACCCGTTCTAGGGGGCCGCGATGCTGGGCTGGGAGAAGCGTGAGCTCGAGGACGAGGTCGTGCGTTCGCTGGAAGAGCTGGAGAGCGCGCTCAAGCACGGCAACGTCGGCGTGCACGAGGTCCGCGAGGAGCTCGGCTACGGTGTCTACCGCGCTCGCGAGAAGGTCCGCGACCTCATCGAGCGGCTCGACGAAGCCGAGCGGAAGCGGGCCGGGTGAGGGACCAGGAGGCCCAGATGCTCCGGCGGTGGCGGCTGCTGCCGGATCTCGACTGCGACCGGCATGCCGCCGTGTGGGCGGCGCTTCAGCGTGCCGGCGTCGAGCCCGGGATCGTGCGGGCCGCCGACCTGGTGCGGGTCGTCGGGCCGCGGCTCGAGCTGCGGCTGTACTCCGAGGCCGGCGTGCTCTCCGGCTTCCTGCGGGTGGGGCCCGGCTGGACCCACGACGGGTGGGCCGACGGGCTCATCCTGGCCGACACGGCCGCCGGTCTGGCGCTGTCGGGGCGCCGGCTCGGCCTCGTCGCGCAGGTGACACGGCCGCACTTCATGGTGGAGGCGACGGTGCTGGATTTTCTCAGGACCGCGACCAGCTACAGGTGGCCCGACTGTCGGGCCACTGTCGGTGTCCGGACGCTCACCGGTGGGCTGCTGCGGCACGTCCCGGACGGCTGGGCCGTCACGGCGTCGAGCCGCGTCGTGTGGGGGCTCGCGGCCGAAATGCCGCCCGTTGCGGAACATCCGACGGCCCTCAAGGTGGCGGTATGAAGCATCAGACGACGGCGGCGCGTGTCGAAGGGCGTCGGGCACCGAAAGAGCCGGCCCTGCGGGCGTCCCAGCGGCAGATCAGCCCGAAGCTCCTCAGCGTCGCGCAGGTCGCCATGGCGCTCGGAATCGGAATCACGAAGGCATACGAGCTGGTCTGGGCTTCCGAGATCGCGAGCCTGAGGGTCGGGAGGGTGCTGCGGGTGAGGGTTGAGGACGTCGACGCCTATATCGAGCGGCAGGCGGCAGCGGGCGCGCGCGGGGCGGTGGGGTGAGGGATGGAGATCAAGAGCCGTTCTGACGTCATTGCCGCTATGGCGTGCAGCGCTCTGTGCGACCACGTCGCCGAGGAGTGCCTGAGAGAAGTCGCTTCGCCGGGTTCGGGAACGGGTGTCGAAGCACGGCATGTGAAGCAGGTCAGCGAACTGGGGGGCAGGCGACGCTTCGCTATGGTGTGCGAGCCGTGTGCAAGATCGCTCGACGCCGGGCGCGTCGTTCGTCTGAATATCCAAGATAAAAGTTTCGCCCAGAAGATGGGCGCACCGCCGGAGGCGCTCAGGACACTCGACGCGTACCTGAGAGAACGGATGGGCTCCTAGTGATCGAGCCAACTATCCATGTCGCGAAACCGTTTAGCCCCAAGAACGGAACACACAGGGGGGCGTCACACCCGCCGCCGCCGCCCAAGAAAAAGCCGCGAGAGATCCAGGTCAACGCGCGTCAACTCAGTGATGTCATCAAGGACGCGTGGGTGGCGGTGGAGGAGTGGAACACAAACCCCGATCTCTTCAACCGTCACGGGAAGCTCGTGCGAATCGAAAGGGACGAGTTCGGCGCCATCCTCGTGTCAGTTTCGCAGGCCGTCATGCACGGAATGGTCATCAGGTCCGCGACATGGGTGAAGAAGATGCCAGACAAGATGGGTGACTTCTACACCGCCGACACCAAGCCGCCGACCGAGGTAGCGACCGACATGCTGGTGAATATCGAGCCCTGCGTGCCGCTCTGCGACACCATCGTGTCGTCCCCGGTCTTCGCCGCAGACGGGAGGCTCGTCAGCAAGCCGGGCTACGATGCTGGTGCGCAACTATCCCTGGAGTCCTCCGGCCCGATACCTGAGGTGGTCGACAGGCCGTCTCAGGAGGCGCTCGACGCTGCTCGCGAGCTCATCCTCGAGGAGTTGCTCGGTGACTTCCCGTTCGCGTCCGAGGCCGACAAAGCGCACGCGGTAGCGCTCCTGCTGCTACCCCTCGTGCGTCGCATGATCGACGGGCCGACACCCATCCACCTCATCGAGGCGCCGGCCGCCGGGAGCGGCAAGACACTCCTGGGCGAGGTGGTGTGCCTCCTGTTCACTGGCCGGCAGGCAGAGATCATCAGCGTCACGGAGGACTATGGCGAGATCAAGAAGCAGATCACGGCGCGGCTGTCGTCCGGGGCCGCCATCATCCTGCTCGACAACATGGCCAGCTCGACATCCGACGCGCTCGCGGCCGCCGTCACCTCGACGGCGTGGGTCGATCGGCGGTTCGGCAAGAACGACGAGGAGGTCAAGAAGTACAACAAGGCGACGTGGATCATCACGGGCAACAACCTGACGCTGTCGCTCGACCTCGTTCGCCGCTCGGCCCGCATCCGGATCGACACGCGCTCCGAGAAGCCGTGGGAGCGTGACGGATTCAGGCATGACCCGCTGAAGCCGTGGGTCCTCGAGCAGCGCCCCGCGCTCGTTCAGGCGCTCCTGGTGATCGGTCAGTCGTGGGTGGCCGCCGGGAAGCCGAAGAGCAAGATCCGCAAGGGGAGCTTTGAGAGCTGGGCCGCCGTGATGGGCGGCATCTTGGACCACGCCGGCATCCCTGGCTTCCTCGGGAACGAGGAGGAGTTCATGGCCGACACGGTGATCGGGAACGAGGAGTGGTCGCCGTTCATCGCCGCGTGGTGGAAGCAGAACGGCATCACCGAAGTGACGGCCAGTTCGCTCGCTGATCTGTGCGCCGCCCACGGCCTCCTCGAGTTCCTCCTGAAGGACAAGAAGTCGCCGAAGCAGGTGCTCGGCATCCAGATCAAGAAGCGCCGCGGAAAGGTCGTCGACGGGAAACGCATCGACGGCCACCAGGACACACACACGAAGCTCTGGTGGTTCCGGCTCGATGACACCAAGGCGGGACCATACGTTCCGAGGCCATGGCCGGAGTCGCCAGCGCCATGATCTGCAGGGCTCGCGCCATGGACTGCCAACAGGCTGTCCAAGAAAGCTGCGGAGACTTAACTCTCCGCAGCGGAGACATTGAAAAAGCATGTCTCCGCATACATAAGCCAGTGCTGTTACTGACGATTCTGAATTCCTGCGGAGACTGCGGAGACTTAAACTACTACTACACACACGAGACGAAACGGTCCGCTCATGATCCGGGCGCCCGCGCTCGCGCATGTATAGGATCCGGAACAAGTCTCCGCAGTCTCCGCAGTCTCCGCAACTACAACCATATCGGACACTTGCGATGCGGAGACTTCGTTTCCATGTCCCCGCAAGCCGCCGAAGTCTCCGCAGGAGGAACACCCACATGAGCGGGCTCAAGATCATCCTCGACGACACCTCGGCCTGGGGGCGGCTCCGGCGGGCCTTCGCCCAGGGCGTGTCGGACCGCGACGTCGCCAAGCGGTTCCGGGTGAGCCTGGCCAACGCGGCGACCCTGCGGGCTGCCGAGTCGATCGAGGCTGCCCGTGCCCTGCTGCGACGGCAGGGTGGGGGCCGGACGTGATGGCGGCGAGCGCAGCACGCAGGTACCAGAGCCCCGCACCGAGACCCATCGGCAGGCCATCGAAGCTCACGCCCGCGCTCCAGCGGCGCATCCTCGGGGATATCCGCAACGGCATGAGCCTGCGGGACGCCGCCGCGGCCGCCGGCATCTCGACCAGCACGCTGACGCTGTGGCGCCAGAAGGGCCTCGACGGCGAGAGGGCCTACTCGGATTTTGCGGCACGATCCGAGCGGGCGGTGCAGGAGGGCCAGCAGAGGCTCATCCGAATCGTGGCTCGCGGCTCGAAGGACGACCCCCGGCTCGCGCTCGAGGTGCTCTCTCGCCGGTTCCCCGGCTGGCAGGCGAAGCAGAAGCTCGAGGTCAGCACCCCACCGGCTGGGCCGGTGACGTGGGACCTGACGCTCCTCGACGACGACGAGCTCGCCTTCGTCGAGGCCAAGCTCCTCAAGGCGCGGCGACAGCTGACGGCCGGGACCGAGACCCAGGTGACGATCGACGTGCCGGTGGTACCGGCGAAGGGAGAAGAGCCATGAGCGAGCACAGGACCACGGCAGGGGCGACGAACGGGAGCCGGGCGGCGTCGGTGGGCGACGAGGACATCACGGGCGATGACCTCATCACGGCCGTCGAGGCGCCGACCGGCGGCCTGCTGCACCAGCACTGCGCGGTGAAGCGTGCGAACGAAGCCGGGCTCACGCCACCGCATCCGCAGCGGGCACGCATCACCGAGACCACGCCGGACGGGACCATCTCGCGGCTGGACCCGCCCACCGCCGACGTGTCCCCGGCCCCACCTGTTCCGATGTGCCCTCACGGCAAGCCGCTGGTGTGGACCGGGCGCCCCGAGGACTACTGCCACCGCAGCCCGGACTGCAGCATCCCGTTCTGAGGCGCCGGATGCCGATGAAGCAGCCCAAGCCCGTGATGACGCCGAGCCAGCAGTACGAGGCGGACGTGCGGTCCCTGCAGCGGACGCTCCCGCGGATGCGGGGGCGGGATCGCGAGCGCGCCCGGAAGCCGGAGCCCGAGCCGCAGCAGCGCCCCTCGCCCGAGCGCCGGATGGGCAAGGTGGGGCTGCGGCTCGACCTCGACGCGCTGGACGGGCTCCGGTCCGCCGTCGCGCAGGTGCAGCAGCGGGACGCGCGGGTCTCCCTCGAGGGCGAGGTCGTGGCCGCGATGCGGCACCAGCGGCGCAAGCTCGAGCTCCAGCACAACGACGGCGAGCCGTTCGGCGGCCGGCGGGGGCTCCGCTCGGGGCGACGACCGCGTGGCGGCGCGGACTCGGAGGCCGTGTGGCGGGACCTGACGCCGATGGAGCGCGCCCAGGAGGTGCTGATCGACGAGCTCTGCGAGGGGCCGCGTCCCGCCCGCGAGGTGAAGGCGATGGCGCGGGTGCGGGGCGTGTCGGCCAGGACGCTTCGGCGCGCCTGCGAGGCGCTGGCGGTCGAGACCGAGCGTCGGAGTGTCGGCTTTGGCGGGGGCGGAGAGTGGCTGTGGTTGCTTCCTGGGGCGGTTTTAACACAAGGGGTACGCAAGGGTGCCAACGCGCAAGCTAGCTTGCGGAAAAAGAGGGGCTGATGACGATGCAAGCTACGTTGCAGACGGACCCGATCGGGCGCTTTTGGGAGCAGCTGATGCGCATCGCGAAGGCGACCGACGCGGCGCCGCTGAACAAGCACGAGGGCTGCTGGGAGTTCGGCGATCCGGACCGAGGCTGGTACGTGGCGGTCAACGCGCACGAGGCGCCGGTCAAGTGCTACGCGGGCGCTGAGGTGCCGCCGTTCCACGCGTACGTGATGTGGTTCGGCTTCCCGGCCGGGCTCATCACGCCGGCCGAGGGCACGATCGCCGCAGGTGCCGCGGCCAACATGGACACGCTGCTCGCGTGGCTGGAGGCGCTGCCACGCGGCGGACCGGAGGCGCCCGCGTGAGCTTCCCACCGATCCCAGGGCCGCCGTGCCCACCCGGCCCGTACACGCCCGCCGACCCCGGAGGCCCGACGTGGGCTGCGCGCGCTGACCTCCGGGCGACACCACCGCCGCGCTCGTGCAACAAGCACGTGGACTGCGACGACGCGGAGGAGAAGGCGCGCGCTAAGGGCAAGGTCGGCGACCTCTTCCACATCCACTGCCACAGCGACGACTGCGAGGAGTGCTTTCCGAAATGAGCTACCAAGCCGCGAGCAAGCTCCGATCGATCGAGGATGAACTGAAGCTGCGCCAGGCCGCTGACGTGCTGCGGAGCGGTGAGGCGCTCCCGATGCCGGAGCACTGGCAGAAGCAGATCCGATCGTCGAGTACCTTCCGGGACGGCCTGCGAGCCTGGCAGATCAACTGCATCGCCGGGGGCATGGCGATCGAGGCGTTCGTCCGCTGGGCCGTGGAGGCGGGGAGGTGAGGAAGCCGCGAGTCCTGCGCCTGCGAGCCGAGGATGCGCCCGAGTACTGGCGCCGCCTGGAGGATGCCGTGCGCCAAGGCGAGGACCCCGAGGACGCCCACCGCCGCATCGTCGCTGACCTCGTGGGGCAAGAGGACCTGTTCGCGCGATGAAGCTGACCGCCGACCAACTCCCACCGAGCCTCCTCGACGACGTGATCGCGGAGCGTTGCAAGCGCTCCTTCCGGCGCTTCGCCCGCTACGCCGTGGCCGAGCTCGCGCCGACGCAGACGACCGTGTGGGGCTGGTACCTCGACGCCGTGTGCGACCACCTCGACGCGCTCTGGCGAGGCGCCACCGGCAGGCCCGGCGGCATCCGGCGGCTGGTCGTGAACCTGATCCACCGCAGCTTGAAGAGCACGCTGTCCTCGGTCGTGCTCCCGGCGTGGTGCTGGGTGCATGACCCGTGGCTCAAGATCATGACCGCGGCCTACAAAGACTCGCTGGCGCTCCGGGACTCCGACGACACGCGCCGCCTGGTGATGACGCCGTGGTACCAGCGGCAGATCCGCGGTCTCGACGGCAAGCCGACGTGGGACTTCGACCCCACGCAGAACACCAAGGACCGCTGGGTCAACACGCAGAGGGGGACCCGGATCGCGACCCACGTCACGGGCGGCACGGGCGACGGCGGGCGGCTCCTGATCGTCGATGACCCGCTGTCGATCGACGAAGCGTACAGCGAGGCCGCCGTCGTGGTGGCGAACCGCTGGCTCGAGGGCACCTTCTTCGCCCGGCAGGACGACCCCGCGAAGTCGGCGATCGGGATCGTGCAACACCGGTTGCGGCCCGACGACCCCTCGGGCCACGCGATCGAGATGGGGTACGAGGTGCTGAGCCTTCCGCTGGAGTACGACCCCGCGGACCGGATGCGGGCCACGTCGATCGGCTGGACGGATCCGCGGACGGTGCCCGGCGAGTCGCTGTGTCCGGAGCGGTGGACGCCCGAGGTCATCAAGGAGCAGAAGGCGAGCCTCAAGGAACTGTACGAGGCGATCGCGAACCAGCGCCCCCGGAACCGCACGGGCGCGGTCCTGCGGGACCTCACGGACCTGCCGCGGTGGCAGCACCTGCCGGACCAGGCGCAGAGCGTGGACATCATCTCGCTCGACCCCAGCTTCAAGGACCTCGACCCCACGAAGCCGAAGGCCAAGCGATCCCGCGTGGGCCTGCTGGTGGCGCGGCTCAACGGCAAGAAGCTGTACCTGCACGACCACGCGGCCGAGTACATGGATTTCGAGCGGCAGAAGGCGGAGGCCAAGGCCGCGCTCGCCCGTCACCCGCAGGTGCGCAAGTTCTACGTCGAGGACGAGGCCAACGGGCCGGCGCTGATCACCAGCTTCCAGGCCGAGGTGCCGGGCGTGATCGCGGTACAGCCCGGCGGCAAGCTGGCGGGCGGTGGGAGCAAGTTCGAGCGCTTCGTGGCGGTGGCGCACTACCTGCGGGCGGGCAACGTCCTGCTGCCGCCGGACGACCACGGGCCGTGGGTGCGGCCGTTCGTGGCGCGGATCCTCTCGTACCCGAGCGTGGAGTTCGACGACGACATCGACGCGCTCACGCAGCTGCTCCGGATGGAGTGGCTGATCAGCGACGGCGACAAGACGGCCGCGACCATGAGCATGTACTTGAAGGCCGCCGGCATGGCGGTGGAGGGACAGCGATGAACGAACAGAGCACCGACAAGGAGCTTGTCGCCCGCATCACCGCGGCCGTGAGAGCCGCAGACCAGGCGTTCGAGCGGAGTGGCGGGAGTTCGCGCCACTGGGTGCGCGAATGTCTCCTGCCAGAACTGGATCGCGCCGGGCTGGCGGTGGTCGACACCAAGGCCAACGAGGGAGCCCTCACGGCCCGCCTCGCGCCAGAGATGGGCCTTCCGCCGCCTGGGGACATGCCGTACACCGTCGAGGATCTGGTAAAGCGTGCCGGGTGGCTGCGGGTCTCTGCGGCGATCGCGACACGCGTACCGGCTGATCGCGTGCGCGAGGTCGAGGCCTTCATCGCCAAGATGGAGCCACGCGCTGAGCCGCCCGCAATGCCGCCCGTTGCCCCGTAGCGGCTGCGCCCGATGATGGGCAGCGGTGCCCCCCGACCCCACCACGCAGGCCCGGGCCGACGGCTTCGAGAACGTCTCGGTGGGGCTCGCGGACCAGGACCGCGACTGGCGCCGGGGCTACACGATCGCGCCCGGGGTGGCGCTCCAGCAGGCTGCCATCGACGCGCTGATGTTCGACCCCGTGGCGGCTCGGATCGTCGAGTCGGTCCCGGAGCACGCCACCCGCAAATGGATCGAGCTCTCGGGCGAGGGCGGGCCAGCGGGCGAGGACTGGGCGCCGGCGGTGATGGACGCGCTCGAGGACCTCGACGCGCAGGCCAAGCTCACCAGGCTGATGGCACTCGACCGCAAGGACGGCGGGTCCGTGATGCTGCCCGGCGTCGACGACGGCCAGGCGCTCGACCAGCCGCTGAACCGGGAGCGCATCCGGAGCCTGAAGCGCCTGCACGTGCTGGAGCGCTGGACCGTGAACCGCGGGCCGCTCGACACGGACCCCACGAGCGAGACCTTCGATCAGCCCGAGTACTACGAGCTGCTGCGGGCCAAGGCGGGGGCCATGACGCGCGTGCACCCGAGCCGCGTGATCGCGCTCGACGGCATCGACGTCAGCGAGCAACAGCGGCTGCGGAACGGCGGCTGGGGGCTCTCGGAGCTGGACCGCACGCTGCCGGCGCTCCGCGAATGGAACATGGCCTGGGAGTGGGTCGGCGCGGCAATGAAGCACTGGACCCAGACCGTCGTGAGCATCCCCGGGCTGATGGCGATGCTGTCGGCCGACAAAAGCAAGGCCATCCTCGACCGGCTCGCGTTCATGCAGCGCACCCGCTCGGTCCTGAACGCCGTCTTGCTCGACGCCGGAGGCAAGGATGGTGATGGAGCCGAGAAGCTGGAGGAGATCGCCGTCTCGTTCACCGGCATCGCGGCCGTGCTGGACAGGGCGGCGGAACGGCTCTCGGCTGCGACCGGGATCCCGATCACGGTGCTGTTCGGGCAGTCGCCGGGCGGGCTCTCGACCGACGACCAGAGCGGCACCCGGAACTGGCACACCGCGATCGCGGTCAAGCAGCGGGCGAAGCTGCGGGGGCCGCTCAACACGCTCGTCGAGCTGATCTGCCTCGCGCAGGACGGCCCCACGCGCGGCAAGGTCCCGGAGCGCTGGCAGGTCACGTTCGTCCCGCTCGACGAGCCGTCCGACGAGGAGATCAGCGTGCGGCGCAACCGCGACGCCCAGACGGACGCGATCTACCTCGACAAGGGCGTCATCGACGAGCGCGAGGTCCGGGCGCGGCTGCGGTCGGACCCCGCGAGCCCGTACCAGCTGGAGAGCGACGAGCCCCCAGAACCGCCCGAGCCCGACCCGATGCTCGTCCCACCCGGTTCCGTCCCGGAGCCCGGTGAGGAGATGCCGCCGAAGCCAAACGGGACCCAGCGTCCCGCACCACAGCAGGAGTGACCATGCCGCCCCCCATGCACCCGTCGAACAAGCCCACGCTGGAGAATCTCGACCAGCTCTTCACGTACCACCGCCCCACCGCGGTCACGATCCCGAAGTACGAGGCGATCAACGCCGCGGCCAAGGCGCTCGCGAAGGCCATCCTGGAGACCGCGCCAGACTGCGCCGACCGCAGCGCAGCGATCCGCCTTGTCACGCAGGCCCGCATGCAGGCCAACGCCGCGATCGCGTGCATGCCGCCGGAGGAGATCTGAGATGGACGAGAGCAAGCGAGCGATCAGCTCCACGACGGACGGCAAGCCGCCTGACCCCGGACTCGAAACCGCCTCCGCGCCGAAGCCGGTGAACCCAACAACGGGTCAACATGGCGCGTACTGGGTGCTGTCGGAGGAGGAGCGCGCCAAGGGCTTCGTGCGACCGGTGCGCCTGAAGTACACGCACAAGACCTGCGGCGCCGTCACGCAGATGAGCAGGCCGATCGCCGAGACGTACGCGCGTGAGCCCGGCTTCTATGGCTCTACCTTCTGCATCCACTGCAAGACGCACCTCCCCGTGGCCGAGTTCACGTGGGAAGACGGCTCGATCCTGGGCTCGTGACCGCGTGGCGTGACAGGTGGGCGGCGCGCGACCTCGCGGACCAGCGGGGCGACCTCGGCATCCGGCGATCACCACCTGCGCGGGAGGCCGCGCGTCCCGACGTCCAGCCCCTACCGGCGCCATCCGTTCCGGGCCGCCGTCGACGGCGCCGGCCCCCTGCGCAGGTTCGGCCCACCGCGATCGCGTCCCGGTACGCCCGCCAGCTCCGCGACCTCGTGGCCCGCCTGCCGGGGCTCGTCCGCACGCACGTCATCCCGGCGCTCCCGCAGATCGTGCGAGAGGCCCCGGCGGCCGTGAACCCGCACATGGACGCGTGGGGTGAGGTCATCACCCGGACGGTCGGCGGGCTCACGCTCAGCACGGAGCGCCTGTTCGAGCGCGTCGGCGGGACCGCCGCCGAGGCTGCGCTCGCCGACGCCGGTGACGCGAACCGGCGTCAGCTGGGGGCGCAGGCGAAGGCGGTGATCGGCGTGGACCCGATCGGCGCCGAGCCGTGGATCGCGCCGCTGCTCGAGGACGCGGTCGCCGAGAACGTGAAGCTGATCCGCTCCGTGCCCACCAAGTACTTCGGGCGCCTCGAGTCGGTGATCCGCGAGCGCGTGCGCGAGGGCCTGCGGCACGAGGAGATCGCGGCGCTGCTGGAGCGCGACTTCGCCGGCAAGGGCCCCGAGCTCGAGCGCGCCCGGTCATCGGCCGAGCTCATCGCGCGCGACCAGACGCTGAAGTTCTACGGGACCACCAACCGGATCCGTCAGCAGCAGCTCGGCGTGGCCCGGTACCGGTGGCGCACGGCCCGGGACGAGCGGGTGCGCGGCAACCCCGGCGGCCGGTACCCGCAGGCGAGGCCGAGTCACTTCGCCCGCGAGGACAAGATCTTCGAGTGGGACGCGCCGCCGCCCGACGGCCACCCCGGGCAGGCCGTGAACTGCCGGTGCATCAGCGAGCCCGTGTTCGAGGACCTCCTGGAGGGCCTGCCCGACCAGAGCCTCGACCCCGCGCTGTTCCAGAACCCACGGGTCCCAATCGCCCCCAATCGACCGCAATCGGTCCCAATCCAGGCCCCGGCCCCACCCGCTCCGAGCCCACCGCCGACCACGGCGCCGCGTCGTCCTGAGCCCACGTGGGCGATCGAGGCCGCGGCGGCCCAGCACGCCCGCATCCCGCTGCCCGAACGCGAGATCCAGGTGGCGCCCGAGGCGCGTGAGGCCGCGCGGCGCATCTTCGGCCGCGAGATCTCGCCCGAGAAGCTCGCCGACGTGGCCGGCATGCCGGCGGGCACGAGCGTCACGGTGAAGACGATCTCCGGCGGGCAGGTGGAGCTCGAGACCGACGCCAACGCGCAGCCTGGCGAGATCGTGGTCCGGGGGCAGCGGATGCGGGTCGAGTTCCGCGACCGCTTCTACAACCTGGAGCAGCCCATCACGGTGACGGCCGGCGACACGCGCTACGACCTCCGGATGGAGCCCGGCGGCCGGGTCACGGGGCCCATCGGCGTCCCCCCTGAGGCGATCGACGGCGTGCAGGCGATCGTCGATCGCGTCCCGTACACGTCGCTCACGCTGATCCGCACGGCGCGGCGCGAGGCCGGGGAGGCGGTGCTGCACAACGACCTGTTCGTGGTGTTGCCGCAGGGCCGGGGGATGGGTGCCCAGATCTTCGCCCGACAGGTCGCTGAGGCGCGCGCGCAGGGGATCGCGCGCTTCGAAACGGACGCCGCAGAGGGCGGGGGGCTGGTGGGCTACTACACCTGGGCGCGGCTCGGGTACGATGGGCAGGTGCAGAACGCATCCCTTCGCGAGCGTTTCGGCATCCAGACCGTCCAGGAGTTGATGGCGAAGCCCGGCGGCCGCGAGGCGTGGAAGGCCGAGGGGCACTCCTTCGGCGGCACGTTCGACCTCACGGACAGATCCACGTCGATGCGGGTGCTCGAGGCGTACCTCGAGGAGACGGCGGCGCGGCGACGATGAAGAAGCCGAACCCAGACATGAGCGACTCCGCGAAGGCGATCTTCGCGAAGTACGGCCTCGACCGCCACGTGGGCGACCAGCCCGACCTGTCGCCCGAGGAGGACGAGATCCTGGACCGCGTGATCGACGAGCGCGCGCGCAAGGCCGCTGCCGAGGAGGCAGCGAAGCCGCCGCCGAAGCCTTGACCCCGCTCGTCTCCCCTGTCGCCGGTGTCCTGCTGGGGCTCGCGATGGCGTCCGCGTCGTCGCACGTGGCCGAGACCGCGATCGCGGCGACGTGGGTCGGTGGTCAGCACGGCATCTGGGGCGGCGAGGGACCGAAGCCCGCCGTCACGGCCGCCGAGGTCAGGACCGCGCTCGCGTGGATGCGGACCCACGCTCGCCAGGACCGGGCCGCCGGGCAGCCGCTGCCGGACGCCGTCGTGACGCTCGGGCTCTGGCTCTGGGGACGCGCGGAGCCGCGCTGACGAAATGCCGCCCGTTGCGGGTGCACCGGGAGCCCCCATGCTCCACCCCGACAAGTGCCCCGAGTCCGCCGCCACGATACGACGCGCCTCGACGCCCTGACGCGCACGCCCGAGGGCTACCTCCGGGCGCCCGGCACCCTGACCCGCACGGGCGTGTTCGAGTACCGGCGTGCCGATGGCTCCGTGCAACGCGAGTTGCGGCTCGACGCCGACGTGTTCGACGCCCAGGCGCTCGCGAGCTTCCACCTCCAGCCGCTGACGCGCGGTCACCCGAGCCAGAACCTCGACGCCACGAACGTCCGGCAGCACCAGGTCGGCACCGTCGCGGCGCCCCGCAAGGCCGACGACAGCAAGCACGTGATCGCTGACCTGGTGGTGATGGACGCCGACGCCGTGCGGGCCGTGGAAGCGGGCGAGCGCGAGCTGTCGTGCGGGTACTCGTGCGACCTCGAGCCCATCGCGGGCGGCGTCTTCAAGCATGCCGACGGCCGCGAAGAGCGGGCCGACTACGTGCAGCGCGGCATCCGCGGCAACCATGTGGCGATCGTGCCGAGAGGGCGCGCGGGCTCGGCGGCAATCCGACTGGACAGCGAGGGGCACACGCTGCCCGAGGAGCAAGAGGCCATGAAGAAGATCCACATCGACGGCAAGGACTACGAGGTCGCGGACGAGGTCGCAGCTGCGTGGGGAAGGGCCATATCGCGCGGCAGCGATGCGGCCGCAGCGTGGGAGAAGGACCGCGAGAAAGAGCGCGCTGACCTCGAACGAACCAAGGGCGAGCTCGACGTCACGAAGACGAAGCTCGCCACCGCCGAGAAGGCGCGGGCCGATGCCGCAGATCCGAAGGTCGTCACGGCCGCCGCGAAGTCGCTCCTGACGCTCGTTGCGAAGGCGGCCCCGTCGCTCCCGGAGCGGAAGCTTGACGAGCTCCTCGCGATGCCGGAGGCCGAGCTGATGCGGGCCGTGATCGCCAAAGAAGCGCCGGCGCTCAAGCTGGACGGAGCCTCGGACGACCGCGTGCGGGGGACCTTCGACGCCCTGACGGCGTCGCGGGTCGACACCGCGGGCGCGCTCGCGAGGGCAGCCCAGGAGGCCAAGGTCACGGGCGCCGAGCACACCGACCACGACGCCCAGATCGAGAAGCTTCGCCGGGATGCCGAGCAGGAGCTCAAGGACGCCTGGCGCCCCAAGGCCACCGCGTAGCGACGACGGCAAGGAAACAGGAGCAGCAAAAACATGGTCCTCACCGCAATCGCAACCTCCCAGGCCCTCGGGCTCGCCGGCCAGCGGATGGGCTTCGGCCCGTTCGAGGTCGACAGCCTCAAGAACAACGCCGGCGACATCGCCAAGGTCGTCGACTTCCTGCCGACCGCCGTATCGAGCGTCGCGCAGGTCATGACCGGCACCGTCACGTACGGCGGCGCTGGCACGGTGGTCGCCACGATCAACGGCGTCGCGATCAGCGTCGCGACCGACACCGACGCAGCAACGACGGCGACGGCGCTCGCGGTGGCGATCAACGCCTCGGCCAACCCGCTGGTGAGCGTCGTGACGGCGCTCGCGACCGGCGCGGGCGCGTACACGCTGACGGCCGACACCCCTGGGCTCGCGTTCACGGCCGTGGGCAGCGCCACTGGCGGCGGCAACGCGAACCCGATCGTGTCGACGACGGCCAACGTGGACTCGACCTACACGCTGACGATCGGCGGCGTCGCGGTCTCGTACCGCGGGGACGCGTCGGCCAGCATCGCGGAGATCCGGACCGGCCTCATCGCGGCGGTCGAGGCCAACACGTTCACGGACGCGCTCGTGACGGCCGCGGCCTCGGGCAACAACGTCAGGCTCACCGAGCGGGACCCCACGACGACCGAGGTCACGATGGTGGGCGCCGCGACGGGCCCGGCGGCGGCGCTCGCCGCGACGGTCATCACCGAGCACTCGAACGAAGACCCGGTGCCGCCCGGCATCGCGGTCACGCGCGGCACCGCCGACAAGACCATGAAGCTGATGATCTCGGGCGCGGCCGTGGTCGGCGTGGTGGAGCTCTCGCACGCGACCGGCGACAGCGAGCTCGACGGCGACGGCCTCTACCCGGTCAACAGCATCGTGCCGGTGATCCGCAAGGGCCTGCTGCTCGTGAAGGTCGAAGACGCCGTGACGCCGGCCAGCGCCGTGCACGTGCGGCACACACCGACGGCCGACAACCCGCAGCGGGGGGCGTTCAGGAGCGACGTCGACGGCGGCAACGCGGTGGCGCTGACGAGCGCTCAGTTCAAGACCTCGGCCGGCGCGGGCGGGCTCGCGCAGCTCTCGATCACCCTCCCGTAGCGGGCGGACAACGGCGACGGAAGGAAGCAGGAGACACGATGCGATTCGATCGACACGACGCTGCCACCCAGGCATTCATCCAGCAGACGCTGCAGTACCTGAGCGGCCGGATCGTCACGACGCCGTTCGGCCCCAAGAGGGCCGCCGCGTTGATCCCGCTCGAGGGCGACGTGCCCGAGGGCGCGCAGGAGTGGGGCTACGACCGCGTGACCCACACTGGGATCGCGCAGTGGATCAGTTCCACCGCGACCGACATCCCCTTCGCGAACATGCACAGCCAGCGCGTGATGTTCCCGATGCGGAAGCTCGGTGTCGGCTACCACGTGGCCGACGATGATGTCGCCGCAGCGATGATGAGCGGGATGAACGTGCCCGCCAACAAGGCGATTGCGGCGCGCGAGGCCGTCGACAGGTTCGAGAACAACGTGTGGATCTCGGGCGACGCCACGGTCGGGATGGAGGGGTTCATCAACGCGTCCAATGTCACGGCCGGCTCGGTGGTGACCGGAACATGGGCCTCCGCTACACCGGCGCAGATCCTTGCCGACATGCACACGGTGCTGCAGTCGATCAAGGTCACCACGAGGCAGGTCTACGAGGCGGACACGATCGTGCTGCCGATCGTCCAGCGCGGTCTGATCCAGACCACGCCATACTCGACAGGTTCTGACCTCACGATCGAGGAATACTTCCTCCGCAACCACCGCGGTGTGCGGTTCGAGGAGCTCGCCGAGCTCGACGGCGCGGGCGCGGGCGGCACCGATCGCATGATCGTGTACAAGCGCGATCCGCAGGTGCTCGTGGCGAAGTACTCGGTGATCTTCCACGCGAAGCCGCCGCAGGAGCAGGGGTACGGATACAACGTCCCGTGCTACGGCAAGATCGGCGGAGTGGCCTGGATGGTCCCGATCGCGGCCGCGTACGGCGACGGCATCTAGCGATGTCGCTCGGCGGCCTGATCGCGCTGCTGGTCGTGCTGCTGGTCCTCGGGCTGGCGTTCTGGCTCGCGGTCTGGGGCGTGAGGCAACTCGCGATCCCGCAGCCCGCCAGGGGCATCATGCTGGCCGTCGTGGCGCTGGTCGGCATCCTGGTGCTGCTGGGCCTGCTAGGAGCCTTCGGCGGCACACCGTTGATCCACCTCCGGCTAGGCTCCCTCATCGACGCGCCGGTCCGGCTGCTCGCGCGCCTGCTGTAATGCCGCCCGTTGCGGCACCGCCCTGCGGGGCGATGCTGGGCAGGTGCCTCAGATCATCGTCACCAACAGCGCGCCGCGGCTCATCATCGGTCGCTACCAGGACCCGCAGACCAAGCAGCCGGGTGAGGTCAGGTTCCCACCCGGCGATACACCTGTGGACTCCAACATCCTGGCGCTGCTGAAGCTCACCAAGGCCGGCGCCGCGCAGTTCACGCCCGCCGGTGGACTCAGCCACCACCAGATCCCCGAGCCGGCCGAACCGAAGCAGCCCCCGGTGCAGCCCGTGGTCGAGCCGAAGCCGGCCGATCGCGCCGTCACGCCGCCGAAGAGGTAGCGCGCCACCGTGGCGATCACGTCCGCCTTCCTGGTCACCCGGTTCGCGCCGACGTTCGCGGCGATCGACGTCGGCATCATCGACTCGGCGATCGAGGAGGCGACGCGCATGGTGGACCCGGACTGGTTCGGCGCGCGCGCCGACGACGCGATCCTGCACCTAGCGGCCCACCTGGCGCTGACGGGCGCGGGGAACCTCGCGGGCGGCGTCCAGAGCGTCAGCGCGGGCTCGGTCTCGGTCACGTACGCGGCCGCCTCGACGCCCTACGGCGGCACCAGCTACGGGCGCCACTACGAGTTCCTGGTGAGGCTCTCGGGGCCTGGGGCGCGGGTCCTCTGATGGCGCGCGCCGGCAAGGTGATCGACCGGGACCGCGGGTGGAAGCGCGTGCTGGCGAACTTTCGCGAGGCGAAGGGCGCCTCGGTCAAGGTCGGCATCCTGGCAAGCGCCGGCATGCACAAGGGCGAGACGGACGGCGGCGAGCCCCTGACGGTGGCGCAGATCGCGGCCGTGCACGAGTATGGCTCCGAGGACGGCCGCATCCCGCAGCGCAGCTTCATCCGCAGCGCCGTGGACGAGAGCCAGGCCGAGATCCGCACCGTGATCGCGAAGGCCGGGGACGCGATCGTGGCCGGCAAGATGGACGTGCGGACGGGGATGGGCATCATCGGCGCGTTCGTGAAGTCGAGGATCCAGCGCAAGCTGGTGAGCGGCCCGTTCCACCCGCTCTCGCGGTTCACGATCGCGCGGCGCATGCGGCGCCTCAAGAGCGGGCGCAAGGTGCTGAGCACCAAGCCGCTCATCGACACCGGGCAGCTGCGCGCCTCGGTGGACTACGAGGTCACGCTCGGGAGAACGTCGAAGCCGTGAGCACCCGCCGCACCACCGCCGACGCAGGGTGGAAGGCTCCGGCGCGAGACCCGGCGGCCCGGAAGTGTCGCCGGTGCGCCGGGCCCGTGCCGAAGGGCCGGCTGAACTGGTGTGGAGAGGCGTGCATCCACGAGCACAAGCTGCGCAGCAACCCGGGCTATCTGCGGGCCCAGACGTGGAAGCGAGACCGCGGCATCTGCGCGTCCTGCGGGGTGGACTGCAAGGCCGCCAAGCTGGGCTGGCAGGCTGACCACATCATCCCGGTCGTCGAAGGCGGCGGAGAGTGCGGGCTCGACAACATCCGGACGCTCTGCACGCCCTGCCACAGACGTGAGACGGCCAGCCTCGCGGCCAGGCGCGCGCAGGCGCGGAGGTCGGTCGCGTGCTAGCCGATCTCGGGGCCGCCGCGCTGCTCCTCGGGTGGCCGGGCGGCATCGTGGTCACGCGGGCCACGGGCGCGTTCGCCACCGCCACGGGCCGCTGGGTGACGGCCGGCGGCACCACGACGCTCACGATCGCCGCCATGGTGGACCCGAACCCAGGCAAGTCGATCGCGATGCTGCCCGAGGGCGAGCGCGGCGAGGAGGCGATCCTGGTGATCACCGCCGTCCCGCTCCGCGCCTCGAACAGCGAGACCGGCGCCGAGGCGGACATCATCGCTTGGAACGGGGGCCGCTGGCGGGTGGGCGGGACCCGCGACTACGTGCCGCTCACGGGCCACTGCGAGGCCGTCTGCACGCGCCTGGACGAGGACTGACCGATGCTCCCCGCCGATTGGGCCGCCGTCCAGCAACGCGTGTACGAGGTCGTACGGGACGAGCTCGCGGCCTCCGACATCGACGTCGTGGTGTGGGAGCAGCAGCGCACCACCGAGGGCGCGCTTCCGCCGACGCCGGTCACCCCCTACGCATCCCTGCGGGTGACCTCGGGGCCGGTCCGCGAGGGCGGGCCGGACGTCCACACGGGCGAGGGCGAGCCCGACGAGGACGACGAGCCCACCGCGATCGAGACCATCGAGAGCGACGAACGCTGGACGCTGACGGTGCAGCTCCACCTGCGGTCCGATCCCCACCCGGCCGTCCTGACGCTGCGGGGCGCGCTCGCGGCCTCGGACGTGCTCGACCGCCTGCGGGCCGTGGGCGTGGTGGTGGTGCGCGTGGAGCCGCCGGTCCAGCTCGACGCGATCGCCGGGGGCTCGTTCGAGCGGCGGGTCGCGCTCGACGTCGTGCTGCGCTCACGCGCGCGCGTCACCCGGACCAACGTCGGCTACATCGACCCGGACGCGACCGCGATCGCCGGCGCGGTGGTCGAGGGCGAGATCACGCAATGACGTGGTGGGCGAATGCCGCCCGTTGCCTGGGGCTACGGGTCGACGATGATGACGACATGGGCGAGCGCCTTCGGCGGATCGAGCAGAAGCTCGACGTGCTGATCGCGATCCTGCCCCACCTGCTTGGAGGCAACATGGCAACGCTGAATCTCGACAACTTGATCCGCGAGGTGGAGGAGACCAAGACCGCGCACGCCGCGACCAAGGCCGCGCTCACCGGCATCGTGCAGAAGGTCCGGGACCTCAAGAAGGCGAAGAGCCTCCCGGAGGTGCAGGCGCAGATCGACGCGCTCGCGGCCGGTCTCGACAGCAGCACGACCGACCTCGCGGACGCGGTCGTCGCCGGCACCGCCGCGGCCGACGAGGAGCCGACCCCCGACGCTCCGCCGCCGCCCGACGACGGCACCGCGCCCGCCACGCCGACCCCGTAGCGCGCCCCGGCGGTAATGCCGCCCGTTGCGGGTGATGCGGCTGGGCCGATGATGGCTCTCGCATGGGCCTGAGCGACATCATCGACGTCCAGATCTCCATCGAGAGCGCCGCGATCGTCGCCGCCGGCTTCGGCGTCCCGCTGATCCTCGGCACGCACACCCGCTTCGCCGAGCGGTACCGCGAGTACGAGAGCGTGGCCGACATGCTCGAGGCGCCGGACGCCTTCCTCGCGACCGACGCCGAGTACCTGTCGGCCGTCGCGCTGATGAGCCAGACCAACACCGTCGAGCGCTTCCTGGTGGGCCGCCGGGCCGCCGCGGTCGCGCAGGTGACCGACATCGTGATCGACACCGTGACGTCCTCGGTCGCGCAGGTGTTCGACGGCCTGGTCGCCTATGCGGGCGCGGGGACCGTCGTGGCCACGATCAACGGGGTGGCGATCTCGGTCGCGACCGACACCGACACGGCGACGACCCGCGCGGCCCTGGTGGCCGCCATCAACGCGAGCACCAACCCGCTGGTCACGCCCGTGACCGCAGCCAACGGGGCGGCGGGCGCGTACACGCTGACGGCGGACGTGCCGGGCGTCGCGTTCACGGCCGTCGCGACCCAGACGGGGGGCCAGACCCACACGCTCACGCAGCTCACGGCGAACGTGGACGCCAGCTACACGTTCTCGATCACCGACGCGCTGGAGGGCCTGATCGTGATCACGTACCGGGCGGACGCGACCGCGCTGGTGGCGGAGATCCAGGCCGGGCTGATCGCCGCCGTGCTGGCGTCCGATGCGCCCGTGACGGCGTCCGCGTCGGGCGACGACGTGCGGCTCACGGCTGACGATCCCGGGGTCCCGTTCACCGTCACGGAGGCCGACGCGAAGCTGAGCGTCGAGACCTCGGTGGCGAACGTCGGTGTCCAGGCCGACCTCGACGCCATCGTGGACGCGGGCGCGGCCTGGTACGCGACCCTGCTGACGAGCCGGGACGGGGATCAGATCCTCCAGGCGGCTGCCTGGACCGAGGCCAACAGCGCCGACCAGGCCCACATCCTGATCGCCCAGGTCTCGACCGCGGCCGTCCGGACGGCCGCGTACGACTCCGGCGACCTCACGACCGACGTCGCGTCGCGGCTCAAGGGCCTCAGCTACACCAGGACCACGCTCTGGTGGCACGCCCTCGACGCCGAGTACCTGGACGCCGCGGTCGCCGGCAAGATGCTGCCGACGGACCCCGGGACCGAGACGTGGGCGCTCAAGGACCTGGTGGGCGTCACGGTCGATGTCCACACGACCACGCAGAAGAACAACGTCACGGGCTCGACGCCGGGCGCGGGCAAGAACGGCAACGTCTACTACCAGCTGACGGCCAACAACAACATCACGTGGCGCGGCACCATGGCGTCCGGCGACTGGATCGACCTCATCCGGTACGTGGACTCGGCGAAGGCGCGGATCTCGGAGCGGATCGCGGCGCTGCTGCTGACGCAGTCCAAGATCCCGATGACGGACGCCGGCATCAACTCGATCGCCCATCAGGTCCGCGGCGTGCTTCAGGAGGACGAGGACGCGGGCAAGCTGACGACGGATCCGAAGTACACCGTCACGGCCCCGCGCGCGTCCGCGGTCTCGCAGGCGAACCGGGAGGCCCGCATCCTCTCGCCGGCCATCGCGTTCGCGGCCCAGACCAGCGGCGCCATCCACGAGGCCTCCGTCCGCGGCAAGGTCACGCAGTAGCGCTCCGGCGCAAGAGGAGTTGCAACGATGACCGATACCTATGACCCCGGGCTCGTCTATGTGGTGGCGGGCGCCGTCCCGATCAACACCGGCTTTGCCGAGGGCTCGATGGTGCGCGTCGCGCGCCAGGGCGACGGCGTCCGGGCCGTCGTGGGCGCCGCCGGTGAGACGGCGTTCGTCGAGAGCTACGACGAGCGGGCCGAGGTCACGATCCGCATGATGGGGACGAGCCGCCTCAACTCGGCGCTGGCTGGGCTGGAGGCGCTCGGGGTCGCGTTCCCGTTCTCGATCGTCAGCATCTCGACCCGGCAAACGCTGGTCGGCGGAGCCGCGCGGATCAAGCGCATGCCGGACCAGGAGTTCTCGGCCGACATGCCCACGATGGAGTGGGTCTTCGTCGTGGCGAAGGCCACCGAAGTGATCTCGCCGGTGTAGCGCATGGCGAAGACGACGGGCATCCGGGCCGAGCGGAAGACCATCAACGGGACCGAGTACTCGGTGACGACGCTGGGCGGCGTCGCGGGCTTCGTCATGATGACGAAGCTGCCCAAGTACTTCGGGGGCGCGATCGGCGCGCTGGTGGCCGGCAAAAACGAAGAGGCCGCGATGGCGCTCGCGCTCGCCGACATCGGCCAGAAGATGGCGGACCCCGAGTTCGCCGAGATGGTGTTCGAGATGCTGGACGGCGCGCTCGCGGGACCCGTGACGCTGGTGGACGGGAGCCGGCGGACGAACTTCGATACTCACTTCGCGGGAAACTACGGCGATCTGTTGCCGCTCATCGTCCATGCGTTCCAGGTGAACTTCGCAAGTTTTTTCTCCGGAAACCCCGCGCTCGCCTCTCTCCTCGAGAGAGCGGCGGCGCTCGGGGCCGCGAAGCTGCCCTCCCTCCCGGTCTCCCCTGGCAAGTCGCCAGGCTGATCGCGCGGGACAAGGCGACGCTGGTGGAGTGCCGCGAGAAATACTCCATGGACGACATCGCGGACATCAACGAGGCGCTCGACTGGCACGACGAGCTCGAGGCTGAGGCCCACTGGGCGGCCCACAAGAACGCGGAGAGGAGGTAGACCGTGAGCCGACCGACCCCAACCCACGAACAGGATGTTGCGCGCTTCTGGTCGAAGGTCGAGAAGGCCGACGGTTGCTGGCTGTGGACCGCTGGGCTGTTCACCACGGGCTACGGCCAGTTTCATCTGCGTGGCCGCCCTATCGGAGCGCACGTCTTCTCGTACACGCTCGCTTACGGGGCGGTGCCTGACGGGCTCGAGGTCTGCCACACCTGCGACTCCGTGCGGCACTGCGTGAACCCGGCGCACCTCTACGCAGGCACCGAGAAGGACAACGCGCGTGATCGCACTGCGCAGGGGCGCAGCTACCGCGGCGACCAACACCCGGCACGCTTGCGGCCTGAGCGGCTGATGCGGGGGGACGCATGGCGCAGGGCCCACGCCGAGCACATCGACGGCATTCGCGGCGACAAGCACTACTCCAGGCGGCGCCCGGATCTGATCGCGAGGGGCGAGCGATCCGGGGCGCGGCTTCATCCCGAGCGCTACCCCAAAGGCGACCAGCACCACGCACGCGCAAAGCCCGATGTCCTGGCGCGTGGAGAAGGCCACGGCAACCACAAGCTGACTGAGGACGAAGTCCGTGAGATTCGAGCGCTGTACGCCGCTGGCGTTGGACCGACAGCGCTCGGAGCGCGCTTCTCGGTGCATCCACACACCGCAAGCCAGGTTGCGCGCAGGCGCGCGTGGAAGCACATTCCATGATTGTCAGGGAGTTGCTAGCGGTCCTCGGCTTCGACGTCCAGGAGGCCGACCTCAAGAAGGCCGAGGACTCGCTCGAGGGCCTGAAGAAGATCGCGCTCGGGATCTCGGCCGCGTTCGCCGGCATCGGGGCCGCGCTGCTCGGCACCGTGAAGGAGCTCGCCGACGCCGGCGACGAGGCCCGCGACGCATCCCGCCGGCTCGGTACCACCGTCGAGGCCATCCAGGAGCTTCGGGTCGCGGCGCAGCTCTCCGGCCTCCAGGTCGGCGCCTTCGACAACGCGCTCGAGCAGCTCGGGCGCCGCGCAGCCGACGCCGCGGCCGGCAACAAGGAGCAGGCCGCCGCGTTCACGGGCCTCGGGATCTCGGTGCGGGACGCTGGCGGGCGGCTCAGGCCCACCGATGAGTTGCTGGGCGACGTCGCCGACAAGCTCCAGGCGATGCCAGACGCCGGGAAGCGGAGCGCGGCGGCGTTCCAGCTCTTCGGTCGCGGCGGCGGACCGATGCTCCAGATGCTTGCCGAGGGCAGCGCCGGCTTGGCCAAGATGCGGGCCGAGGCCATAGCGACCGGCGCCATCATCAGCGGCGAGACCGCGGACGCCGCCGACGCACTCAATGACGACGTCTTCAGTCTCAAGCTGAACGTCATCGGCATCAGTCGGGCGATCGGCGCGCAGCTGATGCCGGTGGTGCATGGCGTCGTTGCGGAGACGCTGGAATGGTTCCGCGCCAACCGCGAGGTCATCAAGCAGCGGCTCCACCAGGCGATCGATCTCATGGTGCGCGGTTTCCGAACCCTGTGGACGGTCGGGCGCGGCGTTTTCCAGACCTTCCGCCAGCTGCTCGACATCTTCGGCGGGCTGCGGACGCTGGCGATCGGCGTCGGGCTCGCGATGGGTGGCGTGCTGGCCTACAACGTCGGCGCCGCGTTGATCGCCGTGAACAAACTCGTGATGGGCCTCCGCGTGCTCACGCTCGCGCAGCTTCAGGCTGTGGCGATCCCGGTGCTGCTGGGCGCGGCGTTCCTGGCCTTCGCGGCGATCGTCGGGCTCATCATCGAGGACATCCTGGTCTACGAAGAGCACGGCGATAACGCGATCACGGTGACGCGCAAGCTTCGCGAACTGCTCGTTGACAAGGCGTTCAGCAGCAACCCGTTGATCGCGGGTCTGCAGCTGATCGCGAAGTCGGCATCCCTCGCGCACACGGCCGTCAAGGAACTAACTGAGGCGCTATCCAACCTCGTCACACTGGTCAGCCCAGACGCCGAACCGCTCGCGAAGCGCGAGGCTGACAGGGGCCTGGCGAAAGGGGCGCGTCGGCTCAAGACGGTGCCCGGCGCCGGGTTCGTGAGAGGGGTGGTGGACCGGCTCGGGATAGGCGGGGATCTGTCGGTCAACCCTCCGGTCCTATCAACGTCGGTGCCTTCCAGTGTTTCGGGCCGCTACGCTCCATCGGTGAGCTTCGGCCCCACGACCGTAACGATCACCGCACCACCAGGGACAGAGCCAGAGGGCTTCAAGTCGTACGTCGAAGACGCGATGAGCCGCATGGAAGACGAGCGCATGCGGCGTCTTGCCGAGGCGCTCCCGCCTCCGGAGAAGTAGCCGATGGCGCTCCGCGACCTCCTGGGCAGCGACCCGCAGCGCGTCCTGATCGCTCGCAAGGCGCCCGAGTCTGGGTTCGTGATGGTCGATGTGTCGCTGTCGGAGGACCACGTCCGGGAGGCCGAACTGACGGACTCGCCGGTGGAGACCGGCTCCGACGTGACGGACCACCGGCGAATCCGGCCTGCCCAGCTCTCGATCCGCGGGCTCGTGACCGACACGCCCGCGTCGATGCTCGCGTCGATCGCCGCCGGCCCCACCCCGTTCTCGTCGCTGTCCAAGGACGCCTACGAGAAGCTGCGGGCGCAGTTCGAGGCCCATGAACTGGTGACGGTCGTGACGAGCCTCCGGGTCTACGACAACATGGCGTGGACGTCGTTCCGCGTGCACAAGAGCCCCGAGACCGGCAAGGCGCTGGAGTTCGACGCCGCGCTCCGAGAGGTGCGCTTTGCTGTCACCGCGACCGTGCCTTTCCGCGCCGAAAGACCCACAAGCGATATGGCTGCCCCGAAGACGAACCTCGGCACCAAGGCCGGGATCTCGGGACCGCCAGAGCCGCCGTCGTCGATCGCCGGCAAAACTCTGCTGATGAGATAGTCTGATGATCGAGATCGACGTCGCCACGGCTCCGGCCCAAACGCAGCGCGTGAAGCTGGGCGCTGAATACTTCACCCTCACGCTTCGCTGGAACGAGCGCATGGGCGCGTGGCTGCTCGACGTCGCCGACAGCGCCGAGATCGCGATCGTGCACGGCATCGTGGTTCGGGTCGGGCTCAACCTGCTGGGCCGCTATCCGGGGCGGGGGCTGCCCGAGGGCGCCCTGGTGGCGGCCGACACGAGCGGCGCAGACGCCGATCCCGGGCGCGATGATCTCGGCGGGCGGGTCCTGCTCCTGTACCTGACGGCGGCCGAAGTCGAGGCCCTCTGATGGCGCGGCTGTTCGGGCGCCGCGCGCGCGTCACGGTCGGGAGCGTCCGGGTCGACAGCGAGGGCCAGGACGGGCTGCGGGTCGCGTTCACGATCGCGAAGACGCTCGGCACCGAGCCGAACAGCTGCGAGGTCACGATCGCGAACCTCAACGAGGACACCCGCGGCAAGCTCGACTCCATGCAGGAGCTCAGCACCGAGATCGAGTCCAAGGGCCTGCCGATCGACGTCGAGGCCGGCTACCAGGACACGCTCGGGGCCGTGTGGATCGGGCGCGTCCGGTCGATCGAGAGCGAGCGGACCCCCACCGGCTGGCTCACCCGCGTGCGGGCGCGCGACGGCATCGGGGCCGGCAAGGCGCCGATCTCGAAGACGCTGAAGCCCGGCGCCGACCTCAACGACGCGATCGGCGAGCTGGTGGCCAGCATCCGGGCCAAGACCGGGCTCGCGATCGAGCAGGTCACGAAGGCCGTCAAAGAGCGCCGCTTCACCGGCCCGGACGGCGCGCTCGCGGTGTTCACCCGCGGGATCACGCTCGACGGCTCGGCGATGCGGCGGCTCGAACAGCTGGCCGACGACAACGACCTCGACGTCGTGATCACCGACGAGGAGATCCTGCTGCTGCGGAAGTCACAGACGACCGCCACCGAAGCTGTGGTGCTGGGGCCTGACACCGGCCTGGTGGGCTCGCCGGTGCGGGTCCGGGATGAGAAGCGGCCCGGCGTCCTGATCGTGAAGGTGAAGGCGCTGCTCCAGCCGCTGTTCCATCCCGGCGGCGGGATCCGGCTCTCGTCCGAGACGCTGTCGGGCGACTTCAGGATCTCGAAGCTACAGCACCAGGGCGACACCCACGGGGCCGCGTGGCACACCGACCTCGAGGCCGTGAAGCTATGACGGACGAGAGCACCGCTCCCACGCTGCACGAAGTCCTGCGGCGCGCGCTCGAGGGACGGCTCGCGGAGCTGCACACGGCGATGCCTGGGCGCGTCGAAGCCTTCGATCCGGAGCTTCAGCGGTGCGACGTGCAGCCGCTCCTCCAGCGCGTCGTGACGCTGCCCGACGGCACCACCGAGGTCACGTCGAGGCCGCTCATCCAGGGCGTGCCGGTCGTGTACCCCCGGGGTGGGGGGTGGCGGATCACGTGGCCGCTGGCCCGCGGGGACCTGGTGCTGCTCGTCTTCGCCGAGCGGGCGCTCGATGCCTGGCTGGCCGGCGACGGCGGGGCGCCGGTGCAGCCGGGCGCGAGCCGGAAGCACGACCTCACGGACGCGATCGCGATCCCGGCCATCGCGCCGGCCGAGAACGTCATCCCGCAGATCGGCACCACCGATCTGGTGATCGGCCGCGAGGACGAGAGCGTGGAGATCCGGCTGACGCCGACCGGCGTCGTGATCGAGGGCGCGTCGGTCTCGCTCGGGGCCGGCGCCACGCAGGCCGCCATCGGGGCCGCGTTCGCCGACCTGTTCGCCGCCCACGTGCACCAGTCCGCTGCACCCGGCTCGCCGACGGGCCCCCCGGCGCTCGGGGCGGTGCCGATCACCCCCGAGCAGATCGACGCGACCAAGAGCGGCAAGGTGAAGATCGGGTAGGCGTCGTCGAGGACCTGGGCGACGCGTCGCAGGAGTACTTCGACGACGGTTGCGTCACCACCTGGTGCGGACGACGGTTCCGTCGCCGCTTGACCTGGACGACGCGTCCGGCAGATCCTCCCCGCCATGGACTGCGCCTGGTGCCATGGGCCTCTCCGAACGACGCGGCCCTCGCGCTACTGCTCCCAGCGGTGCCGACAGTCGGCGTTCCGTTTGCGCCGGCGCCGGACGACGGATGACGCCGCCGCGCTCCCCGGGCGGTTCGCCTACGCCGACCCGCCGTACCCAGGGCTCGCCCGCCGCTACTACGGGGACGAGCCGGACTTCGGGGGCGAGGTGGACCACGCCGCCCTCATCGCGTCGCTGGAGGCCTCCGGCTACGCCGGGTGGGCACTCTCGACCTCGGCAAGGGCGCTGCGGTGGGTGCTCCCCCTCTGCCCCGAGGACGCCCACGTCTGCCCATGGGTGAAGCCGGCGGGCGTCCCGGCGGCCACGTACGGCCTCCACACCTGCTGGGAGGCCCTCATCGTCGTCCGC
>WUUC01070519.1_pt1 | contig 51551 bp, 69 predicted proteins | sample 6278441 | NCBI WGS metagenome assembly WUUC01 (sample SAMN13675441, study PRJNA597444) | soil metagenome | isolation source: soil | place: USA: Washington | collected 2017-10
CAGTCACGGACCACGATGATGTAATCGTTGTCGTTGAGAATGGTGGCATTCAGATCGATATAGAAGACAGAGGACGACGGTGCCAGGCGCACCCGGCCACGATACTTGGCCGCGCGAATGTCCGTTGTGGCCGACAAATAGACCACCATGCCTTCCCACACATCGGCGTAGCCCCCAATGTCCGCGCTGTCCCAGGTGAACGTGATAAAGGGGTCATCGGTGATCGACTGTGACGCCCGCGCCCGAAACACAACCTCATTCGGGCACAGCGCCACCAGATTCCTCGACCAGTATCCTGATGTCCGTAACGTGGCCTGCAGAGGCGCAGAAAGGGGTGTTGGGAACGGCATTAGAGAGGCTCCACCATCACGAGTTCGACCATAAACAGCTCGTAGCCATTGGCGCGGCGAGTGAGACTTGACGCCTGGTTGCTGTCGACATTCATCACGGCATTGAAATTGAATACATCAAGCGTCCCCACCGAGATGGGTTTGTGAGCAGCAGCGGTGACATTGGCACTTTCAACACCTCCGCACATCGTTGTCAGCAGATAATCAATCTGCCCATCACTCAGCCAGGGGAAGACAAGGCGGACAATGGGAAAGCCTGATTTGAGAATCCCGCCGGTCGGCAGGCGCCGGGTGACGCCTCCCGTGTATCCCGCGCCGATGTCTCCCTTGCGATCGTTGGGGGGACGAAACGCGAGGCCATCCGTCCCGACATAGGACGTCCAATTTCTCAGAAGGGGCACGTTGTCCCAGCCGAGGACGATCATGTGCCCCTGGTTGGGGAATGTTGGGAGGTTCATCGTCTCACCGCCGTTGTGAAGGACTGTGCGAACGCATAGTTCGCCTTTGTGCGCGGCGCGTTGGGGCCGCTCCCGGCAGCCAGCTTCAGAGACTGATCCAGTCCTTGCTGTTCCACCTTCAGGCGGGCATTCCAGTAACTGCCCAGCATCTTGAGCTCCGCGTTCTGGCCTTCGCTCGCAACCTGAAGCGCCCGACTGCGGGTGAGAGAGGCCTGCTGCATCTCGCGCCGCTGGGCTGCAAACGCATCTGTCTCCTGGTAGCGGTACCCCGAGAGACGGTCCTCGCGCTGACGACCAATCGACCGTCTCAAGTCCTCGCGAGCATCCTGGGCACCCAGCTGGCGTAGGGCATTCGCCTTCTGAATCTCGTCCTTATCGGCCTGGATGTCTTCCGCCCCTTTTTGGCGCGCGAGGAACAGCGCTTTGAAATCGCCATCTTGCAGCGCCTTCTGCTCCTCTTTGGCGGCGTCGCGGCGAATATCTGCCAGGTCGTCCGCCTGCTTGAGCAGGGTATTGCGTTCGTCGCGGTTGGCCTTCAGCGTGAGATCGAATTCGTCGCGGCTTGACTTGGTCTCCAGGGCCAGCAGGTCGCGGTTGAGTTTGATGACGTTGTCTTCAAGGGCCTGCTTCAGGCGTATGCCAATATCCTGCGCTGAATTTTTGTAGGTGGTCATGGCGCCGGCGACGGCTTTTGTGTACTGCTCCTGTGCTTGAGCCGCCTTTTTTGCCACATCTTCGGCATCCTTTGCGGCCTTCTTTTCGGCATCGCGGGCCCGGGACTGCTCAAGAGCCGTGTTCTTGATGAAGTCGGACTCGTTCCCCAGGGATCCCAGCTGACCGTTGAGAGCTTCAATCTTCTTGGTGACTTCCTCAGACGTGACGCCCGACGCCGTAAGAACTTCAATCTGTTTCTCGATGACCGCCTTTTCATCTTCAATGCTGGTGAGGCGCTTCTCGTTTTGCTCCGCGGTTGCGCTCAGCGCTTTTTGCTGCGCTTGGAGTTCTTTCCCGGCGATGTCAGCGGCCGTCAGGGTTGATTTGCTGCGTTCGTCGGCTAACTTTTTCTCTGCCTCGGCGGCGTCATTGGCGGCAAGACTGCCGTCCTCTTGTGCCGCTGTGAGCGATTTAATATCATTGTCGTAGGTTTTAACCAGATCTGTGCCTTTGGCGATCTGGCTTGCAAGTTCTTCCTCAGCTCCGGAGGTAAGTTTAACCACGCCCTGCAAGATGGTTTGACTGTTTACGTTCTCATCGTAAACCCGTTGGTTGCGGGCCAGGAGTTCGGCCTCTTCCTTGCGTTTTTTATTGAGAACTTCGAGTTCTTCTGCAGCCTGCTGACTCGTAAGACCTTCTGCAATCCGCTGAGCGATCTCACGTTGACCTTCAACAATCGCATTGATCGCCTTGGCTTCTTCGGCGGCCTGGTCGCCGATGGATTTGAGCGCAAGTCCGAGAACACCTGCTATAAGGATTAAAGGCCCTGCCACTGCTGCAATCCCCGCGAATCCGGCTGCTGTAGCTCCCAGCGCTGGAGTGAGGATCGTTGTGACTGTTGTAATGGCCTTTGCAGCACCTGAAACCTCACCCAACGCCCCCGTGAGGCGAACGAGGTTCGAGATGGCATCTGTTCCGATGCCTGCCCCTGGAATCTGCACCGAGGGAAGATTTCGTCCTTGGGCGCCGATCCGCTGGAGGAGATTCCCGCCTGGGCCAGGGCCGCTACCGCCAGCGCCGCCGCTTTGAGCGGCATTGAACGCGCTGGTGACATCGCGGATCTCGTCTTTGGAGGCCCCGAGCGCTGCCAGCTTCTTGCTCAGATCAGTGACGGCTGCGCCGACATCCTTCGTCTTGACGGCCAGCGCGCCCATATCCGCCCCAAGCTGTCGCAGCTGGTCTGTCCGTGACAGTTTGCCCAACTCCTGCTGCACGGTGGTGGTGGTGGCCGCCAGCTTTTGAATTTCAGCCGCAGTTTCCTTGGCGCCGGCCTCTTTGATCAAGAGGGTCAGCTGTGCCTGGCGGTTGTTGTCTGCCATACTCTACTCTCCCGCGAGCGACTCCCATTCATCGGCCTGTGTTGGCATCGCAAGCGCGGTAAAGACGCCTTTCTCCGCCCGAATGTAGTACATGGACAGGGTGTGCCAATCCTTCATGAGCCAGTTGCATTGATCGTTGTATGCGCCGGCGTCCGGATACGCGTGGTGCAGGCGGTGTTCCAGCCAGGTGCGGACAACATAATCCACCTCGTGGTAAAACGTCGGCTGTTCGGCGGGGATGTCACCGCTCTCTTTGCCGCTCTCCGCCACCAGCAGGGCCCGCATAAAATCTTCAACAACGCTTATGTCGTTGAAGTTCTCGTCATCGTTTTTTTTGGCGGTAGCACGGCCGTGTTGGCGGTCACGAGTTCAGAGAACAAATCCGTGTCCTGGGACATGAAATTCTCGAACGCTTCGCGCACCTGTTCTGGGGCGGCGTTTGAACTCACCCACCAGGAGGCATCGGCTTTGCACTGCGAAATTGCGCCACAAAACTCACCGAAGTCATCCCAGACGTCATCCGGAACCGGCTCGCTGCCCAGGTAACCGTAGGCCTCCATCAACTTGCGCAGGAGACGGCGCTTCTCAAGTTGCGTTTTGACCACCGAAGGGAAGTAGTGGACGGTGATCCCGTTGTGTGTGAATGTGTAGGACTCAGCCATAGATCACCTAGAGGGGATATTCGTACAAAACAACGGCGGGACGGCTGACTACGACGACTGTGTCAAGGACCATGACACGGGTGGTGGGATTGACGCTGCTCACACCCAGCGCGATCTTGTCTGAGTAGGGACGGGTTTTTGTCGCACTGATCGGCGATTTGGCCAGTGTCCAGCTCGCAAGGATGCCGTTGCCCCGGAAGGCATCCATGGTCAGAGGATTGGGCGACTTAAAGGGTCGCGCGTAGCCCGATGTCGGCGTGCCGCTTTTATTGACGATCGTCACGCCCCAGGGATTGTTGAAGGCCAGCTGCGCTGTGCCCTTATAGCGAATCACACCGTCGGTGCGCCCAGCAAAGGTCTCGCGACCCAATGGCTGGATCTGGACGGACGGGTAGATGTATCCGGTCCAACTCGAGACACCGTTGACGACCGCCTTGGACTGTACAATCAGGCTCACGGTGGCGAGCACGGCGTCGGGCGAGTCGATCAGACCCATCTCAATGTCGCCCAGGGTCTCGACGGCTGTATTTTGAAGCTCGCCATCGAGGTTCAAGTCCTGGTAGCCGAAGTTCATCACGAATTGACGCGGGGCGTCGCTTCCAAACCCAATGGATCCAAGCGAGGTGTCATCGCCGGGAACATTCACGGCATCAGACTCCGGAATCCCTGTGGGCATGGTCTGGATGCCGCGAAATGGATAGCTGCCACGGATCTGGCCGTTTGCGAGAGGGGTGGTGGTGTCGCCGCTCGGATCCCCGTTGGTGTCATGGAATAACAGCCATGCCTGTTGAACGCCTGCTTGTATGCTTCTTGATGTCATCTGTGCTGCTCCTTAGTAATAGTCCTGCTCAACGGATACGCCAAAATTGCATGACAATTGAATCTGGGCCCCAACCTGTGTGGTGTTCACGCCCCCGTCGTTGTACATGCCCATCCCCCCGCCATCAATGACACGGGCCCACAGCAGGCCCTCCATGGCAGCTGGATACGCGGTCGATTGCAGCCACGTGCGCTGCTGGAAATGCGTTTTGATGGTCGGCAACCACTCGTACAGGCGGTATTCCGGCTCGCCGATATACCCCGTCGTCACATGGCCAATGACCAGGCGCATGACCACCAGCGGTCGATTGAAATCAATGACCTCGCTGCCATCATCTTCAATCGGAGTGTTGGCCACGCGGTTGACAAAGTAGGGGAAGGTGTCCTGCGGCTGCAAGAAATGCGGCCAGGCATCGGCGGGCACCTCCAGGAGAGCCATCGCCTCCAGCTGCAGCGCGACCACGCGGGCCAGGAGTTCATTCAGATAACTGGGCATGGACGCTCCAAACGCAAAATCCCGCACAAAGGCGGGCACTCATCAAAATTCCCAATTTTGGGGATTTTTACATGTTGGCGAACTGCTTCAGCAGCCCGTAGAACTCTCGCAGAACATCGGCGGGAAAATCAACAGCGGTAAATTCTTGCACACGGCGGGTTTCGTAGGCTCCTCTGCGTGCATACTGGAACGCCACCTGCCGTGTCACCGCACGGCGGATCGACTCGTCCACCTGCCATACGCTGACGATCGCGTTGGTGCCATGTACCGCAGCCGCCGATCCATTCACGCCGCGCCGAACTGTGACCGTGTTGGTTGCGGTGTTGGTCTTGACCACATCCATCCACTCATCGTCAATCCGGATCAGGTGGCCCGCGCTGATCCGGGGGGCTTCCGCATACGGGTTTTCACCATCTACGTCGACGACGGTCAATGTGGTTGCGGTTGCGGTGGTGATGCCGGCTGACAGCGTGTCGACATCCAGCCAGGCGGTGGCGTAATCCTCATGGTAGCCCCAGATCCCCGACACCGAGGTGTTTTGCGCCCCCGCGACACCTGAGCAGTATGCCCGGTACCACGAGGCCCAACAGTCACCCAGAAGCTGCAGCTGGTAGTACGGCGCGCCGGAGGCGGGATAGGCCTGCACATTCGTACCAACCACCAGCGCGCTGCCGCTCGTCACCCCTGTCAGGGCCAGCAGGGGGAGCGCCACGCCGTTGGGGGAGCGCATCATCAATGTTCGATCAACACTGTTGATGCTGCCGGCGTCTAAGGCGATGGCCCGCGTCTGGATTGACGGCGCAAACAGGTTTGGCCCTTTTTTGAACATCCCATCAATGCGCGCACTGACCTGTCGGAGCCCGCGCATAATCTTGGAATCATCGGCGGTGTTCACGGCCGCCATTTCGGATCGCACATCGGCCAGTGTGGCGTAAGCTGTCATGTGTCTTTACTCCCTGATCAGCGACTGCGCGACCGCAGCGAACTCGCCTGGACTGAACCATATTCGACAATGTCAAACCATGCATTGATCGCCAGATCCGTGGCCAGATTTTCCGCTTCCAGAAGCACGTCCTCATAGTGATACCACTGGGGGAACATCGGCTGCCGATCTGAGGAGGAGCCCGCCACATACTCCAGGATCTCCGAGTCGTTCGACACGGCGATCAGGCTGGCACTGCGATCGCGGACCGCGGTGACCTTCCATCGCTTTTGAAGATCGCCCTTCCGTCGGAAGGGTAAATTTCCCTCTTTGCGCAGCTTGGCCATAACACGACGTCGCTGCTTCGGACTTCTCCAGACGAGAGGGTATGTCGGTTTGGGAATGTTGACCGTCACCAGCTTGCGCACCACGAAATTCTCAACCTCTTTACGGATGACCGTGGTGGTGTAGATATTCATGGTGGTGGGGGCGTTCGCCACCTGCTTGGTGAGTTCTTCAAAGACTTTCTTGTCATACGAGACGATGAAGTTAACCATGATCGCCTCCCGTATAGCGATGCAGAATCATCGCGCCCCCGGCAACCGCTCCGACATACACAACCTCCCTGAAGGGCGTGTGGACATAGAGGACATAAGCGACCATCGCTAACCAGACGACCAGACACCAGAGGCATTCCAGCAGGCCGCCGAGAGTCGTGAGGGCCCGCAGTCGCGCAAACAGATTGAACGGGCCGGATGTCTTGATCAGCACATAGGCGACATACCAGGCGCAGAGGGAGAGGATCAGGAGTTCAAGGGGTGTCATCGGGTTTCTTTCGCTTCATCACGATGCGTCGCCATGCACGCAGCCAATTCTGACGGCGAGGGGTACTAATAAACGGTTGATCAGATGGACGCATCAAGATTTCCATCAATTGCACATGAGTCTCGGGATTTCTGCAAAGACCCTCTATGTTCCATTCCAGCGAATTAAGTTCATCGCTTGTGAGCTTGCGCTTGAACACCTGGCCCATCACAGCACCCTCGGCAGAATCTCATTGAACAGCTCTCTCAGTCTAGCATCAAATGAATGACACTCGCGGACATAGGCTTGCGCCGCCTTCACGATCTTCAAGCGCTTCGATTCGTTCTTCGGAGTCATGTAATAGGCGATTTTCTTACCAAGGTCTTCCATGTCCGTCCATTCGACATAATGGACGTTTGCAGCAAGCCCGGTGAATTCCTCAAGACGGTCAACTTTTTGATGCAGTAGCAGTGCCCCGCCCGCGTAAAGACAGTCAAAAATACGATTGCTGACAAACCCGGTGTCTTTTTCATACTGGTTGTCTCCGACTTCAATTTTGGCCGCGCGGCGAATGGCATTGCTCAACTCAAATTCATACGTTGAGTTGCCCGCATTCCAGTCTTCAAATTCACCCACCCAACCAGACCCGACCAGGTGCACCGTATAATCCAGCCCTGTAATCACGCGTGCCAGTTCACGTCGCCTGTCGCTGTAGGCGCTGCCCATGATGACGATCTCAGGGGCGACACTCTCAGGGATACCGATCACTTCGTCTACTGGCTCATAGGCGCACTGCCAGTAGGCCGCGGGAATACCGTGGTCTTTGTAGACAGGCAGCGCTGCGCCATTGACGCACAATTGCACATCGACGTTCGCCTTCAGCCAGGCCAAAGTGTCCGGCGTAATGAGGGCGTCGAGATAGACATCCCCGTTCCAGTTCAAGACCAGCATTTCGGGCTGCTCGGCGCGGGCCGCTGTCAAATCGATCAAATCGCGCTGGCACTGGGTGACCAGAATATCGGGCTGCCAGGCCCTGACCAGATCCGCCAGGTTGTGGTCTTCATTCAGGTAATCAACCTCAATCACCTGTCCGAGACGCTGCAAGGCCTCGCGCAGGCCGCGCTTCATCGTCCGGTGGTGTGGATAAGCCTTGCTCTCAAAAATGGGCAGATACAGAATGCGGAAGCCCGTCTTGCGTTCGGGATTGCTGACGGTGGGGCCGGCCTTCATTTGAGGCGGGTTGACAAACCGCGTGTAGTACCCGCTGGGGCCACTGTCCTGCTGCGTGTTGTGCTCTCTCAGACTGTCGCGGGCCACAATATCACGCACACGCACGCCCTGCACGGCATCGACGGTGTAGCCATATTCCAGGATACGGGCCGTCAAATAATTGTCGCCGCCATAGGTGTGCGATTTAAAAGCGGGATCATTCGCGCCCCACCAACCGCACAGATCGCCGAGCCAGCGCCGATACAGGCCGACCTGGGCATACGGCAGGCTGACGAGCCGTCCATCGATGTTGAGTGCCGTCATGGTCTGCACGTGGAATCCGGCAGGCTTGCCCACTGCGGGCCGATCATCGGCAAAGGCCACCGCACCGCAGAGGGGATGCTCCTCAAGATAGGCGATGGCGGCCAGGATGCTGTAATCAATGATCTCAACGTCATCATTACACATCAACACATACTTGCCGCGTGCCGCGAACGCGCCATCGCAAAAGGCCTTGATGCCGCCGAGCAGCGCTCCATGTTCGATGAGATAAATATCGGGCTGTGCTTGACACCAGGCCTGTGTTCTATCTGTGCTGCCACCATCGACAATCACGAATTCGCATGACGCGCCCCCATGCAAATAGCGCCGAGCAGACTGCACCATCTGCTGCAGCAGCGAGAGGCGGTTGTATGTGCCACTGACAATGGATAGGAGCATTACAAGACCGCCTCTTTGACTTCATACAGTGTCAGTGTGACCGAATCGTCGGCATACAGGGTTGCAGTCAACACACCGTTTTCATCAGGCTTGAATTTCACATCCACGCCATAGCGCTCTGTGCAGTGGAGTTCACACTCTTCCACGCGAGCGTAGAATCCGACGGTAAACACAGTCCAGATCGATTCGTATTCCAGGGCATAGCGCATGGGATTTACCACCCTCTCCAAGCAACCCATTCATCATAAGTTTTGCCGCCCTTGCTTAGATTGCAATTCTCGCACGTGCAACGCAGATTATCGGGATTGTTTGGCCCGCCTCTGACAAGAGGGTGAAAATGATCCACATGAATGTCTCCTTTGATACTCCAGAACAACGTGATCCCGCAATAGGAGCAACGATGATCTTGTTCTGTAAATATTCTTTTGATGTCTTTTGATGTGTGAGCCCCTCCATTGGAGCGCTTGCGTGCTTGTTTAACCTTCCAATGGATGCGCACTAAATCAGGGTTTCTTTTTCGCCATTCTTTAGCCTCTTCGCATCTTTCTTCTCTGTGTAGCTGATAGAGACTCCGGCGGCGAGTTAAATATTTCCCTCTGTTTGCCTTTTTCCAATTTTCGTTATAGCGCTTTCTTCTATCTGCATTCCGCCTTCCCCAATCGCGACTATAAGCGTTTGCTTCCTCTCTATGATCCTTAGTGTATTGTGCGCTATAGGCAACGGCGTCTTCGCGATGTCGCGCGTAGTAATCACGTCGGTAAATAGACTGGCAGAGCTTACATCGAGAGGCTAGTCCCTGCTTATTCCATTTTATTTTGGGGAAGAATTCTAAAGTTGCTGGTTTCTCTTCGCCGCATTTGGAGCATGTTTTGAGGAGTGGTACAATCGAGGTATCCATAATTCACCTTATGGCTCGGCGGCGGATGTTAGAAGCATCGCGCCGCTTGTTCGTTCCCTCTATTATAGCACAATTATTCTATCAGTTCGAGGTTCGCGAACGGATGATCCAGCATAAAATCAGGGATCTCCACTTCCTCCCAATTCCAATATTCGCTGCCAACAGGGTGCAGGTCCGTCGTGCGATTGGAGTCCATGAAAATATCGTTAAACCAATCGCAGTCGCGCCTGAATTCAGCCTTATGACCGTGTGTCAGCAGCTTGTAGCGCACAATCTCGCTGCGCTGGGCATAGCCGAGGTGATGGATCACACGGTTTAGTAAGGGGCGTGATTGATCGGGCGTGTATGTTTCGGCCCCTTCTTTAACCTGGGGATAGATCAATCGCACAGGACAGGCAGGATCATGCAGGATGGCCTGAGAGAGAGACCGCCAATAATGAATCATCGGCATTCGTATATCGCGCCGATGCCAATGGGATGTGCCCTCGATCGCCTCTTGGAGCAATCCGGGCGGCCATACCTCATCCGCATCAAGCACAACGATCACGTCAGCATCTGGCACAATGCCAAAGATGCTATCGCGCTGCGCCCCCTCATACGGCCATTCTCCGTCAAACCACCGTAATTTTTTGCCCGCCGCCGCGTAGGCCATGTCATACAACTCCTCACGTGTGTCTGGGCATGGGGTGGATGTGCGATGACCGTGAGAGCCGACAGACGTGTAAAGGATTATGTATTCATCGATCTCATCGATGATGCTGCGAATGGCATGAGATAGGAAATCAGAGCCATAATGAAGGGCGCTGTACGCCACAACTTTCATAATGCCGCTTTCCGCCACACCGCAAACCCGCAATCCGCCGGGGCAATCAAGACGTTGAGTGTCCCATAGCCTGCCTGCGCAATCCCCTCGCGCACCGCTGGTCCGGCTATTGCGTGCATCGCGTCATGAGAGACGATCATGCCCCCTGGCTTCAGCAGGCGTTTGGCCTCTCCCCAGAGGAACGCCACTTGTGGAGCATCATGCATTCCATCTTCAAAGATGAAATCGTAGGAATTGGCCTTCAGCGTTGCCAGATGCTGCTCAAATGTCGTTTGATGGATCGTCACACGAGAGCGCAAGGTATCAGGGATCATGTCTCCAATTGCAATGTCGCCATAGGCGCGGCTGTCGACACAATCCAGATGCCCGCCATTGTTGTCATGCAAGGCTTGCAAGATGTGTGTGGCACTGGCTCCGTGCCATGTGCCGAGTTCTAAAACGTTCTGAGGCTTCAGGGCGCGGATAATCGCATACAATGCCTGTCCTTCCACGCGCCATAAGCTGCCCGATGGGAAGCCATCGTCATAGGCGGCGTTGTAGCCGCCGTGTAGGTCTTGCGCTGCATACGGGATCACGTCAGCGGGTGTGAGGATACCGAAGACATGGCTGATGTGATTGAGAGCGTATTCGAGAGACATCGGGGGATTATGGGTCATTTCTCACACCCGCTTGCTCGGTGCCATCTCGCGTAACAGGCACATATTCACGAATCGCCTTTTCATGGCGTTCAAGTTCAACACGGATTGCAACTTCAATTTCCTGTGCGCTAATCCCTGCTTTTTGCGCCGATGCAATCATGTTCATGAATGCTTGCGCAAGGTATCTCGGAACAGCGGCTTTTAGCCATGGGTCGTCACGTTCCTGATACAGGAAATGTAAATTGCGATCAAATTCAACACAGTCATTGGAGATAGCGAGTGGACTTTGACTCGCTGTTTTAATGCAATCGTCTATCGTAATTGCTTTTGTCTCGTCATTCATAAAGCCGCCTCCACAAAACTTTTGAACGTGTTGCGCTGACAAAGAAGATCATGCAACTCATCGGCCTTTGCCTGCAATAGGTCGGGATAGCGTCGCACCATCAACGCTGTGTAATCGGCCATCACGCCATACTCGCTGTACAGCACGCTATCCTCAAAGATGCCCCTGTCATGGACATCCTCGCTGATCAACGACTTGCGCCAGGCGGCGGCAATGGCAAACCGAAGCGGTGCGACGGTGGGCACCCGATCGTGTTGATGCACGTGCACCACGACCTTCGCCTCTTTAAGCAGCGCATCGCGTTCGTCACCCCAGGCGTTCGGCGCAATCGTCAGGCCGTTGTCTTGCATCGCGCCGAGGGCTGCATTCCGGCGTCCGGTGCGATAGGCCAGGGGCGCCACATCCCACCCTTGCCCGTCAGCAGGTGTATCCCCAGCGAGACCAGGGTGAGAGCCGAGCGGGACGTACTGCGCCTCAATTTTTTCGGCATACCACCTGTCGGACGCCCAGACACGTTTCACACCAGGCGGGATGGTCAGGTCCGATTCGGACCATTGATGGTCACTCTCTTTGAGGCGCCACTCCAGGTCCCACAGAATAATCTGGGCCTTCACGTCACCCGGCCACCCATGATTCCACTCACCATTCAATGGCGAGATGATATAGGTGTGATCGCTGTCCGGATCGACCTCGTTGATATAGCAGAGCGGATAGTCCGACAATTCCGCCATGCGAAACAGGTCCCGATAGCCATCATACATGTGAGGCTGGAGCATCGTGCGCGTTTGGACGAAGTAGACGGTCACCTGGGCTCACCCTCTAATTTAGCAATTCGCGCTTCCAGCTCTGCAATTTTCAGGAGGGCGACTTCGAGGGGTGTTAATCCGCGCCCCTGATCGGTTTCATACGACATAGTGGCATTCATCGCGTCAGCAAGCGTCTTGTGAGGGATGATTGTGCGTTTCTTCACGTCACGATCGGTGGCCATTAGTCGAGATCTCCTGTAACCCTGGTCCACTCCTGCGCCTTCTCGACCACGGCCTTCTTGCTGCGCCCAGCGGTATGCGGCTTGTATTCAACGGGCTGGCTCACGGGCTGCGCCTGGCCGCCGCCAAACAGGGCCCCGGCCACGTCTTGCCAATCGTCGCCCGGTTGATACTGCGGCTGCAGAATGACGCCACTCGCGGCCTGCATCGAGGCCTCGATGCGGCGAAACAGGTGCGGTGTGGCTGCCACATCATCCGGATTGACATACAGCATCTTCGGGTAGCTGGTGGCAGGATAAATCCGCCTGGTCACGCGCCCCTGCTCTTTCCGATTGCCTCCCCACTGCGCCTGCACCAGAATGTCGCCAGGCTGGGGTTCGTTCCCCGGCGTGACTGGGCCAGGGGTGGAGTCTCCACAGCATCCCATAAACGAAAATCCTTTATATCGGTCGGTCATATACTGAAGCGCGCGTGCCTCATCGCCACTCGCACGGGCCGTCTTACTGCGCTGCCCACCTTCGCGGTACTGCACGAGGGGGGCATTCACGTGGATGCCGCACACACCCGAGAGGCGCAGGCGGACATAGAAGTCTGCATCCTCCACGCCGGGCAGCATCTCATCGAAGCCGCCAATGGTGCGTGCGGCATCCACCGACAGCACGGTCGTCACAAGGTGATAGGTTTGATTGCGCCAGGCCTCACACGGTTCCGGCGCGGAATGCGCGGCATTGTGTTCGCCGAGCCAGTCCGTATAGATGTAGCGCGGATCGGTGCGTCCGCTGGCCGCATAGTGATCGAGAACCTCCAGGCAGATTTCTGCAAACCGGGGATCGATGGTGTCATCGGCATCCAGGAAGGCCACGTAGTCCGTGACAACCTGCTCAAGGCCGCGATTGCGAGCCCACCCCGCGCCCTTGCTCTCCTCATCGCGCACCACCACCAGCTCACAGGGCACGGTCTGCGCCTGAACAGACGCCACGGCCTCTGCGGCGATCTCGGTGTGATAGGGCCCGATCGGGATGACAATGGTGAGATGCGTCATAACACCTGCATTCTGTGCAAAGGGGGTGCAGCTGCACCCCCTTCATGGTTTGACAATCAATCAACGATCGCTCAACACTGAGAGCTAGCTGCGATAGGTCACGCCGCCATTTTGGTACAGGAACGTGGTACCAGGGTTGGCGTCGCGGGTCTGCGCCTGATAGACGAAGGATCCGCCATCAATGCGTCCGGCCAAAAAGGGCACCTCCAGGATGAGGCGCATCATGGCGCTCACCGAGAATTCGACGCAGCCTTCTTTTTCATTTTTTGTGACGAGATACATACCGTTATTCACGAACATGGCCGAGGTATACACGGCGTTGGCAAGCTCCTGGGCGGCGGCGTTGCCCATGTCGTGATATTCCAGATTCAGCAGACGGCGGCCATTCCAGGAGATGGGGAGCAGATAGTCGTCCGAGCGCAGCACGCGGCGGTTGCCCCCGCTCAACTGTTCAAGCGGAATGCCATCACTGAAGAGAACCGGCACCTGCATGCCATCAATCAGGAGATAGCGCCCACGCTGCATCTCCAGGCGCAGAGCGGTCTGCTCATTGCCGGTGACGATAATCGGCTGCCCGGCGTTGGTGGACGCGCAGCGGGCGGTAGCGTAACTGCACGCCCACACCTCAGTCAGGGCGCGGAACTTTTCCTTGCGCATGATCCAGGCGAATTCAACGCCTCCCATCCCGACCTGTTCTGCCAGATCCTGCTTGGCATAGTACAGGTCCGTATAGGTCTGGACCACGCTGCTGCCGTTTACCGACGCGCCAATATCGGCGTTCCACGAAATGACAGTGCTGTCCGCCGCCGGGCACGGGGCCCCGGTGACATCCGCATAGCCGGTCTTTACCAGCGAGGTCAGGCCTGCCATATCCGACCACCAACCGCGAATACCCGTATCGGACCCGGACACGCCCTGAAAGAGCTCCACATCCATCTGGCGCTCAATCTCAATGCCCAGATTGTAGAGTTCGAGGGCATACTGCGACTGCGACGTGGGCAGGCGATAAAACAGATCCGGCATGAGTGGATTTTCGGAGGCCGGCGTGTTCAGGATCAAGCCCGGCAGATCGGCGCGGTTGCGCAGTTGGCCCACCTCCTGCAAGGGGATGGTGCGCGTGCGCATCTTGAACTTGCCGAATTTATAGACCTGCTCGCAGACCTTGAGGATCCCCGCGAGGGCGCCCGGCGCGCACCAGTCGGTGGCATTGGAGCCCGTTCCGGTGGTCTGCCCCGTGACAATGTCGAGGATCTCGTTGGTGTAGAGAGATTTCTGGGGGCGCAGCTGGCTGGCGATCGAGCGGGGGCGAGCCAGCGCGCTGAAGCGTTCCGGGCGTGCGCCGGGGCTGGAGAAAAGACCGAACTGATTGGGATTGGTGAAGCTCGTCCCATTCAAAACCGAGCTGGCGGTGGCAGTGGCGGAACTGGGATCGTTCTTCTGCCCAAACTGGATGAGGCCTTTTTCAGCCATCTGAGACACCTGTTTCTCGGTGTACTCGATGCCGTCGATCAAAATACCCATGAGGGGAGACTCCTTCTGCGCCGGGTGGCGAATGAAACAACAAACCATAAATGAAAAACGATGAGGGGCAGCGCCCTGCGATTTACGAAAGCTTCTTCAGCTTGCCCCAGCCGGGCACCTCTTCAAAATTGTCGTCGTCGCGGACCTTCTGCGCCTGATCCACGGCCGTTTTCACGGCCTCTGCGGCCTCGCCCGGCTGTGTCTGGACGCTGCGCGGGGCCAGGCTGAGATGCTTCTGAATGGCTTCGATCTGTGCCGCGGCCTCTTTCAGGCGGGCGTCCTGATCGGCCGTGGCCTGCTCAAGACTCTGTGTCTTCGCCTTCTCCGCCGTGCGCGTCTCGTCGAAGACTTTCATCATCTCGGTCTGAGCATCCATCAGCCCCATCTGGCCGTCCACCATGCTCATGAAGACGGTGTACATCTGGTTCATGAAGTTCATGAACCCCGGAATATCCGCTGGCGCAGGGGCTTTAACCTCGCCTGTCGCCCCTTCCACGTCGCCCCCCACCGACTTAACCGCGTCGGCTTCAAGGGTCGGGGGCTTGGCGGCCTTGTGCATCAAGCCTTTTATTTCAGCCAGCTTCTGTGCATGGTCTCTCGATTTGTCGTGAAGCACCGCCGAGACGTTGTCAATGCCGGTGGCCTCTTTAAAAATCCTGTCTAGCCATTCATTACTCTGTTGACTTGCCATATCGTTTATGACTCCTGCATAGGTCAACCCGTTGGCCGCAAGGCTGCGGTCGGGCAAGAACGTGCTTTCCTGCTTGTAGATATGGAGATAATCCCCGTTGGGCGTGCGATCCGTCTCGTGATAGCCAAAGCGGTGCGAGGCCCCGGCCTTGTGCCCGTTCTTTTCTGCGAAATCGAAGAGGACTTTCGAGACAATATCCCCCTCGATTTCCTCGATAAATTCAACCAGAAACGGTTCGCTGTAGTTGACGGCAACAATGCGGCCCATCGGGACGTCATCGTCGTGCCACCAAACATAAGGATTGTCGTTGTGGTACAGCCCCTCCCCAGGAAAGCAGCTGTCTTCATATGCTTTCAGGGCCGCGGACGTCATCGTCTCCTTTTCGCGATCCTCATAGCTGTTCGAGGTGATGCTGAGGATATAACGCAGTCCACCGGCACTCTTGTGCACGATCGGCGTGCCGGGGGGCAGGTCGCCGCGCACCCAGCCCAGCATCTTCTGAAGGAGTGGCTGATCCATACGCGGCGTGGCGATAAAGGATTTCATCTCCTCATGCACGTGGGGCACAGGGGAGGCCGGAGTATCCGGCGTGCTGGTCAGCGCGTCAGCTTCGATAGGAAACGACGCTTCTAACCGTGCCTTGTATTCGGGTGGCAAATGTGTATTTTCATCCATTAAAACCGTCCCCTCGCCTTCTCATTGGTCCGTGTCAATTTGCAACCGCAATACCCGCCCCAGCATTTGAGCTTGCTACTGCGAGGCATAACCCCACGCCGCTTAAATGTTCGAAGACGGTGCACCTGTTTGTCCATGCGCTTGCAGTCTATGCAATTGTCATTCAGTAGGTTCATGTCCCATCGATACATGCCGTTGCGATTCGCGCTCATCAGCCCGGCATTGACAAACTCTTGCAGGGACTTGCCCCACAGCTGTGCGCGGCTGATCGCAGTCGCAAGCGTCAGGGTCTTGTCGGCATAGACAGCGTCCGTCAGGCCGTTGATATAGACAGCCTGCTCCACAAAGACGCGTGAGACCTCGGCGCTGTCCTCCGGATCCAGCAAATCCACCGTTACGCCGCCCGCAGCGAGGCCATCCCGATAGGCCTGTGTGCCGTACTGCTTGAGCAGACTGCGCACGGCAACCCCGAATCCACGCCGATCCAGCCGGATGTAGGGGTTGGGGGTGGCGGCACTGGCGATGATGCGGGCCAGCCCATTCACAAACTGGATCTCCGTTGTGCCGTAATCCTTTTGCGCGGCGGCATCTGTGGGCCCAGCGCTGGCGAGATCGGCCGCCGAGGTGTCGGGAGGGGCGGAGGCGGCAGGGGCGACCGGGTCGGCCCCGGCTGCCGCATCGTCTGCCACGAGCGGCTGATTGGTCACATCGTTGGCACGCGGGGTGCTGTCGATCGCGTCCTGAATGGCCCCCACCTGATTCGCGAGCAGCGTGCGCTTTTCGGCGTCACTGAGCGGCGCGTCTTTCGCCACACCCACCCAGACCCTGGCTTTGTTGGCCTCTTCCGTGGCCTCCTGGTTGTCACGCGGCTTGAAGCCAAACGTATAACCGTCGGGCAGGATGTCGTTCAGCTTGCGCTCCGTCTCCTGAAGGAAGTACCCCAGGGTTTTTCCCGCCCCCTTCTGATCCAGGATCTCGCTCTGCTGTGCCGAGCCAATGTTGCCCCCTGATAATTGCATCAGCTCCTGGCGGTCCACCCCGATCACCAGCGCCAGAATATCGACATTGGCGTTGAGATACTTGATCCAATCGAATTTCTCCGGGCTCGACTGGAAATAATGCGTCTCGACCCGCACCATCTTGTCGAGGTCGGACGAAAAATAAAATTGATGCTGCCCGTGCGTGGTGCCGCCATCGGTGGCCTGCTGCGCCTCGTACTGGCGCTGCAGCTTCTCCCAATCAGCCTTCACCATCCCACCAATGGCGGAAAATCCAGGCGGGGGCTTGTCATCCAGGCGCGCATTGATATACCGCGTGGTATGCACCTCGCGTATGGCAAGCGACGCCGCCCGCGAGAGCGCGCTGTCCCCGTAGCCCGGATGCATCTCGTCGCCGTCTTCCATGTCGACCATGCGAATCACGCGGGCGCGGTGCAGCACATGCAGGCCGCCGAGACGACTGTAATAGACCACCGGATAGCGCGGATCCCCTGTGGGCACACAGCGCAGGGGATCAAGGTGGGCGAGCCCTGTCACGGGCCCAAGAGGGCGATCGAGCGCGCGGCCCGGAGCGATCACCTCCACATACCCACCGGCGTCATAGCGCAGAAAATCATTGAAGAGCTGCAGCATCAACGGGCCCCATCCGGCCCCAAAATTGGCCCGGCGGAACACCTCCTGGTAATACTCGACGCCCGTGCTGCGGTTGAGTCGCCAGCCCTGCGAGGAGGCCAGATCCTGAAACAGCGGATCGGTCGTGTCATTATCGCCCGTGATCTCCCACCCGAGACTCGCGATGCTTTTGGCGAGACCGCTGAAGGCCCCGCGCACGAGGGCCATTTCGTCCATCCGGTACAGCTCGCGCAGCGCCCGCTCTCGTTCGCGGCTGCCATAGGGGGGCAGCACGCCCGTGCGCTCGGTAAACCAGCCAAAGGCGCCCGATGAGACAACACCGTCTTTCGAGACGGACGGAAGCTCCTGAACGGAGCCGTCCAGGGCGCGGGCGACGAGGCGGCCGGGATCAGTAGGCGTGGACACAGGGATCATAGAGAGTACCTATTTAGGACTGAGTGGACTGCCGCAGGCGCCAGGTCATATATCGCAGCGCATCGGGACCGTGATCGTTCAATTTGAGGGGTTTGACTTCCCCAGCCACGGCTGTTTTGTTGTCCCCGCGCGAGTAGCTCTGCATCTCGCCAATCAACTGCGCGCAGCGGGGATGGATCCTGATCAGGCGCACGTCATTGCCATCACACAGCAGGTTGCGAACATTTTTGATGCCCTCGGTCACGACGTGCGTGCCGCCGCTCGTCTGGATGCTCTCATCCTGAATGCGCCCCTTGAGCTGCGCCGCACTGCTGTCGACGTAGGCCACATCCGGCCGGGGATAGCCCATCGCGAGAACAGCGGCAATGCTTTTCTCTTCCACTTCAAGCGTCTTGTAGTATTCAGCAAAGATGTTCACGCCGCCCTGGGGGGTGTACTGACCGAGCAGAAACACCCGCGGGTGATGCGACTCGGTGCCCGGCCCGGCGCCCTGGGCATAGCCATCATCGACGCCCCAGACAATCGGCCAGTGGGGGTTGTAGTCGGCCTCGTCCGTGACGTTGCCTTCACGATAGGCGCTGAAGTTGTCATACACCACGCCCTCGCCCTGCGCCCACACGCCGTCCACCAGTCGGAGTTTTTGCGTGCCGGTGAGGGTGCTCAGGATCGTCAGGTAAGTGGCCGGATTGTGCGGATTGTCGCGGGCACCCGACAGATGCACAGAGGCCTCGCCGCCCAGGATCAGACGCTGATTGATCCAGTGGTTGGGGGGGCCGGGATTGGTGGACAGCATGATCTGGAGCCAGGGGGATGCGGTCCCACGCAAGCGCAAGAGCAGCTCCTGGTAGTCTTCGAGTGTGATCGCGGTGGCCTCTTCGACCCAGATCCAGTCCACCGCCCCTTTGCCGCCGATCGAGCGAATGGCCTCGCGCTGGCCCTCATCCTTCATGCCCCCCGTATAGATCACGGACCCATTGGGGTAGCGGAAGATATGATCCGCCTTATTGTGTTCGATGCCGCTCTTCGGCCCGCCGATCACAGATTCCCACAGCATGGGCACACACGAGCGGTTGGCCGCTTCGCGCGTCTTACGCACAACCAGTCCGGTCGCCCCGGGATACTTCAGATTGAAGGCGTGACCCTTCTCCCCGGCGCAGCGTGATTTTCCGCCCCCCGCCGGACCTGTCAGGAGAAGGACAAGGGACTTGTCTCGGAGGGCCGTCAGCTGCCAGGACAGGGGGTCGTAAGGGGCCAGGGGGACAATTGAGCGGGACAGCATTAGTCCCAGTCATCCGGAGAGAAGGTCTTGTACACCTTCACCGGGATCTCACCCTTCAGGGTCGTTTCATTCTTCTCCACAAACAGACCCCGCTCCTTGCCAATGAGGTGCAGCGCAAACTGCGGGTTGTGGAACTCGACCTTTTCCTCAATGACATCCTCGTCCGGATCGTCACGGTGCACCAGGCGCGTGGTCTTGCGCTCCACCTTCTTAATGAGCCCGGTGAGGCCTTTCTCGCGCGCCTTCGCCCAGTCAAGTCGCCCCTCCGCCTCATCCCAGACCTCGCCAATATCGCCGCGTCCGTGCTGCGTCAGACGAAACAACACCTCCTTGGCGCTCATCGTGGCGTCATCAAGATAGGCATCGATCTCTGCTTTAATCTCAGGTTTTCTGAGGTTCTCGGAGCCAATCGAATACGCGGTTTTTGCGGAGTAGCCCGCCGCGATCGCTGCCTTCGTCGCATTGAAGCCATTGCTGAGGTAGGCAGCGACGAAGACGCGCTGCTTCGCGGTGAGCTTTTTGGGGGTGAGAGCGGGCGAATCGGTCATGGGAATACCAGTAAGAACGCAAAATGCCCTGGGGGAGCAGGGCATGGAGACGGGTCACGACAATCGAAAATTGAAACCAGGGCGAACTGTCTTGAGAATACAGCGTAAAGCGTTGGATTGTCAATTCATTGTGTACGAATTAATGGGAGCGCTTCTTTTTGGGTCGTCCTCGCACAATCTCATGCGTCTCGTCTGGGCCTTGATACAGCCCCCAGCGGCTGAGGCAGTGGCGGCAGTAGTACGTGCGCCTGCGACGAACAGGGCCGCGCCGCGTATCCTTGCGAAAATCCGCGTCCGGTTTCCACTGACTGCACTTCGAGCACATGAGATGCGTTGCAACGTTGACAATCTGCCCATTCATCGTGCGGGCAGCGGGTGGCGCGGCGATGAAGCGTGAGGAGAGGGGGTTGTACAGGCGGTCAAAGACGAAGACCTCGACGGGATATTTATCCTGGGGCGCCTGATGGATGAGAATCTGCTCCGGCTCGCCTGCCTTCCAGGTGTGCCGATTCAGACGCTCGACCAAACGCCCATTGCCCACTGTCTCCATGACCACCTCTCCCATATATCAATGATGCTTATGAATACTGTCTTAAGTATAACATATTCTTATTGTAAGAGCGCCGCACGGCGAGACTCTCAAACGAAAAAAGCGCCTTTCTCAGACGCTTTTCCGACCTTACGGGACTCGTTGTCGCCAGACCGATTAACGATCAATCACAGGCAATGCATCAAATTCATCCTGTGTCATCTCAATGGGTTCGATAACCAGCGACAAAGGCATATCAAAGCCCAAAGGCTCAATCATGTCATAGAGGCCGCTCAGGGCTTCTTCGATAGTCGGGTAGATGACAAATTCAACATCGGGGTCATGTGGGTCTGTGATCTTGTACATCATCATGATGCATCCTCAGTTTCGACGGGTTCAAGATCATCACCCATAACCATCATCTGATGATCGTCACCTTTAGCCCCGCCGTATTCGATCCACCACGAATCGTCAATGAACATCGTGCCATAGTCGATCACTCTAGCGAGATTGCCTTCATAGAGAACCTTGTCACCAATCTTGATTCCACTCATTTTAAATTGTCCTTTTACCTCAGCTTTCTAGAAAGTTGGTCAGCTCAAGAGCCTGATGACACCGATCAAATCCCGCTTAATCGGGTCGCCCTCATCGATGCGTGTGAGCGTGGCATCAATCAGTGAAATCGTTGTCGTATCACCTCGTTGAACCGCCTGAGCACGCAGCAGCAATACCAGCAGATGCAGCGTGTCACGACGCCGCGCAATTCGCCACCCAAGGATCGTAAAGTCTTCATATCCATTCCGATGTCGCCCCATGAACCTTCACCTTTCATCTATCCGCGCATCCGCATTGGCCGCCTCAAGCGCGTTCGCTGCCTCGACAAGCATCTTCATCTCCATGCAGTGGATCGCCAGCGGATGATGGGGCGCAGTGAGCTACTTTAAACATTGGTACAACAGGCCCTTCATACAAAGTGTTTATGATTGGTACATAATGATACACGCAACCCCCTAATAATTAGGGGGTTGACATATAGCCACGTGGCTATATACTGTATTTATCGAACGCAGACAAATACAGGACAAACATCATGGACACATTCAAACTCACATCCCGCAGCACCATCAGCGACATTGCTTTTGAAATTGAGAATCAGTTTGGGATCGATGAGAAGGAAGCCCGCGAAGCCGCCCGCGCCGTGAAGTATGCCCGCAAGCATGGCACGCTTCTCTGGTCTGCCACACGCCTCGTGACAACTGATCGTAATGCCCTCAACTATCAGGTGCGCTAATGGATAGCGAAACAGCTTATCAGATGGGGCGGTCATGGGCCTCCCAGATTGAAAAATTTCAACTCTACGATGAGATGGCAGCATTTCACGCTTTCTCTGATGCCATCGGTGGAGAATATGCAGGTGAATTTTGGGGCGCGTGGGAAGAAGGGGTTGAGAGTGTGCCCAAGATCATCGCGGGAGATGCCCCGTTAGGCGTTCGCAGGATCGCAGAATTGACGGGCTTTAATCGTTCTTACATTAAAGCCGAAATCAAGGCGGGGAGATTGATCTCGCGTCTCGTTCCCGCCTCCATTGGTAAGCCCTATCATGAGATTCAGCCACAGGATTTTATCGTATGGGCAAACAATCCAAAGCGCGGCAGTCGGACGAAAAAGGACACAGATTAGATGCTTGTTGGTAATGTGGGGGATCGCCCGCCCCCACACCCCCAGGGCTTATACTGGGCGTTCCCCCCAGGCCCCCCTGCCTTGAATGAAGCGTCCTCGCCGCGCGCGTTCGCTAAAAATCGCTCACTGGCCCACGTCTCGTACACCGTGTACGAAAAATCATGAAAAACAGACACTGGTACGGTGTACTAATCTTCAACGCTTCTCACGCAGCGGCATAGAACTCCTCCGCATGTTGCACCGCAAACATCATCAGCGACACATCGCGCCTGGGATACTCCTTCATCCAGTCCGGGACATCCCCCGTCCGCAGCCAAGTTGTCATAAAATCGGTCACGCCATCACCTGCTCAAACGTAAGCCATTCACCCTTGAGCAGATATTCGAGATCAGTCGGATCGTAAAACTCAACCGTCTCGATAAAATCGAACGGCTGAACAACCATATGAGGTTTAAAGGCGCTCTCCTGGTCTGGCTCGCCTGTAAAATAGTCAGGCATATAGAACGGGCTCTCGATCTCAAACGACAAAAGAATCCCACAGCGCCCACCACCGAAATACGGGACTTCCTTCCATTCGTCCGTGATGTCAAACACCTCGCCATTCACGGACGAAACCTTTGTTCCTGGTGGCACACGCTGCATAAACGCTTCCCAGTCAATCGCGCCCATCCTGCACCTCATCAGTGCCATCATCCAAACCCACGCTTTCACGATAGAGTTTTTCTTGCCTCTCCCAGAAGGCTTTTTCAGTTGTCGCAAGCCAATTGAGAAGCTGTTCACGAAACACGGGATCAGGCTGCCATTTGGCATAGGTATCGAGGGCTTGCCGCGCAGCCTCATCAGTGTCGATACGCAAGACAAAATATTGCGCGTTGGGATCAACAGGTGATCCATCCGTCTTTGTCACGTTGTACTTGCCATAGAGTCTTTGTGTCATCTCGAATTCCTTTCAATTTGCAGGCGTGTGAGACGGTCATATCCCGCAGTAGGGGCACGGCATACCATGCCCCCACGCCATCCTCTACAGCTCAAGATCACCCGGCTGATTGTCGTCTTTGTCGCTGTCGCCCTTTTCGATCTCATCCAGGACGCCATCCCAGACGCTGGGCGGCGTCGGCACAGGGGTGACGGTAATGGTCATGTGGATGAATGCATCCGCCTCATCCATCCACGACCCCATCGATCCCTCTTTCGCAGGCAGATGCTCCTCAGCTTTCGTGATCAGGAACGTTGTCAGATCGCGCAGCACATTCAGCCGGGCATTCACCTGGCGATGATCCTCGAAGTCCCGGCCAAAGTCGTTATCCCTACCATCATGCGCCAGTGTCAGCAGGGCCCGCAGGCCATCGGTCAGCTGCTCGCGCACATCGCTGTGGTTCCGCAGGTGGGAGTCATCGCGAAAATCGGCGTTCTTCTGCTGGATGCGATCAATCTCATTGCGCAGCACGGCCAGCGCCCGATTGCGATAGTGATGGCTAAAGGCCTCTTTGCGGATCGCATCCAGTGTGATTCGGATAGTCCGAAGGTCTTCATGAATCATGTGGAGCCCTCTCTTGTTCAGCACGTTTTGCCAAAGAAAAACGATATGTGAGCATTTTCACAACTTTGGTGTGGTTGGCTCTGGTGAACACCTTCCACGCCTTTGCGTCCTGCGATGACCACGCGCCCCGCGCATCGATTTTGAAGATCAACGTGCGGTCATAGGGCTCAGGGCAATGCGCACGCCAGGCGCGATATTGGATACGAACACCCTGATGCCGCGAGATCATATAAGTGGCCTTGAGTTCGTCGTTTGTGATCTGTCCATCGTCCGTGAAAAGAACGAAATCGACAGTGTCGAGCCACTGATCTAAAAGCCGCCCGTGTTCGCAGACATACAACTTGTTTTTGGTGATCACGCGAAAGATTGGGGTAAGCTGCGCCATCCTTACACCCCCTCATCGTCAAACATCGGCTTCTGCACCGCAGGCGGCAGCGCCTCGTCAGGCGTCTGCCAGGCGGAATATTCAATAAACCGCACCGCACGACCTTCTTTCTCCTGCTTGCGTTGTTCCTGGTGCCGCGCCGCATGCGCCTCTTCACGCATTCTTTGGCGTGCCTGGGCCACCTCATACGCAGCTAACGGGCGGCGATCGATCAGGGGCAGCGTATCGGGATCGCGATAGGCCTCATAGCTCCTGAGAACATCAAAGGCGAAGCCAAGGACGCCGCCCGTGCGATCTGTGAAGACCGTCCCCTTGGGCAGATGTCGCGGCGGAATAGGGAGCGTGATAAAGCTTACTGCTGCGAGTTCCAGATCCGTCATGAACTGCGCACAGGTGACCCCATTGCACAGATCCGCGGCGGCCTCATATCGTCGGACACTCAGGGTGCGATCCTCGCTGTGCGCCATACTCTGCTCAAACTCCAACAGCGTCTGAAACCGCTCGATCATGTCAACAACGGCAGGCGGGGCGACGATCTCACTGAGATAGCCACTTCTACGCCGCCCCTTCTTGATCTCTTTTTTACGGACGCATTCGTTGCGGTCATAAAGCGGGACATATTCAGGCTCAGACCCATCATAGGACCGGCGATAGCACGCTTTGGGTTCTGGCAGGCTGGCCGGATCATTTTTGTACCCAAAGCGCCCCAGCATTGTTTTTGTCATCAGCGTGCCCCATTCATCAGACTTGACGACATGCAAGCCAGGGCAATGAGCCTTTGATTTTGTCTGCCACTGCTGATGACACGCCGAGCAGTACCAATCCTTGGGACCACGCCGGATAAGTTGATGGCTCATCCGCTGCCCCCCATCGTCCAGCCGCGCCGATACGATTCCAGCAAAACATTGGCCCACCACAGGCACTTGTCCAACTGACGCTTTTGAGCCGTCCATGTTGGAAGGTCTTCCGGTAACACTCCTGGATAGACCTCCTCAACCCAGACACGAATCGACTCCTCAACACGGCTGATCATCTCAGGGAAATGCGCTTCGCTGGTCCAATCGACCTCGATTGAGGCCCCAATGGTGACAGCCGCCCCCTGAAGCGCCTCAAACGTGGGAGGCGCTTCAGTCCACTGGAGCAGCTCAGCCGCCCAGACATCAATCATGGCGTCTTTGAGCTTCGTCGGATTGGGGCGTTTTTCATCGCTCAGCCGCTTTAAGTTCCATCTCCTCTCCTTCAGCAGCCAATGGATGGACTGCTTCGGGTTTGAGTAGCGGCCTGTCGTGATGAGATCGAAGTCGTGTATGAACTGGCGCAATTCTTCTTCTCTGGGTTCGTCTCTCATCGCTCACTCCTCAGCTTGCCCGATTCCCACATATGGAAACAGTTGGCATGGATCGAGACATAGTCCTCTGTCCGGGGCAGCGGCATATCAAAATTCACATCCGTCGGCAGCAGCGCATAGCGAGCCTTCGCCACCTCGTCCCATGCCGGATAGCGTGTTGGGTGGGCAATGCTCAAGTGCCAGCCCCATCCTTCTTCAATCGGCGGCGACACCAGGATCGAGCATTGGCCCATGCTGTACAGCCGTGTGCCTAGCTCCAATCGGCCCTGCTGAAGAAGAACGATCATGCCCAGAGGCAGCGGCTCCTCTTTGATCGGCGGCAGTTTGGTTTGTGGGTGCGGGCCCAATCCCACAAAGGCCATATCGCGCCGTTTCGCAGCGCCGAGAGACTTCGATTTAGCTGTCATAGCGTTCATCCCATCCCATCTGTATTAGCAGCCACGAATCGGGGTGATGCTCGATAATGCGCTCCTCGATGGACAGCGCTGCTGGTTTGATCATGTCGGAGACCGTCTTTGGCAGATCAGGATGCCGCACCGCCAGATGCACCGACCCCACGATCAGCCACAGATCGCGCATCGTCAGCGCGATTTCAAGCGGCTCCTGGTCAAGCATGATCGGCTCAAGCTGTGCTGCGCCATAGATCATCGGCAGCGGATGCCGCGCCTTCACAGGCCCCTCGATCTTTTTTGCGATGGCAATGCACTCTTTCTTGCCCCACTTATTCCGGGCGGGATGCCGTGCGGCCAGGCGGATCGACCCGGCCAGCGGCCAGGCCACAGAGGGCGCGATGTGCAGAGGCACAATCGTCTTGTCGCTCATGACCTGGTGCGTGATCAGGCGCATCTGTTCATCGCTCAATTGATTGGCCATCATCCACCTCCCGTGACTGAAGCGATCACCTCTTGCAGGCGTGCGATGGCCGCCTGCGCAGCTTCGACAATATCATCAGGGCTGCCTGTCAGCTGCACCGTGATCTTCAGAACGCCGCTCGTAACCCGGATGTCATTTTTGGTTTTGCCACCTGGCAGCTCCTGGGTGAGGCACAGGCTACGCGGGACGCCTACGGTGCGATCCATCCATCCCGCCACGATCAACTGATCAATGTTGTAGGCGACAACGCTGGATGTCGGGATGCCAACCTCCGCCCCAATTTCGCGGTATGTGGGCGGGAACCCCATTTGCTTGATATGTTGATCGATGAAGCGCAGGATATTCCGCTGACGCTCGCGCAGTTTCCTGAAGCCCACCGGGCGTAAGGTGATCTTGACACTCTGTGGTTGCGGCTTTTGAGACACTTTCCGCGATCGACGGGGCTTCGGGGTGTCATCAATCAGCCGAGGAGCAGGCGCTGAAACAGGAGGGGGCTTCAGATGACCCCATCCGTCCGGGCTGATGCGGTACTCCTCATCTCCCAAAGACTCAAGCAGGCCAGCGGCAGCCAGATTGTGGGCAACCGCCCGTGTATCGTCATAGATTGGGCGATAGATATTATGGTTGGACGCTGTGCGCAGTATCCGCAGCTCACTTCCAGTCAACTCGCGTGTCAGTGTCATCATCCACCGCCCATCAGCTTCAGCGCGACGAGCAGCTCATCCAGGCGCTCATCGATGGGACGCGACGACAGCTGAATACCATGCTCTTTAGCAAGCTTGTTGACACGTTGTCGGATCGCTGTCTCGCGTCGCTGCATCGCTTGGTAGCGGCCCTCAGAGAAGCGTTCGACAAGAGCCGCGCGTTTCTCTTCAGTATCCCAACTCATATCACGCAGTCGTTTGTCGCGCCGATTGATCAGCTTTTGCCATTGGCCAGCGATGTCCGGCGGGCGCTGCACGGGGTATTTCAATTCCGTCGTCAAATCGCGGCGCGGGTACATCTGGCGATACACTTCGCGGGCGGCTGTCAGCTGTACTTTGGCCGCCTCATACACCGCTTGATTCTCGCCAGCAACCTGATTGACCTGCTTTTGTCGCGCGTCAATATCGGCCTCGCGCCAGAGCAGGAGATCATCTGTCGACCAGCGCGTAAAGAGCCATGCGATTGTTTTGTATTCTGGTTTCATCTCACCACCTCAAATCCGTTGACTCAATTTTTGATATGTCCCGCGCTCCGTCGCGCGATGCATCGCCAGAAGCCTCAAAAGCGGTGCGTCATCCTCATCAGGACCGTCACGCAGCGTCCGCAGATCCTCAAGTTCACGGCGCTCCGACGCGCTCAGGGGCCGCTCGTGGATTGGAGCGGCTGCCACAAATCGAATGGTCACAGGCGCGTTTTGCAGGCCCTCCACAACGCGCTGGGCATTGCGGTAATAGCGATGTTGCAGCATGTCTTGCGCGTGAGCGGTGGGAACTTCGACGATATAGGCACCCGCCTCGTACCCGATCAAGACAGCATTTTTCAGCCACATGTCAAAGCTGGGGCGATCAAACAGCAGTGAGAGCTGGTGGTGGGCTGTATTCCAGATCTCATGGGGGGTCATCGTGCCTGGCACGCCGGAGACGGGCACAGTGAGATTGGATGGGTTGTAGGGATAGCAGATGTGTTCACGCGACTCCAGCTCGGCCCGCCGCTGCGCATCCCAGTCGTCGATGTCGTCAGTCTCCAAACTATGGCTATCCGAATCAGTCTCTTGTTCGACGGCAGGCATCTCGCCCAGCTTAAACACATCGTTCTCAAGCTCTTTGATGATCCAGCCCGCAGGCCGCTTGATCTCGTTCAAGCTCATCCGCCGCTCACACTCCCTCACCACGGCACGCACTCGATCTGCGCCATACTGTTCGATCAGCCCGGCGGCCTTTTCATGGTCCAGCGTCAGATCGGCCATGCGTTCCATCAATTCCGCTTCGGGATGAGAAGGGGGTGGCGCGGAACTGGGGGATGAGCTGTCCAGGTCGGCAGCCGTGCCCATGCTGGCCTCAACGAGCGATGGCTCTGTCGCGGCTACCGCTGCATCTGAGGTCATTTCGATCAAAGCATCTTGTTTTCTCTTGCGCCCCGCGCCATCCCGCCGCCCACCGCGCCCTGTTGGTTTGGTTGGCTCTTCTTGTGTTTCTGATTTGGGTTTAGAGACTTGGGGTTTCAAAGATTGGTAGTTACTGCTATTGGAATCATTATTCAAAGATGGATGTGCTCCGTTCGTCTTTGATTTCCGTATCTGCGTCTTTGATTTCTCCACATCCGCATCTGAAGGTGGCTTTTTCACTGCCGCAAGCAGTGCATTCAGTCGCACGTAATCGATCCGGTAGGACTTGCGCTGATCGTAGGGGCCGTCCGGGGTCGTGCGGCCAATCCGCTCTGTTTTCAGCACGCCCATCGTTTCGAGGGCGCGGATATGCCCGCCAAACGCGCCCGACTTCAGATGCCAGAAGTGGCGCTTGATCCAGTTGTCATAGCCATTGTGTGTCGTTGCGGGCCGCCCCTCCTTTTTGTTGTAATCGATCCACCTGATGAATTGGACAACAATCAGGGCACGATCTGTCGCGCCCAGCGCAACGGCCATGCGACACTGCCAGGAAATCGATTCTTCGTCAGGGAGGTACCGTGCGACATGGTATGCCTCACGGCCTTGCAGCAGTCGCCACGCGGCCCGCAGTCTCCGTCCCCTGGGCGCGACGTGCGTTTGAAGCATCGTCATCATGAAGGCCATCGCAATCTGCAATCGGGCGAGAATGGCACTCTGTAGAGTTTCTAATGGACGTTTGAGAGCCTCGTGTGTCATAATTCCTCCTAAGCCTCTTAAGTCTGATTGGCGTTTGTGGCTCGTTTCTTCCAGGTTGCGACCCTCGAAGAAACACATCTCTACACTTCAGAAGGAGAGACCAGGTGAACGCCTGACCTCTCCTTGTTTGTTTTAGGATTGCGTCAGGCTGTCGATCACCTTGAGAGACTGCTCGCGGTGCTGGCGATACTCCTCCACGGACGGCAGGTAGCTACACAGCTCATTCAGAATGTATGCCGCACGCTGCGTCTGATCTGTGGCCTGTGCCCGGCGCTGCCATTCACTCACAGCCATCTGCATCTCCTCGACACAGCGCCGCAGCGATTCGATGGTGGTTTCGTGCTGGTCGCTCATCTGAGCCTTTTTGTGCAGATCGGCGATATAGACCGGGATGGCGCTGGTGCTGCCGTCTTTGTCCATCACATCGCAGACAGCATCGATGATGAGCCTCACGGTGATGCCGCCTGCTTCGTGGGCCTGCAGGCGGCCATGAAGCGTCTGGATCTCTTTGGCCCGTTCATCCGCAATGTCATCCATATTGGAGAGGGACTGGCGCATGGTGGACGCCCAGCGTGCAATCCGATCCGGATCCCCCTCGACATGGAGGCGGACCTCATCACCCTCGTACCGTGCCATGAGATCGAGGAGCGGCGCGATGACGACGCTATACCAGTCGATTCCCGTAGTCGTTCCTTGTGTCCGCTCGCGCAGCATCTGTACATAATCGCGCGGGTCCATGTGACCCTTGCCATCGGCAGCCGCCAGCGCATTGATGTCGTTGACGATCGCGTTCTCGTTGAAGTACGCCTGCCGCAGCTGCTCCACATACTCGATAACGGAGAGCTGCTGCTCGTCCTGCATCATTAGCTCTTCGATAGCAGAGGACATATTGCGCAGCATCTCGTAATCGGTGCCATCTTCATTCGGAATCGGCGCAGCGCCCCCCGCATTCAATTTCGCTTGCAGGTCATCCGCGACTTTGCCCATGTCGTCGAGCGTCTTATTTAGCTCAACGATCTTGCGCTGCCGCTCTGCCGCGATTTCCTCCCACCGAGTCTCAGCGCGACGATCATCCCGCAGCGCCGGATCATCCAGGTTGATCGCGTCTTCGATGACCCGAAACACCTGATTGTTGGCGGGGGGTTCTCCGGTCCGCAGGCGCTCCAGTTCTCCGAAGCCCTCCGGCGTGATGTGCCACTGACGAGCGCTCGTCTGGCCCGTCGCCTCGACCCATCCGTTCGAGAAGGCCAGTTTGCGCATCGCGGGGTCGACCCCCTGGGGCGGTTTCTGCCACGCGTCGTCGCTGAGGGCTTCCAGCAAATCACGCATGGTCGTAATCTTCGGTGTGTCTGTCATCGTGGTCTCCTCGTTCTGGATAATGGGTGCAGGGAGTGGGGGCGTTACAGCCGCACCGGGATAGCCGCGCAGCATCTGGGCCAGCTCGCGCGATCGATGGGTCAGGCCGTTCTGTTCAGCCGCACGTGCAGCACGTTTGGCATCTTCGGCCCGTTCAGCGGCTTCGAGGGCCGCTGCAAAGGTTGTGCCTTTCAAGGCGGGGTCGATGGCCATCATTGCCCTCGCATCTCATCATCCAGGTCGGCCAGCACATCGCTGGCCTGGGCGTAAAGCGTGTTGAGGTGGGCCGCCATCTGCTCCAGTACGCCCATCCCTCCGGCGTGCAGCGTATCGATCCAGGCCTGCACCTGTTCGCGGTCCCCATCGCGCAGTCGTGTCTTGATCCCGTGCGCCGTCATGGTCTGCATCCCCATGATCACCTTGCTGTGATCGTCCATCTCCAGCTTTCGCGCCATGGCGCCCAGGACCCCCAGGTGATGCTGCTCCTGGCAGATGACGCCGTTCATATTGGAGGGGTGCAGTGCCGGATGCCGTTCGCGCGGGGCCGGAGCGTCTGATTCAAACAGCGGCCCATAGATGTCGATCTGTCCATCCCAGAGCATCCCGTCAGAGTCGCGGACGGTCAGCCGCCAGGTGTTGGCGCTGTTATCCCACGACACAAAGACAATCGTCATGGGGTTGGTGTGGGCATCCTGGACGGTGTTGCCTGTATAGGCCCACTCCGGCAGGCCGGGGACAGGCTCATTCGTGCGCGGGCGCAGCAGGTCGATTGGCAGCGTGCTCTCGTGGTGGCCGAAGTTCACCTGGATCATCCACACACGCGTCTCGCTGTTCATGTGCGCACGGAGCGGCACGCCGGCATGCTCGCGCTCAACCTCCACCACGAGACGGCCTGGCCATGCCCAGTCAGGCAAAGGGGTATCGACGACATGCGAGTCTTCTTCGACCTCTGATGCTTGGGCTTCTGTCTCAAGCTGGTCCAGCTCGTCAGCCAGTCGCAGGTATTCAGGGTTATAGAGCTTGTCACTGCTTTTTTTGCCATCGATGTCGATCCTGACCCAACCTTTGGCAGACGAACCGGGACCGCTCACAAGTGTTCCTGTGAAAAACTGCTCACCATCGTCATAGGCTACTTTCGCGCCAGGCTTCAACCACTGATCACCTGTCCCACCCGCATACGGTTTTAGATCGGTCAACCGCAAAGCGTCGATTTCGCCCGTCACCTGCTCGCCTGTCGCGTCCACCTCCACCACTCGCGCCCATCCGCCCGGAATCGGATTGATGATCTTGTATAGCAGGCCCGTGACAAGATGCTGCCGAATTGTTGAGTCGGGAGATTCGGGGAGGGCAGGCTGATCGCTCATCACGCGGACATTCTTCGATAGGAACGGCCCCTCGATCTTGCCCTCGTCGGTGCGGATTTTCACGAAGTAATCACCGGCCCCCTGATCCCAGGCGATGGTTGTGACAACCCCTTCATGGCGGTACGCCCCCATGTGATGGAAGACACGCTGATCCATCAGGTCGGGCCGGGGCGGGGTGGCCTCATCGAGATTCGCGATCTTCATCGGGAAGGGGGCGGGGGTAATGTGCTTGCCAGCGCCATTGACCTCGTAGCAGCTCACGCTGTCGCCCCGGAGCCCAACGACCTCGTAGCGCCGAATCCCGGTTCGATGCCTGTAGATCTGGCCCACAATGATTTTGGGCGACTGCGAGGGCTGCCCAATCAATCCAGCATCCTGCTTAATGGCGTTCGAGATCGTCGGGTGATTCTCGCGGCTGAACGGGCTCGGCGCGCTGGCAGGCGGCGTGAGATCTTTCAGGGAGGCCACTGGGACGCTCTGCTGAAAGCTGGGATCGCCTGCACTGTCATAGAGCTGGATGCGTGCGGTGCCGTCGTCGTCGGTGCGAATGTAGCCGACGATCTTGCCGAAATAGCGCATTTTCCTGACGACCGTCTGGTTGAGAGCATGCGGTGGGGTGGGAGTGGTTGAGGGCGATACCTTTACAACTGTAAAGGTATCGTGGGGTTTTACATGCTCGCGGATGCGCCCCTCCGGCCAATCTTCTTCATCAGCAAGCATCCATACCTCATCAGGGATACTCAGAAGGGCTCGATATTGAGCCAATTGGCTGTAGCTCTTCAGCCCCGTGGTCTGCAAAATGCGCTCGCTCGATCCTTTGGGGATGCGATGCACGTTGCCGTTGGCCACCTGCGCATAGAAGTCGCGATCGCAGTCGCCCTCGAAGCTCTCGAAGGGGGCATAGCTGATTCCGTCGCGCCCTTTGTTGAGCTCCATGATTAGCAGGGCCAGCTGCCGCGCCATGCCAATCGCATTCAGGGGCTTTCGTGATCCGTTCTCGGCGGCCTGACGCCACACGTCCGACTTATCCACCACGCGGGCCGGGATCTTCGCGAACTTCTCCTCGCGCAGCGCCCCGTAGAGGAGGCTGTACGCCTGGAAGCGGCGCTCGCCTGTCTCAATGATGTAGCGCTCGCCACGACGAATCACGGTGATGGCATTCGCGAGGCCGTCGCGGTTGATGCTGGCGGCCAGAGCCACGAGCGACAGAAACCCATCGACCAGCGGCCGTCCTGTCTTCTCGTCTTCGTTCGCCTCGCCCTCCCCGCGCAGCAGCGTGTTCAGAGGGATGACTTTGCCGCCCAGACGTTCGGCCATCGCGTGCCAGGTCTCCCATTCGGGGGCACCGTCTTCTTTGGCCCGCTTGCGCACGGTGAAAGGGACCTCACGGCGCGGCTGCGCCGGGTCGGGTGTGATACTGCCCAGAGGAACGGGCTTCGAGATCTGCCGCGCGGTGTCCGGCAGATCCGGTGTGCCAAAGGTTCGATCATTCGCCTGCACGTCGAGCGGCTTGCTAAGATCGAGGTTGGGGCGCACTTCATCGTTGTCATCGTGGTCGATCAGGTCTTTGGTATTAATTTTCTTCGCCATCATAAGCTCCAGAATGGGGATGTGTGGAAGAAAGGGCGCAGCAGTCTGCGCCCCTGCGTGAGAGGCGTTAGGCCTCAATCCGATCAGAGACTTCGTTCACCATCGTCCAGGCCTCGCGCTCGGCCTCGGTGCCTTTGCCAGCGGCGAAGATGCTTTGTCCGGCGTAACTGGCCTCGCTCCAGGCGGCACGCAGGCCGATGGGGGAGAGGATGTTGTCGTGGCCGAGTTCGTTCTTGATGTACTCCAGCCCTTGCTGATGGGTCACTGTGTTGCCCCGGTACATGTTCGGGACAATCCCGACCAGGTGGACCGGGGGCAGGCTGTAGACGGCGCGGTCCTTGTTCATCTGGTCGGCGTGTTTGGTACTGCGCCCCAGGGCATTCACCGCAAACCGCTCGCACTCCACCGGGTGGATCAGGTGGTGGGTGGCGAGATAGAAGATCGTGTGCATCATCCCCAATTGGGGTGCGGTGTCGATGACGACGATGTCAACATAGCCGTCGAGCTCGTCCAGCCGCTCGCGCAGCAGGCCGCCTTCGGTCACGACAGTCGGAATGGCGACCGTCGTGGCGTTGCCCGGCAGAATCCACAGGCTGCCGTTGGGGGCGTCGGTGTGCGTTCCGCGCCAGGAGGCGGGATCAGGCGTGACGACCACATCTTTCCAGGCCGCTTCCTGGGCGAGGAGGCGAAACAGGCCGTCTTTGGGTTTCAGGCGCAGGCTCACGCTGATATGACCCTGGCTATCACCGTCGATCAGCAGCACGCGGTGGCCCTTGATGGCAAGCCCTGTGGCCAGCGTCATGGAGAGCGTGGTCTTGCCCACGCCCCCCTTTTCGTTGAGGAGGGTAATCGTTTGCATGATGTGTGTCTTTCCGGGCACTCTGGCCCTTAGATATTGGTTTCTATAAAGCGCGAGTCGGTTAGCGCTTCACGTCTTCTTCTGTAATGTGTTTTTGGACGACAGCGGCCAGGTTCAACAGGGCAGCAATGTGCGCGTCGTTGTACCGCAGGGTCATATCTTTGTTGTCAGCTGATAAGACTCCTTGATCGCCGAATTCCGCCACGTCCATCCATGCATTGGCGACGTCAGCAGGGAGTGTCTCGGTAATGGGCTTTAAATCCGTCATGAGGACCGAAAAGGTGATGGTTGGATTTGCTGCTAGCTCAACATCGCGTCTGTATGGTTGCCCACCAAAGAAGCCAACTACCTCAACGCGCAAACCTCTGTGCCACCATTGACTGCCTACGGGGTAATCGTTTGCATTCATATCGTCACTGCCTCCTCTGCCATCACTGGCGCGTGTGTCACCTTCGTTGCGCGGTGGGGGATGCTTGTCACATCGTCCACCGTGTCCATAAAGCCTGTGCCATCGGTGATGTCGAGTGACACCTCATTAATCGTCCCGCAGCGGCACGTCAGGAACACTGCCAACCACCGTTCCTCGCCCGCCCTGGAATAGCCGAAGCAGTATTCGCCTTCATACGTGGCATTTGTGAGTGGTCTGTCGCAGGTGGTGCAGGTGCACTCGCGGGCCGCCACATGCGCCGGGGTTCGATATTTTTTGGCCATCAGGCGCCCACTTCAGTGGGGGTGATGCCTGCCATGTGGGGGATCAGGCTGTACGCCTGCGCGACAATCGCTGTACGGCAGGCCTGCCAGCGCTGACGCGCCTCTTTCGATCCTCCGGAGGCACTGCGGTACAGAAGGTGGGCTGTTTCTTCCGCGCGAAAGGCATCGTGGAGCGCCTTGGTCTGCGCTCGCAAAAAGGGCATCTCGCCGTCGGGGAGAGCGCCCAACACAATCGTCAGCGTGTTGAGGAGGGCTTGCGCCTTCTTCACCACCTCGTCCCGTGTCATATCCCACGCGCGGCCGGTTGTCTCCAGATCGTGGGCGGTGTGCTCGCATCCGGATTGCACGTAGGCCTCTGTCGACCGGTCATAGGCGGTGCGGGCCACGTCGTTCACGCTGCACGCCGCTGTCAATTCGCGAACTCGCAGGGCGAGCCGCGCCAACTCAATGTCTGTCATGACATTCTCTTTCCAGCACAGGATTTCCCGTGCTATACTGCATCTGCGGACAAGACCCGTCGCGCTGATCCCTTCCCAGAGGGCGCGGCGGGTAAAGATCACGAGCGGTAAAGCCCGATAACTTTTGAATTGAAAACCTCCATCGGAGGGGAAGCGTCAGCCAGGCGGCATTTGCGCGTGGGCTGTCGTATGCCTTACTGAAAGGGGGAGTTTTTTATTTCATTAAGTGAGGGCATCGTGGAACTTAAGAAGGCCGTAAACCTCTTTTTAAACAATCAGCGTGAAACCACCCGCCAGTCGTATAAGTACCCATTGAAATATTTTGTGGCCTGGATGGGGGAGAGCCGTCTCGTCGAAAGTATTCGCCCTGAGCACCTGGTGGAGTACGACCAGATGTCTCTGAAGCCGCGCGATTATGCGCCAGCGACAGAGCGCAAGCACATCAAGACCCTCAAGACCCTGTTTAACTGGCTGATTGACCTGGATGTGATTGACAAGTCCCCCGCCCGCGTTCTGAAGGCCAAGCGCCTGCCAATGTATATCGAGCGCGACAAGGCTATGACAGACGAGGAGCTGGCGCTGCTGCTCGATCACGCCATCAATCATCCGCGCAAGACACTGCTCTATCGCAACCGCGATTACGCGCTCATCTTATTTCTTGCCGATACAGGGTGTCGCATTGGTGGGGCGGCGGGCTTGAAAGTGTCTGAGATTGACTTTGAGTCTCGCAGGGCCAGCGTGGTTGAAAAGGGGGACAAGCGGCGCAAGGTCAAGTTTGGGCCGCTGTGTGCTGTGGCTCTGGCCCGGTATGTGCTGATGCGGCCACGCGCAGCGGGTGCGTATGTCTTCAGCACGGGGAAGGGCCCAATCAAAGCCGACAACATCAGCCTGATGCTGCGCCGGATGTGCCGACAGTTGGGTCTCCGTGTGCTGTCTGGGCACTCGCTGCGTCATCGAAAAGGCCATCAATTGGCCGACAGTCGTGTCGCGCCCAGCATTGCCGCCACAGCCCTCGGCCATGCGGATCCGGTGACAACGTTGATGAATTACTACCCGGCTGATTGGGCGTCTGCGGAGGCGGAGCTCGATAAACTGGCCACCCCGCCCGACCTCCTGCCCACCGAACCAAAGACTGTCATTTCGCTGCAGGAGATCATCAGACGCAACGCCTAAGATGGGGGCTCTTTTTCCGTGCAGGCCTGCCCTGTGTCCAAGAGGTCGTGGGTTCAAATCCCGCTGCCCCGACAGAAACACCTTCGAGGCCTGATCCCCTGTGGACCAAATCTGCATGGGTTGGGACCCGAAGAAGGCAACAAAAAAGCTGTACAACTATGCAGTTGTTAAAGTGCAGTTGCAGGTGTTGTATGGTTGTCCTTGTATCCCGTGATCCTTCGCCTCCAAGCAATCGGATTACGGGATTTTTGTTTTTATTGCTCGCCTTGCGGCAAGCCCTCGACCTCTTCAATTTCCAGCAGATCGCCTATTTTGCAGTTGAGCCAGCGGCATAGCGTGATAATTTGGGCCTCGTGGTACTGCGTGACCCGCCCGTTCATCCAATCAACCATGCTACCGTGACTAAGGCCCGTCTCAGATTCGGCGAGGCGGTAACTGATTTTGCGCCCCTCTCGTGCGGCTTTCTGCGCCACAAGAGTCTTGAAATGGTTGATAATCTTGCCCTCCTTTGCCATGCCGCTGTCCTCTCTGATCTGATTAGACCACACTTGGTCTATACGTGTAAACTATTTTTAAGCTTTATAACCAAACTGTAACAGTGGTCACACGGAAACAAAACGCGCCCTGAGTATATCCGGGGCATGACACATCAGATGAGAAATTGATCCATGTAATCAAGTCGAGTCATAATGATCGCAAATTTATGAGGTGATCTATGCCTGGTATGACAAAAGCAGATATGGAGCAGGTGACGCAACTGATGGATGCGGGCAATATTAGGGCCGCACGCAACTTGCTTCAATCGCTTGACGACCCGCGTGCCCTGAAAGCCCTTGAGAAGCTCAATCGCCTCCACCCCGCTGTGCCCGCGCCCGCACTGGGCACCCCTAAACAGAAGCCTCCGCCCGCCAGAGGCGATACAACCCGCACCGCGCTGCCGCCCGAACTGCGCCTGGACGAGATGGATGAGATCAAAGAAGCGATTCGCGAGAAGCGTTACGATGATGCGGAAGCCCTGCTCGTGTTGAGCGACCACCCCGACGCGGAGAAATTGCGTGATCGATTGAGCGCGATCCGGGGCGGCGGCAGCGCTCTCAAAGTGAAGCGCGTATACGAGGCGGAGGAAAAAGATTTGACGGCCAAATTTCAAATCACATTCTTTCTGTTGATTTTTTTGACCGTGTTTGGCTTGATCGCATTGGGCATTTTTGTCCCTGAAGCCAAGAAATATCCGAATGCGCCCGGCGCTGGAGGACTGCTGTTGATGAACAAGATTGTCCGCTTTATTCTTTACGGGATGTTGATTGTGGTGGGCATATTTCTTGTGCTTCTTGTGGTTGTGGGCACACAGCCCGTGCCCCGTTATTGATCGGCCAGGCAGCGAGTGGAATCAAAAACGCGCCCCTCGATTGGAGCGCGTTTTTGATTCTTGTTAGCCCGCTCTCTCGCGGGTGAACAGCTCTCCAGGTTCAACGCCCAGATAGTCGCACCATTTTTCAAGCACACCCAAATCAAAGCGAGCCACTTTATTTTTGACCCATGCATTAACTGATGTGTACGACATATCCATGTCTTTCATGATCTGGGTCATATTGATTTTGTCTTTCCCTCCGAATTTCTCGGCCAGCAGGTCTGGCACGCGAGACACAATCATCATTTCTTCTCCTCTAGCAGAAGTCGCATTGCATCTACTATATGCCATATCTACGAAAAGCAATAGAGGGGAAAATCTATAGGGTTAAGACTTGACACTATAGGGAAAGTCCTATATACTTAGGACATCAAACGCAAAAACGCCGGGCGGCTACCCGGCGTTTCGCGGAACAAAAAATTGGTCGTTATCTGTACAAAGGATCATAACATGCTTTCCTCAATCTCCAAAGGTCAACCTGTCAAAAACACCTGTAATGGCAAGTCGGGGATCGTCGTCGCGGTCGCGCAGAACGATTTCACAGGGCAGCAGATTCTCACCGTTCGCGTGCCGGGTTATCCAGTGACCGTGATCTGGAATGAGGCGTGTGTTGCGCCTGTCGCCTCCGCTGACGCCCTTGTCGTCGGTGACATGGTCATCGCCTTCGATCATGCGGGGGATCGTCACATGGGGCAGATCGTCGGCAAGACCGATGATGGTCACATTGCGGCCCGTTTCGCAGCCGGAGTTTTCAAAGTCACCACCGATCGTATCTGGCGTGCGTGGCCGATGCAGAACGTGGCGGTGGCGTCATGACCACCACCAAGCACCGTCTCGTTGGCCGCACTTTTAATCTGACCTCTCTGGGTCATCACGCCGTGTGGTTCCTGAATCAGCGGGACCAATTGGCCAAACGCCCCACGTCAGCCACCGCGCCGTGCGCCTGCTGCGACACGGTGTACAGCGTGGAGGGATTGAAGCCGCTGGACAGTGACGAGATCTATATGCGGGCCTCTGAGGTTGTCAGCTTTGAGCGCGACGATCTGGTGTGCAAGTTCTGCCGTGACGATTTCCAAGTCGACTTTGGCACGCCCGACACCGACGTGTATCACGTCTTCGACCTGGGCATTGATCCCGCTGATTAGACCGATAGGGGCATGGTACGCCATGCCCCTCACTCGCACTGACACGAGGAGACACCCATGTTCAACAACAAAGACACCTTCAAGATCAACATCACTGTCACCCTTCAGGTGATGCGCGAGACCCCGGCCCCGGCTGCCCGGACTGCCCGCCCGCTGTTTGTTCATCGCGTCGTGGGGTCCAGCGTCATTGAGAGCGTGATGTATGACGCCGACAAACGTCACCTGTATATCACCTTCGTGACCAGCGGCGACACATACCGCTATGACCGGGTGGAATTTTATGTGCTGCAAGAGCTGCTGGCGGCCAAGAGCGCCGGGCAGTATTTCAGCCGCTACATCCGTGATGCGTACACCACGCACAAGATTCTGGGCACCGTCTAGCCCTTCCTTTCTGATTTAATAGAACTATCGGGGCGGCACAGACACCGCCCCCAGGAGAGACACCAATGCCCCCCACCAAAGAGATTGACATCACGGACAGCCTGCGTCAGTGCGAAAAGCCCTTCGCGTTCGATGAACATGGCATCATCTACAAAAAGAGCAAGCCCGACGCAAAAGAAACGACCCCTGAGATTGACAATATTTTCATCCTGAAAGATGCGATTCGGCGGCGGCTGACCCAGACCGATCCTCACTGGACAACGGGCACTCAAGACCTGATGGGCATTCAGGGGGACGTGGTGATCATGCGCGGGGCCTTGACCTTTCTGGGCGGCCAGCGCACGGCAGTCGGTACGGGCAAGATCCAATCGACTCGATATGGAAAGCCCATCGATGGCTACGAGCTGGCACGCGAAGTGAGCAAGGCGATGAAGTCCGCGAGCAGCGACCTGATCCCGCGCCTCGCCACAGAATGGAATATCGGCAGCTACCTGCGGCAGCTCCCCAAAACGATCACGACGGAGAGTGCCTTCAAGGGCTGGTTGGACGGACAGGTGAAGGCCTGGGAGCAGCGCTATCACTGGGCCGGCAACGGCAAGGGGTCTCTGTTCTGGCATCTGATCAAGGCCTACGGGCTGACGTGGGAGATTGTGCAGAAGGAGTTGGAGCCTGGTCGCATGATCAGCGGGCTGCGCGAAATCAGTCTGTCGGATATGCAGGCCTTTGTGCGCCTGGAGGAGATCAAGCGCGAGCATCAATAACACCCGATGACAGGCTGCTCACATGGGCAGCCTGTTCCCTTTATTGATCGACCGACACTAGATAAGGATTACTCATGACTGACGCCACCACACCCGAACTCAGCAACGCAGAGCACGCCCTGCTTACCGTGATCGACACATGGAGCGGGATGTATATTCCGCGCAGCAATACCGACTCTATCGCCATTGCCAGCACCCTCGAAGAGAAGAGCCTGGTCACGATCGACCGCAGCCATTCGGATCGCCTGTATGTGACACTGGTCCACCCGTCGACGCCATCGCCGCTGCCCACGCTCACCGTGCTGCCGAAGCCTGATCCCAGAGCCTCCGCCTGGGGCAACGATACAATTCACCTGAATATCCCTGGCCACGTGTTGGTGAACGGTGTGGACTGCGAAAATGCTGTTGAAATTCCCGTTGCTCCCTCCGTCAAGATTGAATCGCAAGACGCGTTTCTTGCCCGCCGCGAAATGGAGCGCCCCCAACGTGAGGCCAAAGAACAGCTTGTGGCGATGCTGATGGCAGCCGCCAAATCTATCGCAGCGTTTGAACGTAACGGCGGGGACATCTATATCCCAGAACAAGACTTAGCGTGGGCGGTGTGCGACATCGTAGACGCCAAAGATGCCGAAATTGCTGATCTGAAGGCCGAGAACGCCGCCCTGAAGAAGAAGATTGAGTCTCTGAAGGGGCGACTGGACCTTGAAGAGGGCTTTGGGGAATTTATGGTGGGGAAGAATCGCCGCGAGGAGTAGGTCGACCACCAAACGACAAAGAAATAAATTTTTGTCGTTTGGCGGCGCGGGGGATTGAACAGAAGCGACGTTATGTAAAGCCGAGAGAAAAGGACAATTTAAAATGAGTGGAATCAAGATTGGCGACAAGGTTCTGTATGAAGGCAATCCCGCCAGAGTGATCGACTATGGTACGATGTTCATTGATGATTCGTGGTGGATCGAGTACGGCGGGGCTAAAGGTGACGATCATCAGATGATGGTTATGGGTGATGATCTTGAACCCATCGAAGATAAGATGATGAAATGAGCGACCTACTTCTAGATGATATTGGCCTTTTGCTTCTGCGCGATTTGTACGACATCAATCAGGATTTTCGCATTCTCGACGCTGCCGCAAATTATCCATGGTCGTTTGTGTGGCGAGCGACGGATGCATATGCTGATTGGAGAACGAACAGCCATATTGCGACTGATGCTTATATGGCCCATTTGCGCTTTATTCGCGATACACCGAGTTACAACCCTCGCCTGACGCACCGCTTGAAGCATTACGGAGCGCTGGAAACACGCGATATTGCGGGGATCATAAAGCTACTAACAGCCGATTCGCCAACATCTCTCACTCATCGCATTACATGGCTCTCCCTCGAATACTATCGATGGTATATGGGCATACCGCAACCAGGCTAACTCATGGGCATCTCGCCCGTTGATAAGCCGCTTGGGGTAATGAGTGAACTACCAGGCCGAAAGAATCAAAAATGCCCCGGATCATCTCCGGGGCATTTGCGTTCTGTGCCTTCTTATCTCCCCGCGCATTGACGCGCCGCAAACCCGACCACGGCCCCCCGCATCGCATCGGCAATCTGCGCCGCACCCTGGGGATTCGGATGGGCATCGAATTGGCTGGCTGTGCTCGTATACATCGGGATCACATGGACCCCAAGGGATCGCGCGGTGTCCGTCAGCCCCGCCCCCTCAAAGGCGAACGTCAGCACATCATCCCGTGCCAGGAGGGGTTCGGCGTGCTGCCGGAAGTATGCCTCATCCGGCATGGTCGCGCTGCCGCCTGATGGAATCAGATACGCCAGATACAGGGACAGCGCGGGCTGAACATAGCCAGAGGGGAGCCGCCAAACAGCGGGTGGATCGGCGTCATTCTGGACCACCAGGTAGATATACCCATCGGCCTCTATGATGTCGGGCATCAGGGCGATATTCTCAATGTTGTAGCCGGGTATCCCCGTGTTGATCACGGTCGCCTCGATGTCAGGTGCTAATAGATCAACATATGAAACATTCGCCCCCATCCCAAATGTCACACTGTCGCCAATGAAGGTGATCCGGCAGCAGCCGCCGCGATTTGTCGGCACGCTGCGGAACCCATCCAGTCCGATGGTGACGCTGTGCGCTGTAAATCGATGCGTGCCTGGCGTATAGCGCAGGCCATCGGGGGCGGGCAGGGCGTGCAGCTGGAGGGCGGTGTAGTCCTGAAAATACCTCACGACGCCCTGGGGATCCACCTTCCACAAGAAGAAGTCGACAAGAAACATTGTCAGCACAATCATGGCGAGAATCGAGATCAGGGCACGGCGGTGGGATTGTTTCATGTCGAATCCTGTCCAAAGAAAAACGCGGCAGGTATCGCTGGCTGCCGCGCTGTCGGGTTATCACGATGTGGGGGGGGGATTACTGCTGAAGCGGATCAGGTGCCTCGTCGCGCTGCGTGTGGGGTGGACGGATCGCACGCAGCGGCAGTGTGATCTTGCGCGATTGCAGCAGGCCGCGCACGATCACCGCGCCAAAGGGCCTGTGGTCATCATCGAGCAGCAGTGTGACGCCGCTGGTCCAGGGCCAATAGCGTCCTGACAGGTCGTGTGGCCTGGGGCCAATGGTGATGGCGACGACATCCAGGATGTCCGGTGATGTCGTCACCGTCACAAAGTCCCACGAGCTATCCGGCGGCTGGTGGAAACGGCTGGGTGTTCGCGGGCCCCGCACCTGCACCTTCTTTGGGTAGGGGTTTGGGGGCAGGAGGCGCAATCACCTGGTACCCGGCCTTGATCAAAGCGATCATCGCATCGTCGAGGATGGTCTCAACAGTTTTCTCGGCAGCCTCTTCCTGTCGGGCAATCCAGGCCGCTGTTGGCCCTGGCGGGAAAACGCTGTTGCGTCCGGCTTCCAGCAAGGCAAGCCAGCGCGTGGCTGTTTCGTCGCCACTGGCAGATCGATTGCGCAGCACAATAAACACCAGGGCCACCAGAGCAACGACCAGGACAACAACTAGCAGCAGCAGAATATTCATCGTGTTCGCTGTTGTTGTCACATCGCTTCCAGGGGGCGGAGTGGATTCCAGGGTTGCCGAGACAGTCGGCAAAATAATGCCATAGACCGCCTCACCCGCTTCTGTGGTTGCCACCACGTCGAGCGTGACGAGTTCCGTTGGGATAGCGGTGGGCTCCTGCGCCCATGCTGGCGCGGCGAGCAGGAACAGCAGGACGGTGAGTACGAGCAGGAACGAGTGTTGACGCTTCATGATGTGTTTCCTTCTGTAAGGGTGAGTGGTGGGGTTTGCGTGAGCACGTCGTGAATGGCCGCAACGAGATCGGCCAGCAACTGGGCTTTGGCGGCGTCGAGACCGTCAATCAAGGTATCAACTCGTCTGACCATATCTTTAATGGCCTCTGTCAGGGGATTGGTCTGCGCGACAAGCTGCGTCGGCAGTGCCGCCACCACCTGGTTCATCAGGGTCAGCGCCTGGACGTTTTCCCCAAGGTTGGTCTTGACGCTGTCAAGCCCGCGCACAAGGCCCTTCAGCGTGTCGGTGCTCTCGCGGGAGGCATCCAGGAGCTGGGTCATGGCGGCTTGTGTCCGCGCGTCTTTTTCATCGGCACGCTTGCCCGACTCGCTCATCAGCGTAATCATCTGCATCATGATGCGGTGTGTGTCTGCAATGTTTCTGACTTCACCTTCAGCAGCGACGATGCGCTCGGTCGCAAACGATTGCGCTTGAATAACGGCGGCTTGCGCCTCCGCTCTGGCCTGCTCTGCCTCGATGCGCAGCAGCTCCAATTGGCGCTGCATCTCCATGCGCTGAAGCTCAAGCGCGCGCTGTGCCTCGTTTTTTTCCTTCTCCGCCCTGGCGTTCTGATCTGCCAATTGACGGGTCCAGTAGGCCGTTGATCGCCGTTGCATGACCACGAGGATGCCGCCGACGACGGGCACGATGACCCCGGTGACGGCAGCGAGCAGGATCTGTCCTAAAACGACTGGATCGATTGGCATGTGTGGGCCCTCTCAGGCTAGGCGGGATCGACGTTTTACATCGTGCACATCCCTTTGATATGTGGGCTGATAAATTCCAGACTATCACGGTGACAGGGCGCTCAATGTCATCAGGTCTCTGAGAACGGCATCGCGCGCACGACAAGCTTTTGCCATTTGGCGGCCGTCGTTTCACCCGCATCCGTCACCACCTTGAAGCGGTAGTAATGGTCTCCTGGCTGGGCATGTGCATCAGTGATGTGATAGCGGTACTCGTAGCGCTGCGTGACGGTGTTGTAGTCCAATTCCGTGCCCGGGATGTCCGGCCACTGGCGCAGGTCAGGCGTCTTGATTTGCAGGATGTAGGCGCTGGCCCCTACGAGTTCGCCGCCAAAGACGCCTTTCGTTGTCAGGGTGACCGTGTCTCCGATGTCGATGGGTACATAAACGGGCATATCATCCTCCCCATAGGTGATGAGGTCTAAATCCCACAGAAGCGTGTACGAGAGGTCTAAATCCCAGAGGAGCGCGTGCTCTAACTCCAAGTTCCACAGCAAGGACGCCTGTATATCCAGATCGCCAATGATGATCGTTGTACCGCCATCACCCGACTGCTGTTCAGAGATGACGTACTGGGAAATCACAGCGCCGAGCATTACGCCCTCGCTTTCTCAGGCGGTGCATCTGCTATTTGGGCATCGGATGTAAGAGGTTCATCCAGTGCCGCAAGTTTGGCATTCAGTCGACTGGCATTCGCTTGCGCCTGCTTGATCTCGCCATTTGTAAGATTGATCTCAGCAAGAGTCTCTTCAATGGCCGCTTGCAGATTCCGCAGGTGCTGCACCTTCTGTCGCCCCTGCGCTTGCAGGATTGCGACATCCTTCTCAGCCTCGGCAATCTGTTCACTCAACAGCGCCTTGATGATGTCGGTTTTCTCGTGATCGGTTGGCATTAGCCATTCTCCCCGCTGAGGTCGTAAATCAACACGGGGCACAGATCATGCGTGCCGCCGTGTTCGCCGTTGGCATCCGCGCCCCACTCGAATGACCAGTAAGGAAACACCCACAATTCCATCTCTGAGGGCGAGAACTTGAGATCGTATCCCGATGAATACAACCATCCGTCCGTCAGGGCCTCATCGGGGATGGGCAGGATGTCGAGATTGATCAGATCAGCGGGCATATCGGCCCAACCTTCAGGATAGTCAATCCACACAGCCTCGCGGCCTGACACGGCGGTCTGGGTCAGCGCACGGCATAGCGCATGATCCTCTGGCGCGGCGTAGGATTTGATTGCGACGATGGCGATCAACAGCAGCACCATCGCCACAAGCAGCACATTGAAGAGGCGAACGAAAGACGGGTGGGCGGGTCGTTGGTCACGCTTCTGATAGGCTTCCATGCGTTCAATCTCTCTCAGTTGATGGACATTCATCACGGTTCCGCCTGGGCATCTGTTTGCCAATCCGTCACAACAAGCCCTGTGCCCGCAAGCCCGCCTGCCGCCAGATAGTTATTCGCCTGTGTCCAGATGCTTGTGGTAAGTGCGGGGCTAAAGTACGTCGTGAAATTCGGCTCACTCGCATTGATCGAGAACGCTTTTACAGGGTCTTTGCCGTTCACGCGGGCCGAGCGGTTGACGTAAACCAGCAGGCTGATCGTGACGGTTTTCGTTTTCTTGTCGACAAAGATGTCATCAATCAGCGCATAAGCCGTTGCAATTGGCACTTCGCTAAAGGGATGACTAAATGTTTTCGTTGCCTTCAATGTCCATGCCATTATGCGGCTCCCTTCATAAGACCCTCTAAGACCAACACGCGCCGGATTTCATTCAGCAGCGTGATAATCGCGTCAGCTTGTGCAGCAGTGGTAAATCCGTAAGGTGACACATTGGTGGCCCCTGTCACAGCAACAATGGCTTGCGCCGGAGCTGCGGGCTGGACAACAGGCGTGGCATTCCACCAGCCCATTTTCTGAGAAACAGACGTACCAAACTTTGTGCCTGTGGTCGTGCCTGTGAGGACGTTGATCGCGTCGCCAAATGTCAGATGCCCCGCGCTGTCCAGACTCATCGTGGTTGCTGCACCGCTGCCGCGCCGGAAAAATACGCCAGCGTTGTAATCGAAGAACATGCTGCCTGCTGCACCTTGCCGAAACACGAAATTGCCGCTACTGTCGAGTGTAAACAATCCCGTGCGCGTGGCCCCGCCCACATTCGAGCGAAAGTCGATACCCGCCCCGTTCCCCTGACCAACCGGAGCATCCAAAAGCAAATACCCGGCCTTGTCCCCTCCTATGAGATTAAACTGAACAGCGGTAAATCCATTCTGATCCTTGAATGTCACGGGATATTGAACGCTGGACGGATTGTTGATCGTGAGGCTTGTCATCGTGCCTGCGGTAAACGTGCCTGCGGCGGCGGTTGTGCCACCGATAATCGTGCTGTTCAGCGTGCTTGCGGTGATCGTCTTGCCGCTAATGGCTGTCGGAAGCTGCGCGTTCGTCGCTGTGCCTGTGACATCCGTAAAGGCAACGGTGGTGAGATAGGGCAAGGCAGGAATATCCGCCGCGACAATGGCCCGTAAAGTAATCGCCCCGCTTGAACCATCCGCAGGTGAGGCAGCAAACTTGCGACCACTTTGCACGGCGTCCGAGACATAAGGCAGGGTAGGGATCTGCCCGGCGCTTGCCGTCCCTGTGATGTTACTGAACGCATACGGGTCCACCTGAGAATGGGTCAGCGTCCCCGCGATCTTGCTTGCCGCCAATGAGACAATCTTCGCATTGGTGATGAGGTTGTCAGAGAAGTCTGTAATCAGCAGTTGCCCTGCCGTGAACGCCGCCCCCGCCGTGGCTTGCCGGATGAGACCCACCGTGGCCGAGAGATCGGACCCCGTACCACCAACATCCACGGCACGCATTCCATACAGCATATCGTCCAGCAAGTCAGCGCTCATGGTGATACCGATGTGCTTTGTGCCTAGCGAAAAATCGACCAGAGAGGTTCCGTTTGTCCCGTCTGTCACCTCATCGCGTTGAAGCGTGTTCACCCCAAGAACGACAAGGAAGGTTCCATAGCCCACCTCCCATTCAACAACACCGAGGCCCTGATGATCGATCACATAGGCCACGCGATCCCCAGACACCAGACCGCCCGCGAGAAACGTTTGAAAATTTCCAGGGGCAACCCCACTCAGCACCATACCCCCCGTGCCAGTGGTCGTGGAGAGTTCTTTGACCTTATCTGCAATGACGACTGTTGGCACGGGCATAGAAGTTCCTTTGCTGCGAATGGAGAGGAGTTAAAACAGGTGATAATCGTTGTTAGGGGACCGATTCCGTCATGACAGCACCGCCATCGATATAGACACGAAATCGGCTCGCACCATCAGCGCGATCCACAAGGATGAGACCTTTTGCATCGTCTGTGATTTCAATGTCCTGGGCGGTGAGGACGCTTGTTGTCTCCCAGACCGCCGCACCGAGTGCGACACTCGTTGCGATGTAGAGAATGTCTGTCGTCTTGTTGAACCACCCTGATCCAGCCGAGTAGCCATCACCACTGTCATCCCCCGCCGTGGGGGCGGTTGTGGCATTGAAATTGTTTTTGTGAACAATGATGACCTGTCCGCCCGTTTCAATTGCTAGCGCCCCCACCCCGCTTGCGGCATAAGGCCCTGTCACCAGCGTATAGCCAGGGCGCACGCGCTCGAGCGTCGTGAGGGTGGTGGGAAAGCCCCAGGCCACCGGGTTGTCCAGCCACTGGCGTAAATCAACATCCAGGGACGATTGTGTAATCGTGCCCTGATCGTTCGAGAGGTAAAACGCCTTCAGTGGGATGCCGTCAGCGGGCCGCGAGGAGGCTGCGCGCACGACCAACTCTTGCAGGTCGGTCGCGTCAAGTTTGGCTGACGTGGCCTGGGCAACACTGGTGGTGACCACGGCTGTGTTTGTGTACGTGTCGATCCACACGGCCGCGTAGCAGTGCTGGTCTGCCGCCGGGATATACGACGCCAGGTCGATCTTATCGGCTTGCAGCGGTGTGTCGAAGGCTTGCAGCGTGTTCCCGACATAATGCCGGAATTTTTTAACCATGACCAGCGTTGAGGCGGTGGCCGCTGTCGCCACCGCACTCGCCAACCCATAGGTCAGCTGCCACGGGTAGACGAACTTCGACTGCTGATTCAGAGGGTTGAGGGTGGCTGTGTTGATTCCGGCCCGGTCCAATGAGGGATAGTGGGCGCTGACAATCTCAAGCTCGTTGTTGTACTTCACCGCCACAATGACCGCGGCGCCCGGATAATTCAGATAGGCCGCGCCACTGCTGCGGGCCATGGTGGGCGGCGTAAACAGCGTGTAACCGTTCGCATCCCGCCCATAGGGAAAGCGCACGTAGACATAGCCGGGGCGACCTGGCACATCCACGCGGGCCCCTGGCAGGATGGAATCCCCCAGATAGGCAATGTCACCGTCTGCAATGCGCTTTTTAAACAGCGCTTTGAGACGCTCTGTCGTGGAACTTGAAGGACGATACATCATGGCTATGTCCGCCGGCACATCGTGATATTGAGATAGACGTTCTGCGCATTGGTGTTGTCGAGGACCATGCGGGCCTGCAATGGATTGTTCGTGCCTGTATAAGGCAGATCGGCATAGCGGTGGTTTTTGCTGAACGGTGGGAATGGGGCCGTAGGGACGGGCGTGTACTTCACGTTGTCCAGGTACAGGCCGCCTGGGAGCAAGGACACATTAATTTCATTGCCGTCATCGTCTCTTTGCCACTGGTAGAGCCCATCAGTCTCAATCGTGCTGCCTGTGGCCCCGGTAAACGGGTTCGTGCCAACGCCTGTCATTGTGATGCTTTTCAGCACACCGTCACCGCTGTAGACATGCGGCCCCGCCCCGTCATAGCTCATAACGAGCTGGACGGCCACCTGTGTCACCCCTGCCGCGCTGCCCGTCCATGACAGGGTTTTGTTCGTCCCGGTTGTGATCACGCTCGAGCTAATGGTCGCGATTTGCCCGCTGTTGAAGAAGATCAGGGCTGCAGGCGTGACCGCTGTATACGTCCCTTTGGTAAAGTCAAAGACGATGTTTACGCTTGTAAACGTCGTGCTGGCGATATTGTCTGCCGCCAGGAGGGACCGAATCGCGGCCGTAAAGGTGGGCGGGACGCCCCCGTTTGTGGGGGTGATCCCGACGCCCGCAGCCCACGCCCCGAAGGCGGCGTCGAGGATAAACCCCTCTAAGCCACCAGCGAAATTGACGGTGTGTATCCAGCCATTATTCGAGACGCGCGCAAACCCCTCGATGGTCATCAAATAGGGGTCATTCAAAACCGTGGTCCACGAGCTGGTCACGTTGGATGCCCAGCGGAAATTGACGGCCAGTGTTTTGCAGTTGGCCGTGCCTTGCCGGGCCGCCATCTCTGCCGCCACGTCGGGCGGGAACGGTGTATAGGCCTGGGCCGCACTGTCCGGGTTGATGGGCTGTAAGTCCTCAAGGTCGGGCGTGTCCGTCGGATACAGCTCCAGCGCGTCCGTGGGAAATGCCGGATCATTGGGCAAAACTGGCAGCACCGGATTCATGCCCTCCAGCGCGTTGGGCAGCTGGTCGGCAATGATCTGGGCGTCGTCAAATGATGTTTCCGCGGGCTTGTCCACGGCGACATCAATCGTGCCATCGGTGTTAAGCGTCAGCGTGACGCTTTGCAGCAGCCAGTAGTCGGTGGCGGTATACGGGACGCCCAGCGTGTTCGATGAGGCCGGCAGGACCGAGGCCCAGCGCTGGTAGTTGGTCGGAATCATCACCCCGGCATAGCTGTCAAACAAGGTCTCGCTCAGAAGAGGCTTGGGATTCTCGTGCGCATAATGGTTGCTGGCGCGTTCCCCCAATTCCTGCGCGGCACCTTCGGGCGTGCTGTCAGCCGTCAGGATTTCGCGGGTGATTTCCAGCGTGTCCCCGCCGTCGCCGTAGACAATCGAGGGGGCGGAGGCAGTGTAAAGGACCCATGTATCGGCCGTGCTGTTGTAGACGCCGCCATAGGCGATCACCTGGGCATAGGTGCGGCTGCTATCGCGCTCGACGTTGTATTCGGTCATGTCTTTTAGGCCGAATACCGCAATCAAGGGCACACCGCTCCGATCGGCTCGATAATCCACACCCCGTGCCAGAAAGAGCTCTCCCGAGGGGGCATAGTTGGACGCAGCGCGGATCGGATCCAGCAGGCTTTTCAGGACTTCAAGGGCCGAGCCGCCGTCAATCCCACGCGGTTCTCCGCCGATCTGATAATCTGTGAATTCCCCCTCTTCAACACCAAAGGAGCCGATATTCGTCAATGTCGAATACACCCACATGGCATACACGGCCATGCGGTACGGGTTCCATTCAATGCCCTCTCCCCATGCGCTCGGGGATGCCACAGAGCGAACAATATCATTCGGGATGCGCAGGCGGCGCAAATAGGCCGTGATGCCCTCGACAGTAAAGGTCACCTGCTGAAGCACGCCCGCCTCGGCACTGCCCTGCGTCTGAATGCTGTCCGACCTGATGCGCCCATTCATCAACACATTGTCAAAGATCGGCGTGCTGGACCCGTCGCCAAAGTGTTCTACGTGGAAGACCACGGCGTGTGTTCGGTCGATCAACGCTGACACGTCGGCATAGGCCGTCAGATCCGCTGTCCAACCATCTTCCATATTCCCCGTGACACTGCCGGCAATCACGGGCTGCACAACAGGCGCGTCGAAGGTGCGCGTGACGGCGTAGACATGCATCAGTTGATAGTTGGGTGTGCCGCTGTCGTCTGCATATGCCACGCGGACGAGGTAGTGATAACCCGCTTCAAAGGTCAGCGTGGGATTCTGGGCGGTGTCGTCGTCAATCGAACTTGCCCCGTTGCCCGACACAGCCCAGGCCCATGTATCAACAGTGGCTGCGTCGGGGTCAACCGGGATGCCCGCCTGTACCGTGGTATAGGTGACAGACCCGTCATTGTCGGCATCATACAGAACCACCGTGTTGGGCAATCCCTTCGTCATGGGCGGCAGCGCCGTGTAAGCGATGGACCCATCGACAAGGGTGTCGGTGCGAATGCGGGCGAACAGATCGCAGTCACGGACCACGATGATGTAATCGTTGTCGTTGAGAATGGTGGCATTCAGATCGATATAGAAGACAG
>WUUC01025222.1_pt1 | contig 51302 bp, 30 predicted proteins | sample 6278441 | NCBI WGS metagenome assembly WUUC01 (sample SAMN13675441, study PRJNA597444) | soil metagenome | isolation source: soil | place: USA: Washington | collected 2017-10
CCTCGCCGTCCCGAGCCACCAGCACGACGGCACCGACGATGCGCTCGTCACCGATCGCACCGTCGATCACCGCATCGATGCGCTGGTCCATGCCGTCGGGCGAGCGGGATCCGTCCCGCGAGGGACGCGGCGGCGCGCCTCCGCAAGCCGGCAAGGCCAAGAGCGAAACCAACGACAGGAAAGACAGGAGCGACGAGAGCGACCAACGAGGTGTGACGAACATCGGAGCCTCCGGGTTTCGTGCGCTCGACATGTGGAGCGCCGCCCGCGCCGTCAAGTCTGGCCATACGCCAGGAGGAGATGCGACGAATGATCGGATCGACGCACCCTGCCGCGATGGCGGTTCGGCCGTTGCTAGCTGAGCGCGCGCGCTCTGGACGCTCCGCCTCCGGCACCCCTGCCCCCGCGAACGCCTACGGCGCGCGAGCGGCGCCGTTCGCGCGGAACTCCGAGCGCCCGCCGGGCCCTTTCCCGGAAGCGATCACCCCCCCTCGCGGCGACGAGCATCGATAGCGACGACCTGGCCACGCGCTCGCGCCAGGCCATGTGCACCGGGCCATGCTCTCGACCATCACCGCCACCCACCCGCCCGCGACGGACCTAGGCTACCTGCTCGCCAAGAACCCCCGACACGCTGCAGACCTTTTCGCTCGCCTACGGGCAGGCACTCGCCGGCGGTCATGACTAGCGGCCGAGCATGATGTCGACGCCACGCAAGAATGGCCTGAAGCTTGGACGGCGGAAGGCGCCCAGAATGATTGCGCAGGACTTCCCGATCGATCGTTGCGAGCTGAGAGACGTTGGCCACCGAATGGCGGTCGAGGCCAGTGTCCTCCTTCGTCAGCAGGACGTTGCCTGCTGCGGACGCGGCGCGCACATCGCTCGTGAGGACGATGGCCCTCGCTTCCGCTGACGAAGGCCATCGATTCCTCACAACCCCTCACCCCAGCTCCCAGGGCCGGCGTAGCCGGAACGGGAGAACTGCGCCCCTGATGCTCCGCGTTAACCGAGCGCTCACGTGCATTCCCTCCAGTCCCGCTCATCGCTTGATCCAGGACCAGTCCCGGGACGCTCGACAGGCTCGCTTGTCGCATCCGCGGCAGAGAATTTCACGATGCTTTACCTGGGTTAGCGTAGACGCCGATCGGCTTGCGTCCATGCTCGTTCGGGCGCGTAATGTTCACATCTGCGCTCGCGCGACGCGGCGTTGATGAGGGGTATTCCTGGGGTGGGCCGAAGCGACGAGGACGGGCACTCGGCTACTCATGATCGAGAGCGGGATCAGTTTTGTCGGAGGATGAGGGCGTGTCACGAGGCATCTGCTTGTATTCTGAAAAGTTTGGTCCATTGCCAGTGGCAGTAGGGCAGGCAAAGGTGTTGCCGCGAGAGACGACGCGGAGGCCGCGATGATCGGACAATCAGAAGCGTTCCGCAGCGTCGAACGGCTGATCGACAAGATGGCCTCCTATGACGCGCCGGTGCTGATTGGTGGCGAGTCCGGAACGGGAAAAGAGCTTGCCGCCCGCGCAATCCACTATCGCGGCGCTCGCCGCGACAGGCCGTTCGTGCCGGTCAACTGTGGCGCAATCCCGGATTCCCTGCTCGAGAGCGAGCTGTTCGGGCATCGACGAGGCGCCTTCACCGATGCGCGCGAGGACCAGCCCGGCCTCGTGGCGCTCGCACACTCGGGGACTCTATTTCTAGATGAGGTCGATGCGCTGACCCCCAAGGCACAAGTTACCCTCCTGCGCTTTCTTCAGGACCAGCAGTACCGTCCGCTGGGCGCGCGCCGCGACGAGCACGCAGACGTGCGGGTCATCGCCGCGAGCAACCACTCCCTCGAAGACCTGGTCGAGGCGAAGCAGTTTCGAATTGATCTACTCTATCGGCTCAAGCTGATGCAGCTCGACCTGCCTCCACTCCGCGCGAGGAAAGGAGATTTGCCGCTGCTCGCTCGGCACTTCATCCAAGTGGGCGCCGCGCGCTTCGCCTGCCCCGTCCGGCAATTGGCCGCTGAAACGCTCGCCTGGTTCGAACTGTACGCTTGGCCCGGCAACGTGCGCGAGCTGGAACATCTCGTGTATTGCGGCCTTCTCCTGAGTGATGATCGGATGATACTGCTGCCTGCACCTGCGTCGTTGAAGGCCGCTCAGCAGCAGCGTCGAGCGCCTCGGAGTTACCGGGACGCGAAGGAGCAAGCCATCGCCGAATTTGAGGTGGCCTACCTCGCTCGGCTCATTGACGAGGCGCGCGGCAACGTTTCGGTCGCTGCGCGCGCGGCGTGTACAGACCGCCGTCATTTGGGTCGGCTCCTCAAGAAACATCGCCTCGTCGGTCGGCCATGATGTGCGACTGAGCGTTGACGGTGCCGCACCCAGGCTGGGTGCAGGCACGCCCACGCTCGGGCTGCTCGCGATCGCCTCGCCGGCCTCGCGCAGCGCCGCGGCACTGGGGGCGTCCGCACCCGACGCCTGTCTCGCGCTCCCCACGCTTCCGGCACGGTAACGGCAAAGCTGCGAGTAAATGGCAGCGTTTGCTGCATCCAGGCGCTCTGGCACATCTGATGCTTAGGGGCGACGTGTGCGATGAGTTTGGTGGATGAGGTCACGCCGTTGCCCGACGAAAATCCAGCCGAGATCAGCGTTCGCGTGCGCAGCGCGATCATCGATCATCTGCGCCGCTACCCGCTCGCCGGCGACACGTTGGAGGGCATCGTCTCGTGCTGGCTTCCGTCCCGCTACCGCGATAAGGCCGCCCAGGTCGTCGAGAGCATGGTGCTCGCGGGGGAGTTGGCGTTGCGGCCGCTGCCCGATGGTCGCGCCCTCTACGTGCGCGGGCCAGCGTTGCCCGAGTCGAGCCAATCGTAGCCGTCTGGTCCGAGCCTCCATGTCAGCGAACGCATCCACCCCGTTGCTTGCGACACATACGGCGATCGCGCGTCAAACAGTGTGGAGCGCCAGAGTCCCGTGGGCAAACGGCGTAGCGATGCCGCCTTTCGGCGTTGAGCGGCATGACCTCTTTTGGGGCGAGGCAAAGCAGTTGCGTGGTCTGTCGAGGCATCGAAGGAAACTGGCGTGGTTCAAGAAATCCTGAACGCCATGCTTTGGCAAGCGCGCCTCGCCATTCGCAGCGCGAGAGCGCGCGCGTTTGCTGCCCACGGCTATGTGGATCCAGCCTACCGTCCGCCGCGGCTTCCGTTTGTCTCCGTCGTGGGTCCGCTCTCTCTGCACGTGGAACCGGAGCGAGAAAATGGCCGGCTCGGGCAAGCGCGAGTGCTCATCCCGGGTTATGTCCTGGGTCAAGCACGATCGCCGGGAAGCGCCCTGCCCGCGTCCGGGTCGCTCCGCTTGCGCTTCGATGGTCGCGCGTCGGTGACGCTATCCCTGGCGGGATTGCCGGCGACACCATTCGGCGATCCTTCGACCGGCCCCGCCGTGGCTCGCGCGATCGGCGATGCGCTCGGCGCCGCGTTGCTGGCGAACGCCTTCCGCGACGATGACGGCACCGCGCTCACGGACCCGGTGTTACTGGCCGCGCTGAGCGAGGTCACCGTACGCTGGAATGCAGAGCATCAGCAGCTGATGATCGCTTCCGATCGAGGCACGGCGTCGACGGGGATGCGCTCGTCGGTCGAGGTCTTGTCCACCCCGGGCGATCTGGCGAGAGAGCTCGGTCTTTCGCCCGTCGCGTCGGCGAGCATCGGGCGTCAGCGCCTGCATAGACTGCCCCCACCGCGATCCATGACGGTGGACACCCGCCTCGATCTCTGGGCCCACACCCAGGGCGACCTCGCGACGATGTTCGATGGGCTCGCCTATGCGGCGCCGACGCGCGGCCGACTCGTCCTTCGGCCATCGCTCTTGATGTCAGACATCCCGGCCGGTGCCACGAGCTTGCGCTTGCTGGAGCGAGGCGAACCGACGACGCGTGAAAGCCTGGTGCATCTGGAGGGTGGCGACGGCCTGAGGGATCGAGCCTGCGGCGTGCCGTTCACGCTCTCTGCTGGTGCTTCGAGCGAGCCTGCAGCCTCGCGCTTCGCGCTCACCGGCGCAGGGCAGATCGCGGGTACGGTGTGGTCGCACCCGCTGCTCCCCGATCCGCTATTCCAATCCCAGCCCGCGCCAGCCGGGTTTGCCTTGGCGCTCGGTGTTGCACTGGATGCAGCAGCGGCCGACAACGATACGTATTCGCTGGTCGTGTTACGTCGCGGCGCGACAACGGTGTTGCAGCTCGTCATTCATATTATGAGCGTAACGCCACCAGGCGGCACGGCGACCTCGACGGGGGAGATCGTTGCAACAGCGACGCTGGGTGGCAATCCAACGGAGACGCGCTGGCGCCTGCCGCTGCACGCATTGCAAGCGGGCGGCACGCTGCACGCCACGCTCGGCGTCGAGCGTGGCACCATCGCATTGGCATGGAACGGTGAAGCGCAGCGATTGGACGACCCCGTTGTCACGCCGTCCCAGCCGATCGCAGTCGCTGGCGCCCCGATGACGGGCACCGACATGGTCCTCACCCTCGGCGGTGGGGCGAGCGCTCCTCTACCGCACCCGGTCGCGGTCAGCTTCGTCCACTTGCTGCGCGAGCCGGTAGGCCCGCTCGATCCCAGAGTCCGCACCAGCCTGACAGCAGCGTCGCGTCTGCTCCCCGGCGACATGATCGCGCTCTCGGGCTCGGAAGACGGTTGGAGACTCGGTGAAGACCGAGCGATAGCGCTAGTCGACAGCGTGCTCGGTAACGAGGTGGTTCTCACCCGTCCAGTGAGCGCTGCGTTCGCGCGAGGACGAACCCTCGTCTACCAGGACGAGTGCTTCTTTTATCAGACCGCGATCAAGCGTCGCGACGACCTGATGAATCAACTCTATCACTGCAGCGTCGACTACAAGGTGTCGGCGTTGCTGGAAGACCCGGCTGCTCGCACCACAGCGGTCCTGGTCCAGGAAACACACGAGGAGCTCACGACTCGCGGTTTGAGCCGAGCTCCTGGTGGACACCCCGGGGTCAGCGCGGTCGACGCTGAGCCCGCTCGTGGAGTCAACTGAGAGGAGCGGCCATGGCAGAGCGGTTACATCCCGGCGTCTATGTTGAAGAAGTCAGTTCAGGGGTCCGTCCGATCGAGGGGGTCAGCACCTCGACGGCTGCATTTGTGGGTGAGGCGGCGCGCGGCATTCCAGCCCTAGCGCAGTTCGTCACCAATTTCGGCGACTACGAGCGCCTGTTTGGCGGTCACCGTCCCGGCGATGCCGGGCTGCTGGCGACCGCGGTAGATGGCTTCTTCGCCGCCGGTGGAAAGCGCGCCTATGTCGTACGCGTCCTGCCGAGCGACGCCGTCAAGGGACAGTCGAGCGCGGTGAACACGCGGCTGACGGGCTCGACCGTTCCAGCCCTCCGCTTCTTGGCGCGCGGCGCCGGCGGCTGGGCGGATGCCATTCGAATCAACATCGCCGAGTCGACAAACTTCAAGGATGAGGCCTTTCGCGTCGACGTGTTCCTGACAGAGGGCGGCGCCTCGCGGCGCGTGGAGAGCTTCGACGACGTTCGCATGGATCCCTCACACGAGGACTACGTCGGAGAACGACTGAAGACGTCGCGCTACGTCGATATCGAGGATTTGTTCGCGCCTGCGGTCGACGCGAGCACAGCACCTGTCGTGAACGCCATCGGCCCATTGCTCACGGCACGCGCGGGGGCCAGCAGCTACCTCATGTACGAGAACAAGGTTCTGACCGTGTCGTCGTGGGATACCCTGCAGCCCGACGCCGCGACCGTGTCACAAGAGGTCAAGTTCGATCAGGCATTGCTCAATGGCACCTTCTCCAGCTCTCCGCCTCAATTCACGGATGGCTCCGTCCAGTTGACGGCGTCGCAACTGGCGACGCTGCTCAACGAGACACTCACCAAGTTTGACGCCTCTGCCAGCGCCAACCCGCCGTCGATCGGGCTACAGTTGGGCAGGGCGCCCAGCGCCGTGATCAGACCGCCCGGTGGCGCCGCCACCTGGGATTTGAGCACGGACAACCTTCGGGTCACGGTCAACGGCGGCGCCCCGGTGGACATCGACGTCGGCGCCACGGCGGCCGATGCTTCCCAGACGACGGCTGCCGAAATTGCCGCTGCCATCAACACGTCCACGGCCGGGGTCACGGCCGTCGTGACGGGCGCGGACGTGACCGTCACCGGCGCGACCAGCGGCAGCGCCGTCCCGACACTCGCGATCGTCTCGACCCCGACTGCTGGCGTCATCGACGTCACGGTCTCGGCGGGTCAGCAAGGCGTCGCAGCCGATCGTCTCGACGGGCTCCGGATGAGCATCAGCGAGCTCAACACGGCGAGCGCACCACCCGTGCTTCGGGCGCTGGGTTTTCCCGGCAGCGCCCGCGGCTTCGGGCCAGATTCGGCAGCGAACCCGAGCGTGCGTCCCGCGCTGACCATCGGTCTGCGTCTGGCGGGGGGCTTCGATGGCGACGATGGGCTGACGCCGGCAGACTTCCAGGGTGATGTGCGAGAGCGGACGGGGCTGCACGCCCTCGACGGAGTCGACGCCAACCTGGTCGCCCTGCCTGGCAAGAACGACGTCGCCTACATCAGCGTTGGCCTCGCATACTGCGATCACCGCCAGGACTGCTTCTACGTGGTGGACGGGCCCGGCGGCAGCGATCGACAGGTGGAGGTCAAGCCGGATGACGCCAAGCAGTTCGTGCAGTCTCTGCCCTCTCGCTCAAAGAACTCCGCGATGTTCTATCCGTGGATCCGCGTGTCGGATCCCGTGGGCGTCGGTCGCAACCCGACTCGATTCGTGCCACCATCGGGCCATGTCGCCGGCATCTTTGCGCGCACCGACGTCTCGCGAGGCGTGTGGAAGGCGCCGGCCGGAATCGAAGCCACGGTAGCTCAAGCCGTCGGGCTGCAATACCAGGTACTCGACGCCGAGCAGGATCTGCTCAATCCAGTCAGCCTCAACTGCCTGCGACAGTTCCCGGGAACGGGCATCGTTTCATGGGGAACGAGGACGCTGTCTTCAGACCCCGAGTGGCGCTACGTGCCTGTGCGTCGAACGGCGCTGTTCATCAAGGAGTCGCTGCGGCGCGGCCTGCAGTGGGCCGTCTTCGAGCCGAACGACACGGAGTTGTGGGTTCGCATCGCCACCAACATCCGCTCCTTCATGATGGTGCTCTTCAGGCAAGGAGCCTTCCAGGGAGCGACCCCAGATGAGGCGTTCTCCGTACAATGCGACCGGAGCACGAACCCTCAGGAGAACATCGACGCCGGTATCGTCACAGCAAAGGTAGCGTTCGCGCCGCTCAAGCCGGCCGAGTTCGTCGTGATCGAGATCAGCCAGAAGAGCCTGCTGGTGCCCTGATGGCCGGTGCCGTTGCCAGCCCCAGGAACCCGCTCCGGAACTACCAGTTCCGCGTGTCGGTCGTCTCGACCACGGGCGCGGCGAACTACGTACTCGGTGTGAAGAGTGTGTCCGGCTTGCGCACACAAGTCAGCGCTTGGGAGACCTGGGAGGGGGGCAACAACCTGCATCGCTACGCCAACCCGAACAAGGTGACGTGGGAACCCGTCACGTTGGAGCAGGGGCTGGCACTGGACGACACGTTCGAGCGCTGGGCGGAGGCGGTGCTCCGCTTCTCTACCGAGGGAACGGTGCGGCAAGGCGAACCGGTCAAGCGCGACGTGCGCATCGATCTCTGGGACGAAAACGAGATGGGGAGCGCCCCGCCGACGGGCACGCCGGTGCCGACCAGCCCGAGGGCTCCCGTCGCGAACAGCCTGGCGGGCACAGGAGCGCGATTTCGCAGCTACCTGCTCAAGAACGCTTGGGTCAGCAAGTATCAACCTCTCGCGAAGCTCGACGCGATGTCGAGTGAAGTGGCGCTGCTCTCGGTAGAGTTGGTTCACGAAGGGTGGACCAGAGAAATCATCAGCTAAGTGTCGGCGCCTGGGGCGCCTCAACGCAAATAGGCAGAAAGGAATGTCATGCCTCGTTTCGTGCAACCTCTGGGAAAGCGCGATCCGTTCCGGAACTTCAACTTCCACATCTCGCTCGGTGACACGCCGCCGGTCGCGGCGTGCCGGAAGATGAGTGGCCTCACCGGCACCGTCGATGTGGTCAAATTCCGTGCGGGTACGAACCTCGCGTCGAACGACGAGTTGTCGCCGGGACGCACCCACTACGAACCCGTCACGCTGGAAGCCGGACTGACCAACGACGAAACCTTCCAGCAGTGGGCTCTGCAGCTGATCCGGCACGACCAGCTCGAAACGGATCGTCCCGATGCGCCGCCGCGCGTGGCGGATCCGGGCTTCCGCCGCGAAGTGATGATCCGGGTCTTCGACATCGACAACCAGGTGGTGGTGAAGCGGTTCATTCTGCATCGGGCCTGGGTCTCGAAGTTCACTGCCATGTCCGAGCTCGCCGCCGAGGCCAACGACGTGCTGATCGAGACGATCGAGATTCAGCACGAAGGCTTCACGCAGGTCGCTCCCAACGCGTAGGTGGTCGTGGCGCTCTTTCAGGCTCTCACGCTCGAGCTTCCGCACGGCCTCTTTGACGAAGATGGCGTGTGCCATCGCGACGCGGTGCTGCGCGCCGTCACCGGAAACGAAGAGTTGATGATGGGAGAAGCAGGAGGGGATCCGCGGGCGGTCAGCTCGCTGCTCGCGAGCGTGCTCGAGCGGTTGGGTGGTTATGAACGGGTCGATCTCGCGCTGACGGCGGCGCTGACGCGCGGCGATCGTCAAGTTCTGGCCCTTCACCTGCGCGCCGATCTGTATGGCGACCGCCTGGCGTTGCTGGTGCGCTGCCCGAACGTGGACTGCCGCCAGCTCGCAGACGTGGATCTCCGGATCTCCGAGATGTTCCCGGTCGCCGCGACGCCGCGCGCCTGGCTCGAGTGTGACACGCCGAGCGGAGCCGCCGAGATTCGCGAGCCTACGGGCGCCGACGACGAGCAGATCGCGGCGCATCCCGGAAGCCGTGCGTCGCGCGTAGCGCTGCTGTGGTCGCGCCTCGTCGTGCTCGACGGGCGCCCGCTCGGGGCCGAGGAATGGCCGGCGCTGCCAGTGGCCACTCGCCACGCCATCGCGCTGGCGTTGGCCCAGGGCACCCGCCGGCCCGACCTGGCGTTCGTCAGCCGCTGCCCGATGTGCGACGCGGGTCTCGAGTTTGTCATCGACCCGTTCGCCCTGCTGGCTCGCGATCTGCGAGGCAACGGAGAGCGGTTGCTGGCCGAAGTCCACGCGCTGGCCTTTCACTATCACTGGCACGAGACGGAAATCCTGAAGCTCCCGCGCACCAGGCGTTGGCGTTACATCGAGCTCATCAGCCGCGAGCTCGGAGGGCGTCCCTTGCTGGACGCGGGCTGGAGCTGACGTGAGCGACGGGCGACAGGTGGGATTGAGCCGCCGCCAGCTGGAGCGCGAGCTAGCGTGGCTGATGCGGAGCGTTCCGGCAGACCCGGCGCAGCTCGCCAAGTTCATGGCCCAAGTGTTCGTGACGCTGATGGACAAGAACAACGCCGCGCTTGCCGAACGGATGCAGCCCGAGGACGACGGCAAACCAGGAGCACCCTAGCGATGCCGCGCAGCCTCGAACCTACGCTGGTGGCGTTGCCGGCACGAATCGCCCGCGGGGCGCTCATCTCGCTGCCTGTCCCGCAGGCGCCGGGTGCCAAGAAGAAGGGCAATGCCGGCAACGAGCTGTATGAAGTCCTGCGCTTCCAGTACAACCCGGAGACGGTCACGCGCTCGAGGACGGGGCAGTGGGAGCACCGGCTCGACAAGAAGAACCCGTCCGCCGCGCAGATCACCCAGGAGCAGGCTCGGGCACGGGGCGGCTCACTCAAGTCCAAGAGCGAGATCATCAGCTTCAAGCTCGTCTTTGACGCGACGGAGCTGATGCTCACCGCACAGGACAGCGGCGGAGACCAACCCTTCGAGGGTCACAAAGGGGTCCTGCCGGAGCTCGCGGTCCTCGAGCGCTTCGCCCTCGGTCCCGACCAGCTCCCGGATCAGTCGAAGAAGGACAACGAGTTTCCTCTGGTCTCGCTCACTCCGACCGAGGCCGTGTTGGTGCTTGGCCCGCGCAGCTTTCCCGGCGTGATCACCCAGATCAACATCGTCGAACAGCGCTTCAACACGAGGCTGGTCCCCGTTCGTGCGGAGGTCGACGTCCGGTTTCGGGTGCTGGAGGCGACGTCGACCAGCGTCACGAAGAACACGAGCAAGCTCTTCGAGGAGCTGCTCGCGCAGCGCGCCAGCCTGGCGTCGCTCGCCAGCGACGCCGAGGCAGCGAAGGGCATTCAGAGCGCCTTTGGGGCGGGCTCCGGCATCAGTGCCGCGATCAGCGCGGCGATCCGCCCGTCCGGCACTCCCGGCCCGGCAGGTACCAAATGAGTAACGATCCCTCTTCTCGTCACGACGACCTCGACACGTACGACGTGGCGCTCGACCCCGCGGCAGCCCCGGTGACGCTGTATCAACCGCGCGAAATCCCGCTACCACTTGCGTCGTTGGTCCACATCGTCGACGCGACCGATCGGCTCGATCTGCTCGCACACCGTTATTTCGGTGACCCGCTCCAGTTCTGGCGGATCGCCGACGCGAACCCCGCTCTCACGCCCGAGGATGTCCTCGATCCGGGCGCACAGATCACCATCCCGGCAAAGAAGTAGGAATGGAACCGCAGCGACTCCCCTACCTCGATGTCTGGCTCGACGGCGCCGCGCTGTCCGACGCCGTCGGCAAGATCCGCCGGCTGGAAGTCAACGAACGCGCCGATGATGCGTCATCGTTCCATTTGACGCTCGACATGGCCCCAGGCGAGGGCGATTGGACGAGCCTCGCGGACGGGCGCTTCGCGCTGCTGCGGCGGGTGACCATCGGATTCGGATTGGGCTTGCCAGACGCGTCGACAGCCGAGCTGAAGGACATCGTCTTCGACGGCTATGTCACGGCGGTCGAGCCCGTGTTCGGCGTCGACCGGACCTCTGAGTCCAGCCTCGAGCTGTACGGGCTCGACGCGGGATGCCTGATGCACCTCGAAGAGCGGCAGCGTCGCTTCGAAGGCCTGTGCGACTCCGACATCGTCAGATCGATCTATGGCGAGTACGGCTTCGTCACCTCCGCTGATTCGATCGAGAGCACATCGCCCAACCGCGATCCGGATCGCGGGACGATGCTCCAGCGCGGCACCGACGCCGACTTCATCCGCATGCTGGCGCGGCGCAACGGCTTCGAAGCCTATGTCGAGCACACGTCCAGCAAGGTCAAGGAGAGCGCGGCCGCCGCTCCAGAGTGCACGGGGCATTTTCATCGACCGCGGCCGGACCGTGACAAGCAACCGACGCTTTCGCTGACGCCGCATCAGACGCCCACATTGATTGAGATGCGAGCGCGCTGGGAGAGCCACCGCCCGAGCGAAATTCGAGCCGACCACATCGACGAACGCACGCGGCGCATCCGCTCGGCGCGCGTCACTCAGCCGCGCTTCACACGGATGGGAAAGACGGGGCGCGGGGACATCATCAAATCGAGACTGTCGGCGATCCTCCCCAAGCGTCCCGATCTGGTGGCGGTGGGGCTGCAGCACGTAGACGTGCCGCACGATCAGACCGAGGTGAACCATCTCGCGTGGGCCGACTTCCTCGCCGCGGACTGGTTGGTCCACGCCAGCGCCCGGGTGCGCGCGGCGCTGTACCCGAAGATCTTGCGCGCGCGGCGGCCGGTGGACATCGCCGGCGCTGGGAAGCTGCTCGACGGCGTCTGGTACGTCAAATCGGTGTCCCACCGCTGGACTTGGGACGGCGAAGAGAATCAATACGAGCTCGACACGGAGCTCGTGCGGGATGCGCTCAATGGGGTGGGCTGATGGCGCGCAGCCTATTCTTCCCATTCAAGATCAGCGACCTGGGTGTGCCCATGACGGCGCCGCGCAGCCAGGCTATCCGGCATCAGCTCGAGCAGCTGCTGTTCACCTTGCCCGGGGAACGCGTGAACCGCCCGACGTTTGGCTGCGGCGTGCAACGCTTGGTGTTCGGCGGATGCAGTCCGGAGTCGGCGGCGGCTGCCGAATACGTCATCCGCCTCAATGTGCAGGAGTTCCTGGCTGATGTGGTCCAGGTGGACGCGGTCAAAGTGAGCGCCTCTCCGGCGGACGCCGCGCTGTTCGTCGACATCCTCTACACGCTGCTGGAGACGGGCGAAGAGCGAGCCGAGACGTTCCGGCGCACTCTGGAGGGGGCGCCGTGACGGTGGTCGTGCTCACTATCCCGCTCGGCCCGGCGTTGCTCGCTGCCGCGGCCAATCTCGCTGCCGCTGCGGCGGGCCACAGCGAGGAGTGGCTGCTGCCGGATGGCGCGCACGCTCTGCCGACCGGGCTCAGCCTGGACGTCGCGGGACGATCGGTCGCGCTCCGCGGCAGCGATGCCTGCTCGCTCGAGTTCGCGAGCGGCGGGTTATCGCTGCGCGCGGACGCCGTGGAGATCCGGGAGCTCACGCTGGACACCGCGGACGGCGACGCCGCGCTGCGGGTAGAGGCGCGACAGATCCTGCTGATGGATGTCGACGCCAGCGCGAGCAGCACGGCGGCCGTCGCGGCGGTCGAGCTCATCACCCACGACGTGGGCCGCGTCGACGTCGAAGATCTGTCGATCTCGCGCTGCGAAGGCACGGACGTCGTGGGTTTGCGCGTGAACGGCGGCGACGTGCGGGTGACGGGCGCGAGGGTGAGCCATGTCACCGGCGCGGAGGCGATCGGTGTTTACGTCGGCGCGGTGGGGCGCGCGACGGTCCTCGAGATCGAGGTCGAGGATGTGCGAGCCACGGCAGCGGCGACCGGTGTCCTCTTGAGCGCAGGCCGCCGCCTCGACGTGGCGCGGGTGCGAGCGTCGCACGTCGCTGGCGCTGGCGTGCTCGGGATCGGGATCTTCGGTTTCGGAGCGCCATCGGGGCGAGACGATGGCGTGAGCGCCATCGATCTCGACGTCAGAGAGCTGACGGCGAGCGGTCGCGTGACAGGGCTGTTTGTCGCTGCGCCGCGGCGGCTCAACGTGCGTGGCTTCTCGGTGGCTCGCCTGCGCGGGCTGGCTGCGACCGGAGCGCTGGTGGTGGGCGGCACGGTCGGTGGTGCCGTGTCTAGCTCGGCCGATGTCGAGACGGCCGACGTGGAGGTCGGCTTCGGTCGGGTCGAGTCGGTGATCGCCAGCGGCGGCGACGGCGCCGGCGTCCGGGTGATCGCGGAGCCTTCCCCGCGGGCGCTCATCGTGCGAGACGTGGCGGTGACGGGCGTGGCCGGCGCGCCGCTACCAAGCGGCTCGGTGCCGCTGCGCTCCGCCGACGGAGGCTCGGCCTGGCAGGCGTGGGCCAGCGACACGCTGGCCAATCTCGCGGATGATGCGGTGCCGCGGTCGCTGCCACCGGCGCCGCTCGATGCTCCGGACGTCGTGGGTTTGTCGATCACGGCCGTGGTCGACGACGTTCAGCCGTTTCTGGACGCGATCGGCGCGGGCGACGTCGCGCTGGTCGACAGCGCGGTGCGAGTGGTCTCCGGCTCCGCCGTGCAGCTCGAAGCTGGGCTGCGTCCGGCATGGATCCGCCGCAGCGAAGTCTCGACGGCGCTGCGCGCAGGCTACCTGCAAGCGGATCAGCTGATCCTGGCCAACACCACCTGGCACCGTCTGGGCGCCCCCGTGTCGATCGGTCCGGGCGAGCTGCGCGCCTTCGGCTCGGTCTTCTCGCGAGTGAACGCGAGCGCCGGCCCGCTGCTGCTCGATGCCGACGCCGATTGGATCGAAGCAAAGGCGGTGTTCAGCGACGAAGTCAGCGGCCCGTTTCAGCCGCTCGGGGCGTTGCCGTACGTCGCCGCGGGGGCTGTCGCGCTGCCCGCTTCGTTGCTGGCCGGCGTGCTTCCGCCGCCCGAGGCGATCGATCTGCGGCTCGTTCCAGGCTCGCCGCTGCACCGCGCCGGCGTGGCTCCGCCGGCGGATGACCTTCAGCTGAGCGACGACGACGCGCGCCTGTTCGTGGGTGCGCATCCGCCCGAGACGCCGGCGCCATGTGACCTGTATGATCCGCAGCGGCTGCCGCCGGGCGCCGCGCCGGCGCCGATCGCGGTCACGCCCGTCGTCGACTACCGCGCCCGCGACGCTCGAACGCTCTTGGCCGTCATGCTCGAGCGGGCACAACGGGTGATGCCGGCGTGGACGGATCGGGGCGCTGCCGACTTCACGAGCATGCTCCTCGAGTTGGTCGCCGAGCGCCTGGATCAGCTCGCGTACGGGCAAGAGCGCGCCGTGGCCGAGGGCTTTCTCGACGACGCTCGCTTGCGCCGCTCGGTGGAAGACCACGTGTCTCCTCTGGACTACGCGGTCGATCGAGGTCTGTCCGCGACGACGATGTTGCGCTTTCGCGTCGATTTCCCGCGCGTCACCGAGCTGATCGCCGAGCGCCAGCAGGAGGCGCTGGCGGTCAGCGACACGGAGCGCCAGGCGTTTCTGAGCGCGACGTTGGCTGCGCTGAACGCGCTCGCGACGGACGCTGCCCTGGAGATCCCCGCGGGCACGATGGTGGCCAACGCCCGCGACGACGATCAGGTGATCGTGTTTACCAGCGAGGAGCCGTTCGTCTACTTCCCCTACCTCGACGCGGTGCCGCTCGTGAGCGACGTACCTGCCGGAGCGACGCGCGCAGAGCTGCATGGCGCGCTGGAAGGCCTGGCCATCGGGCGTTGGCTCGTGCTCTCGGCGGGCGTCGGTCGCGGCGGCCACGTCGTGCGGGTCACCCACCTGCGCCGTGGCACGGACGTGGTCGAGGTCGGGTGGGATCCCCGTCGGCCGCTGCCCTGGTCCCTGGCGGCTGGAGGCGAAGCCCGCGTGCTCGGCAACGTGACACCCGCGCATCACGGCGTGCAGCTCTCGGCGCTGCCGGAGCACGTCGGCGATCCGCAGCTGCAACGCTTGCGCGATCTGCTCGACGTGACGGTCGCTGGCGGCGCGGGTGTCGAGGTGCCGCTGCCCTTCGGCCCCGTCAGCGTGCGAGCCCCGGGCTTCCCGCTGCCGGGCGACGAGCGCCGACGAGGCCGCCCGCTCTTGGGGGTGCGCGTGGGCGACGAGACGTGGCAGCGCGTCGAAGACCTGTGCGGTGCGGGCCCTGGCGATGAAGTGTTCGTGCTGCGCACGGCTGCCGACGGGCGCGCGACGCTGCGCTTCGGCGATCAGGTCTCGGGCTCGGCGCTGCCGGCGCGGCTCAACCGTCTGCGCTTCGACCTCAGCGTCGGGGTCGGGCGCGTCGGTAATGTCGGGGAAGGCATCCTGCGGCGCCTTTTGTTCGTTCCCGCCAACGCCTCGCGAGCGGCGCTCAGCGCCGCGTTGTTTAACGAGGACGCTGACGTGATCCGCAGCCTGCTCAGCGTCGACAACCCGATCGCGGCGATCGGTGGCCGCGATGCCGAGCCGATCGACCGCATCCGATACCGGGCGCCGTTGATGGCCGCGCGCCCGCTGTCGGCCATCACCCCCGAAGACTACGAGCGCGTTGCCCGGACGTTGCCAGAGGTGGCCGCAGCGCACGCGCGCGTCATTCCCGCGGCGGTGCGGCCCGTGATGCGTGTGACGGTGCTGTTGCGCGACGAGGACACCCTCGACCCCGACGAGCGCCTGCGGCGCTGGGCCGCCGTGCGGAGCGCCCTCGAGCAGGCGCGCCTGCTTGGCTTCGACGTGGAGTCGGTGCCGCCGGTCTGGGCTCCACTCGATCTGGATCTGGTCGTGGACGCTCACCCTCACGCCGAAGCCGGCGCAGTTCGCGACGCGGTCATCGCCGCCGTGGCGGGAAATGGCGGCTTGCTCGATCCCGACAGCGGCGGGCTCGGGGGCGACGTGCAGCTGGCGGACCTGTATCGCGCGGTGCTGTCGGCGCCGGGCGTCGTCGCGTCGCGCGTGCGCCGATTCCGGCGCCTGCGGCAACACGCTCCGGAACGATTGGACTCCGGCTTCATTCCCATGCAGTCGGATGAAGTCGCGGTCGTGCGAGGTCCCGCGCGCCCCGCTGCCGACGGCGTGCTCACCGTGTCAGTGTGTGGAGGGCTGCGATGATGCGCGTGCCCGCAACGCACCGCGCCCGCAGCCACGGCGAGCTGTTGGCTGCGCTGTCGAACGACGCTCGGGCGGCGTTCTCATCGGCCCAGGGTCGCCCTGGATGGGACCCGACGCTCCGCGGCGCGCTGGATGTCGACCTGGGCCGCGGCCTGCTGGACAGCGTGGCGTCGGCGCTGCACGTGCTCTGGACCTATCAGCAAGCCTGGGCCGAGGAGGGGTTCCTCGCGACGGCGCGGCTGCCCGCTTCGGTGGCGAAGCTGCTCACGCACCTCGGCTATCGCGGCGGCCCTGGAGCTGCCTCGACCGGCTTGCAGCACCTGAGGGCCAAGGCCGGCACGCGCGAGGTCTTGCTCCCGGCCGGGCTCCAGCTGCAGTCCACGGCCAAAAACGGTGAGCCGGCGGCGACCTTCGAGACGCTGGAGCCCGTGCGCATCGATGCGCGCCTCAACCTGCTCGAGCCGTTCATGCCGCAACGCCTGCGCGGCGAGTCGGGGGGGGCGAGCGCAGACGGAAGCGGGCTCGGGCTCGGCGGGCATGCGTCCGAGAACGTGGGCGAGATCAAGGCTCCCCCGCCCGGGGCCGGCTTATTCGGGCCCGGCTCGGCCGCTCGAGGTGTTCAGGACCGCCTGGAGGTCCAGCGACACGGGCCTCACGCCGCACGCAGGGCCGCCCGTGCGCGTCAGGACGCGCGCCATCTGGCGTCGCTGGTGTCCAAATTCGGCCTCGATCAGATGAAGGGGTGCCAGGAGGCCGTCGACAGCCTGTGTGAGAAGCTCTGTGCGGCCCAGAAGGCCGCGGCGGCGGCGGGCTTCGACGCGGGTGAACCGGCGCCGCTCTCCGAGTCGCAGGAGATCGTCGCGCGTCAGCTGCGCAACCTGGCGCGCCGGCAGAAGGACGCGCTCGCAGAGCTGGAGTGCGCGATGGCCCCCGTGCCGGGCGAAGACGCGGCGAGCCACGCCCGACGCCTCGATTGCATGGCGGCTTTTCTCGATGCCTTCGTGGCGGGGCTGATCCAGGAAGCCCGCGACCAGCTCGTGCTCTTGCGCGGCCCGGCCGCATTCGACAATCTCGAACGCGCGGTTGGGGCTAACGCGGGCCAGACTCCCGTCCGCGGCTGGGCCCTACCGGGAGCTGACTATCTCCATCTGTTGCCCGGCGACGGGGGCGATCCGCCGCCGGTGCGCGCCGGCGATTGGTTCGTCGTCGCGGAGGACGTGGAGCGGATCGCGCTCGACGGCAGCGCTCGCCGCGAACGGATCGCGCGCGAAGCGATCCGTGTCGTGCGCGTGTCGCGCGCGGTGCCGCGCGGCAGCCGTCAGGCGTTGACCCGGATCCAATTCGCTCCCCCGTTGAATGGGCGCTATCGCCTGGACCAGGTGGTGTTGATCGGAAACCTCGCGCCGATCAGCGAGGGCGCCACCGTGGTGGAGGAGCTGACCGCCGGCGGCGGACAGCGCCTGTTCACGCTGGGCAGCAGACCACTGACCTGGTTGCGCGATACGCTTTCACCTCGCGGGCGCCGCCCCGAGCTGCTGCTCGGCGTGAACGGCCGGTCGTGGCAACGGGTCGACGACCTGCTCGGTGCCGGGCCGACCGACACCGTCTTCGCCGTCGAGCCGCTGCCCGACGGCCGCGCCCGGCTGCGCTTCGGCGACGACGAGAACGGCGCTGCCCTGCCGGCGGCGGCGCGCTTGGTCGTCACCTACCGAACGGGGCTCGGCAGAGCGGGCGATCGCGCCGGCGGCCGCATCGATGGGCTGGGCACCGCCCATCCGGCGCTCGAGTCGACGTTCAATCCGCTGCCGACGTCGGGCGGAGCGGATGCGGAGTCGGCGGAATCGAGCCGCGAGCGGGGTCCGAGCAGCGTGGGAACGCTCGACCGTGCCGTCTCGGTGAGCGATGTGCAAGTGCTGGCGCGCGACTTCGACGGCGTGCGGCGAGCGCGCGTGTTTCGCGATCCGCGTTATCCGCGCGACCTGACCACGGTGGTCAGCGGCCCGCGAGGCGCCGCGCTATCCAGCGCCGATCTCGCGCAGCTGCGCAGCTATCTGGCCGTGCGGGTCCCGCCGGGCGTAAGCGTGCACGTCGCAAATCGCGTTCCGGTCCCGGTTCGACTGGGGCTGCTGGTGCGCTATCGCCGCGGCGCCGATCCGATCGGGCTGATTCGCGAGGTTCGCGCCCGGCTCGGCGTCGAGCCCGATCCCGGCGCACGCCCGGGCCTGCTCGATCCGGAGCGAGTGGAGCTGGGCGACGATCTCGAGCTGTCTCAGATCTATGCCGCCGTCGACGGCGCGCCGGGCCTGCATTCACTCGTGGTCACGCGACTGCACCGCGCGCGCGAGCCGCGCGGGCTGTACGAGCGCATCGTCACCGGTGCGGGTGAGCTGCTGGTCTGGTCCGAGTCCGACGCCGACTCCGGTGATGGTGTCGAGATCGCCTACGAAGAAGGGCAGGAGCATTGAGCGCGCCCACCATTCGCCCCGCTCTCGAGCTGCTGCCCTCGCAGCGCTTGCTGTCGTTGTTGCCCGGTGTCTACCGGCAGCGCGAAGCCGCGATCCAGCTCGATGTGGACGCGCCGGATCCACCCCCGCTCGGCGGGCTCGTCCTCGTCCTCGGCGCGCAGCTCGACGAGTTGCACGCTGCGGTGGGTCGTCTGTGGGACGACCACTTCGTCGAACGCGCCGCCGCCGCAGCGCTGCCGCTCCTCGCGGAGCTGTTCGGCGCGCGTCTACTGTCGACCGATCTGCGCTCGCAGCGCGCGCTGGTGGCCCGCATCGTCGGGTGGCGACGACGCAAGGGCACGCTCGGGACCCTGGAAGACGTGCTGACGGAGACGAGCACCTGGGATACCGAGGTGGACGAGGGCTTTCGCTCGGTGCTCGTGTCGCTCGACTTCGCGCATCCCGCGCCGTGGCGCGGTCGCACGAGCATCGCCTGGGATCCGATCGGACTATCGGATCCGTTGACACGCCGCTCGCCGAGCGAGACGCGGCCGCGCAACGATCAGCGGCGCGAGCGCGGGCAAGTGATCGCGTCGCTGCCGGGCGAGGCGCTCGACGACACGTTGCGGCGGCTCGGTCGGGTAGACGCCGGAATGTACGCCGCCTCGCCGCGATTGCTGGATCTGCGCGGGTGGGCTCGCCCCGATAGTGTGCTGATTCGCAGCTCGAGGCTCGTGCCGGTCGAGCTCGAGGACATCGAGTCCCTCCCGTTGCTGCTGCCGCATGGGCAGCGCGGCGGCTGGGTCGATCCCGCCCGGCGCGACGCGCCGCTCGTGTGGCTGCGCCCCGTCACGCGTCCCGACCTCGCGCTCGGACTGACGGAGCGACATGAACCTGCCGAGCAACCAGCGCCCATCCGGCTCGCGGCGGGTTTGCTGACGCCGACTGCGCTGGCCGAAGATCCCGAGCGCGCGCTCGAGGCCGGCGCTTTCGAGCTCGCGGTCGATGGTGTTCCGCTGGTCGCGCCCGCGCGGCCCCGGCTCGGACGCTCGCTGCTGGCAGCCCAGAGCGTCGGCAGAGGCGGCGTGATCCGTTTCGCCGAGGCCAGGCGCCCGTCGCCCGGTGACGAATGGCGTGTCCGTGTCGTCGCGGCGCTGCCCGACGTGGGCGACCCCACGGAGACCGATCGGTTGCAACTGACGGTCGTTCTGGGAGCTGACGGTCCGCTCGAGGCGGTGACGGTGAGCGCTGGCGCGGAGCAAGCGCTCGAGGGTCGCAGCGTCGATCTGATCGTCGAGCGCGTCGCGGGCCACCCGCACCAGCGCAGCGCAGCGGGGGCGTGGTCGCCGCTCGATTTCGAGCCGGCGCTCGGCGTCGCGGCCTCGAACGCAGCGGCGGTCAGCGTGGGCAGCGAGACGTGGATCGTCCGCGTCGAGCGGGACAGGGCCGCTCAGCAGAATCGACTCACCCGCTTCATCGTCGGTCAGCCCGAGTGCGAGGTGCTGGGCGCGCTGCCGGCGCCTCTGGATCTCGCCGATGGCATCGCGCTCGTCGGCGACGCTGCTGGAGTCTACGCCGTCGGTGCAGACGCTGGCGCCCTGGGCGTCTGGCTGCTCTCCGATCTCGACGCTGCGCTGAGCGTGACGCGCATCGATGTCCCGAGCCCGCGCCAGCCGAAGCGTCGCCGGAGTCCGAGCCTGTGTGTGAGGGATGGGCGTGTCTACGTGTACGGTGGCGATGACGCGGGAGCCGCCGCCGGCGATGTGTGGTCGATCGCGACGGCGGGTGGTCCCTGGCGGCCCCATTCGTTGCGCCGTCAACAGGAGCGGGCCGGCGCGACCTTGGTCTCGACGGAAGCCGGCATCATGTTGATCGGAGGCGATGCCGTGCCCGGGTCAATGGCGACGTCGTGCTGGTTCTGGGACGTCGCGGCCTCGCGGAGCTGGCGCGCTCTGCCGTCATTGCCCTTCGAGGACGGCGCGCCCGGAGTCGCGATCGCGCGCGCTGTCCCGGGTGGGGTGGAAGCGCTGCTGTGGGCCGATCGCACGCGCCCCGTTCGCGGCTTTCTCCCGACGGGCAACCCGGCGTGGCAGATCGGCGCCCTCGAGTCGAGCGGGCCCAACCCTCCGGCGCCGGGCGAAGTGCTGTTCGTGGAGGATTCCCTGTTCGTGATCGGGCCACCACCGCTTCCCGCCTCCGATCTGGTATTCAGTCAGGGAGCGAGCGGCGTGCTCGCCGTGTTACCGCGGTTGTCGCTCGCCGTCGGTGAGGCCGAGCGCCTGCGGGTCGGCAGCGACGGCGCGACGGCGCGGCGCGATGTGGGGGCGCGCGGAGCAGCGGGGGTCGCGGGAACGCCCGGTGAGGGGCGCTACTCACAGCCGGGCCGCCTGACGCGGCGGCCCTGGCGCCTGGCGCAACGCAGCCTCGGCCTCTGGGAGAAGCTGGTCGCGCCGGTGCCGGGCGATTCGGGCGCGGTCTTTCTGGATCCGCGGCTCGGCCGCTTCGCGTTGCCATCGGACGCTCCGGAAGGGCGCATCAGCGTGTCCTGTCGCGTCGGGCGCGGCGGCGTGCTCGGTCCGGGCTTGATGTCGCCCGGGCGCGAAATCCCCGAAGCTTGGCGTGAGCCCGAGCTGCCCGTCCTCGTGCCCCCCGACCTCGACGCTCGGCCTGGACGCCGCGCCGAGCGCGATCCCCACGCCTATGTGGCCCCGCATCGCGCTGGGCAGCGGGTTCTGGGCCCCGAAGGCAGCTCCATCCCCGTCGCCGCCGATCTGCAGACCGCGCTGGCACGCGCTCCCGCGCAGCAGTTGCCTCGCATCGCCGTACTGGGCTCGGCGCGGGTGCCCGCCGCGCGGCTGACGGCGGGCATCGACGCCGGCCTGTCGCTGGTCGCGGCCGATCCAGGCGGCACGCCGATCATCGATCGCGACGAGGAGCGCGATCACTCGCTGATTCTGCAGTCGAGCGCCGAGAATGCGCCGGAGCTCTGGCTGGCGGGGTTGTGGCTGATCGGGCGCCTCGAGCTCGCGCTGGAGCGCGGTCGGGTCGATATTCGCCATTGCCAGCTGGGCAGCCCCGGTCGCCTGTCGCTGTGGGCGCCCGGAGTGGGTCATCAGGATCTCGCCGCGCGCCGCTCGTTGCCCCGACCGGAGCTGGAGCTGCGTCTCTATGGCTGCCAGGTGGGCGTCGTCGAGCTGCCGCCGTGGGCGCGCTTGGTCGCGGCCGGTTGTACCTTCGACGGGGGCGCACGCGACGGCGTGGCGATCCGCGCGCCGGGCGCCAGCGTGTGCCTGCGGCATTCGACGGTTCACGGTGCGCTGGAGGCGGGCAAGCTCGAGGCCTCGTCCTGTGCGTTCTCCGGCGAGGTGCGCGTCGACCGCGACGATCTAGGCTTCTTGCGGCACAGCCTCGTCGCGCGCGACGGCCGCGCGCCGCGCCCCTATCTGAGCTTGGTGCACAGCGTTTCCTTCGTGACCAGCGACCCGACGCAACCCGGCTACCTCGTGCTCGCGGAGAACAACGGGCCCGGCGCGCTCAGCGCCGGCGAAGGAGCGGCTACGCCAGGCGCTTACGGCGAGCGCGGCGACCATGAGCGCGAGTTGCTGGCGCGAACCGACGAGTTTCTGCCGATCGGGATGGACCCATTTCATATCGATCGGACCACCTTCGACTTTTACAGGCTGGGTCACCGATGACGGTCAAGTTCAATACCTCTCGCAGTCGATTCGATGAGCAGCGCCGCTTCAGCGGTGTTTACCAGCGCATGGGCCAGGTCGCGGTGGACGCCGACTGGAACGAAGAAGTCCGCCTGCGCACGGTGGACGCTCGGCGCCGCACGGCGGACGTCGCCGAAGGCTCAGCCGACGACGGCTTCCGGATCTGCGCCGACTTCTTGCTCGACCCGGTCCGCTCCACACAGGGTTGGACCGGCACAGACCTGCCTCTCGACGATGAGCGCAAACCGGTCCCCGAGCTGCGCCTCGACCGGCACGACCCGGAGACCTTGCCCTGGGTGATCCGTAGCCGCTGGCATACGGCCCTGCGCAAGACGCTGCCCGTGGAGCTCGACCTGAACTCGCTCCCCGGCACGCCGGCGCCCTTCGCGCTCGCCGCGCTCATCTTCGAGCTTCGACTGGAGCGGCCGCCGGCTGATGATGAGGACGTCGACATCGAGGTGTTTCTCACCGATGCGGATGGCGGACAGGTCGCCGTGGCGGCGGCGGGGCGCGGGCTGCAGCCGAGCGGCTGGTGCGAGATCGTCGTGACCGCTGCCGAGCTCGGCGGATTGAATCGCAGTCGGGTGACGTCGTGGGGTGTGCGCGGCTTGCCGCCGGTGGCGCGGACGTGGCTCGGAGCGTTGCGCGCGGTCGACGGCGGCCTCGGTAATGACGTCGTGATTCGTGGCGGCGACGGCAGCTTGGCAGGCTCGGGCCGCATGTTCGTCGACGGGCACCGCGTGTTCCTCGAGCGCGACCTGCGCTTCTCCGCCCAGCCCGACTTCCCCGACGCGCCGGCGCTGCCCGCGCTGCCCGCGGACGGTTCACGCCATCATTTGTTCTATCTCGACGTGTGGGAGCAGACCATCAGCGCGATCGAGGATCCGTTTCTGCTCGAGCCCGCGCTCGACGGTGTAGACACGACGGCGCGGCTGCGCGTGGTGGCGCAAGTCCGGGCGCTGCCCTCGCTCGCCGCTGGTGACGAGGAGCGCTTGCCGAGCGCGACGGGCGGCGGCACCTTGAGCACCAACATCGCGGCGGGCACGCTGCCCGATCGCGACCCGCCCGAGCCGGTCGATCCCTGCCGCGATCGCTGTCTCTTCACGCTCAATGCCTCGACGGGGGAGGGCTACATCGGCAGCGACAATCTGCACGTTCGGGTGCAAGTGCTGAAGGTCGGCGAGGTCGACGTCGCGATCTGGTCGCGTAACAACGGCTCGACGCTGATGGCCTTGACCGAGCCCGCCGCCGTCGACTCGACCACGCTGCGGGTGGCGCCTGAAGATGCCGCTCGGCTGCGCGCTGGTGACCTCGTCCTCTTGGAGGATCGCGCGACCCGTCTGCGCTGGGACGCTCCGAATCAACCCGTCCTGCGCCGACTGCGCGGCGTGCAAGCAGACACGGGCATCCTCGAGTTGGACGACGCCGGAACCCAGCTCACGACCAACCCGGTGGCCCTGCCCGTGGGCGGCCCGGTCGGGCGCGTCTTCTCGCCGGACGCTGGCGCGACGCTGCGCCGCTGGGACGGCGCCGATCTGTTGCTCACGGGCGTCCGCTATCGGCTCAGCGACGGCATCACCTTCGCGTTTTCGGGCGACGGTTGGCGTGCCGACGACTACTGGACTTTTCGAGCCAGCGTGCGTGCTCCCGACGGCTTGGCGACGGGTGTGGTCGACACGTTGACGGCGAGCCCGCCGCACGGTCCGATTCATCACTACGCGCGGCTTGCACGCGCGACGGGTCAGCCGCGCGCGATCGATGATCTGAGGACGCGCTACCTCCCGCTCGTCGAGGTGCGCGACCGGCTGAAGGAGCTCGGCGACCGCAAGGTCGGGCCCGGCATATTCGTCGTGGTGGTCGGCGACGGCGTACGCACGTTCGGTGACGTCGATCAATCCTTGACCGAGGGCTTGACGGGGGACGAGGCGCTGCAGGCGGCGCTCGGCCTGCTCGGCGATCAGGGCGGCTCGATCTTCATTCGCAGCGGCCGCTATCAGCTCGAGCATCCGGTGCTCGTGCGCGCCATGGCGTCTCTGCGCATCTTGGGCGACGGCGATTCGACGCTGCTGGAGGTGCGCGGCGGCGGCGGCGCCTTCTATTTCGATCGCTGCGGCGCGGGCGGCGCCGTCTCGCTCGAAGACGTGAATCTGGTCGAAGATCCGTCCGCCGACGTCGACATCGGCGATCCGGACAGCGATGTCGATCGGCCGGCGTTTCGCGTCAGGACCCTGTTCGACAAGCTGATCGACGCACGATTCTCCCCCGTCGCGCTGCCCGCCGAGCGGGCGCTCGCGCTCGACGATATCCGCATCGAAGGCACAGTCCCCAACTTTTTGGCGAGCGTGGGCGCCCGCTTGAAGCTGCTCGCTCCAGGCGAGGGGCGAGCCGCGGGCGCGGTGGTCTCGACCGTGATCGCGCTGCGCCGTCTTCAGCGCCAGCATCCAAACACGACCCTGGAAGACTTGCCCGAAGCGCAGCCCTTGCTCGGCGCGCTGTCCGCGCTGCCGCACGGCGTGGTGACCATCGCCGACTCCCGCGGTGTCGCCGTACGGCGCTGTCGCATCGAGGCCCGCCGTCCCGGTCCGGAGGCGGTCGGTGTGATGGTGACCGGAACGTGCAGCGCGCTCGAGCTCAGCGGCAATCGGATCGCCGCTGCGACGGGCATCTGCGCCGTGCCGTACGCGCCCTATCTGGCCAACGGCTTTTTGGTGGCGTTTCCGCGCGCGGGCCTCGCGCTGGACGGCTTCACGGTAGCGGACAACGACGTGCGCGCGACAGGCGCCGCCACCGCGGGTGTTCACGTCACGGACGGCGCGCTCTCGGGCGTCGCGCTCGAGCGCAACCTGCTGAGCGGTTTCGCGGTCGGCCTTTTGATTGACGATCAGGCCGAAGCGGGCCGGAACGCGGCCACAGACCGCATCGCCGTGCGAGACAACCGCGTCGTCGGCGCCACCGCGGTCGGTATCCAGGTCACGGGTGATGGCGTGGACGTGGTCGGCAACGAGATCCAAAATGCTGGGGGGACGAGCCCGTTTCAAGCGGGGATTCAACTGACCGGGCATAGCTCGCGGGTGGTCGACTGCTGGATCGAGATTCCAGCGGCGCCTGCGCTGGAGCCGATCGCGCTCTTGGCGGGTGTCGTCGTCGGCGAAGGTCTGGACGACGGCACGACTCCTTCGCGCCCGGTCTACGACATCGAGATCGCCAACAATCGCATCGAAGGCAGCGGGGCGGATACGTGCGCCATCGGCGTGGTCATCGGCGGGTCGCAGCCCATCTATGACGTGAGGGTGCGTGATAACGTGATCCGCAACCTGGGTGACGCCGCCGTGCGCACCTGGTCCACGAGCGCGCCGGTTGGGCGCCTTCACATCGAAGGCAACCGGATCGAGCGCGTCGCGCTCGGAGATTTGCCGGCCGTCGCCGACAACGGGCCGATGCTCGATCGGCTCCAGCCCGACATCACGGCTGCGTTGCCGGCGGGCGCCGTCCATCGTCCGCGGTCGCTGCTCGCGGCCCTGGTCAACAGCGCCTTGCCCGCCGTGCGGGGCCCGCTCGACGCGGCCCTGCGCTGGGTCGAACGGCTGTCCTTGCGCGGCGCGATCGTCCTGGGCGGTGGCGAATCCATCGTGGTGCGCGGCAACCGGCTCGCGGAAGTCGGGCGGGACGGAGCCTTCGCGGCGCCGGACGTGGACGGCGCGGAGATTCGCACGGCGGCCATCGCTGCGGTGGCGATCGCCGAGGTGTCGATCGAGGACAACGAGATCGAGGCGGTGCGAGCGCCGTTCGCTCGCCTCGACGGGCCCGGCCCGGACGGCCCTTCGCAACGACCCGAGATGCTGGACGTGCTGCTGGCGCTCGGACTCGGGCCGGCGCTCACGCGAGCGGATCAGAGCGAGGTCCACCTGTCCGCCGCCGACTTGCGCGCTCGCCTGCACGAATACGCGGCGGCACCCAATGATCGCCGCGGCCGCCTGGTGGCAAACCTGTTCGGGCCACTCGATGCGCTGGTCGGCGAGCTGCGCTCGCTCGGATCGAGGCCAGGAACGCTCGCCGATCCGCTGGTGCGCCAGGTGGCTCAGCTGCGCGCCTCGACCGTCGCCGACGAACACACGGCGACGGCGAACACGCTGCGCGCGAGCCTCACGCAAGCCGCCAGCGCCACTGCCTTCGATGGCGCCACCCAGGACGTCTGGGATGCCGCGGCCCAGCTCGACCTGGCGATCACGAACGACGCCGCGACCGTCGGGGGCACGGCGCAGCGCTTGCTGCAGCGGGTCGACTCTCTGCTCGAAGCGGCGCCCGCCGCACTGCGAGCGGAGCTGACGACGGCGTTGAACGATCTCATCTCGACGCCAGACAGCATGCCCCGCGCCCTGAAGGCGGCGGGCCTCATGGGGCAGGCGGCGATGTTCCAGGATCAGAGGGCCAGCAAGAAGAGCCTTCCGACCAGCACCGATGTGATCGGCCCCAAGCGCACGATCATCACGACGTTCGTCGACGCTGCCATTCGAAAGGCCGCCACGCTGGGCAAGGGCGGTGACACCAATCTCGAGCGCATCGACGAGATTCGCAAGGCCAAGGACACGCTGGTCGAACAGCTCGGCGACACTTCCGGTGATCTGGCGCGCGATCTGGCGGCCGACTTCCGTGACGTCGAGCGCTCGGGGGGCAGGTCCAAGCCGGCCGTCGATCGGCTCCGCAACACGCTGTCCCGCATCAAGCAGCTCACCGGGGCGCGCCTCTCGACGCGTGTCGCCCGTGCTGCTGCCGCGGCCTCCGCCGCCGACGACGCCGACCGCGGCGCGGCCGTGGGACGCGCCGCCACTCTGCAGGTCTACACCAAGAGCCTCGATCGCCAGATAGCGGGCTTGGCGACCGAGTCGAGCGAATCGGCGCAGAATTCGCTGGGGTCGTTTCACGGCTTGATGGCCCAGCTCGGCGGGCTCGTGTCCGATCAGCCCGATCTGCGCGAGCTGGCGACGCAGGCCGCGGCGGCGATCCGGTCCGCCGCGGACGTGACTCAGCGCTCGACACAGCTGATCGTCGCGCGCTCGCTGCTCGAGCGCATGCGCGGCAAGCTGGTGGACATCTTGCCCACACCCTCGGCGCCGCTGCCCAGCGGCGGGTCGAGCGAGCCATTCGAACGCCGAGCGGCCGCGCTCGGCGCGCTCGCCCTGGAGCTCGACGGCGTCGATGCGACGCAGCTCGACCCCGCCATCGCCGCCTTTTCAGGGCACCTGGATCGCGTGCTCGATCTGGTGAACGCGGACGCCGCCGCGCGCCAGCGCGCGCATGAGACAGAGGCCGCCGCGCGGAGCAGCCTCTCCGGCGCGCCAGGTCCGGTCAGGGCCCGCGCCGTGCATTCGCTGCTCGCGCTGGTCGACGACGCCACCTCGAAGGCGTTGCCAGTGCGGCAAGAGGACGGTCCGCTGATCGCCGTGTCGACGTTGCTGCGCGCAGCCGTGCTGGCGATCGATCCCGCCGAAGACTCCGGAACGCGCCTGGTGCGGGTCAAGACGTTCCTGGCCGAACGCACCAGCAAGATCTCCGCGGCCCTGGTGGCTCGAGCCCAGCAGGCAGGCGACGTCGCCGGCTTGCAGGCGCTGTTGCACGACGCGTTGATGCGGGTCGCTCGCGGCCTCGACGTGCTCAGCTTCGATCCGCGGCCCCCAGCCTTTGCCTTCGCCCCGGCGCCCGCCGATGGTGTCTTTGCGGCGGGCGTCGAGCGGCGCGCTCGCATCTCGGGCAACCGCGTCACCGAGGCCCTCTCGGGCGTGGTGGTGCTCGGCTCCGCTGGTCACGTGATGAGCGATCCGCCCGACGACGGCATGCTGCTCGAAGTCGTGGCAAACCGGGTCTCGGGCTGCACGGCGCTCGGTGTCGGACTGCGTCCCGAGGGGACGAGCACGGTGGTCATGCGCGGTAACCAGATCCTCGGCTGCGCGGGCATCGCGCTGCCGACCGGCGACGCCTGGGGCCAGGCGGTCGTGGTGGTGGCGGGCGCGGGCGATCTCGTGGTGGGCGAAAATGTGCTGTCGGACAACGGCACCACCACGCTGCGGGCTCTCCTGCACGAGCTGGCCCTCGACTGGCGTGGCTCGGTCGGGATACGTGGCAACACCATCCGCCACATCGGCGGGGGCGCGGGCGGCGCCGGAATACTGGTCACCGCCGAACCGATCGCTGCGGAGCTGATCACGCGGCTCGCGCAGACGCCGGCGCTCGGCGTCGAGCCGGCGCCGCGCCCGATCGTCGATGGTCGCTTCACCTACCGCAACGACTTGTTTTCCTTGCGCGGCCTCGCGCCGCTGTCGCCGCTGGCTCGGGACGAAGACGTCATCAGCCTGGGCGGGTTGCGCCAAACGTTGGCGATCCAGCCGACGCTCCAGCGCACCCTGACCCTCCCCGTGGATGTTGGCCTGCAACCTTCCGTGGCACAGCAGTTTACGTCTCGATATCTGGATCGAGGTCGGGTGTTTGTCGCGCACCCGATCATCGATTTCTTGAACCGCCCCCCCATCGTATTCGTGCCGCCGTTTTTCCCGCGCGCGGTCAGCAACGTCCAGGTCGAGGGCAACGACGTCGACGCGGCGGGTCCCGCGCTGCTGCTCTTGGCCGAGGGCAATCGCTTGATCTCGGTCGCCGTCAGCGCCAATGAGCTGCGCAGCCGAGGGCGGGCGGGTGCCGTCTATCTGCGCCGCACCGATACGACGCTGTTCACCGGCAACCGCTGCGAGTGCCTGGCGCTGGTGAATGTCGTCGTGGTCCGAGCGGGCAAGGCACCGGTGAGCGCCACGGGCAATGTGGTCGTCGGGGCCGAGCCGCTGCACCAGGTGGTCGTGCCGCCGGTGGTCGCGGCTCCAGCGACGGGGGGCGTGAAACTGTTGATCGACGTGGGCGGCGGCAACAGCGTGAACGTGCCGATCGACACCCGCAAGCTGGTCGGCACGCTGGACCGGCGCAAGAACCTCGCGAGCGACACGTTCGCAGAGTTGTTGGCGGACATCGGCCCGTTGCCGTTAGCTCCGTTGAGCCCCGCCCTCGAGGGCGTCGATGAGCGGGCCGTGCTGGGGCCGCTCGCGGCCTCCGCGGACAGCGGCTTGTCGAGCGCGCTGCTCAACCAAGCCGTTCGTGCGGCGATCGCGGAGAACCTCCCGGCGGGTGTGGCGTCGACGGTGGGAGCTCGCACGCTCTATGGTCACACCGCCGGTGCCGAGACGGATCCGACCACGGCGCTCAAGCGCCTGGTCGATCAGGTGACGCTGCACGAGCCGGACGCCGGCACCGTCAAGACTCAGGTGGGCGCGCTGCTCACGGCTGCGTCCGGCGATCCGCGGGAAGCGCTGAAGCTCCTGGATCAAAAGGTGCTCGGGCTCGATACGTCCAAGGCGACCGTTCAGGATTCGCTCGACAACGTCTCGTTGCTCCACGAGGTGCTCGGTGACGTGCTGACCAAAGAGTTGTCGCTGCCGACGGGCGGATTTGCGCCCGTACCGATTCGACCCCCGGCGCCCAACCCCGGCGATCGCAGCTTGGTGGTGATCGGCGGCACGCGCGTCGCCGTCGTCGGAAACGCGGTCACCGCGGGGGTGCTCGTGCTGGACGCGGACACGCACCTGGAGCTGAACCCATGACCGTCACCCCAGCGGCTCGCAGCCTTCGAGGAGATCGACATGCCTGACGTATTCGCGCTCGCCAACCGCGCTTCGCTCGCCCGCATTCGCGCACCGGAGATCGCCATCGCCGTGGCCGACGACCAGCCGGACGCCACGGCCTCGACGCGCGCGCGGCTCGACAACATTGGCAAAGCGCTCTCGATCCAGCGGGGGGTGATCGACGCGCTCGAGGGGCGCATCAAGCAGCGCCCGCCTTTGCCGCCGCCGCCTCCCGTCGAGAGTTTGCAGAGCCTGGTGCGGCGCGGCCGGCGCCGCCTCGAGCGCGAGCGTCAGGGCGGGTCGCGCGCGCTGCACGACGTACGATTGGACGCGGTTGGCCGCCTGCGTGTGGCCCTGGAGGATTGATGCGCAAGCTGTTCGAAAAGCGCGAGGGACAGCGCTTGTATGTCTTCACCACATTTGGAGCGGTGTACGCCGGTGTCTTCGAGCAGCTGGACGACGACGTCGTGCACTTGCGCGGCCCAGACGATCAGGCCCTCGTGTTCGTCAACCTGAGCGACGTCTCGGGTATCCGCACCTACGACGAGGACGGGGGTTCGCCGTGATCGAAGAGCTGCTGGAGCAGCTGATTGAGCGACTGGATAATCGCTACTACGGCAAGCACCGCGGCTACGTCTCCAACGTCAAGGATCCGCTGAACCTCGGGCGCATCAAGGCGTATGTGCCGCGCCTGCTCGGAGAGGCCGAGACAGGCTGGGCCATGCCTTGCGCGCCCTACGCCGGGCCTGATCAAGGCTTGTACGCGGTGCCTGACGTGGGCGCGGGCGTCTGGCTGGAGTTCGAGGCGGGAGACCTGTCACGCCCCATCTGGTCGGGCTCGTGGTGGGGTAAGCCGGAGAGCGCCGACATCGGGCAACCCGATTCGACCGCGAGGTTCGCCCCTGCCGAGAGCGAAGTCCCCAAGGAGCACTATCCCGAGCGCGTGGTGGACCCGGGTGTGAGAATGCTCAAGTCGTCGAGCGGGCACTACATCCTGCTGGACGATCGCAACGGCTCGGCGCGCGTCGAGATCCGCGACTCCCTGGGTAACCGCATCATCCTGAGCGAGGAGGGGTTGCAGATTCTGGTCAGCAACCAGGCCACCGTCAACGAGGGCAACCAGAGCGTGGAGGTGGACGGCGACGCGACTCTGCGAGTCAGCGGCGATCAGATCGAGGACACGTTCGGTGGGCTCACGCGCAGCGTCGCCCGCGACGTGAGCGTGAAGATCGGCAACGCTTACAGCGAGGAGATTGGCGCCGCGGGATACTCGCGCAGCGTCGACCAGAACGGGGTCTCCGAGAGCTTTACGGGGCCCAAGAATGAGAACATCCGCGGCAGCGTCACGCGCCGGGTGAGCGGCGCGGTCGAAGACACGGCGATGGGCGGCTTTGGTGTCACGTCGGGCGGCAATGTGCAGTTCGCGGCGAGCAAGTCGTTCAAGGTCGCGGCGACCATGCCCGATCTGCCTTCGCTCAACGCCGTGTCGATCGACGCGCTGTTCGGCAACATCTCGATCAACACCATGCTCGGGATGTGCCAGCTGGGCGGGATGAGCGCCATCTCGCCGATGGTGTTGGGGGATGGTCTAGCCATTCATTTCACCATGCTGTCGCAGATCATGAAGATCGTGAACCCGCTCACCGCCGTCGCGTACGCACCCCTGATGGACGCCTGGGCAGCCATGACACCGCTGATCGACTGGTCGCTGTACGGCTACGTCAAGCGCTTCCCGTTTGGTCCCTGACCCCTCGCACACTGGACGAGAATGAACGACCCCGCAGATTGGAAACCGATCGACCCGGCCAACTTGAAGGCACGCCTGGCGGAGGTGCGCGCGCTCCTGGTTCAAGCGGCCGCCGTCGGTTTGGCTCAGGACGGCGAGCGCCTCGAGAAGCTCACGGAGCTGGAGCGTCGCCTGCGAGAAAGCCCCCATGGCCCCCCGCGCCGATATCGCTGAGCTGCAGCGCGCGCTCGAACGCTGCTGCGCCGATCTGGCAGCAACGCTCGCCGCCGCCGAGGCCGCCGACACCGCCCTCGACGCGCCCGAGGGCGGTTCGGCGACGGCCGCCACGGGTGCGCCGCAATGGCGACCCCTGATCCTGTCGCCGATCCCGGGGCTCGACACTCTGGTCAGCATCATCAAGCCCCCGTTGCAGGTCATCGTCGCTCTGCTGCAGGTGATCGCCGCCTTGCTCGAGGCGCTCTCGGCGATCTTGATCGGACTGCCCGACATCTTTCGCGCGCTCATCATGGCGGCCTACGCGCTCCTCCGCGACATCATCGACGATCTGCTCAACACGGGCGCCTACATGTACCTCGACGCGCCCGGCATTACCCCCACGGAGGTCGGGCTGCGCGAGACGGGGATCTTCATGGACCCGGCCGCCGACTGGAAAGCGGGGCGCGAGCTGGGACGGCCACCGGTGGTCCCCGACGGATTTGCGCGCTGGGCAGCGCGCTTCGCGGCATCCTTCGATGATCCGGGTGATGCGGCGCGGCCGATCGTGACGGAGGGCGCGCCGATCCAGGCTGTCTTCATCGTCATGGCAGCTCCGTCACCGGGTGCATTGCGCCAAATCATCTACTTGCTCGGGCGCCTGCTGAACATCGACCAGTTCAAGCTCGCGTTCGAGAAGTATCAGACGCCCACGGCTGATCCGCGGCGCACCCGCGCGCGGCAGAGCAAGGGTGTCCCGCCCGACTGGCGCTCGGTCAAGCTCGGCGATCGATTCGAAGGGCTAGACAAGCTGGCGCTGCTGCCCGAAGCGCTCAAGAGCCTCTTGAGCTCGGTCGACAGCCTGTCGGGTTTGATCAAGAACTTGGCAGCGGCGATCCACGAGAAAGCCAACCTGCTCTTGTCGCTCGCCGCCGCGATTCAGGCCATCATCGACCTGCTCGATGCGCTGAAGAGCACCGGCATGTACTCGCTCGGCGTGGCGACTCAGGGCGGCGTTGCAGGCCTGCGCCAGGCGTTCCTGAGCGCCACCAATCGCCCGCCGGGCGGCTACGTGGGAGGCGTCTGTTTCCTCGCGTCGGGGCCCAACCTGGCCAAGGCGTCGCTGTTGTTCGATCTGCTCGGAGGAACGACAGCCATCGAGCTCGCGGAGGGTAAGATCTCGCTGGAGCAGGCGGCCAAGCAGGGCGCGTTGGGCAAGGCCACTGCGGTGCTCGAGCGGGCCACCGCGCCCGTCGGCGACGCCTTCCAGGCGTTCGGGACGACGCTCGGCGATCGAGCGGAGGCGTTCGTCGACGCCATCGCGAACGCGCCCGCGAGCCTGGCAGCCTCGGCGGGTCAGAGCCTCGACGAGCTGGCGCGACAGGCTGGGCGGTCCCGTTCCCTGGTGGTCGAGACACTCGCAAACTCGGCGGTGTTCTCCCCCGACCTCGTTCAGATCGAGCAGGGCATCATTCAAACGCAGCAGGCGCAGCGGTTTGGCGCACGTTCGCTCGCTCTCGGCTTTGGAGCGGCCACGCCTGCCCCCGCGGAGACGCCGCCGGCTGCGCCGAAGGGCAAGGCACCATGACCAGCCTCGGGCGGCGCCTGCGCGCGGAGCGCGACCTCTGGAGCGCCGTTTGGCGTCAGATCGAGACGTTCCTCGATCGCATCGAATCGGCGGCGGACGAGGATCGACCCCATGCCCAGGTGGTGTGCGCGTTGCTGCCGGTGTTCGACGTGATCGAGGCGGCGCGCCTGCGTTCGGTCGGCTATCGACTGAGCAAAGCCTTGCCGGCAGCCCCGGGCGGGCTCGGGCCTGGCGCCGAGCTGATCGGTCGCTACGGGGGAAGCCATCCGCCGCTGACCTCCGCAGCGACGCGCATCCCGGGCGCGGACGACTGCGAATTCGCCGTCGCTGGTTATAACGTCACGGCCGAGGGCAAGCTCGACGACATCCCCCGGGCGCTGCTGAGCCGCTCGGTGCAGCTCTCGAAGTTCCGCGACCAGAAGCACGGTCCGATCGTGTTGCGGGCGCCGAGTTACGACTTCGGCGAGCTCGCAGGCCAATCGATGATCCCGATCGACATCGGTGACGGCGGCCTGTTTCCAAAATCGGCCCGCAGCCTCGCGATCGAGGGCGATGAGTTCCAATTCCGATCCTGGAAGGCCCTGCGGGATGAACGCTTGCCCGCCGCCAAGGAGGCGGCGAAGTCGGCGAACGTAGGCGGCGGGACAGCGCTCAGCGGACGACTCGCCGCGTTGATCGCGCCGCCAAACTTTCCGCCGGCGTCCGCCGCGCTGTTGGCGCTCGGGAACGAGGCGCGAGCGCACGCGCGCCAGTGCAGGGCCGACGAGCCCGCATTGGAGGCGGCGAACGCCGCGCTCGCGGCCGCTGGCGTCAGCGACGAGGTGACGGGGGCGATGTCGAGCGCCGTGGCGGCGCTCCGTCAACAGGAAGTCGACTTCGAATGGGCCGCAGACCAGCTCTCCCCCCCCGCGCTCAGCAGCTCGAGTCACCAGGGCCTGCAGAGCGTCGTCCGTCGCTTGCAGCAGGCAGAGGGGGCGCCCGGCGGCTCCGGACTGCCACTGGCGCTCGAGAGGCTGGATACGGCGGCCGCCAACGCGATGACGGACGGCGTCCAGAACCGCATCGGGTACCCCGACGGCCCGTTGCGGCAGCTGCGTGCTCTCGAATGGGGGCTGCGATTCTTCTGGCAGCAGCGCACGACGTGGATGAAGTCGCGCGAACAGGTCGTGCTCGGTCCGCTCTTCCAGCGTTACATGAGCAGCTTCACTGGCAGCCTCGAACGCGTGCTCATGGGCCAGCGCAGCGGCATCCCGTTGCCGGTGAGCACGCGTTTGGGGCGCGAGACGTTGCTCGGCGCCACCGAGATCCCACTCTCCAACGTCCCGGATCTGTCCGCGCTCGAGGCCGGTCAAATCGCGGTCGTCCTCGGTGAGCGCCCCACCCTGGCGCCGGTCGTGGACGTGCTGTTCGACGGCAGGAAGCTGCCACCGATGAGGCTCAAGGTGCCGTCGCTCAGCGTGTCGGTGGCGACCGGCAAAGACGTGCCGGGCCTGCCCGGGCTGCTCGGGCTCGCCACGCCGCTGAGCGATCACTTTCGTCGCCTCACCGACGCCGAGCTCCGGCGCGGGGCTGCCCGCGATGGCCCCGCGGGTGATGCGTTGGTGCAGGCGCTCATCGTGCACCGTTCGCGGCTGGCGTTGGTTCTGGGAAACGCTGGCGCTGCCGGGCGTCCCGCGCCGCCCGCGATCGCGCTCGCTTATCCCACGCTGCAGCGCTTCGAGCTCGAGGGGACGATCTCGGGCAACGACAACCGGCTGTTTCTCGCGGCGCTGCCGCCCGCGACCGCGTCCGGGACGGGTGAGCAGCTGATGCTGGCGCAGCCAGGGGAATTCTTGCTGCTGTACGGTCGAGGCAACGACGGAGAGGCGTGGCAAACCGCGCTGGAGGTGGACCACGTGGTCATCACCACGGGGGCCGAGGCGAGGCGAGACGAGAGCGCCGGCGCGACGCCCGTGCCTGCCGCGTGTTGCGCCCATGAGCAGCCGGTGATGATCGTGTATGTTCGCTCGGTCGGGCTGCCCGCGGGCGTGACGCTGGAGCAGGCGTTTCTTCACCGTAGCTTCGCCGGGTTCGGGCCACGCAGCTTGTTGACGGGTGTCATATTGCCGGAAGATCTGGATCCCCGGACGTCGTCGGTCATCTCGGTGGGTTCCGAGGCGCTGCGCCCGCGGCGGGACTTCGAGTTGAGCGCCGCCCTGCGCGTCTTTGACGATTGGTTGCCGAAGGAGCCCGCATGACAACGGCGCGCGACGATCTGTACGCCGTGCTCGCGTTGCTGGCCGATCTCGATCGCGTGCTCAACCCACTCGCCTCCGACGAGCAGGGAGAGTTCAGCTCGACGCCCGCGATACCGCCACCGCTGCCGCCGGCGTCGCCGGGGCCGGCGGCTGGAGCAGCTGGGGGCGCAGGGCCGACGCCGCGCCGGCACGCTGGCGCCGGTCGCGAGGTCCATATGCGCGAAGGCGCAGGCGCCGCTGCCCGCGGTGGAAGGCTACCCAGCTCCATCGGGTCGCTGCTCGAACTACCGCGCGTGAGGCAACCCGGGGTCGAGCCGTCGTCGCTTCGCGCTCCGCCCTTTACGGGGGTCGCCCGACCCGCGCTCGCACCGCCGGTCGAGCGCCGCCGAGCACCGCCGAGCGCCGAGGGGCGACCGTTGCGCGGCCGCGAGCACGGGCTCCGACGAAACGAGGACGCTCCTGCCCGGGCTGCGATCGCCCGCGCGAGCGCGACGTCCGGCGCGGCGCCAGCCATCGCGAGCACGCCGGGCCATCCGCGCGCGACCGATTCAGCGTCGATGCCGATGACAGACGCCATGCCGCCGCGACGTGCGCCGAGGGTGCGCGTCACGGCTGCCCGCGCCGCGCAGCCGGGCTCCCCACGCGCGGACAAGCCGTTCGCCGGACTGCCGCGTCCTGGTCACGCCGCAACGCTCCTCCCCCCGCGCGCGGTCGCCCCCGGGGGCGCCGCCGCCTTCGCCTGCGAGCGCGCCGCCCCCGCGGCGGCGCGTCGTGGTATCGAGTCGGTCCGCGCCGAGGCACTGCAGGCCGAGGGGGGTCCTGCGCCACGCCGGACGCGCGACGCCGACTCGATCCTGCCTCGGGCCGCGAAGTCCGCGCGCGCATCGGCGCGAGGCCACGCTGCGCCGACGCAGCGCACCGGGCGCTCGCGTCCCGCGCAGATGGACCTCGATCGCGCCGACACCGCCTTCAGGGGAGACAGCCGGCGGTCGCCCGGCGCCGCCTTCCCGGGCCACGCGGGTCTGCACGGCGCCCTGCCGCTCGAGCCTGAGCTGCTCGAGCGGCGCCCTCTCGACGACGAGCCGCTCGAAGCCGTGGATTCGCCGCTCGAAACGGCCGCCGTCGCTCGCGTGCGAGTGGCTCTGTTGCGGGGGGGACGCCTGCGGCTCAGCGCGGACGCCCTCGCGCTCGTCCGCGCCGAGCAGCGCTTGATGCCTCGCTGGGCGCGGCGGCAAGGCAGGCGTTGGTGACCGAGCCCCCCCTCTCATTGCCGGCACACGAGCGGCTCGCTCATGTCCTGCGTTCACTGCTGAAGCACCTGCCGCGTCAGCTCGAGGGGCTGCTCGAGCACGCGCGTTTTGGCGCCGGCGCCCAGGCGCTGATGCGGTTCGCCGCGGACGCGCACCTCACCGATGCCGTGACCGCGGTCTCTCCGGGCGAGGCAGAGCGGCTCGCCGAGCTGTTGTGGACACGCTGGAGCGGTCTGGCACAGCCCGTGCTCGAGCCCGCCGCTGCCATCGTCGCCCCGACCGAGCTCTGGGCGGGGCCCGAGCCGACGCGCATCCCGGTGCACGTCGTGGTTTTGGGCGCTGATCCGGGCTGGGAAGTGGTCTGGGAGGGCGCCGTCTCCCGAGCGGGCGAGCGGGCCGTGCTGGTCGCGGACGCCGACGCCTCGGTCGTGAGCTGCCGAGTCCACGTGCGCGCTCGCTGCGCCGCCGGTCGGATCGCGCTGGTGGCGGCGGCGCGCGTCTCGATTCGGCGCCCCACCGTCACCGTTCGCGACGATGCTCGTCGCATTCTCGTCGCCGACCAGCACGGTGTGCCCGCCGTCGGCGTCGTGTTGCACGTCGGAGAGGTGGAACACCGCACCGGGCCGGGCGGGCTGGTGGAGCTGGAGCAGCCCGCCGCGCGTGGCACCCGGCTGCGCGTAGAGGGCGTCGCCGCCGGCAGGATCCCCAACGAGAGTTGAGATGGCACATGTCAGGATGGGAGGACAATGATGAAAGCGAGCCCAGAACCGAAGCCGGCGACGCGCCCGGCGAGCGTGCCGATGAGCGTCCCCGGCTCGCCCACGCCGGCCGCGCCCGCGAGCAAGCCGGCGAGCACCGGCACCCAGGCGCCGAGTGCAGCCCAACCCGCAGGCTCGCGCTTCCGGGCCCCCGACGCGCCCAGCATGGCGCCTCGCGGCACACCCGCCACGCCGCGCCGCCTCGACAAGCTGCCCTGAGAGCGGCAGAGGTGCGCCCCGAGGGCCGCCCAGCGCTCCCGGAAGGCCCATGATCGGCGTCGCATGGAGCGATGGCCTGCGGCGGCTGGACGCGCTGCTCGCACGCGTCTGCGACGCCGAGGAGGCGCGCGCCAAGCGCCTCTACACCGCCGAGCGCGGATGGGAATCGCTGCGGCACACGCTCGATCCACCCGCCCTCGAGCTGGCCTTCGACGCTCGAGTCCCCGAGACGCCGTTGTGCCCCGAGCGCGGCGTACCGGCTCTCGTCCGCTACCGCCACGCGCTCGGCCTCGAGTCGCTGGAGAGCGATGCGCTGTTCGTGCTGCTCGCGCCCTACCTCGAGCCCCGTTACAGCAAGCTGTACCTGGTGCTCCAGGATGACGCGCCGAGCACCTCGATCAGCGAGCGCTTGCTGTTCACCGTCCTGGGCCGCTCGCCGGCGCGCGCCGCGGCCCTGGCGAGCGCTCTGGCGGAGGACGGGCTCCTGATCGCCACGGGCCTGGTGCAGTCCCCGGCGGGTCACTTTCCTCCGCGGGCGCGTCCCGTCGATCTCGGGCCCGACGTGCGTGACGCGCTGCTCGGGCTGCCGCGGCCGAGCACGATCGGAGGCATCGAGGTCGAGTGGCGGCGCGGAGAGGGCGACTCTCGGCCGCGTTCGACGCAAGCCGTGGTCGGCCCCGGCGCGCGCGGCGAGGTCGCCGCCCGCGTCGCTGGTCCGCATCTGCTGTGGGCGCAGCCCGACGCGCCGCTCGACGCAACGCTCGCGAGGTTGCTCTGGCGTAGCGCCATCGCGCACGACGCGACCCTCGTGCTCGACGTCGGCGCGCTCGATCGCGCCGGGGCTCTGGCCAGCGCAAACGCCCTGTGCGCGCTCACCCGCCAGCGCGGCGGCGCCGCCATCCTCTCCAGTCCGGCGCCGCTGCCGCTGCCGATTCCCCAACACGACGCGCCGATGCCCAGCTTTGCGGAGCGGCGCGGGCATTGGGCCGCGGCGGCGCGAGAGCGCGCGGCCTCGCTCGATGCAGCCGCGCTCGATCGGCTGGCGAACAACCACCGTCTCACCCGCTCGGAGATCGAGCGAGTGTTCTCCGCCAGCGCACGCCTCGATCCGATCACTCTCGCGGCCACGGCGCAGCGCTTGGGTGGCGTCAGCATCCGGCACGCCAGCGCCGTGCCGCTCGGTCGGAGCTTCGACGACCTGGTGCTTCGAGACAGCAGCCGCGAAGCGCTGGAGCGCCTCATCTACTTCATCAATGGTCGCGATCGAATCGCCGACGATCGCGGCCTCGAGGCACGCTTCCGCCTGCGCCGGGGCCCGGTGGTTTTGTTCTCTGGTCGCTCCGGCACGGGCAAGACCCTGGCGGCGGAGGTCGTTGCCGGCGCGATCGAACGGCCCTTGTTTGTCGTCGATCTCTCGCAGCTGGTGTCCAAGTATATCGGCGAGACCGAGAAACACATCGACGGCGTCCTGAGCGCCGCCGAGCGCAGCGGCGCCGCGCTGTTCTTCGATGAGGCCGACGCCATGTTCTCGAACCGGACCGAGGTCACGAGCTCGAATGATCGCCACGCCAACCTCGAGGTCGGCTACCTGCTGCAGCGCATCGAGCAGCACGACGGCCTGGTCATCCTGGCCACTAACCTGCAGCACTCGATCGATGAGGCCTTCCTTCGCCGCTTCCACGCGCGCGTCGAGTTTCCCTTCCCGGAGCTGTCCGAGCGGCAGCGGATCTGGTCCTTGATGCTGGGCGGTTGCGCCGGCAGAGAGCTCGACCTGGAGCCCGTGGCGCGCCAGCGACTCGCGGGCGGCGACATCCGAAACGCCGCGCTCAAGGCCATCTTCCTCGCCGAGCGCGAGGGCGTGGCGCTCACGCAAAAGCACCTCGAACGTGCCGTTGCGCTCGAGCTCTACGAGCTCGGGCGCCTGTCCCGGCGTGCGACCGAGGCCAGCGACGTCGGCGCGGTGCTGCGCGCCTTGACCGAGGCCTTCGAAGGGCTGCTCGAGCAAGAGCTCCGCCGTCGCTTCCTCAAAGAGATCCACATCGTCCACGGTGCGCCCAGCCGCGAAGCGCTGGCGGGGCGCCGGCCTGCCGCCTCGCTCGCGATCTATCGAATGGCCACGCACGGCAACGGCGGCTTGCGCATCGGCATGATCGTGTCCGCCTGGTCGCACCACGCCGCCGAGGAGCTCGAGCTGCTCGGCGTGCTGCTCGATTTGCTGAGCGCTGGCCGCATGCCGAGCGTCGCGGGACGACGCGTGGGTCTGATCGTGCAGAAGAGCTTCGACTTCGACCTGCTGCACCGCTTCTGGTCGAGCCACGGCCACCCCGTGCGCCCTTCGATCGTCGTGGACGCGGAGATCGACTGACGTGCGCGTTGCCGTCGAGCGCAAGTCCCCAGCGTCGCGCGACGGTGCCGCTCACGAGCAAGATCGAGACCGCGCGCCCACTCCGACCCACGCGCCCTCGTCCGATCCGGCGCGCGTGCTGCGCGCCGCGCTACGAGCCGCCCGGCGTCGCAGCGCCCCGCACGCCGTCGAAGCCGCCGCCGACGCGCTCGAGGCCCGCGCCCAGAGCCCCTTCGATGCCAATCTCGAGCCGTCGCGCCACGACGCCGCGCCGCGCGACCTCGACGCGAGGCCGGAGACACCCGATACCGAGAAGACGCAGCCCGATGGCTGCGTCCCGCTCGCACTGCCCGCCCCCGTGAGGCCGCCCGATACGCGCGTGTTGACGGGATTTCGGGATGGCGATGGGGGGTGTGACGGGACGTTGCGGTCGGGCGAGCCGCAGGCTGACGTGAACGACCGCGACGCGCTCGAGCCGGGGTCGGAGCTCGGTAGCCTGGCTGCGAGCCCCGTCGAGGCTGGCGCGAGCCTGCACTCTCGCGCGGACACCGCCGCCCTGGCTCGGCCGTCCCATTCGGCCGGCATCCCCGATGGCGCGCGACTCCGGCGCGCCGAGCCAGCTCGCCCCGATGCGCGAAGCGTCGAGGCGCGGCGGCGCGAGGTCGACGCGATCGCAGCCACCGAAGCCGGGTTCGAGCGCCGTCGACGGCAGGAACAAAAAGCTTCCGCTCCCGACGCCAAAGCCTCCGAAGCGTCGCTGGAGTCCGCCGTCCCCGTCCAACCCGCGGCAGCTGCCGGGCCACGGGCATCGGCCGAGCCGAGCGCCGTCCTCTCGATGGCCGGTGACGCCGGCGCCGACTCCGTGAGCGCGTGGCAGGCAAAGGCGAGCGCTCAGGCTCTCGCGATCACGGCGCCCGATATCACCGAAGGGGATCGCTACGTCGCCGTCTACCACGCCGCTTCGGCCAAGCGCGAAGAGCTCTCCGCCCAGAAGAAGCTGCAGCTCATTCAGCAAGCGCGGGCCGCCGCCCAGCCGCCGGCGGAGATGGAAAAACCTCCGCCGGTGCCTCAGCCCGACGCCGTGCCGGCGGCCCGCACTCTGGTCGAGAGCAAGTGCTACCGGCCGCTGACGCAGCAGCGTGTCCCGGCGCTCGACCGCACGCCTTTCGGCACCATCCCCGAGCTCAACACCTTTCTCTTGCCGGACAAGGGGGGCGGCGACCCGCACATCATCCGCGAAATTATCCCGGGGGCGAAGTTTGCCGAGATCCATGTGCTCGGCCCAGGCCAGCCCGCGCCGCGCAGCATCCACGGGTTCGACCCAGAGCTGCGCCGCCCGAGCCGTGCCACCCCGGCAAAGGGCACGCTCGCCGAGCGTGTTCGAGCGATCAACGAGCGGCAGAGCCAGCTCGTCCTCAAACGCAACCCGAAGGCTGGCCAGAGCTTCGTCATCGCCAACGATCAGGCGTTACAGGCGCCCAAGGTGCCCGATTTCGCCAAGGTGGACATCAAGGGTGTATTGGCCAAGGTGCTGGCACAGCCCACTCGCCACGCCAAGAAGATCTGCGACGATGCCTGGGCGGCATACCCGGGCGCGAGCGCCGCCGGCAAGGCGGGCTATGCCGACGAGTTCATCGCGGACGTTCGCGGCGACGTCGAGGCCGACCTGGCGCGCGTGCGCGCGGCGTCGGGAGTGGTCGAGGCGGATCTGGCTCAGGCGATCGACGCCGAGAAGGCGAAGCTAGCGGCACAGGCAGACGCCGCGGAGACCAAAGCGCAGGCGGCGCTCTCGGGCGCGGCCCGCGTGGCCAAGAGCACCAACCAGATCCTCGACGAGCACATCACGAACGTACGCACCGACATCGATCTCTGGCTCGATGACATCAGCGCCGAGGCCAACGGGGGTTATGACCCCGAGCAAGTTCGCAAGGAAGAGTCAAAGCTGCTCGACGCCAACAAGGCGCGCGTGGACGAGTGGTTGTCGAAGTACGAGGCCATGCGTACGCGCCGCCACGTGCAGCTGGAGAAGGCGAGATCGCAGCAGGTCGGCGCCTACGAGGCCGCGGCGGAGATCGACCGGCGCCAGCTTCGACTCGCGGCTGGCAAGCTAGACCCACAGAAGGACAAGGCCAAGGCTGACGAGCTCGCCGCCGGCATCCAGAAGATAGACGACTGGTTGAACGGCACTGCCGATGATCTCGGCAAGAAGAAGCGCGTCAACCAGCTCTTCACCGCATACCACGATCAGGCCGACGTCGAGGTCGACCAGTATCTCGAAGATCTGAAGGCCGCCGGCACCAAGGCCCAAAAGATGATCGAGGCCTGGGCGCACCATCGGATCAACAAAGAGCTCGGGCTGCTGCGGCAGATCATCGACGCCATTCTCGATTGGCTCGGCATCACTCGCAAGAAGGTGCGCGTCTGGGAGACGAAGAGCGTCGCGGATAACAACGCCACGCTGAACGAGGACATGCTGTATCTGGCTCAGGCCAAGCTGGAGTTTGCCAAGGGGCTCAATCAGAAGCAGCTCGATGCGCAAGAAGGCCTATCCGAAGAGCAGCGCGCCATCCTGAAGACCTACTTCCTCGACACCAAGGGCGATGCCGTCAGCGCCCTTGCCGCGGGGCTGGTCGCGCGGCTCTCCAGCCAGCGGCGGCCCGGCCTGTTTCGGCGCATCGAAGAGAAGCTGTTGCGCGACGATCTGCCGACGCTGATGGCCGTCGCGGACGCACAGGGCGGGCCGTCGACGTCCATGAAAGTCAGTCAGCTCATGTCGGCCATGCGTGGGCTGGGGACGCAGAGCGATCAGATCTTCGAGACGCTGAGGACCTCGAATCCCGTCAAGTCGCGGGCCATGGAGTTGCTGTTCAAGCAGCGCTACGGTGAAAGTCTGCGATCCGAGCTCGACTCGGAGCTCTACGACCTCGGCGAACAGCTGTGGGGCAGTCGGCACGACGCCGATCGCGCCATCGCGCTCCTGGATGCTCGAGCGTCGGCGCAAGACGAGGCCATCGCCATCGAGCTCGACCAGGCGATGAAGGGCGGGTTCCTCGGCATCGGCACCAAGGAACAAGCCTTGTTTCGCCTCATGCGCAACAAGACGGCGCGAGAGCGCGCCTCAATCCAGCGCTGGTACAAGCGCAAATACGATCGCGACCTGCTGGAGACCGCGGTCGACGAGCTCGAAGACCCCATCGACTTTGCCTCGAATCGTGACTCTGGCCGCTTTCGCGCGCTGATGGCCGGCGAGACTCAAAAAGCGGACGTGCTCGGGATGCGTACATCGCTCGGCGAGCGCAACACGGGGACCGCCGAGTCGGCCCTGGCCAACCTCGTGAGCCGGGATCCCGATCAGGCCGCCGAGATCTACGACCAGATCAAAAAGGACATCGATCTCGAAGCCGCTCTGCCGGCGAACAACTGGACCACGGAACAGAAGGGAGTCGAGTTTGACAAGCGCATCAAGGCGCTCGACAAGGACTTCGGGCGCGAGTTCGGCCGCGAGTATGTCAGCCGGGACTACTCCGGCTCGGTGCTGCTCGCGGCGCAGGGACAGAGCTTCGGGCATGACTACGCCAAGCTCCTCGAAGGCAAGCACACGCGCAATTTCGCGCTCGAGAGCGCTGCCAAGATTTCCATCGAGCACAAGGCGCTGGTCCTGCCGAGTCGCAAGACGGTCGACCAGACGTTGGCCGCCCAGTATCGCACGGCGTACGACGAAGAGCTCTGGGATCAAGAGGTCGCGTACCGCAAGGAGCGAGCGAACGCCTGGGCCGCGTGCAAGACAGCGGAGGAGCGGGACGCCTTCCACCAGAAGTGGGACGGTCCAGAGAACGAGTACGCGGCACTGCAAGGCCGCCGTGACCGGGCGCATAAAAAGGCACTCCAGCGCGCCGGTACGAACTGGGACGAGCTGAAGCGGGTCTATGAGGGGCACTTCGCCACCGGATCGATCTACAGCACCGGTAGCTTCGAGGGAGACGTCCGTTCGGCGACGGCGCCGGCCGCGTTCTTCGGCAGCATCTTCGGCGGCGGCGCGTTCACCCGCAATGCGGAGACCGACAAGACCGAGGCGCTGATCGCCACGAAGGGCTACTTGACCGGCGACCAGATCCTCTACTTCGCCGTCAAGGGCGGCGGGACCGACGAGGACGAGGTCAAGTACGCGCAAGCGGGCAAGAGCAAGGCGCAGATCGACGAGATGTACCTCGCGCTCGCCGAGCGGCTCGGCTACGGCAAAGAGCTAGCGAAGGCTACGCCCGGCGAGCAACAGACGGCGATCCAGCAGGCTCAGGGCTGGGTGCTCGACGACTTCAGCGGGCGCGAATACGACGACACCGAGCTCGACATGATGGGCGAAGCCATCACCGCCGAGCAGAAGATCGCGCGAGCCGAGCACCGCCGGATGCAGCTGGTGCGCGCGCAGCAGGGGTCGAGCCTGACCGACGCCGTCATCGGTGGGCTGATGGGGGGCCCCGCGGGTGCGTTCGTGGGCGCCGAGCTCGGCCCGCGCTTTCGAGCCTGGATTGCTTCAGACGAGCTCAGCCTGGTCGACGACGAGATCAAGCACCTCAAAGACGCGGCTGCCAAGGTCAAGGCGATCGAGGCTGAGCTGGCCAAGCTGGCTCCGGGCGCCGAAAAGGAGAAGAAGTGGGCCGAGCTCGCGGCGGCGCACGAAAAGGTCTCGTGGGCGTCGCAGGCCGTCGACGCGGCCGTGACGCTTCACCGGCGGACGGTCGATGCCTTCGCCGACACGGTGACGACGATCATCACCATCGTCGTCGCCGTCGTCGCCACGGTCGTCGGCATCGTGCTCACTCCGTTCACCGGTGGTGGCTCGGCGGCGCTCGTCACGGCCATGTGGATCGCGCTCGTCTCTTCGCTGGTCACGACCGGGCTGAGCATGGCGGCCAAGGCGATCATCAAGGGCGGCGCCTACGGCTGGGAGGAGGCGGCCTATGATGCCATCGTCGGGGTCATCGAAGCGGTGGCGGCGGCAGCCACGGCGAACCTCGGTGACAAGTTCGTCAAGGCGGCCTTCCTGGCCAAGATGACCGAGGGCGGCCTGCTGTCGCGGCTCGCCTCCCACGGCGTGGCGAACGCGATGGAAGGCGTCCTGCAAGCGTTGCCGGGCGCTCTCGTCGGCGCCATCGCCAACGACGAGACATGGAAAGGGGGCAATGCGTTCTTCAACATCCTCTCCGCCATGGGCACGCAAGTGGCCTTGTCGGGCGCCATGTCGGGCGGCATGGGCGCCTTCCGTGGCTGGAAGAAGGCGATGCCGCAAACGCCTCACGCGCCGCCGGTCGAACCGACCAAGGCCGTCGAGAAGCTGCTCGATCAGCGCTTCAGCGCGCGCGAACGCATGCGCCTGTGGAAGGCCTACAAGGTCAACAACCCGGGCGTCTCACTGCAGCAGTTCAGCGCCGAGCTCGACCAGCAGCTCTTGCGTCTGAACAGCGCCGCCTTCGCGGACGCGGGCGTCCAGCGAAAGCTCCGCAAGCAGCTCCTGGAAGGCCTTCCCATCGCGCAGCGCAAGGCGCTGGTGGGCGCGCGCATCGACGTCGTCGGGGCCGATCGGTTCCGCTCCATGTTTGGCGACGTCCCCGACGGCGCCGTCGTGCTCTGGCGCCGGGGCAAGCCACTCGTCTTCGCGAGCGCCGGCACCGATCTCGGCGCCCTGGGGCAGCGCGCACCGCAGCTGTTCCACCCGCCGGAGCCTGCGGGGCCTCTCGGGCGCCCGCGGGGTGCCTCTGCGAGCCCGGATCCCAAGGCCCCCGTGCCGGGGGTGGAGCCGAAGGTCATCGTCGAGGTGTACGCGGGCCCGAACCTGGACAGCGCCGTCGACCTGGCCGCCCGCCACCCGGGGGCGCGCATCATCGCCACCGAAGCGACGTTGATGCCCGACGCGGCCCAGCTGAAGCGCCTGAACGACGCTGGGGGCACGTTCCTTCCCGAGAACATGCCCAGCGGCATCCCGATCGGCTCGGTCGACGAGGTCAAGATGCGCTTCCCGCTGCCGGCCGATCGCGCCATCAAGCAAGATTTCCTGCGGCACCTGATCGCCCTGGAAGCGCAGTTCCCGGGCAAGTCGCGCCTGGATCTGGCGCAGGAAGCCCTGGCCCTGGCCACGGCACGCGCAGAGACGGTCTCGGCATACGGGCCCTACGCGCTTCAGCGACTGAAGACCGGCGGCACGCTCGAGGTGGTGTTCTGGGAGCCGCAGATCGGGGCGGAGCTCGAGAAGCTCGGCAAGCTCCGCTTCATCGACCCGGTAACGGGTAAGGGCTACCGCTTCGAGCTCGTCGCTCACGACATGCGCATCAAGGGCGACGTCGCGCCGCATTCCGGCTTCGGCGTCCCTGTCACCAATGAGTCTCCCGTGAGCGTGGCGCGGCTGCGCAAGGTGGAGCTCGACAGCGACCTGCCCACGGGCGCCCGCGGTCCCACCAGGCCGGGTGAAGTGGTTGGCGCGCATAGCGGGCGAGAGTTCTTTCCGGACAACGCCGGCGGCCCGGTGCGCGACCTCGACGACTCGCGCATCCGCTTCACCGACAAGGGCGTGGATCGGGTCGAGCAACACGTCCGGCGCTTCGACGGTGGCGGCGAGATGGAGCTCGCCATGGTCGAGCGCCTCCGAAAGATCGCGCGTGGCGAGATCCCCGCCACGGACTTCGACCGCGCGTTCTACTCGCACGAGCTGCGCGAATCGGTGCGCTACCGCCGCATCGGTTGGCTCGAAGGCGACCTGACCTTAGGCGACCGTTCCTACGACATCTGGAATGACCTGCACACCGCGACGCTCGAAGACTACAAGCTGAACGAGATAGGCCCGACGGGCCAACGCACGCTGTTCCATCCCGATGTGGTCGCAGCGCACGCTTCCAAGCCGAGCGGAGCGCAGGGGCCGGCGCTGACGCTGCACCGGGGCCCAGGCGGCCCCCAGCTGCCACCCGGGGAGGCCCTGCCAGCGCGGGTGCGCCGCAGCCTCGAGCTCGAGCTGCGCGACGCTGGGTATACGAGCTTGCACACGCGGGCGCTCTCGGACAACGAGCTGCTCTCGCTCCACGCCGCTGCCCAGGTCGAGCTCGCCCCTCAACGCGTCGCGGCCTTCCGCGACACCCTCGACTCTCGCGCCAGCGCGCAGCTCGACGCCTTGAACGAGGCCACCCATTTGCATCACCGGCCCATCGACGCTTCCATCGAGGCACGGCTCTCGATCGCGCTCGACACGTCGGTGCACATCGACACTCACCTGCTGCCCGGGCAGGTGAGCGTCCACTACGACGTGGGGGTCTTCGGACGAGTTCGCGGGGTCGAGCTGCGCGTCGGGCGAGGAGCAACGCTCGGCGATGTGTTGCTGCATATCCCCACGTTGCACGCCTACAAACGTTACCAGGGCCTCACCGGGGTCGTCCGCCAGACGCTCGATTCGGTCAACGCGCTGCTGCGCGGAGGGGCCACGATGCGCGCCAACACGCGCGCGCGAGAGGCCCTCGAGGAGCTGCGCAAGCTGCCCGGCGTCATCGAAGCCCGCAAGCTCCGCCTCGCCGACAGCAACCTCAGCCCGCTCACCCGCATCGACCTCATGCACCAGATCGCCGACATCGAAAGCCAGTTGGCACGATACGTCCGCGAGCTGGGAGATTTGAGACCGGGCAAGGGATACGTCGCCAGCAGGTGGTCGAGGGCGTTTGCAAAGGGGCTCTCGCGTTCAACCGAAGGTTGGTCCGATGTGCTCGGCATGCCGACGCGCGAGCACCTCGCGATCATCGACTCCGGCAGGAGGTTGATGGAAGATCTCCGTCCGAACAGCAAGCAGCGGCTCGATGAGTTGCTGCATCCCAGCATCCTTCCGGAGGAGAAAGCAGTGCTCGAGCGCCTCGAGGCCCGACTCGATCAACTGAACAAGGATAGTGATCTCTGGAGTCCGACAGAAGCCAGGCGCGAGGCTGTCATGAAGAAGATCGTCGATGGCCAGGAGGAGCGAGAAGCGCTGATCAGGTCCTTCGAACCGAGCCGCCAGTTCCGAGCTGCCCGAGGGCTCGAGGAAGCGGAACACATCATGGAGGAGCTTCGTGCGCGCTTGCTGGCAGATGAGGCGACAGCTCGAGCGGCGGCCGCATCTGCACGTAGCTACGTCATTACACCAGAAGCAAGGCAGCGAATCGTAGCGGCCAAGCGCACCGTGGAGGCGGTCCGCGATGACATCGCGCTGTACATCCGGCTCACAGGTGACGAGCCAAGAGTCGGGCTGGACTATGTCGAGCCGCGGGCACACTACGACTCCAGACTTTCGCTCATCAACGTGGGCGACAAGCCCAGGCGGCCAACGATACTCCACGAGTTCGCCCATAACCCTGAGCACGTCGACACCAACATCTCGCAAGGAGCCAAGTCGTTCCGAGACGCGCGTGGTCGCTACGTGTCCCGAGGCATGGACCCGAAGGTGTTCGAGCTCGAACCGGCCAAACCAGCAGCCGATGGAAAACCGGCCAAGCCGGCTGTCATGGCTATCCGGGGTGGATTTATCGATGAATATTCGGGCAGGCTGTATGGTCTTACAGAGCCGGCAACCGAGGTCGTGAGCACCGGGGTTCCCTACTTTGTCGGTAAAGAAGCGATGGCGCACTTCTACCTCCAGGATCCCGAGCATTTTCTGTTCACCCTCGGCGTAATTCGGGCCACGCTAGCCAAAGCGGGCCGATGAGGTCCTCGCAATCACTATGATCCGGTACACGTTCAAGCAGCCAGGGCGGGCGGCGAACCCGACCGAAGGCGTCGTGTCGTTAGACGCGAAGTACGGTGACCAGCTCGAGTGCCTTCAGGTCGATGCGCCGAGCGAGCTCGCTGCTCGTATCCTGGACGCCCTTTGTCTCGTGCTCGACGATTGGGACGGTGATCTCGATGACCCGACAACGCCCGATGCACTGGCTGCGGCGATGGGGACGTCGGAACTCGCGCCGTTTGAGCCCATGCTCATCGAGGGAGCCGAGGTCCTTTCTCGGCGCCAGCCGCCGCTATCGACGCCCGATCAGTTGACGGAATCTTTGCCCCGTCACTTTGCCCGGCATCTTCTCGGTAGCCTGACGCCAACGCTCGATCCCATGTCTTACCAGGGAGGCATTCTGTATGGAGACTTGGGCGAACGCCTCTGGGAGTGGGCCCACTGGAGACCGTCTCGAGCGACAGCAGACGAGGCGGCTGAAGTCCTCGCCGCTCGACTACCGAAGGCCATCGAGGAGCAAGCTCGAGTCTTGCAGGAGTTCATTTCGAACCGTCCCCGCGAGTCGCGGTTGATCGGTACCAGCATCAGCCCCGCCGAAGCGATCGCCTTGGCGAGAGCGATTGTGGCCGCATACGATGCCGCCCAGTTGAACGATCCGCTGTCGCTCGCGCACGACCTTTGGACCCGGATCGCGAGCCTCGGGCTCGGAGGGCAGCAGGCATGACCGAATCCGACGAAGCCCCCATGCAGCTCGAAATCCCACCCATTCTCGCGCGCACCGTGCTCGAGCTGGTACGGGACGGGGGGGGCATGGCGGGCTGGCACTGGCTGGCCGCGCGCCTGCCGCGGCAGGGAGTGCCGCTACGACCGGATCTGATGAAGGTCCTGCACGCGTTCCGGGCACGAGGGCTCGTGGCGAGTCGAGAGGTCAGCCCGGGCAAGGAGGTCTGGGTCATCACGACGGCGGGTCAGGCGCACCTTGCAGAGCTCAGCCGTCCGGGCCCATTGACGGAGGAGGGCCTCGCGCAGGTGTTGGCCGATCTGCGGAGCGGAGGGGCGGCAGGGATCGCGGCGCTCATTCCGTTCGCCGGTGACAGCCTCCAGTTGTGGGGCGTGTTGCGTCAAGTGCTCGCTGCCGATATCGGGCTCGCGGAGGCGGTGGCGTTCGGTGGCTCGCTGCTCCCAGCGTCCGATCGCGGCGCGTTCGCGCGCGAGTTGCTGGACGACCCGCGCGAGCCGGTTCGGGTGGCGTTCTTCCGCGCCTGGTTGCCTGCCCGCGTCGACATCCCGGGCCAGGCCGTGCGCATCTGGCCGGACGACGTCGCAGACGACCTGCTGCGACGCGGCTTGACGGATGTGTCGATGTCGGTGCGTGCCGCGGCCGCGGCCCTCGCCTTCGCTTCGGATCGCGGGGCATCACTCGTGGGCGAGCTCGTGACGCAACTGGGCGCTCCCGAACGCGAACTGCGTTTCTGGTCCATTCTGGCGCTCGGAAGTGCGGTCGATGAGCTGTCGCGTGCGATGCTCGAACGCATCGTGGACGATCCGGAGCCCCGTTTCGCAGCCGCTGCCGTGCGAGCGCTGGCGGCTCGCCGCGACGGGCGCGTGCGCTGGCTGGCCGCGCTCGGCGACGAGCGTTCGGAGGTGCAGAGCGCAGCCGTATTCGCGCTGGCCGAGGTAGCGCTCGACCTGAGCCCCGACGAGATCGCGCAGCTCGCGCGCGACCCGCGACCGGACGTGCAAGCGGCCCTCGCGCGCTTCCACGCGCGAACGCGCTGATTTTTCCGGAGTCTCGAGCGCTTCTGAGGCATATGCGCGGTCGACCTCCGCCACGGTTCGAATTGGTCGCAAGGGTCAGCGTGACGTCTCAATGGGGTCCACGACTGTCGAGGCCCGAGCAACGCGGGCCTCGACCATTCGCCGGGAATTGATTTCATTTGCGCGCCTTCGGCGCGGGCGGCGCCGACACCGCCAGTGTTGGGCCAGGCCACCTGTGAGGTGGAGATGCGCGCCTTACCACAAGGGATCGTCAGTCCGCCCGCAACCCACCGGTGATCTGCACCTCTGCCAGCCCCGCAACCGCGCCCGCTGGTACACGCAGGCGGATGCGCACATTTCGGCCCACACGCGCGTCGGTCTCGAGCGTGCGGGTCTGGCTGGTTTCCTGGCCTTCGATCTGCTCGACGAGTTTCGACCAATTGCCGTGGCGATCTTGGATCTCTGCGACGAAGCCATAGGGGGCGGCTTGCGGGAAGGTGAGCGCCAGACGGTGGACTTCGACGAAGCGCTCCATGTCGATGGTGACGCCCTTCACGGCATCTTCG
>WUUC01134483.1_pt1 | contig 51182 bp, 88 predicted proteins | sample 6278441 | NCBI WGS metagenome assembly WUUC01 (sample SAMN13675441, study PRJNA597444) | soil metagenome | isolation source: soil | place: USA: Washington | collected 2017-10
ACTTCCTCACCGCGCTCCGGGCCATCCCGCCGAAGTTCAACAGCTACAACGTCGGCGGCGCATCCGACCTCTACTGGGAAGGGCGCCCATGGGGCCGGCACCTACCGCCGCCCGTGCTCCCGCACCGTGACCTCGACCCGGTCACGCACATGCCGCTGCCGCTCTCCAAGTCGCTGCCGGTGGCTTCCTTCGTCGTGCCGACGCACCAGAACTCCTCCTACGACTACAAGACCAACCCGGACGCCAAGTGGCTGATGTTCTTCGGCTTCCCCGGCGGCGGCAGCGGAGGCGGGGCCTATCGCTGGACTGCGGCTGGCACCAACCTCGGCCCGCCCGACGTGCTTCTGCGCGAGGGGCAGACCGGCCTCGCGCCCGTGCCCGACATGGGCATGACGATCCCCACCGACATCGGCGACTTCGAGGTCTGGCCCGCGGGCGCCTACGTCTACGAGGTCGAGAACCAGTCGCTCCAGTTCACGGGCATGGACAACGCCTCCTACTACAGCGGCTTCACCGGCGAAGGCACTTTCGAGATCGAGGACTGCGGCAACCTGGAAGAGGGCGCCACCACCTACGACAACGTGCCGAGGGTCAACCCGGCCCAGGCCCATGGCTATCCGGTCGCGGGCATCATCGGCTGGGGCTGCCAAAACAACCTCGTCGACCACGAGGTCGACATCGGCGGCGGCACCTTCATCTACGAGTTCCTGGGGCCCGTCGACCTCGTGCTGGTCTACCCACCGATGTTCCCCCACGGCCAGGGCGGCGAGTCCGTGCGCCAGGACTTCGACGTCAACTGGGGCTATCCCGGCTGGACGGTCACGCGCGCCTACATCGAAGCGCTGCTGCCCTACTTCCCCGGCGTGGCGCACTGGTACGAGAGCAACATCAACCGCATCCGGCCCTTCGATCCGAAGTGGCAGGATCTGCCCTTCTACATCCGCAACGAGACCGGCCGCGTGCAGGCCCAGGTCCGCGACCGCAACGTCCATTTCCGCGGCTCCGCGCATCGCTGGGCGACCTGGAACTCGTCGAGCTACATCGGCTTCATCGACACGCGCTACGTGCCGCCGCCGGCTCAGCTTCCCTGGTATCTCGGCGCGCGCACCGAGCTGGGGCACACCGCCTTCATCCGGATCAGCGGCAACACCGCGCCCTACGAGCACCTGCTGACGATGACCGTGTCTCGCATCGAAGGCGAGTTCTCTGACGACCCCGGCTCGATCGTGCCGCCAGAGGGCGAAGAATGGGAAGCCGCCGACCCAATGGACAACATCTGGGGCGGACGGGGCTCGCACCGCATCTTCCTCGACGGCCTCTCCTATCCGGCAGACCTCACCCTGTACTGATGGCGCAGCACACCGTTCACATCACCGACGGGCCGGCCGCCGGCTCCAACATCAGCGTCGGCGATCCGTGGCCGCGCGAAGCCTTCATCACCGACGATCCGGGCGGCACCATCCGCCGCTACCGGCTGATCGGCCAAGAGGACGGCGTCTGGCAGGCCGAGCATGTCCCCAATGACGAGTTCGTAGGCGAGGTCGACTACGTCACCGAGGGCCCGCCCGGCCAGGCCGGGCCCGCTGGCCCGATCGGTCCCGAGGGTCCGCGCGGTCTGCCCGGCGCGGATGGCGAGACACCGAGGCACCGCGGCGACTGGTCCTCGAACACGACCTACGACGAGGTCGACATCGTGCGCCACGACGGCGCCGCGTGGATGTCGATCAACTCGCCGAACTTCGGCATGGAGCCCGGCAACTCCGTGGGCGCCTGGCGGGAACTCGTCGAAGACGGCGCCACCGGTGCCACGGGTCCGCAGGGAGCCCAAGGACCGCAGGGGCCGCAGGGTCAAGTCGGCCCGGAGGGGCCGCAGGGCGACCCCGGCCTCAACGGCGCCGGCGGCTTCCGCCCCCGCGGCGCCTGGGACAACACCGTCGACTATCTGCTCAACGACGCCGTCGTCCACGACGGCGCGCTCTGGCTGTCCACGGACGATCCCAACGTCGGCCAGGAGCCCTCCGAGGAGCCGCCGCCCGCGGACGACCTCGGCTCCTTCACGCCCGGCGGCTCGACTTTCACGCCGCACTTCCGGCTCGTCTACGGGCTCAACGCGACGCGGACCTACGTCAACGGCGCGCCGCTGCCCGCCGCGCCGCCGCGCGGCACGCCGGCCCACATCTACACGGTCGACATCGAGACCGAAGGCACCTTCGGCGTCAACCTCGTGGACTCGGTCCCCAACGGCTGGGACATGCACATGGCCCTCTACGCCGAGGACGACACCCTCGTCGCGTCTGAGGACGACAACGCCGGCAACGGGCGCCCGCGGCTCAACCCGGTCACCCGCGCCGTGGGCCGCTACTTCCTCGTCTTCCAGGCCTATGGCAGCGCCGGCGGCGGCGACTATCAGCTCGAAGTGGTCGGCACCGCGGGCGTGGCCCCGATCCCCGAGCCCCTGGAGTCTGGGCCCTGGACCAAGGTCGCCGACCTCGGCGCTGGCGGCGGTGGCGGAGGAGCAGGCGGGAGCCTCGACATCGAGGATTGGATCGCGCCGACGCTCATCAACTCGTGGGCGAACTTCGGCTCGGGCTTCGCCACCGCCGGCTACCGCAAGCTGCCCGACGGCACCGTCGTCCTCAAGGGCTTGATCTCGGGCGGCTCGGAACCTGCGCCCGCCTTCCAGCTGCCGGAGGGCTACCGGCCGCTGCCGTCCGAAGTCATCCACACCACGATCAGCCACACCGGCAGCGCCTACGAGGCCGCCGACGTCCGCGTCAACGTCAACGGCAACGTCTGGATTCAGAGCGCCGGCACCGGCTGGGTCTCCCTCGACGGGATCTCCTTCCACACCGGTCAGGAGGCCTGGCCCGCTGGCGAAGTCGGCCCCGAGGGCCCGGCCGGTCCCGCAGGCGAGACCGGACCTGCTGGTCCCGCAGGCGAAGCCGGCCCCGAAGGTCCCGAGGGCCCCGAGGGCCCGATCGGGCCCGGAGGCCCCGCCGGCCCCGTTGGTGACTCTGGTCCCGCTGGCCCGCAGGGCACGCCCGGCGCCCCCGGCGAGACCGGCCCGATCGGTCCCGAAGGCCCAGAGGGACCGCAAGGCGAGACCGGTCCGGAAGGTCCCGCAGGCCCGCAGGGCGAGACTGGGCCCGCCGGCCCGGAAGGCCCGGAAGGCCCGGAAGGCCCTCAGGGCGAGGTCGGTCCCGAAGGCCCGCAGGGAGACACCGGTCCAGAGGGGCCCACCGGCTCGGGCACGCTCGACGCATGGCACAGCGTGGGAGCGGCCGGCGAGCCCGCCTTCACTACCGGCTTCTCGAACAACTCGGCCGCCGAGGCCGTGCAGTTCCGCAAGGACCCGTTCGGCAAGGTGCAGATGCGCGGCATGATGGCGCGCCCGACGGCAGGCGGCACCGCGTTCACGCTTCCCGTGGGCTATCGGCCCGCGACCGGCAAGTACCACCGCTTCGTGATGCTCGGCTCAAGCGCCGGCGGCAATACGTGGGGCTACGGCCATGTTGGTCCGACCGGCGCGGTGGTGCAGGAGCCCACGAACTCCCTGACCGTCGTGGACATGTCGGTCATCGAGTTCGACACGGACTCGGTAACCACCTACCTCACCGGCCCGCAGGGTCCGGAGGGTCCGGAGGGGCCGGTGGGCGGCAACGCGACCGTCCCCATCGAGGCCTGGAAGACGGTTGGCGCTGTCGGTCAACCGGCGTTCGAGAACAGCTGGACGGCTCACAGCGCGGGCTACACGCCGCAGTTTCGCAAGCGACCTGATGGCGTCGTGGAGCTGCGCGGCATCGCCAAGGGCGGCGCTGTGCCCGCGGCGATCTTCACGCTGCCTGCCGGCTACCGGCCGGTCGGCGTTTCCTCCATTTTCGCGGCGGTCACTACCTACACCGGCGCCGCTTACAGCACCGGCGTCGTGCAGGTATCAGATGCCGGCGTGCTCACGGTCTCCACCGGGCTTCCGAGCAACACCGCCACGGCGTGGGTCGCGCTCGATCTGGAGTTCGCCACCGACCAGGCCACCTTCCCCACCGGTCCGACTGGGCCGCAGGGCCCCTCGGGGGCGCCGACTTGGGTCACAAGCCTGCCGGGCAGCCCGACCGATGGGCAGGAGGTCTACTACCTCGCCGATGCGGCGCGCGGCGTCGGCTGGCATCTGCGCTACCGCTCGGGCGCCACGCGCGCCAACAAGTGGGAGTTCCTCGGCGGCGCGCCGCTGCACGCCCGCTACTCGTCCCAGTACGACGAGGCGGCCGGCACCTACCAGACGATCATCAGCGTGGTCGCGCCGCTGGCGGGCTTCTACATGGTCACGCTCTCCGCCGTCGCCTTCAACAACACCGCGAGCGCGGCCTGGCTTGCCGCGCCCAAGTTCGGCACGGCCGCCACGGACGACACCTACGGCGTCCTGTTCCAGAACCCGGCCGGCGCGCACACGATCTACTCCACCGGCGCGCGCACTGTGGAGAATCCCTCGGCGCTGACCGCGGGCGCAACGGTTGCGCTCCAGTTCCGGCGCGGCGTCGGCGGCACCGCGCGCCTGCACTACGCCGACCTCTCGATCACGCCGGTGGCGGTGGGCTAATGAACGCGCAGCTCGAACTTCTCCACGACCGCGGCTACACCGTCGAACTCGCCCACCAGGGCGACGGCTTCGAGGTCTACTGGGTCGATGGCTTCGGCCTCTCGCTCTACGTCCGCGACGACGACGCCGACATGCTGGCCATGCTCACGGACGAGGCCCTGCACGACGAGCGTGTCCTCCAGGCGTCCGAGACCCGCGAGGAGACCGAGCGGCGCTGGGTCCGTGAGGGCCGCTCCCCCGCCCCCTACGAGAACTGAGCCATGGCGATCACCAGCACCGTCATCGAGGACACGCCGACCTACACCGGCTATGAGGACTACGACGACGAGACCGAGCGCGTGCGCTACCGGCGTGCTTGGAAGGCGGGCACGGCGTCCGTCAACCGCCACGAGCTGCGCACCAAGCTCGGCCAGGCGCGCGCCCTCTTCCGGACCAACTACGCCAACTGGGCCTCGATGACGGTCGCGCAGAAAGACGCCGCCAATCGCCAGGCGCAGCGAGCGCTCGCCAACCTCATCGCCGTAGCGCTGGACGAGGTCAGCGACGCTGGCGACTAGCCCTTCCGAGGTCAACCCCCCGGCCGCGCGCTCGCGGCGACCTCGTGAGAACCGCCGGCGGGCTCCGCGCGCCCATGCCCGCCGGCGGGCCCTTCTTTCCCACCGCGAAAGGACCGCGTCAGTGACCCCCGCGACCCGCCCGTAGATGCGTGGCCAACATCGACGTCATCCTCCCCGCGCTCACGTCCGCCGCGGGCATCAGCGCAGCCATCTTCACGGCGCTGCGCTTCAACCGCGACGACGCCTCCGCGGTGGTCAACCAGCAGAAAGAAGTCCTGGGCTCCATGAAGGAACTCAACGACGAGCTGCAAGAGGCGCTCGACCGAGCGCGGTCAGATCGAGTGGCGTGTCAAGAGCGCTGCCGAGAGCAGGACACCGAGATCGCCCGGCTGCTCGCCGAGGTCCGTGTCCTGCGCCACCGGGAGACAGGCGGTAATCGGTGAGGGATTCCGACGAGCGTCTGTACGAGCAGGCCGAGAAGAACCTCGACGCCATCGCCGAGTACACGCGCATCAAGCGTCAACTGCGCTGGACATGGCTGGTGGTCGCGCTGGTCGTCGCTCTGCTCGGAGCGATCCTGCTGCTGCTGGTCCTCAACCGCAACGATCGGATCGCCGACTCGACGGCAACCGCCGATCGCGCTCAGCGCAGCGCCGACGACATCCGCGAGTACCTGCGTGGCGAGCGCGGCTTGCGTGGCGTCCCCGGGACCAACGGCGAGGACGGCGCGCCCGGCCTTCCGGGTGCGCAGGGCTCTCCCGGACCGCGCGGACCCGCCGGGCGTCGCGGACCACGAGGAGCAGCAGGACCACGCGGCGCTACCGGCGCCACTGGAGCCACCGGAGCCACGGGCGCTCGCGGCGCTACCGGCGCAGCTGGGCCGCCCGGGGCCAAGGGTGACCCAGGCGAGAAGGGTGACCCAGGCGAGAGGGGAGAGAGGGGCGACCCCGGCACTGGCGAGGGCATACCAGGACCCGCCGGGCCGGCAGGACCGGCAGGACCCGCCGGGCCGGCAGGAGCACCCGGACCCGCAGGGCCCGCAGGGCCCGAGGGCCCCAGCTTCGACCCTACGGGCCGGACGCTCACCTGCACGCCAACCGCCGATCCGGCCGTCGTCACCTGCTCCTTCGACTGACATGCCCGACTATCCCGCCACTCCTGGCTACGGCACGGAGCGCCGGCGCAACCCCGAGCTGCGCGCGGCCTACACCCGACTCGTCGACACCCTGGCCGAGCGTGAGGCTCGGCTGCGCCGGCGTGCCTGGATCACCGAGGTCGTGCGCAACGTCGCGCTGGTCGCGTGCATCGCCTTCGTCTGGGTGACCTCGATCACCGCGCGCCAGGAGCTGATCGAGAACCAGCGCGCCGGCTGCGCCCGCTCCTCTTCCTCCTACCAGATCAATGCCGCCAACTGGCGCGACGAGGCGGCCAACTGGAGCGAGGCCGCACGCGCCCGCCGCCGCGACGGCGACATCGCCGTGGCGAACTCCTACAAGCGCAAGGCCGATCGCATACGTGCTCGGGCCGGTCGTCTGACCGCGCTCTCCGGCGTCCATGCGGATGCCACCCGGCAGGACATCGCTCAGGTCTGCCAGCTGCGCTACCCCGACACCGGGCTGCGCTGAATCCCCCCAACCATAGGAGTGAGAAAGTGAAGCCTGATCTGTCCAGCTGGGGGCCGATGACCGTACTGGTCATCGTCGTGGCGGTGATCGTCGTCGTGATCGGCGGGATCAGCGTCCTGGCTGGCTCGTACGACACGGACTTCCGGCAGTGGGCGAACGACCTCGTCGTGTTGGCCGGCGCTGCCGGTGTGCTCGGCGTCGGTCGCGGCATCCTCCAGGGCAAGAAGGAGGAGGCGGCGTCGCGGGCGGCAGCCGATGTGCTGCGCGATCCCGTCGAGGCGCCGGTCGGCACGATCGACCCGGACGTCGAGGAGCGCGACTTGCACGACTCCGGGCGGTCCTGATGGCTGTCCGCGTCGCCAAGAAGTTGAAGGTCATCAAGACCATCCGCAAGACGTCGCAGCTGGCGGTGTTCGACTACCGCGCCGACACCGCACCCAACGGCGGCGCCATCGCACTGCGGGCGTGCGTGCATCACATCCCGGTGATCCGGCAGATGCCGGGCCGCGAAGACCTCGACGCGCTCCGGCGCGTGCTACTCGCGCAGGGCCTGATGGTGCAGTTCGGCACCGACGCCGAGGGCAACATCGCGATCTACACGAAAGCGAATCGGCTCTGCTTTCACGCGCGCGGCGCCAACTCCACGACGTGCGGGATCGAACACATGCACGCCACGACCGGCGAGCCGTGGACGCCGAAGCAGTTCATGGCGGCCGGCTGGATCGCGCAGTACCTGGAGCGCGAGTTCGGCCTTCCGCTGCGGATGGCGTCCGTGGCGCCGGGCGGACCGGGCATCGCCGTGATCACGCGCACCGGGCACACCGGGCACCAGCAGATCAGCCAGGCCGCCGGCTTCAACGACCGCAGCGATCCGGGGTCGGGCTTCGACTACGAGCGCGTCTTCAAGTACGCGCGCTTCTTCAAGACGCACGGGCACTTCGTGGGGGCCTAGTGTTCCTCTCCAGTGGACTGCGGCGCTGATCCGGTTCGAGGTCGCCGGCGAGCCTGTCCCGTGGCAACGCGCACGCCGCCGCGGGGGCCGCTACTTCACCGATCCGGTGGTCGCCGCGCATATGGACGCCGTCCGCATGGCGTGGCGCGCCGCTGGTGCCGTCCGCCTGGGTGATGGTCCGATCGCCGCCGGCGCCCTGTTCTTCCTCGGCCGGCCGCACAGCCACTTCGGCACGGGGCGCAACGCCGGCGCGCTCAGGCGTTTCGCGCCGGCAGCGCCGACGGGCAAACCCGACCTCGACAACCTGCTCAAGATCCTCGACGCGCTCAACGGGCTGGCCTTCGAGGACGACGCGCAGATCGTAGTGGTCACACATCTGGCAAAGGCCTACGCCGAGCCCGACGCGAAGCCGCGCTCCGTCTTCGAGCTGACCGCCTTGTAGGCTCCGTGCGTCCCTCACTGGACCAACGACGCCCCCGGCCCCGGCCGGGGGCGTTCGTCGTTCTAGTCCCCGCGCGCCGACACATAGCACGGCGAACGCGCCAGCGGTAGGGCCCTGATGTCGGCGGACATCCACCGCGCAGCCCCCTTCACCGGTCTGCTACAAACGGACGTGCTGTCGAGGCCGCCCTACCAGGGTGTCCAGACAGATCCGTCGAGTACGTGGCCCACGGATCGGGACGCGCGGCGGGAACCCCGAATCGCCCGAACATGCGCCCCCCCACGAGCGACAGGAGTTCCGCCATGACGCACCCCCGCCACGGACCGTAATCCGGTTTTACCTGGACAAGGGATTTTCAACGAAAGATCCCGCTCTCCTGGTGTTTCCCGCCCGATTTCTCCTGGGAAGGGGCGCCGAGCCGTTGTAGGTTGACGGCGTCGGCAACGGCGGCGGGGAGCCGCCAGCCCACTAAGTAGGAGAGCCGAACCCCCTTGCCCTGGAAAGCAAATCGGGGGCCCGGCTCTATCCACGAACCACCCGCCTAAGGGAGGTCGCGACGCACAGCGTATTACGTTGTGCCCCGCCGGTCTCCTTTCTAGGCGCGGTCGAAGCGTGAAGGAGACCGGCCGTGACGCAGACCGATGCCCTCGCGAGAGGGCGCGGCTACAACGCTGAACGCTCGTCGTTCCGGCGCCGAGTCGAGGAATCGCGGGCCCCGCGGGACGTGCTCGCCCGCAGCCTGCAAGAGCTGCCGGAGTTCCTCGGCGGGCTCACAGTTCTGACGTACTTGCAGATCCTGCCGGGCGTCGGACCGACGCGCGCCCGCCAGCTGCTGCGTCGCGTCTGCATCCACGACGCCGAGATCAGGCTCCGCGATCTCTCGCACAATGAGCGCGTCGTGCTCGCCTACGTCCTGCGGGGCAAGTAGACCATGGATGCTCCCGAGGACAGCGGCGCCCGCCAGCGGCGCCGCGCGATCGTGTCGGACATCGAGCACGCGCTCGAACTCTGGGACCGGATCGAGGCGCGCTATGAGTCCGAGCGCTCGGACGCCGAGCGGCTCGACCAGCTCGATCGGCTTGTGGGTGTCGCACGCCACGACCCCCAGCCCGACCAGGCGCTGGTGGCCCTCGCCGGCCAGACGATCCTCTGGCTGGAAGCGCGCGACGCCTCGCGCGAGACCGACATCGCGTCGGGTGAGGCGACCTGACGTGCTCGACGCGCTTGCCCTCGTCGCGATGGTGATCCTGGCCATCGGCATCCCGATGATCGTGGGCTACTGGCTCGGGCACCGTGACGGCCGCGCCGAGCTGGGCGTCAGCCCACCAGCCCCTCCCTCACCCAACGGCCAGGGCGTGCATCGCCACCCCGATGACGTCGGCGCCGACTGGCTCTGGCCGCGATGATCCCCGGGCCCCTCACGCCTCTGCACGAGGTCCGCGACTGGCTGCGCGAGCGCGTCAAGCACGGCGCCGAGTGCCCCTGCTGTGCGCAGTACGCCAAGGTCTACCGCCGCAAGATCAACGCGAGCATGGCCGTCGGCCTGATCCGCATGTATCGGATGGCCGACACGGACTGGGTCCACGTCCCGGACCTCAACCTGCCCGGCGGCGATCTGCTCAAGACCCGCTACTGGGGCTTGATCGAGTCCCACCCCGAGATCACCGAGCGCGAGGACGGCTCGAAGCGTGTCGGCATCTGGCGCCTGACGGGCATCGGCGAGCGCTTCGTGCTCGGCGGCTTCGCGGTCCCGAAGTACGCGCACATCTACGCCAACCGCGCGCTCAATTACAGCGGGCCCCCGGTCTCGATTCGCGAGGCGCTCGGCGACCGCTTCGACTACCGCGAGCTGATGGACTCGTGAAGCGCCTGGTCTCCTTCTCCGAGGTCGCAACGCTGCTGGAGTGCCAGGCACGCCACGACTTCGCCTACGTCGGCCAGCTCGCTGGCGACGCGCTCAAGCGGCGCGAGGCGCACATCCGGCTTCGTGAGGGTCGGGCATGGGGGCGGGCCGTCGCGGCCCTGCACTCCTGGGACCCCGAGGGCCCGGTCGAGAACCGGCTCGCGCGCGGCCTCGACGCGCTCCGTGGCGCCATCACCGAAGACCGCGAGGAGTTGCAGCGTGCCGGCGTGCTCGACGAGGCCGCTCACGACGAGCAGCTGCACCACCTGGAAGACGTCCTCCTGCACTACGCCGAGACCGCGGCGCCGCTCGAACTCACGCACCCCGAGCTGGAGCTGCGGCTGCCGATCCCCAGCCGCGCGGGCCCGCGCGCCTCCTCCCGCTATGAGTTCCATGGCTATCTCGACGGCCTGCACCGCGACGAGTGGGGCTTGTGGATCGTCGAGTACAAGCTGCGCCAGCGCCTCCAGGGCACCGCCCAAGTCCAGCTCGGGCGCCAGTACCGGATCTACGCCTGGGCCGCTGGCCGCGCGCTCAATGAGCCCATCCAGGGCGTGATCGTCGACGAGCGCCTCAACCAGGCGCCCAAGCCGCCGCGCATCCTCAAGAACGGCCAGCCGTCGCACGCCCGCGACCAGATGACCACGGCCGGCGCCTACATCGACGCGTGCCGCAAGGCCGGCGTCGAGCACGACCAGGCGGTCGCCGACGTGATGGCCGAGCGCAAGTGGCAGTCGCGCGAGCGCGTGATCTTCATGCAGAGCGAAATGCGCGACGTCGAGCACGAGCTGCGCTCCGCCGCGCGGCTGGTCTCGATGTTCGACCGCCACCAGCTGTACCCGATCCGCAACCCCTCGCCGCAGCGCTGCGCCGGTTGCGCCTTCCGCGACATCTGCGTGGCGCCCCAGGACCGCGAGCTGGTTGACGCGCTCTATGAGCGCAGACCCCCCAAGGCCCAACCCCAGGAGGCCACCACCGCATGAGTCCACTCACCTTCGTGACGGAGGTCGACCAGCGGGTGCTCGACTACCTGACGATCATCCTCTTCGGGCCCTCCGGAGTGGGCAAGACCACCGCCGCGTGGTCGGCGCCGACGCCCGTGCTCGTGCTCACGACCGAGCCCGACCGGCGCACCCGCTTCGCTCGGCTGCTCCGCGTCGAGCAGGAGGGCCGCGACATCCGCGAAGTCCTCGTGCGCCAGCGCCAGCAGCTGGAGGACGGCTTCCTCTACGCCCGCAACCCGGAGAACGGCGTCCAGTCGGTGGTCATCGACACGGTCGCCAACGCCTTCCGCGTCGCGCTGGAGCATGAGACCGGCAGCCCGAAGGCGCGCGCCACGTTGCCGCAGATCGGCGACGCCACCGCCTGGCTGGAGCGCCACCTGCGCGCGTGGATGGAGCTGCCGCTCAACGTCGTGCTCGTCTGCCACGAGCTGGTCATCCAAGAGGGTGATCACACCGAGCGCTTCCCGCGCATGTCGACCAACCAGCCCGGTCTCGCGCAGACGATCGGCGCTGCCGTCGACGTGTCCGCCTACTGCGGGGTCATTCCTGCGGAGACTGGCGGCGGCGTCCGTCACGTCGCGCAGCTCATGCCCGCCGGCGGACGCCACGTCAAGGACGGCACCGGCGCCCTGGCCAGGGGCACCGAGCCGATCGACCTCGACCTCTCCCAGTGGATCGAGGACTTCCGCGCGGCGTACTCGCGCTCCTACGAAACCCGTGCCCATCACGAGGCCGCAGTCGCGGCCGGCCAACCCCCCACCCAACAGGAGGCTCCCGCCGCATGAGCCCCATGCAGCTCCCGCAGAACATCCACGAGGCCGAGCCCTGGAACGAGGCCGACCGCGTCCCGCCGGGTGTCTACGGCGCGAAGGTCGTGGAAGCCGAGGACACCAAGTCCAAGAACGGCAACCCGATGATCGTCCTCACCTGGCGCATCCTCGACGGCGAATGGCGTGGCGCCGAACTCAAGGACTACGTCACCGTCATCGAGTCCACCGCCGGCCGCATCGTCGCGCTCCTGCAAGCGCTCCAGTTCGCGATCCCGCCCGACGGCCTGCTCGACCCCAAGGCGCTGGAGGGCAAGAGCGCGGTGATCGTCTGCCGCAACGACCCCTATGTGGGCCAGGACGGCGAAATGCGCGACTCGACCAAGATCAAGGCCTACAAGCCGCGCGAGACCGGCGTGCCTCCCTCGGACCTCCCGAGTGACTTTCCGGTCACCGCCGGCGCCGGGGTCTCCGACGACGACGTCCCGTTCTGATGTCGGTCTGGCGCGTCTGACCTCGTGAGCAAGGCCGACCAGCCCACCGTGCGCGCGGTGCTCAAGTACGCCGAGCAGCTGCGCCAGCGCGCGAGCCGCGAGTGCCTCCTCGATCCCTACGCCGATCCTTACGCGCCGTCGGAGGCGGCGGCGCGCAAGGTCTTCCAGGGGCTAGCCGCGCAGATCCGTCGACGCGCGGCCGACGCCGGCATCGAGCGGCCCGAGGAGGAGATCGCCGGTGAGGCCGCGACCGCCGCCATCCAGGAACTCGCCTCGCGCGTCGTGATGCGCGAGCGCGAGACCCGCCACCAGCGTGAGGCCGCCCAGCGCGCCGAACGCCGGCACGCCCGGCGCCAGCGCCAGGCCCGCGCCGAAGAGCAAGCCCGGCTCGCTGGCATCACGCTCGGCGACCGCCTCGATCGTGCCATGCGCGACATCGAAATGTTGTCCGAGGTCCGAGCCACGGCGCTTGACGCCGACCGCATCACTCGCTCGCGCGAGCAGGGCCTGCCCTCGCTCCCGCGGCCCGCCGACCGCTACCAGACCCTGCTCCAGGACGCCCGCGAGCTGGTCTTCCGCCTCGAAGAGGAACTCGACCACGCGCGGCGCCGAAAGCTCAAGGAACCCGCATGAGCGACACCATCACCGAGCCCACCCCAGAGCTACTCGACTCCGGTCAAGTCACGCCCGAGTGGCGCGACTTCCGCGACTCGCCCAAGGACTGGGGCCTCCCGCGCGGCACCTACGACGCGGTGCTTCGAGAGGTCACCACCGTTCGCCGCAAGGACACCGGCCAGTACGTGCTCCGTCTGCTCGCACTCACCCAGCCGCGCGGCAAGTACGCGCTCGTGTGGGTGCCGCTCGGCGAGGACGACGCCTACGAGTTGAAGAGCACCCAGTGGAAGCGGCTCGTGAAGTTCGCCGCCGGCATGGGCATCAAGGCCGACTTTCCCGACGAGGTCGTCGATCGCCTCGGCCAGCTGGTCGGCTCGCTCGTGTCCGTCCGCGTGGTGCACACGCCGATCGGCCCGCGGGCGACGATGTCGCTGCCCGAGGCGCCCATCCAGGGCGAGGTCATGTCGCCCAACGGCACCGAGTTCACCGCCGACGAGGCCGCCGGCGTGCACGCCATGCACGAGCGCCTGGTCGCCGGTCTCGGCGACACCCGCCGCGGGTTCCTCCAGGCCGCCGAGGCCTGCTGGGCCTTGATCGAAACCGAAGGGTGGATGGTCTTGGGATACGAGTCGCTCAAGGAGTACCTCGCGTCGCCCGAGATCGGGCTGCGGCGCTCGGCCTTCTACGACCTTGCCGCCATCTACCGCACCTACGTGGTGGAGGGCGGGATCACGCCGGAGCGGCTGCTCGCCGCTGATCACTCCAAGCTCGCGGTCGCCGTGCCGGCGCTGTCGGCCGGCAAGGTGGAGATCGACGAGGCCATCGCCGACGCCGAGGCGTTGCCCTGGCGCGACATGCGCGAGAAGTACAAGGGCCTCATCGCCGGCCCCGAGGATCTCTCCAACGATCCCGGGCCCGACGAGGGTGCGGTCTGCTCCGAGTGCGGACGGCCGCTGTGACATGGGACCGCCCCATCGTCCGCGCGTGGCACTCCGCGCTCTGCGCCTTGTGCGACGACCCCATCAGGACCGACGCCGACTTCATCGAGATAGGGCACGAGTGGGTGCACGTCGAGTGCGCGGATCAGTACTGGGTCGGCGCCGGGCACCCCTTCGATCCCGAGGAGGAGCGCTGATGCTCTTCTCGCTGCGCTGCTGGGTGGTGGCCATTGCGCTCACGTTCTGGCAGTTGGTTCGCCGGCGCCCCGAGTCCGAGCCCGCGTTCGATCCGGACGAGTTCCTCTACTGGCGCGGGCGCGATCCCGAAGACGCCGAGGTCGTCTTCGGCTGGCTGCGCTGCGTGCTGCCCAACGGCGAAGACGATGAAGCTGATGATGACCTGGCCGTGTGATTGGTGCGGCGCCATGCCGGCCCGCGCCGTCGTCATCGAGCCGGCCGTCTTCACCAGCGGCCGGCTGATCAAGCGCGAGATCCTCGCCTGGGCCTGCTCGAACCACGACCACCTGTCCGGCGGCCACGCCGAGCCCCTGCCCGCCAACAACCTGCGCCGGCGCAAGGACCGCGACGCCGTGCAGCTCGAACTCGATGTGGAGTAGTCGTGGAAGAAGACCTTGAAGTCGTCCCCTTCCTCAACGGCCCCGCCGCCGGCCAGGAGGGCGAGGTTCCGGTCAGCTGCGGCGAGGTCTGGCGCCACGTCGACGAAATCGGCTACTGCCTGTACCGGCGCGACGCCGAGCGCTCGCTCGTCTTCACCGGCATCAGGCTCTCCCGCGAGGAGTTGACCGACTGGTTCCAGGAGCGCGGCCTCCGGCCGTGGCTGCACCAGGACGAGGACACGCCCCGGGCGCGGCGCGTCCGTGTCGAGCGTCTGGACCCCTGACCATGCACGTCGAGGAGTTCGTGGAGCTGCTGGGCGCCGCCCGGCCAGTCGGTCGTGGGAAGTGGAACGCCTCGTGTCCTGCGCACCTGGACCGCTCGCCCTCGTTGTCGGTCACCGAAGGCAGCGACCGCATCCTGATCCATTGCCATGCCGGCTGTGCGCTCGGCTCGATTCTCGTCGAGCTGGGCCTCACCTGGCACGACATCTTCTACGACACGCCGAGCCCCGAGGCGCCGCCGAACGCCCCCTCGGGCTACGTCTACGTCGGCTTCGACGCCGGCCCACGCTCCATGCCCATCCCGTCACGCCGGCGCGCGACCGAGGCACCCTCTGACCTGCCGACCGACGAGCAGCTCGACGTCTGGGAGCGCAACATCAAGGTCGTTGCCCACGCTCTGCTCAACCGCAAGGGGTGGTCCTCGACGACTTTGCGCCGGTTCGAGCTGGGCTATGACGGCGAGCGGATCACGATCCCCGTGCGCGAGGCCGACGGCAAGCTCGTGAGCGTCCTGCGCTACAAGCCGGGCGCCGAGCGCAAGATGCTCGCGCCCCGCGGCGCCGGCCGCTTCCTGTTCCCCGCGCCCGAGCGCGTGAAGGTCTCAGACGTCTGGCTCGTGGAGGGCGAGCCCGACGCGATCTCCGCCTTCGAGCTGGGCTTGCCGGCCGTCGCCGTGCCCGGCGTGGCCACCTGGAAGCCCGAGTGGGTCGAGCGCTTCCGCGGCCGTGCGGTCACGATCTGCTTCGACTCCGACATCCAGGGCCGCAACGCCGTCCTGGAGCGTCGCGAGCAGTTCGCCGCCGCCGGCATCCCCGCGCGCGCCGTCGACCTCGCCCCCAAGCGGGTGGACGGCTACGACCTCTCCGACGCCCTGCTGCAAGCCCTGCGCTTGCGCAGGCTCCCCGACCTCCGCTTCTACCTACGTCGACTCCAGCAGGAGGCATGGACATGAGGATGATCGTGACGCCGGTGAGGCGAGGGGTCAGCGTGCCGATCGAAACTCAGCGCGAGATCATCCGCCTCTACCTCGAAGACGGGCTGTCGGTCAACGGCGTGGCCAAGCGCGTCTACTGGTCGACCGGGACCTGCCACGCCGTCCTGGCACGCCAGGGAGTGCCGCGCCGCTCGCGCGGACGTAGAGGCTTGAAGCCCATGTCCCAGGAGCGCCTCGACCAGGTCGTCACGCTGTACGCGTCCGGGCTCTCATGCGCCGAGGTCGGCGACGTCCTCGGCGTCACTCACACCACCGTGCTCGCTTGGCTGCGCCGCGCCGGCGTCGAGCTGCGCACGCCAGCCAAGGGCGCCTCGATCCGGCGCGCCAAGGACATGCCGGCGCGGCGCTTCGCGGTCCTCGATGCGATCGAGGACGCCGGCGAGCCCGTCACCGCCAACGACATCGCCATCCGGCTCGGCGCTCGTGGGCCCGTCGTCCGCCACGACATGCGCCGACTGCACGAGATCGGCCTGATCGAGCCGATCGACGAGAACCGCACCCGCGCCGGCCGACGCTGGGGGCGCACGGACCTGCCGCTCGATCAGCTGGCCGCGCATCTGGCTGGCAGCCGGGACGAATCCGAGCCGCACACCATGCTTCCCACCGGGCCCTTCGTCGCCTGGCTGGAGGATTACAGGCGCCGGAATCCCGACGTGGTGCTCGGCCGGCGATTCGGTCTCGACGAGGCGATCCTGCGCCGCATCGGCCGCCAGCAGCGCATGACCTTGGAGCTGGCCGACACGATCCTCACGCGCTCGCGGGACCACGTCTTTCTCTGGGAGCTGTGGCCCGAGCTGGACGGCCGCGAGCGCGACGTGCGCGAGAACACCGTGCGCAAGCTCAACCCGCGCAGGCCCAAGCCGGCGCCCAGGTCGGTGGCTGTCGGGGCCTACGAGAAGCGCGCGCGATCTGTTCTGCGCGACGCCGGGCGGACGGCGGCATGAACATCTACGTCTGCCTCACCCATGGAAACACGCCGATCCCGACGCCGAACTATGGCCTCGGCACGCGGATCACGGAGGCCGACGTGGTCGTGCTCATGCACATGAACGGGACGTGGTCGGTCTGGAAGGACGCCACGATGCCGCGCGCCGATCTGCCCAAGCGCGTGCCCTGGGACCTCTTGCCCAGCCACGTCAAGCGCGCGATCCCGCTCTACCGTCGAGCCGCATAGCCCTCAGCGCGGCGGCGAGCCCCCTGGGACAGGGCCGCCCACTCCATCGAGAAGCCCACACCCGACCCGCCGCCGCGCTCAGCGCGGATAGGCAAGGGGGCGCGAGTCATGGGGCACCAGACCCGCGCCCCCACACCCTCCGCGGGGGGCGCAAGGCCGGAGAGAGTGGGCAGGGAGGTCCACCGCTCCAGCCGACTCCTTCCTACCACGAGGGCCTCGACCCGTGCCACGAAATCGTATGAACATGTCTGTGCGGGGACCCGGTCGTGCGACGGTGGAGGACGTCCGAGTCGCCGGCCACCATCGCCTGGTGCGCCCCCCCGCCTTCCAGTTCGACTCGCACGAGAAGTGGTTCCCCGTCGGCGTCGAGGAGTCCCTGGCCGCCACTGGCCAGACGCTCTCGAACCCGCTCCAGCTGAACTTCCCGGCCAACCTCTCGCCGATCGTCCTGCCCACCGTCGGCTATCACCGCGTGCAGCAGGGGGCCGGCCTCTGGTGGCATCAGTTCTGGCTCTGGTACGTGGACAACCCCAAGGTCTACGCCGGCCATGGCCGGCACGAGGGCGACTGGGAAGTCGTGCAGCTCGGGTGTGTCGATCGCGACGGCGAGATCCCCATCCTGGTCACGGCGTCCCAGCACCACACGGGCGCCAAGCGCGAGACCTGGCGCTGCGAGCATCAGGGCGGGCGCGTCGTGATCTACGTCGCGCGCGACTCCCACGCCAACTACCTCGGTCGCGTGCACACCGTCGAGGACATCGCCGACGGCCGCGGGCGCCGGCTGCTCGACATCACCTGGCGTCCGTTCGGCGACTGGGTCCACTACCGCGGGCGGTGGGGGAACTCCGACACGTCGCCGCTGTCGCCCGCTCGCCAGCGTGAGCGGTGGGTCACGCCGCACATCTGGCACGGGCTCGCCCGATAGGGCATCCTCCGCTCCGGGCCGAGCGGTCATCCTGCCGAGTGGCTGGTGTCCAAAGCCGCTCGGCCCACCGTCCGAGCGCACGGACATGTTCGGCAGTACAGTGGCCTCGGGGTGGGAGCCAGCGACGTAGGGAGTGGAAATGCGCACGATCCTCAAGGTCATGCTTGGCCTGCTGCTTGGAGTGGTGGTGCTGGTCGTGGGCTGTGCGGTGCTGCTCGGCTCTGCCGCCGATGAAGTCGATCAGCAGCTGCGTGACGAGCAGGAAGCCAACGCCGTCACAGACACGGAGGCGCGTGCGCTCAAGCTCGGCACCCGCCGGCGTGCGGTCATCGAGCAGCTCGGCCGGCCCGAGTCCACGCAGGAGTCTGAGAACGAGGGCCTCGGTCGCTCCGGCTGCATCTACTACAACCGCTCGGGTGGTGATGTCGGGGAGACCTGGCAGTTCTGCTTCGAGAACGGCCGCTTGCGCGGCAAGAACCGACTCTAGGAGTGGGGAGTCCATGGTCGTGGAGTTGATCGACGTACCGACACGCACCGACGAGCAGCTGATCGCCGCGGGGCGCAAGCTCCTGGTCAAGCTGGAGATCGCCCAGCTCGAACTCGGCCGGCTGGCGCTGGAGTTCGCGCCGATCGGCGAGCCCGGCATCAAGACCGGGGCCTATGACCGCGTGCGCCGCTACGCCGAGGAGATCGGGCTCGACGAGGTCAACGTGCGCAACTACCGCACGGTTGCGCACGGCTGGCAGGGCATCGACACGGAGGGCTTCGGCTTCTCCTTGCTCAAGGGCTGCATGTCGATCGGCGACAAGGACGGCTTCCTGGAGGCGCTGCGCGAGAACACGCCGGCGCCGACGCGCTCGGGGCGCTGGACGGTGGCCGCCGCCATTCAGTTCGCGCGCGACAACGGTTTCTGGTCGCACTTGACGTCACGTCGGGACGCGGTGCAGGGGTTGATCGCCTCGGTCAAGCGCGCGTGCAAGGGCCTCTCGCTCGTGGCCGAGTACGAGCTGGACGAGCCGGAGCGCGAAGCGCTAGCCCAGGCGCTCTACGACCTCGCGCTCGAACTCGCCACCGCGCGCGAAATGGTGCGCCCCAAGGGCACCAAGTAGGCTCGGAACCGCGGCGCCCCCCGTCCTGATTCGCCCGCCCAACGCCCGACCGGGTGCGCGTTCCTCGACTCGGGCGGGCGCCGCGCCCACAAGTCGCCCCGGCGTCGACGGGCGCCGGTATACGCCGCCGACGGGCGGCGAGAGCGGGACCGGATAGGAACCGGCCAAGCGGGGGCCTCGCCAGCGTGTGGGGCCCTCGCTGTATCTACCGCCGGGCGAAGAGCACCACGTAGGTGCGCCCCGAGCCGCCCGTGGGGGTGGCACCGACCACGCCCACGCCGATGCGGCCGAAGCGCCCGAGGATGTTCGCGCGGTGGCTCGGGGAAGCCATCCAGCCCCGCATCGTCCGACGCACGGGTGGGCGCTGGCCGGCGGCCCAGGCGAGATTCTCGGCGACCGAGCGCAACCGCAGCCGACGCATCAACCGCCGCGCGCGCCGAGCGAAGTCGCCGTGCGTGAAGGCCTGATGGCGAACCATCCAGCGCGCATACCGGCGAGCCGATCGAGCCAGCCGAGGGTCTGATCGCAGCGACTCCAGGCCGTGCCGAGCGCGCACGGCGTCATGAGCGCGATCCACGCGCGCGGAGACAGGCGCCGCATCGGCGGCAGCCGGGACCAGCAGGGCGAAGATGACGATTGCGACAAGCGCCACCCCCAGGTCATCGGCTGGCCAGAGCCCGGGTTGACCCCCCAGATGGGCGTGCCCCATTTGACATCCGCCACTACGGACGTAAAATCGGGACCAGTTACCACCCGCCTAGCTGGACCGAAGGAGATCGCATGGCCAGGAAGAAGGGCGCCGCCCGTGTGTTGGTGCGTCCCCGCTACGAGAACGACCGCCGCGCCATCATCGGCGTGCGCGTGTCCGAGGATCGCGACCGTGGTCACGAGCGCCGGTCCGAGGACGACCAGCTGCACAAGGCTCGCGGCCTGCTCCAGGCCAAGAGCTTGGAGGAGATCCACGTCTACCAGGAGATCGGGGTCTCTGGCGACGCCAACCGCGAGGCGCTCGAAGACGCAATCCAGCGCATTGAGCGGGGCGAGGCCGCGTGGCTCGTGGTCTACCGCGTCGATCGCCTCGGCCGCGACTTCCTCGACGTCGTCGAGACCGTCGAGCGCGTCACGCAGGCCGGCGGCTGTCTGCTCGTCGTCGACCCGCTGGTCGACACGTCCTCGGATGCCGGCCGGCTGATCATCGCCATCCTCGGCGAGCTGGCCCGCGCCGAGCGGGCGAAGATCACGGCCAACTGGAACGTCGCGCAGGAGGGCGCCTGGAAGCGCGGCAAGTACCCCGGCGATTTGCCCTGCGGGCTGCGCAACCCCTGGACCGCCGACGACGTCAAGCGCTGGCGACAGGGTCTCGCGACGCCGCCCGAGGGGGTCGACGGCGACCAGTCGGAACTCGAAGACTTCGAGCCTGGGCACCCGGTGCCGCAGCACGTCCCGCACGAGGTCGAGGCCATCCGTGAGGTCGCCAAGGCGCTGGAGCACGACGGGATCTCCTGGAGCCTGGCCGCGGACATGCTGACCGAGAAGCTCGGGCGCGGCGGCCGGCGGATGCCGCGCAAGCACGGTGGCGAGTGGGCGCCCACCTGGAGCCCGAGGGGCGCGCGCTACCTCTTCTCCAACCGGCTGCTGGTCGGCGAGGTCGCCTTCGGTGACCGACCTGTCATCCGCGACGCCTTCGAGCCCATCCTCACCCACACGCAGTTCGAGGCGATCAACCAGCCGCGCCGGCCGGCGTGCGCCAAGAACGTGGAAGCCAGGCATGTGGGGACCGGCACGCTGCGCTGTGCCGGCTGCCGGCACTGCCTGCACCACCGGACTTCGGGCAAGGGCCAGCGCACCTATTTCTGCCGCAATCGCATCTGCCCGAACCCGACGCGCAACATCCCGGCCGAGGAGGTCGAGGCCCTGCTGGTCGACGTCGCCTTCGGTGCGCACCGCGAGCGGATGGCCGAGACCATGGCGCACGGCGACGAGCAGGCCGGTCGGTCGATCTCCGACGTCGACTCCGACATCGCTGCGGTCAGGACCCGGATGCGCAACTTCGGTCTGCTGCTCGCCGACGATCCGGAAGACGAGGGGCTGCTCGCCGGCCGCGTCAAGCTCAAGGAGCAGCTCGCCGACCTGGAGGCCGAGCGCCGGGCGATGACGGTGTCGGTCGGCGCCACGCACCGCGCCTTCTCCTACCGACCGCTCTTCGAGCAGCTGGAGCCTGCCGAGCAGATCCGCCACATCAAGGCGGTGCTCGACACGGTCTTCATCGAGGCCGGCGAGAAGACGGTGGCGGCGCGGATGCACGCCTTCCCGCTGAGCAGCTACCCCGACGAGCTGCCGAGCAAGGGCCGCTCAATCCCGCTGGCGAGCTTCGTCCCCGCGGACTACGTGCCAGTCGAGATTGGGGTGGCGACGGCGGCATGAAGCGAGGAACTCGCGCTCCAGGCGCTCCCACTCAGCGCGAAGATCGCGGGGCCCGTAGATGTACGGGCCCTGCGGCGGCGCTTCGGTCTGCTGCGGCTCCACGGCCCGGAAGCTAGGCCGGCGCGGCGCCCGTTTCCACCGCGACCAACCAGCTACGCGGGAACTTTCGTCGCAATTCCCTGGTCCAGGTAAAACCAGATTTCTGTCCGGGTTGATGACCTAGACTGAGACCTCGCCTCGGGGTGGTGCCTGGGGTGGTGCAGTGTCCAGCCGAAGGGCGCCCCCAGCGGGCGCCCTTCGTGCGTTTTAGATCCCTCTGGAAACCGGTGTCGTACCTTCGATATGAAAGGCTGCCAGGCATGAGCGTCCACACGATCACCGGGGTGCGCGGCGAAGTCTTTGAGGTCCGCTGGCGCCCGATCGACGGGCCGCAGCGTGCGCGACGCTTCAAGAACCGCGAGGCGGCTCAGGACTTCGACAAGGGGATGCGAGCGCTCACCGCTTTGCACCGTGCCCAGCAGCAGTGGGATGCGCTGCCGTTCGATCTACGCCAAGCGGTGCTCGACTGGCACGCTTCGCACGACGGGCCGCGCTCAGCTTCTTCGTAGAGGGAGGTCGCGCCCCGTCGCGGGGTCTTGACGACTACCTTCCCACATCCATGTTCGGGCGAAGAAGGATTCCGCCGGCGCGAGTGCGTACACTCTCCGCGTCCCGCCTAAACCACCGACCCGAACCCAGGGGAGGTCGCATCGAAGATGGAGTCGGGCCGCTTCGGCGCCAAGTTCCCGTTGACCCGCGGGGAGTACGACGCGCAGATCGTCGCGCTTTACCGCGACAACCACTCGATGGCTGAGATCGCGCGCTTATTCAACTCGTCGACGGACTCAGTGAAGAAGCGCCTGCTTGCCAACAACGTCGAACTGCGTGCGGGCGTCCAGGGCGGGCCGACCAACAACCAGGGCCTGCGCAAGCGCGTCCAGGCCTACCAGCTCTACACGGCTGGCGTTCCGATGGATGAGATCGCACGCCGGCTGGGCTACAAGACCAAGCGCTCGGTCTACACGCTGCTCGAAGGGGTGCCACGCCGGCACCCCGAAATGGACCGCACCCGCAAAACTGCATCCACCGCAACTACCGAAGGGACGTCTTCCTGATGGCCGCAACCGCGACCAAGCCCAAGCCGGCCCCAAGCATCAAGCTCGCACCCGACGCGGTCCGTCCCGCGAATCAGTGGCCCTACCGCTACGAGGTCGTGCCGCGCGGGCGCCTCAGCGTTGACCACCGCTACCAGCGCAAGCTCACCGACTTCGTCAACAGGGTGAAGCGCGACTGGAACCCCGCGCTGGTCGGCACGTTGATCGTGTCCGAGCGCTCGGACGGGACGCTTTCGATCATTGACGGACAGACCCGCTGGGAGGGTTCCGAAGAGCACGTCGACTCGTTGCCCTGCCTGATCTACGAGGAGCTGACCTTGGCCGAGGAGGCGGCGCTCTTCGCCGATCTCCAGACCAAGCGTCGCAACATGCGCACCTACGAGCGGTTCCGCGCGCAGCTCCAAGCCGGCCAGCCCCAGGCGGTGACCATTTCGCGCGTCGCCACGGCCAACGGATTCGACCTAGCCGTGGAGGAGACCAGTCACACGTTGCGCGCCGTCGCCGCGTTGGAGCGAGTGCTCAACGACGCTGACGAGGATCATCTGAACGATGTCCTGCGGGTGATCTCCTCGGCCTGGGGCCCGACTCGCGACGCGGCCAGGACCGACATGGTCCGCGGAGTCTCGCGCTTCATCCTCAACCAGGAGCGCCTCGACCTGGAGCGCCTGATCGAGCGCCTGTCGCGCACCACGCCCGACGTGCTGCGACACCGCGCCGCTGCGATCTCCCAGGGCCGTGGCGCGGGCGGCTCGACCGCGGCCGGCAAGTACATGGCCGAGGCGATCCTCACGGAGTACATGAAGCGTCGATGACCCAAGCGCCCCCCCGCCAATGCCCCCTGCCGCTGGTCGTCTGGTTCCGGCTGGACTACCCCCAACCGCGGCTCGTACGCGACCGAAGCAGAGCGCGTCGATTGATCGAGCGAGGCGTGCCGGTGCGCGCCTTCGTCCCCAACGGCACGTCGGTCGGCCCGGATGCCGACCGCGCGCGCCGCGACATCCGACCCCTGGAGCTAGCGTCGTGACCGAGGCCGAGCATCCCGCCGACCTGCTGATCGCCGCCGATCGCCTCGATCACGAGGCGGCGCGGCTCAACGAGCGCGCGCAGGCCAAGCGCAAGGAAGCCGCGCTCATGCGCGCCCGCGCCGAGCGCCTCTTCACCCAGGTTCCGAGCAAGCGGGCGCCCAAGTTCGAGCCGCCCGACCCGTTGCTCGCTGCGGCCGGCATCGCCGCCGGGGATCTTGGGATCTTCCAGCCGCCCGACCTGGGCGCTGCGCTCCAGATCCGCAAGCTGGAGCGCTTGCGCAAGATCATCACCGCGCTGGAAGGCATGGGGTTGATCACCGCGTTGGAGCCCGACCGCGAGACCGGCGCGCTGCGCTACAAGGCGGTCGACCCCGACGAGATCGCCTTCCGCGACAAGCTCCAGGAGCTAGGGGAGGCGACCCGCGACCAGCTGGCGGATGCGCTGGAGTGGCCGGTACAGCAGCTCGTGCACTACATCGAGGTCGGCGAGGAGCGAGGCTTCCTCGAAGTTGACGGCGACGTGCTGGCCTACTGCAAGCCGGGGCCTGAGCGGATCATCACGCGCCGGCGTCGAGGGCGTCAGCCCGAGCGCGAGCGCCCTGCCTACACCGAGGCCAGGGCCACCGGCGAGGCGGTGCGCGTGGTCAACCACGGCAAGCGCGGCAAGCTCGGCTCCCAGCCCGGAGTGCGGCACCGCCAGAAGATGAAGGACGCTGCGTACGAGCGCCAACAGGCGGCCAAGGAGGCGCGCGCCGCCGAGCAGAGGGAGAAGGCCAAGGCCCAGCCCGCCGGCCCCCGAGCGAGGCGCACGCGGGCTGCGTAGATCCCCCGGGCCCGTCGTCTAATGGGAGGGCACACTGCGGCGTTATCCGTGTGGGTGCGGGTTCGAGTCCCGTCGGGTCCCCTAGACACCTTGTAGAGAGGAAGCAGTGCCGAAGCCGAAGAAGAAACCCCCCGGAACTTGCCCTTTCGGCAAGCCGGCTTTCGCCACCAAGGAGGCCGCCGTGAAGGAATCCGCGAAGGGCAACGCCAAGCGTTGCGGACGCTGTCGTCAGTGGCACCCGGCATGACTCTCTCCGAGCGACTGACCGCGATCATCGCGGAGACCAACGACGAGCTGGTGCGGCTCACCGAGGAGCGTGCCGTAGCCGTCGCGCGCGTGCAGGAGATCGACGAGGACTTGCACAGGCTGCGAGCAATCCGGCGAGCCGCTGGCGTCGAAGATCCGCCGGCATCGAAACGTTCACGCGCGCCGGCCGGTGTGTCCGAGGCCAAGCTCGAAGAGGTCCGCAACTGGCTGCGCACCTACGACGGCGAGCCCTTCACGGCGAACCAGGGTGCGGGTCTGAGCGGCATCAACCACGACACCTTCCGCAGGTCCATGCACCAGTTGCGCGAGACCGGTGAAGTCCAGGTCGTCGGCACGAGCGCCGGCGGCGGCAACCTCTTGCGGCCGACGTTGGAGCAGCCGGCGTGAAAGCGCACGACGTCGTCACGCGGATGCGCTCGATCGAGGACAACATCACCGGCGAGCTGGGCCAGGACCGCCCGCCCGTCGACGAGTGCATCGCGCACTTGGCCGGCGTCGAGCTGGACGGCCTCGACGAGGCGCTGGTGGCCGAGGCCAAGCGCGTGATCGTCCTGCTGGAGGACTGGTATGCGCAGTACGGCGTGAGGCCGAAGGCCGCCAACGTGGCCGCTGTCGGCTTCCTCCAGGGCGTGACGTTCTGCGCCGCCGCCCAGCGTATGCGTGAGGAGGGGGCCGAGTGATCAAGCTTGCTGTCGCCATCGTCCTCGCCTTCGGCGTCGGCGTCTTCGTCGGGTTGGGCTGGAGCAACTACGCCGACAACGTCGAGCACTGGAGTGGCACCCGGTGAGCCGGCGCCGTCCCGTCCCGAAGGGCACCAAGGGCTTCGCCTTCGAGCCGGACATGAGCGACCCGGCGCAGGCCATCGTGCATCGCGCCGTGGAGGCCTGCAAGCGCGCGCTGATGGAGGAGTTCGGCTCCGACGTCGACGTGCCCAACGTGACCGTCGTCACGTCTGTGCCGCCCGACGGGCGCATCGGCGTCGCCTCGACGGAACCCAACGCCGAACTGGTGCACGAGGTCTTGATGCTGGGCATGGGCGCCACGCGCGGCGCGATGCGAGCGAGGGCGAGCCGCCAGTGACTCGGATCGCCTTCATCGCCGGCGAGGCGCCCGACGCGCCGCTGCGGATCGGGGAGCCGATCGCCAAGGTCGACTCAGAGCCGGGGGACTCCACGCCGCTCGGCACGCGCGGCGTCGTGCTGGCCTCCCATGACGTGCGCGGCTTCTCGCCGACCAACAAGGCGCGCAACGGCCTGGGCACGCGCGACGTCGACTTCTTCTACTTCGTCGAGTGGGCCGACAAGCCGGGCCTGCCGATCGGGGTGGCCGACTGGAAGATCGGGCCGGCATGAGCGACAAGAGGCTGCCGGTTGCCGGGCCCTACATATTTCCGCCCGAGTGGTTCCCGCTCACCCTGCGCGCCTTCCGCATGGACACCGGCGAGCAGGTATGGGAGCAGCGGCTGGAGCTGGCCGACCTCAAGCCCGGCCATGGCCTGGCCGGGCTGCGCATCCCTCCTCTACGGCGGCAGTACGGCACGAGGATGGAGATTGAGGTAGAGACCGGCACCGGCGAGAAGTTCCGTCGCGAGCAGCCCGAGGACGAGGGATGAAAGACGACGTCGACGTCCCCGCGGAGATCCCGCGCAAGCGTCGCGCCCTGGAGGGGTGGCTCGACAAGTGGATCGCCGTGTGGCTGGCGCGCGACGACCTCACGCCGTTCGAGCGCCGGCGCCTGGAGGTCGAGAAGAAGCGTCGCAGGAAGGCTCAGCCCGACGTGAAGGTGGGGATCGTCATCGCGACCGAGGGGCTCACGCCAGAGCAGCGCGACTACGTGACCGGCTTCCTCGTGACGTCGCACCCCACCGAGCTGCATGTCCGGCTCGGCGACGCGCCGCGGTTGCGCAAGGCGATCATCGGCCACGAGGACGTGGCGGCGACCGCTCACCCCGACCACAAGGACGTGGTGCGGGCGGCAACGGTCGTGGTGGCAGCGCCCAAGGAGCCGGAGAGGCCGGACCACGTCGAAGGTGTCTGGGAAGCCGTGCGCTTCGCCAAGCACCGGAAGACCCCAGTGCGGATCGTGATGCCCAACGGAGAGGAAAGGACGTAGATGCCGTCGAACTGGAAGGTGCTGGTCGAGCCCGAGGGCCGGAACCCCGGCCCGCCCCCCGAGGGTGAGGAGCCGCCGAAGGAAGGCGCGCAAGGCACCAACCAGGGCGGGATGGTGGTCTACCTCACCGGTGCCCACGGTGGCCGGCACGAGGTCGCTCGCGTGGCCTGGGTGCGCCGCAACTCCAAGAACCCCGACACCGCCTTCGAGGAGCAGCTGCGTGCCGAGGTTGACAAGGCGAAGAAGGCGGTCGAGGTCATGGAAGAGTTGACCGCCGGCGCCAGTGAGCTGGCATGAGCCTGCGTCGAGGAGGATCGCGGCCGTGCGGCTGTGGCGAGCGCTCATGAGCCCGCGCAGCTACGCCGCCAAGCCGTGCCCAGCGTGCGACCGCGAGGTCGAGCGCGGTGCGCTCGCTATCGGCGAGGCCGCCGACTGCCCGAGCTGCCACCGCACGCTCATGGTGGCCAAGGTCGGGCGCACCTGGGGTTGGGAGCTGGCCAGCGAGCCTCACCAGGGGGAACTCGAAGAAGAAGAGCCAGCCACCACCGCGAGGATTCCCGTCGTTGGCGAGGAGGGGCAGGAGACCGGATACGTGGTCGTCGTCGACTGGAGCGGCGAGCGCATCGAGATCGACTGGTGGGACCGAGGGACCGTGCGCTTCACGCCCGAGGATCTGCGTGCCGCGCTCGACAACCTGGAGGTCACGGTCGACCTCGGCGACGTGTGGGAGAGCGACCACGACTCCTACGCCCAGCGCTATCACGCACGCGTGCTTGACGGCAGCTTCACGGCCGGCGCCCCGGATGGGTGCTCGATGGCCACGATCCCCTGGGCCCCGTTCCACGAGGCCCTGGAGCAAGCCCTGTCGGCCCACGAGACCAGGAAAGGGGAGGTGATGACGTAAGACGACGACGCGCCGTATCGCTCGCGTGCGAGCTACCCGGCGCCGGCGCCGCGCGTGGCGCCCGAGTGGGAGTAGGACGCTCGTAGGACCGCCTGGTGAGGGCGAAGCGGCGGGGCGAATGGCACGCCCCGCCGATTACGCGGCCGTAGTCCAGTGGCGAGGACGCCCCCTTGCACGGGTGGAGGCGCGGGTTCGATCCCCGTCGGCCGCTTCCGCGGTGGTGTAGTGGCAGCACGCCGCCCTATGTAGGCGGAGGTTCGGGTTCGACCCCCGGCCGCGGAGATTGATGCCGGACTACGCCTACTGGGCTGCGCTCGCTCTGGGGATGCTTCTCGCTGCCGTTGTGGTCGCCTTGATCCTCTGATGAGTGACGATCTCCTCGATCAACTTCGCGCCGAGCGCCAGGAGTGGTTGCGTCGGCTCGCCGTCGCGGCCGAGCGCTGGGTCTACTTGAAGACCGCCGGCCTGGACACGTCCCAGGAGGACGAGCAGATGCGCGAAGCCGAGCGCCAGTCGCGCCGGCTGGAGCGCCGGATCAGGAGGCGCAGCCGATGACGGGCCCCACCCTCGTGCAGTTCACGATCTACCACCGCCCAGACGACGCGCCTGATCACTGGGTCGTCCGCGAGTGGCGGATCTTTCGCGGCAACGCCGAGCCCGGCCCGGCGCGGATCGTTGACTCCCTGGAGGATGCTCGGGCGATCGTGCCGGCGGGCATGATCTGCATCCCTCGCGCCCCCGACGATGACCCGAAGATCGTGGAGACCTGGACGTGAGCGGCTGCCCTCTGTGCGGTCAGCCGCGTGGCACGGGGACGCTGCTTGACGTGGCCCCAGATCCGCCGGTGCCTCGGGAAGGATCGCTCGCGTCTGTGGCGATCGAGCGCTGGCAGTGGGAGGAGTTCGCCGGTCAATATCGCTGTCCGGACTGCGTGATCTACGAGAAGCTGAGCAATGAGCAAGCCACCCCCTGATGACCTCAAGTCCTGGAGCAAGAACGCGCTCGTGCGCGAGGTCCAGCGGCTACGTGCGCTCACGCGCGAGCACGCCGAGCGCATGGGCGACGACCCGCGCGAGGCGGCCACGACGGACGCCGCGATAACCGACGTGACTGGCGATCCGCACGCCCGCGGTGGGGTCCTACTCGACGCACGCAGCGCCGTGCTGCTGGAGAGCACCGACGTGGCGCTGATGGATACCAAGTCCGAGCGCGAGCCGGTGGCGATGATGATGGCGCTCGCCGGCCGCATCAACTACTCGCTCGATCGCGTCGAGCACGCCTACCTCTTCGGTCCGGACGGCGCCGCCGCGCTGGTCTCCCAGCTGATCGGCCTGGCCCATCGCGCCTCGCTTCATGAGGGCGACGGGATGCGGTTCGCCGCCGAGTTCAAGGTCGCGCTGGAAGCGCGGATGAACGAGTTGCCGTGACTGAGCTGGGCCCCTTCTACGACCGCCAGGGCAACGCGATCGACTGGTTCGAGTACACGCGCCTCGACCGAGACCGCGCCTACAAGGTGGTCCGTCAAACCCAGGTCGATGACGTGGTCGTGTCGACGGTCTGGCTCGGGCTCGATCACGGCTTCGGCTTCTACGACGAGCCGCTGATCTTCGAGACCATGCTCATGAGTCGGGATCTGTTCCCTCGGGTCGTCGGCGAGGGCGTCTGGCTGGGCGCCGAGTTCGAGGACTTCCAGGAGCGCTACTCCTCCGAAGACGTCGCGATCGAGCGCCACGAGGAGATCGTCACCATGCTGCGCGTCAAGGTCCCCAACGCGCCATGACCGACGACCCCTTCATCCACTACACCGACGAGCAGGGCCGTCATCGCGTCAAGCGGCGCGACGGGATCGTCTGCGATTTCTGCTTGAAGCCGGAACCCGAGTGGACCTACCCCGCGGACGACATGCCGATCGTTGAGTCAAGACCCGGGCTCGGGCTGATCCAGGGCTCGATCGACGAGTGGGCGGTGTGCGAGGACTGCCACGGCCTGCTGCAACGCTCGGCGGTTGGCGAGCCGGTCGAGCGCATGGTCTCCAAGCAGCCGGTCCACGACCCGCCGGGACCGACGACCTACTACCCGCCGGTCTCGCTGCGCCGGCGCGCCGCTCGCACCAACGTGCTGCGCTTCCTCGACGCCCGCCGTGGCCAGCCCTACCGGCACTGACTACTACCGCGCCGTGGCCCGCTTCCACGACGGCGGCTGGTTCATCCTCGAAGGTCGCTCGCCCTGGATCGAGCACTACTTCCGCCACGACCTGATCGGCGAGCACGCGCGCTGGTGGCTCAAGCTCCAGATGCGCTACGCGCCGAAGTGGCGCTGGTGGCAGCTCAAGCCACCAGCCCCGCCGTACACCTTCCGCATCGAGCCGGCGCCGCTGCCGCACGAGGAGGCCGCCGCGTGGGCGCTGACGGCCGTCGCCATCTGGAAGATGCTGACGTCGGGGCGCTGACCGAGACCGGAAAGCGGTTCTTCCTGCCCCTGGGAAATTGCTCTTGACGGCGGGGCTAGCGTCGCTCCCGAGTGGAGCCCAGGTCAACACCGCCGCAGTCCGAGCGCTCGGACACCTACCTGCCGCACGCAGAGGTCGAGCGCTTGCATGGTGCGCGGCTGGACCCCAAGGTCGTGATGATCGTCCTGCCTGGTGGCCAGATGCTCGGCCGCGAGAAGGGCGATGTGCAGTGGCTCCTCTATCGCGAGGGGTCGCCGAGGCTCTAAGCGGTCGACAACCGCGCCGGTTGCGGTCCCGGGCAGCTACGGACTTTCGTACGTGGACCTCGGGATGGCCGCAGTAGTCGCGGAGAATGACGGTGCCGGACTGGCTTGCGTGGGGGAACCTACGGAGGGGGACGACATCAGCGCGAAGCGCGGTTTTCGCAGTTCAAGCAGCGCCGTTGATCCATAAAACGTAGGGATGTGAATGGGGGATCTCGGCTCGCGCCTTCGGCGCTCACCGAGAACGGTGCGCCGGCCATGATCGAACGCGACACACGCGGCCCCGATCTGCGGCCTCAAGGTTCTCGGCCGCCGGTCCGATCACTTGGGTGAGCGGCTGACTCGTCCTGTCGCCGCCATGGGTGGTTCCAACTCGCGCGCAGTACCGCCCGATCGCGCTTCTCCTCCCCGGACATGGCCTGAGCCGGGCGGCGCGGTCGGGCGGAGAACCCCTTGGGGGTTCCATCATCCGCCGAGTGTGCTAGACAGTGCGGCGCGTTGGAAGTCGAGGGCGTGGTGCGCCCGCGGTGGGGTCACCCCGCCACCTTCTTTCAGCGCCTCCTCCCCCGAGTGACTTCGCCGTCGCTCGCGGCCCGCGCGTCCCCGCCCCCATAAATCGGGTGGCTCCACTCCCCCGAGGGCGGGGCGCGCGTCGCTGCCGTTCACCGCCCAGCTCTACTCCAGGAGGGCGCCCGTGCCCGACTTCTACGTCGTGCCGTCCACGGCGCTCGGTCTGCCGATCACTGCGGACAACGCCGACGCCGCGGTCGATACGGCCGTGGCCGTACGCGGCCTGGTGCCTGGGGGGTTCTGGGCCGCTGTCCTTGTCGAGCGCGTCGACCACTTCACCGTGGAGATCGAGCAGATCCAGGCGCCCCAGTACCGGACCAAGAAGACCCGACGCGGCCGGCTCACGCCTCAGGAAGTCGAGGGGCCGGCGCCTGGCGGGAGGCCCGAGCCCGGCCGGCCCACGTAGGCCATGGCCGAGCCGGTGCCGGCCTATGTGCGCAAGGCGGAGTTCATCAGCGCACACGACGGCGACACGGTCACTCTGCGCCTGGACCACGGGCGCTTCCCGTCGGTGCGCTCGGTCGACGAGGTCCCGATCCGGGTGCGCAACCTCTACTGCCCCGAGTTGTCGGAGGAGGGCGGGCCCGAGGCGCGCGACTTCGCGCACGAGATCCTCTCCGGGGCCCAGCGCATCACTGTCCAGACCTACAAGGGCTCGTTCGCGCGCACCGTCGCCGACATCTGGGTCGACGGCCAGCTGTACGCCGAGCTGGCCGTGGCCGCAGGCCACGGCGCCCCCCACCCCTGATGACCCTACGGACTTGCGTCGTGTGCGGCGCGTTCATCCGTTCCGGCTCGCGCTGCCCCCTGCACCGCAAGGCCAACCGCAACACCCCCGAGTGGCGGCGGTTGCGCCGGTTCATCCTCGCCCGCGATCTGTGGCTCTGCCAGATCGAGGGGCCGACCTGCACGCGTGACGCCACCTGCGTCGACCACATCATCCCCAAGATCCGCGGCGGCACTGACCATCCGAGCAACTTGCGTGCCGCGTGCGTGCCCTGCAACGCCCTCAAGGGCGCCCGGATGCCGTAGCCCCACCCCCCAAGGAGGACGCATGTCCACCCAGCAGGACGAGCAGGACCAGCCGCAGCCGGCCGAGGAGCCCGTGCCGCCCGAGACCGGCCAGCCGGCCGGCGAACCGCAGCCGACGCCCGACGACGACGACGACGGCGGCGGCGGCGGCGGCGAGCAGCAGCAGCAGGGCAGCTGACCCGAGTCCGAGCGCTCGGACTCCACGGAAGGAGGCGGCCATGACCAAGCTGCGCGGCGGCTTCGACACCGAAGACGTCCGGCTCGATCGCCTGCCTGAGTTCGACCCGCGCTCGCGCAACTTCGCCGCGGTCGACATCGCCCCGTCGACCGAGTTGGTGTCGAAGTCCTGGCCGCTGCGTTGGGGCCTGGACCAGGGCGAGGAGGGTGCCTGCACCAACTTCGCCCTGGCCCACAACCGGCTCGGCTCGCCGGCGCCGCGCAAGCTCGGCCCCGACGTCCCGACCGTCGAGGCGCTCGCCCGCCGGCTCTACCGCCGCTCCAAGCAGCTGGACTCCTGGCCGGGTGAGGAGTACGAGGGGACCTCGCAGCTGGCCGCCGCCAAGGCGTGGCGCGAGGCCGGCCTGCTTGGCTCCTTCCGTTGGGCCTTCGGCATCGACGACCTGCTGATCACGGTGGCGCAGCTCGGCTCTGTGGTGCTCGCCACGGACTGGCTGAGCGACATGCACGACCCGGACCGGTCCGGCCTGCTCGACGTGTCGGGCGCCTTCGTCGGCGGCCACGCCTACGACTGCACCGGCCTGATCCTGCACCCCGAGCGCTCCTCGATCTGGAAGGCCACCGGCGTGCGCGGCGAGCCGCTGCTCTTCGGCCCGAACTCCTGGGGCCCGCGGCGCCAGCCCGACGGTCCGACGATCGGCCGGCCCTGGGGACGCGGCGGCTACTGGGCGATGCGCGCCTCCGACGTGGAGCGGCTGCTCGCCGGCATCAAGTACCCCGGCGAAGCCCTACTCCCGCTCGACCGATGATCTCCGAAGACGATCGCCGCGAGCTGGCCGACGTGGTCATGCGCGCGCTCGACGACATCCTGGAGGAGTTCGGCGAGGACGCCGAGCTACTCGGGGCCACGATGGTGGCCGAGATCCAGGTCGGCGACATGTTCCACGGTCGCTACTGGTCGATGCCGCGGACCTCGCCGGCGCACGCCATCGGGATGTTGCACATGTCCGCCGCGTTCCTCGGTGCGCCGGTCTCTGACGACGAGGACGACGACGAGCCCGAGACCCAGTGATCTGCGTCGGCTGTGGTGCGCTCGCCGAGCAGCTGCATCACGTCGTCTACCAGCAGGAGTTGCGACGCGTTGGCGCCGACGCGAGCGATCCCAGAGGGATGGTTCCGGTATGCGTCCAGTGCCACGCCGAGCACCACGGACGGCAGCGTCCGCTTCTCTCGTGCACGCTGTCCAGCGCCAGCTTCGGCTTCGCGCTGGAGACCCTGGGCGCCGGTCCCGCCTACGAGTACCTGCGCCGCCGCTACGCCGGCCCTGACTGGCGCCTGGAGTGGCTCCTCGATCTCGCCGGGGGACGTTGACGAAATGCTCGGCGAGTGACGGAGGATGCGGTGACCTACATGGTGGCCGTACTGGCGGCGATCGTCGCCTTCCAGTACTTCGTGATCGGGCTTTACGTGGTGCCGCGCCTCGGGCGCCTCGCCGACGAGCCTGGACCCCTGCTGCGGATGGGGCAGATCGGCGCGTCCGGCTTCCTGCTCGGCTGTGGGCTCACCCACGTCGGGCTCATGGTTCACACCCTCACGGGGGACGCCGCGGGCTACGGCAACAACTGGCACACGGTCATCGCTCACGTCGTCCCGCACCTTTTGCAGGTCGTCGGCGGGGCGACGTTCATCATCATCGTGGCCACGCGCCTGGACGTGCGGATCTCCTCCAAGAACTTCGTGCGGTTGCAGGAGGAGCGCGAGCAGCTGCTCGTGCGACTCCAGCATCTGGCCACGCACGACGAGTTGACGGGCCTGCTCAACCGGCGCGCCTTCGATGAGGAGTACGCGCAGCACCTGCGCTACGCCGAGCGCTATGGCGCTTCGGGCGGCGTCATCTATATCGACCTCGACGGGTTCAAGCAGGCCAACGACAACCACGGGCACGCCACCGGTGACGCGCTGCTCGTGACGATCGCCGACTGTCTGCGCAAGTACACCCGCGACACCGACAGCGTCGGGCGGATGGGTGGCGACGAGTTCGCCATCCTGCTGCGCGAGGCGGGCCCGCAGGAGTGCGCCGGCACCGCCGAGCGCCTGGTCCGTGAGCTGGGGCGCATCACCGATCCGGCGCCGATCAAGGCGTCCGCCGGCGTTGCGTCGTGTGCGACCTTTCCGCAAGCGTTGGAAGCGGCGGACGCGGCGATGTACGTGGCCAAGCGCGCAGGCGGAGACCGCTACGTCGTCGCGGCGTGACAGTTGAGGGAGGAGAGACCCCGAATGGCGATCTGCCCTACCCTCGCTCATGTCCATGTCCCGGCCTCTTGAGGTCGCGCGCCTCCTGAGTCAAGCCGTCGACGCGCACGGTGACTACTTTCCTGGCCACTCCGATGGCGTGGCCTACGTGATCCGGTTGATGGCCACCGAGGCCGGGCTTCCCGAGGAGCAGGTCCGCCGGCTGCAAGTCGCCGCCGCACTGCACGACGTCGGCAAGCTCCGCATCCCCTCCTCGATCCTCAGCGCGCCGCGTCGACTGACCGATGCGGAGTTCGAGCTGATGAAGCAGCACTCCACCTTTGGTGCCACCATCGCCGCCGGCCTGGGCTACTCCAGCCAGGAAGGCTTCGAGCGGTGGCCGATCGCCGACGTCGCCCCGTGGATTCGTCACCACCACGAGCGCCTCGACGGAACCGGCTACCCCGACGGTCTGAGCGGTGATGCCATCCCACTGGAGTCGCGCATGATCTTCGTGGCTGACGCGTTCCACGTCATGACCTCCAACCGGCCCTATCAGCCGTCGCGCACCCGCTCGCAAGCACTGCGCGAGCTGATCGACAACGCCGGCACGCAGTTCTGCCCACGCGCGGTGGCCATGCTCACCACGCGGGGCCCGCGGGAAACGGCCGACGAGGCGCTCATACAGCTGCGCGAGATCGCCCGCGGTATGCCCGAGGGCGTCCAGCCGCGTGCGTTCGGCGAGGACCAGAGCGACCCGTGACCCGCACGCACGGACGCTCCTACAACATCCCGCTCGGCGACCTCAACGACCCGGTGCGCGCCGGCCACGCGCCGAGTCTCAGCGTGCAGGCCTCGCGCGAAGATGGGTGGATCGTCAGCATCGTGGGCCCGGCCGGCCGCTGGAAGATGCCGGCGGCCACGGCTAACGATCTCGCCCATGCGCTGCTCGCCGCGGTCGGCGACTGCGTGAACTTCGAGCTGGAGGAGAGGACCGCCGGCGAAGCCGGCGAATCCCCCAGCTGAGCTTCCTACGACTTCACAGCCCCTCACCCCATCGTTCGCAGCGGCGCCAAGGCGCTGGGTTCGCCGGTCCGTCGCTTGGCCGGTAAGGCTGCCCGATGGAGCCGAGACTTCATCACCACTCGGAGCGGTCGCCCCGAAGCTACGTGCTCGGGACCTCTGGGGCTGATCTTCACCACCACGAGGAGGCATCCCATGAGAGGCATGAGCATCGAGCGCGCGATCGTGATCTTCATCCTGGTGGTGCTACTGCTCGTCGTGCTGGCCTTCGCGTTCGACCGGATCTGAGGATGACGTCACGCTGACACCCGTCGGTCTGCCGGTCCTCCGACGCGGTTAGCCTGCCGCCCCATGAACAGTGGAGTGCGGGAGTCCGAGGAGATCCTGGCGCCGGGGGGCGAGGAAGTCCTGCCGCCTGAGCTGACCCGCGAGCAGGCGCGCGCCCTCACCGACCGGGTGAAGGGCGATGCGGCTGCGCTGGCCCTGGGCGTGCTGGAGCTGTACGAGGGCAACGCCCACGGCGCGCTCGGCTACGCCTCATGGGGCGACTACTGGGTAGCGGAGTTCGGTGAGGCCGGCTCCCGCGGCTACCACCACTTGCAGGCCGGTCGGGTGCAGCGCCAGTTGGGCCGTTCTACAGTTGTAGAACGGCCCGCGAACGAGGCGGTGGCGCGCGAGCTGGCGCCGCTGCTCGACAAGCCCGAGCTGCCCGAGGTCTGGAGCCAGGCCGTCCAGCTCGCCGAGGGCCAGCCCACCGCCGCGCAGGTTCGTGAGCTGGTGCGCGAGCGCCGGGTGGCCGAGCCCGAGGCCGCGCCCAAGGCCAAGCCGCCGGCCAAGCCCGCCGGTAAGCGCGCGCTGGCCAACAACTTGCACACGGTGCAGGTCGTCGCCCGGGACGTGGGGCGCCTGCCCCTCACGGTCCAGCACATCGACTTGGCTGTGGTGCGGCAGCTCGTGGAGGAGCAACCGAGAGAGGACGTGGAGGAATGGATCGGCCTGCTGAAAGAGGGACGGAGCGCAATCAATCGCCTCCTCGGGGCGCTGTCTCCCGCCGGGTGACGTGGCGCGACACGACGCACTTCCCCGACAATCCGATCTATCCGCAGCGCCTCGACACGATGGCCAAAAAGGCGGGCGGCTACGACCCCCGCTTCCTCCAGGCGCCGCTGCTCTTCGACAACACCAACGGCGCCTTCCCCGATCTGCCTGAGGACGTGCTGGTCATCGGCAACGGCAACCACCGGCGCGCGCTGGCCGAGCGCGAGGGCAAGCTCGACGACGACTTCATCGCGGTCATCCACCGCGGCCTGACGGCCGTCGAGGTCCACGAGATCCGGGGTGGCGTCAACGCCCAGCGCACGGTCAAGCCGGCCGAGCAGTTCCTCAACGAGGCGGCTCAGGGCAACCGGGAAAACCTGGCCATCATCGCGGCCGTCGAGGGGTTGGGCTGGTCGGTCACCTACGAGCGCGCCGAGGGCGGGCTCTCGTGCACCAACGAGCTGCGATGGATTTGGCGCGAGGACAAGGGCGCGATGGTCCGGGCCATCCGCTCCTACGAGGACATCTGGGGTCGCAAGGACGCGAGCACACAGGCGACCGTCATCAAGGGCCTTGGCGCGTTCTGGGCCAAGTACGCCGATGCTGACGCCAAGCGGCTGGCGTCACGGACGCGGCGCCAGGGCTACACCGTCAAGGAACTCTATGAGGCGGGCAAGGAGCAGAACACCAAGCATCTGCGGCGCGTGCTCAGGGGCAACTGGGACGGCGTCCGCTACGTGCTGGCCGCCACGTACAACGTCGGCCTGGGCGGCAACCCGGACAAGGTGCTCCCGATCCCCTGATGCCCTTCAAGAGCAGGGCGCAGATGCGCGCGATGTTCGCCAAGGGCGGCAAGAGCGCCGAGACTGCCCGCCGCTGGGCGCACAAGTACGGCACCCCCAAGCGCAAGCGCCGCAGGCGCCGGCGCTAGCGCTCGTAGTAGCGGGCTATCTCCTCCAGCCGCCGGCGTTCGGCTCGTGCGGCCACCTGCTCGACGGTCCCGATGAACCGACGCGACGGCCGGCGCGGCGGGTCGGTCTTGGTGATCGCGATCAGCTCGACGATCTGCCCGCCATCGGCCACGAGCATCCCGCAGATGGTCCCGTCACGCGCGATCAGCCGATGCCACCCCACCCTGAGCGTCACGAGCGCACGACGTACCCGAAGCCGGCCGGCTTGCCGCGCGGGCGCACGAGCGGCACCGCTTCGATCTCGCCGGCCTCGGCTAGTTTCTTGAGCCGGCGGGTGATGGCGCCCGACGGTGGCGAGCCGTCGCCGTAGGGGACCATCAGTCCGAGACCGCGGCGCATGTTCGGTGACAACGGCTCGCGCGGGTTGACCAACGCGTCCTGCACGTCGCCGGACTGGACCCACTCCTTGCGCCAGCCGCCGGCCGCGGTGGTCACGGTCTCGTAGGCGAGCCGCACGGCGGCCATGAACTCGTCATCGGTGATCTCCGACCACGGCTTGCGGCCGGGCTCGGGCTCGCGTTTGGCGACGACGTCGTCGATGTTCATGTGGCCCCCGTCTGCTTGGCGTAGAAGGCGCGCGCCTCCTCCTCGGTGTAGAAGCGGTGGATCTCCACGGTGGCGGTCTTCTTCTCGGCCACGATCCACTGGTAGCCGCCATTGCGCCCGGCGCCGGCGCGCTTGTCCGGGCACGGCTCGGCGAACGTGCTCATGACGCGTCGACCGACTTGGCCAGCTGGAACTCCTCGTAGCACCACTCGCGCGCCTCGCGCTTGGTGTCCAGCCACACGACGCGGATGGTCTGGCGCGGCGGCTCGAAGCCCAGACGCGACGCGATCCGGGCGCCGGACTCGTCGGCGGTGTTGGGCTCGTCGATCCAGCAGCGGAATCCCTTGCGCTCCATGCGCGCGCCGCAGATCGTGCACCGATCGGTCAGCCGGCCGTTGGCGTCGCGCACCCGGCCGTAGCGATGCGAGCCGTGCGCGCGCTCGATGATCCGGGCCAGCGGCTCGGCATCGGCGCCCAGCGCCTCGGCTGCCACCGCGACTGCGGGCCCGGCGATGCCGGCCGCGTTCGGGCAGTGGAAGGTGGGCTCGACGTCGTAGTTGAAGTGCCGGCCGTCCGGCGCCTCCCAGTAGCGCGAGCGGTTCACGACTTCTCCTCGGCGTAGTAGGCGAGCGTCGCGGCGAGATCGGTCTCGCCGGCCTTGCGTGCGGCCTCCTCGCTGCCGTAGCGGTGGGCCGACACGTACGGCCACTCGCCCGGAAGGTGGAGCACGTAGGCGAAGCGCACGCGACCCGAGCGGATCGACGGGCGCCCCGCCTGCGTGGTGACTCGGGGCTCCTCCATCACGACTCCCTCGTGCTGAGCAGCTGCGAGACCCGCTGGAACGAGACTCCGGTGATGGCGGCCAGCTTGCGCGTCGAGTAGCGCTTCGGGTCCGCCGTGTTCAACTTGCGCATCGCCTCGGTGCGCTGCTCGATCAGCGTGCGGTAGGCCTCCTCCACTTCGGCGATCTCGGCCACGATGGCGTCGAGATCATCGGTGGCGGCCGGCCGGCGCTTGTGGCGCGCGACGGGCGCCCCGCTCGTGGTGGTGCACGGCTCGCCCGGCTGCGCCTCGCAGGTCGGGCACGGCGCGGTGAGGTCTTCGGTGGTGGTCATGGGTACGGTGGCGGTGGTCATGGTCCTATGCGGAGAGAAGAAGAGTGATGATGGGCGCGAGAATGTTCGCGATCGGAATCAGCCACGCCACGGTGACGTAGCCAAGGACCGCGAGCCAGATCAGACCGACGAGTGTTTCCATGCGTCAAGTGTCGTCGACAGCTAGCGGAGAGTCAAGGCGACTAGACGGAAGCCTAGCCGAAGAGCAGGCCGGCGACCATCACCGGCCAGAGCGGAACCATCACGAGCGCGAGGATCATCGTCAGCACCCCGTGTCCGGTGCGGCCCTTGGCCACCGCGATGGCGCCGAGGATGAATCCCACGAGCGGCACGAGCACCGCGAGCAGCCATGCCCAGATGACGAGTCCGCTCGTCGGGTTGCGGGGCGGCACGCCGGCCGGCGTCGGCGGGTTGAAGAAGTCGCGGACCATCAGTCCTCCTCCTCCTCGGCGATCATCGAGGCGGCCAGCTCGGCGCCGATCACGGTCTCGCGCCGGACGGTCACGGTGCCCAGCGACTCCTCGCCGCGCGTCGCGGCGAACGCGTCGGCGTCCTGCTCGCGGGCGAAGATGTAGATCCCGTCGTCGGAGTCGGCGACGTCGACGAGGTAGACCACCGGCGTCGGGTCCTGCATGGCGGCGAGCGCTGTGCGCGCCTCGTCGATCGCCTCGCTAGCGATCTCGTCGCCGAGTTCGAGCGCGTGGCTGGTGTCGTCCAGGACGGAGGAGCCCATCGCTGCCGAGCCCAGCTCGATCCCCTCGTGTGAGGCGGTCACGGTAACCACGATGTTGGCCAGCGGTGTGAGGAAGAGATCGCGAACGATGCGCTCGACCCACGCGCGGGTGAGGTCCAGCGCGACCGTTCGCGACTGCCCCTCGCGTCGGTAGTAGTCGAACTGCTCCTCGATCTCGGAGGGGATGAAGTAGCCCGACTCGCCGCGCGACGGGCCCTCGAAGCGGAACGCGGTGTAGGGCAGCCCGAGCGGGAAGGAGTCAACGGCCGGCTCGGGATAGTTGCCGCTCCAGTCGTCGGAGCCGCGCGGGTTGGTGTAGCCGCGGATCTCCTCGACGTAGTCGCCATAGCCGTCGCCATCGGCCGGCCCGTAGCTCTCGATCTCGACGCGCAGCGTCAGCTCGAAGCCGTCCTGCTCGCGCGTCCAGGTCTCGCCGGGCCCGTCCTCCCAGCCGTAGGTCTTATCGGCGGAGCGGGCGATGGCGAGCGCGATGTGCGCCGGCGTGAGCGGGTCGTCACGGCGGAGCTTGCGGTAGGTGCGGGTGGTGTTGGTGTCCATGTCCTAATTATCGGTGTAGTGGTGTCCAGTATCAATCGGCCATCCGTCTAGTTCGCTAGACGGAATCGTTGGGGATGTCGGTCCCCGGCCGGCCGGCGTTGAGCGCAGCTGCGCGGCGCCGGGCGACGTGCTCGTCCATGTAGCCATCGCCGAAGGCGATGCACTCCTCCTCCTCACCCTTCACGACCACCCATCCCATCGGGCCACCGCTCGGGTTGATCTTGGGGTCGGCGTGCTCGCCCGGCGTGGCCGGCATCGCCCGGTAGAGCGGGCCCGCCTTCGCGCGCACGAGGATCGGCATGGTGGCCGCGTTCCAGTCGCGCGACTTGAGTCCGGTCTCGGCCAGCTCATAGCGTCGGCCGTTCTCGATCGCGAAGACTCCGATCGGCAGCTCTTCGCCGGGCCCGTCGAACTCCCGCACGTCGATGCAGTAGTGGTCGCCGAGATCGGACATGTCGAGCCAGAGGACGCCACCCTCCCACGCGATGGCGACGTGGCGGTGGTGGCGCGCGTCGCCGCGCGCGGTGTCCTTGTCGAGGACGATCGTGTGATCGGCGGGGAAGCCCATCGCGCGCTCGGCGTCCGCGAGGGCGCCGCAGAGCTTCATGGTTCGGGCGTGCTGGTTCATGGTGTGGTGTCTCCGGTAGTGGTGTGGTGTCCAGTGGTGGCCGGCCGGCGCGAAGTCAGTCGACTTCGCGCACTTCCGTGGGGATGTGGTTCGGGTACTCCTTCGCGCCGTAGACCGTCGGCGGAGCCGGCACGGCGGGCATCAGCTCGCCGGCCGCGGTGCGGATGTGCTTGGTCCGGTCGGACGACCCGCCGCGGTAGCGGTTCTCCATGTAGACCACGGTCCCGCCGGCCTCCAGCGCGTCCGCTTCGGCCTCCAGCGCAGCCGCGGTCTCGCGCAGCTTGGCCGCGGTGGCGCGCCGCTCGATCGCGTCGGCGTTCGCCTTCGCGCGGCCGGCGTTGTCCAGCGCGGAAGTGTCGACGTGCTCGGCGAGCGCTTCGGCGACAGCCTCGCTGGTCAGCTTGACCATGGTCGGCGTCGGCTCGTCGCGCGGCCAGCTCTGCCCGGCCCGCTTCCAGAACGGCTGACGCGTGGTCCAGACGCCATCCTTCAAGGTGAAGTGTGCGCGCCCGGCGATCTCGGCGCCGCGCGGGAGCTTGAGCGGCTCCAGCTCGTCGCTCGGCAGCGCGGACCGATTGTCGCCGGTGGCCACGCGCACGTAAGCGGTGTCGTGGTCCTGGATGGTCACGAGGACCGGGCCGAACTTGGTGGGGATGGTGGTGGTGGTGTCCATGTCTCTAATTATCGGTCGATCGGTGGTCAGTGTCTATCGGTCATCCGTCTAGGGAGCTAGACGCGGTCAACCCTTCTAGGTCAGTCGGTGGTGAGAGGCTCGGCCGCGGCCATCCCGTAGGTGCCGGCCGGCAGCATGGAGTAGGGGAGATCCGTGAGGCACGCGCCGATGGCCTCCAGCTCGGCCTCGGTGAAGCCCTCCAGCTGGGCGGACCTCTCCTCGTATTCCCCGCTGTAGGGGTTCATCGTCGAGTCCGGATCGGGATCGCCGAACCAGTGCCCGTGATCCTCGGTCGTCCCCGCGTCGCGCAGCTCGTTGACTGCCCACGCGACCGGGTTGTCATCCCAGCGCGGATCGAACTCCAGCCGCTCGCGAGCGATGTAGGCGTCAGCCTCGGGCCCGTGCTCGGCGATGTCGTCCGGGATGTCCTGGAAGACTTGCCACGAATCGACGGTGTCGCTCTCGATCGTGTACGGCCGGCGGGTGATGGTGATGATGTGTGCGGTGTCCATTGTCTTGATTATCGGTAGATCGGTGGTCGGTATCAATCGGTCATCCGTCTAGGTCTCTAGACGGTCTCGGCCTCCAGCTCCAGCTCCAGCGCCAGCTCTTCCAGCTCGTACGCGTGGCCGGCGCACCATGCGTGCGGGACCTCGCATCCGTCGCCGTGATCGCAGCCTTCCGAGTAGGCAGACAGGAAGAACACGAGCGACTCGCAGATGTCGGCCCAGCTGCGGGCCATCGGCGTGCGGTGATCGTTGCCGGCCATGATCTCCGCGCCGGCCGCATCGGTCAGCACGTAATCCCCGTCGCCGACCTCCAGCGTTGAGCCATCGTCGAAGGTCCAGCAGGCCATCAGGCGGGCCGAGATCGTCCAGCCGTGGGGAAGGGTTCCGGTCATGTCATCCGTCCTAGAGAGAGTGGTTGGGAGAGGCAGGGGCGCCCGCCGCGCGCGCCGCGCGGCGGGCCGGATCGGGTCCTACTGGTCGTCTTCCTCGGCGAAGCCCGTCCCGAGGATGTAGTCCGCTGCGCGCTGGGCCTTGCCCGCGGCGCCCAGCACCATCTTGCGATCGGCTCGGAGCACCTTGAGCCATGACCCGATGTAGGCCGCGGACGGCTTGACCGTGTCGTCGAGGATGCCGGCTTGCGCGCAGAGCATGGCCGCGCCCATTTCCGCGGTCAGCTCCTCGCGGGAGTAGACCTCCGAGCCGAAGCTCGCGCCTCCCTGGACCTCGGGCCGGTTGAGCCGCGACTGGTGGCCCGTCGCGTGCACTAGCTCATGGAAGGCGGTCGAGTAGAACCCCGCGGCCGAGTCGAAGGCCTCACGCTCGGGCAGCTGGACCGTGTCGAAGGCGGGCGCATAGAAGGCGCGGTCTCCGCCGAACCCAACCATGGGCCGGTTCGGCATGTCCGCGAAGATGGTCTCCGCCGCTGCGATCGGGTCGAAGTCTTCGCGCTCGACGGGCTCGGGCACGGTCAGCCCGTCGCACTGCTCGACGTTGAACACGCGGTAGTGGCGCAGCATCGGGATGCTTGTCAGCTTCCCCGTGGCCTTGTCCTCGCGCCGAAGGAACTTCCAGAACACGATCAGCGTCGACTTCTCGCCTTTGCGGACCGCGCCACCCTTCGCCTTCGCCTGCTTGAAAGTGACCCAGTACGGCGAGGAGTAGGAAGACAGGGAGAGGAGCAGCTGGTTCACGCCGCGGTAGGGCTTGCCGGAGACTAGGTTCCGGTGAAGTGACCCATCCGTGGCGGCCCACGGCTTGCGCCACGGGACCACGCCGCGCTCAAGCTCGGCGATGATCCGGTCAGTGACTTCGGCGTAGAGATCGGTCGACATGGTGCACGTCCTTGGGTGGTGGTGGTGTCCAGTGGCGGCCATCCCTGCCGCCTGTCTAGATGATCGGCACGGGTGCCCGATCCGTCAAGGGGACTAGACGCAAGATACGACGAATGTCCACCGCTCGGGCTCCGGCTCGGCCGCCCCATCACCCGTGGCGCACGCGCGTAGCCGCTCGGGCCCGATCCGTCAAGGGGACTCGACAGACGTACGAGACCCCCAGGGGGCCCTCGGATCTCGGGCCCCTCGGTGGGGAGCGCCACCCCTGCCAGCCCCGCGCGCGATTTCGGGAAATTGGCTGCAAATCGACAGAAAACGGCAGTCGACATAGCACGAACCGTTTCTCGCGCGCGGGTCTTTGTGACGACCTTGTGCCTGGCGCTCCCGGCCGTAAACTCCCCTTGACACAACGCGTCCTGGGAGTGGAGTCGAGCGCCAGCTCGGACCCAGGACGGGCGAGGAGAAGCATGGATGAACTGGAGCGGCAGGTCGATGCCGCGACCCAGCCCTTCGAGCAGTTGCTGAGGGCGCGCGCCGTGGTGATCACCACGCGCCTGCCGGACTACGACAACCATCACAGCGTCTTCGGCGACGGTGTGATGGTCTTCGACGTGGACTCGACCTACGTGGACGACGAGACCTACGACGACTGGGCGGACTTCCACCAGAGCCAGGCCGATCGCCTGCGCGACGCAGGCTTCGACGACGCAGCGGACTTCTACGACCGAGCGATCCTGGACGCGGGCTCATGAACGCGCAGCCCGGACTAGTCGAGCGCCACGAGGCCGAGCCGGCCTAGTCCGAGCGCACGGACTTCGGTCGCCGGTCTGGAACATCGGGGGGTGTCGACGATCGCGGCCGATGAACCCCGGCGCCGGGGACGACCCCCGGCGCCGGGGACTCCTGAGCAGAAAGCGGCTCGGCGCCAGCTGCGCATGATCCGGCGCAAGCTCGACGCCAACGAGCGCGAGCACGCCATGCTGATCACGATGCGCGACACGCTGATCTTCAACCTCGCCCAGCGCGAGGTCTTGAGCTTCGAGGAGATCGGCGAGGCCTTCGACGTCAGCCGCCAGCGCGCGCACCAGATCGCGCTTCGCCGGCGCCGGCAGCTGGGCAACCAGTGACCCTATGCCCTGCGCTGGTCCTCGCGATGGCCACGCTGCTCGCGATGCTCACGGTGATGATCGTGCTGATGAGTCGCTGATGCCGACCTGGCTGCGCGTCGCGCTCTTCGTCTTCAACGTGAGCGGCCTGCTGCTCTGCTACGCGGCCATCCGTCTGGGCGGCCGGGCGCGCGTCGTCGGCTGGGTGGTGGCGGTCATGTGTGCCGTTGCCATCGGCTTCCGGCTCGGGGAGGGGTTCTAGGCGGCGACGGCGACGACGACGATCAGTCCGGCCAGCTCCAGGGCGATGATCGTCAGCAGGAACTCCGCGTAGGTCATGCGATCACCCGCGCGTGGCGCGGGCGCTTGAAGAAGCCGAAGGTCTCGTCGTCGCCGTCGACGGGCCGCTCGACGTTGGCCTGGAAGGTGACGCGCTGGCCGCGCTCGATGTTGGCGATCGACTGCGGGACCGTGCCCCAGACGCGGAAGCCGCGATCGTCCTTGACGGTCATCACGAGCTTCACGCCGTACTTGTTCTCGTGCAGCTTCACCGAGAGAACTTCGCCGGTGATCACCAGGCCGAAGCCGGTGATGACCGGCTCGGCGTTGGCACGCTCGGCGGCGCGCTCGGCTTCGCGCTCGTCCCAGCGCTCCTTGAACTTCAACGCACCTTGTACTTGTGCGTCGCTGAGTTGCCTGCCGCGACGCACCCGTGTCCAGAGTGACGTGATGAACTCGTTGACGGGCAGCCCCTGCGCGTCGGCGCGTTGCACCTGATCAGTGACAAACGCGGCTGCCTGCTCGTGCGCGGCTGCGTCCACGGCGGTTTCCATGGCTCGGAGTATGAAGCATCGCGATGGATACGTCTAGCGAACTAGACGCGTAGGGGGAGATCACATGAAGGGACGCAAGCCCAAGCCGGTGGAAGTGCGCCGGCGCGAGGGCAACCCGAGCAAGGAGCCGCTGCCCGAGCCCGTGCTCGTGGGCGGTCGCCCGGTCACGGCGCCCGAGCCGCCCGAGGACATGCCCGAGGCGGCGCGCGAGGCCTGGGGCGAGGTCGTGCCGCGCCTCCAGGAGGTCGGCATCCTGGACATGATCGACAGGCTCGCCCTGGAAGCCATGTGCACCCAGTGGGCCCGCGCCAAGCAGGCCGGCCAGACGATCGCCCGCGAGGGCCTGACCGCGATCGGCTCCAACGCCCAGCTCGTCGAGCATCCCGCGGTCGCCACCGAGCGCGCCGCTCACCAGATGTTCCTCAAGTTCGCCGAGCACTACGCGCTCACGCCGGTGGCGCGCACGCGCCTGGGGCTCGCCGAACTCCAGCGCCGATCGCTGGCGACCGAAATGGCCGGCGCGCTGGACGGCGCGCTCGTCGAGATCGAGTAGGTGCCTCAGACAGCCGGCCGGCGTGTCGCTGCCTTCTCGCAGCGGTTCATCCGGCAGACCAAGGGCCGATGGGCAGGCCACCCCCTGCACCTGGAGCCCTGGCAACGCGACCTGCTCGACGAGCTGTACCTGCTCGATGAAAGCGGCGACTACGTCTACCGCGAGGCGCTGCTCGGCGTCGCGCGCAAGAACGGCAAGAGCACGCTCGCGGCGGCTATCGGGCTCTACGGGCTGATCGCTTCGGGCGAGAACGCGCCCGAGGTCTACTCCGCTGCCGCTTCCAAGGACCAGGCGCGCGTGGTCTTCGACCAGGCCAAGGCCTTCGTGCAGGCGAGCCCGCTCTTGCAGGACTGGCTCAAGCCGATGCGCTCGGTGATCACCTGCCCGGCCAACGGCGGCGTCTACCGCGTGCTGTCTTCCGACGCCCCGCTCCAGCACGGCCTCAACCCGTCGCTCGTGGTCATCGACGAGCTATGGGCCCACCGCGACCCCGAGCTGTACTACGCCCTCACCACGGGTCAGCTGGCGCGGCAGAACCCGCTCGTGATCTCGATCACCACGGCCGGCTTTGACCAGGACACCATCTGCTACGAGGTCTACTCCCGCGGGCTGGAGATCGCCGCGGGCGGGCGCGAGGCGATGCGGGCGCAGCGCTTCCTCTTCGACTGGCGCCAGGCGCCGCCGTCCGCGGACATCACCGACGAGCTGGCCTGGCTGGAAGCCAACCCCTCCTCGTGGATCAACGTCGACGACCTGCGTCGCGAGCGCGAGCGCCTGCCCGAGCACGTCTTCCGTCGCCTGCACTTGAACCAGTGGACGGCGGCCGAGGACTCCTGGCTGCCGGTCGGCGCGTGGGAGAAGTGCGAGGACCCGGGCGCCGTGATCCCCGAGGGCGCCGACGTCGTGCTCGGCGTCGACCTCGGCCTCAAGCACGACCTGGCTGCCATCGCGGTCGTGTGGCGCCGCGACGACGGCAAGACCGTGGTCGCCGGCGAAGTCTTCGAGCCCCCGGGCAAGGGCGAGTCGCTGTCGATCGCCCGGCTGGAGAGCGCTCTGCGCGAGCTGGCCCAGCGCTACCACGTCGTCCAGGTCATGTACGACCCGTGGCGCTTCGAGCGTTCCGCGCAGATGCTGGCCGAGGAGGGGCTCGTGATGATCGAGCACCCGATGACCAACGAGCGCACCGCGCCGGCGTCCGAGCGCTTGTACGAGGCGATCGTCAGCGAGGCGATCGTGCACGACGGCGATCCCACCCTGGCCGCCCACGTCGCCGCCGGCGTCACGGTCGACACCGAGCGCGGCTGGCGCCTGACCAAGCGCAAGGCCAGGCACAAGATCGACCTCCTGATGGCGCTGCTGATCGCCTTCAACGGCGCCATGACCATGCCGCCGCCCAAGCGCTTTGACGTGTCCTCCTACCGAATCGAGCGTCTGTGACCCCGACCGAGTTCATCGTCGCCTGCCTGCTGGTCTGGTTCGCCGCCATCCTCTCCGTCGTCGTCTACTCGTGGGTGCGGTCCGTGCGCTCGGACACCGTGCTGCGCGGCCACCGGGTGACGGTGCACACCAAGCAGCCCGACGACCAGACGATCCACGGCGTGCTCGTGCGCGAGACCCACGACCGCTTCGTGCTCGTGGACGCGAGCTACATCACCGACCGCGGCGAGACCCCGATCCCCGACCGTGCCGTCGTCTTCAAGGCCAGCGTGTCGTGGCTGCAAGAACACGGCGAGCCGGCCGGCGCTGCCAAGGGCTGGGCGGGCCTCGGGCACACCGTCCGCCGCCTGGTCGTCGAGTAGTCCATCCCGTTAGCGGAGGTCCCCCCGTATGCCGCTGCTCTACGACCCGACCGGGCCGGTCCGCGCGATCCGTCCGGCTCAAGTCGGCGTCAACGACCTGCGCTTCCATTCCGTCCCGCTTACGCTCGGTGAGCGCAGCGTGGCGCTGACCGGCGCCAAGACGATCTCCTACGCCAGCGTCTTCGCCACCCAGCCGTGGGTGGCCGCCGCCGTCATGCGGCTGCTGACGATGGCGATCCGGGTGCCGCTCAAGTGCTACCGGCGCACCGGCGACGACTCGCGCGAGCGGCTGCGTCCCAAGGACCACCCGCTGGCCAAGGCGATCGTCGAGCCGTGGCGGATGGGCTCCCAGGCCGACTTGATCATGGGGATGCTCGGGCCCGTGCTCGTGCACGGCAACTCCCTCACCGAGGTCGACCAGGGCCGCTCGGACGCGCTCACCTTCGTGCTCGCCGACTGGCGCGCCTCCGTGCCCGTCGAGGCCTTCCGTCGCATCGCCGGCTGGCGCGTCAACGAGGACGGCGACGAGCGCGAGATCGGCGCCGACAAGGTGCTGCACGTCGCCTGGTGGAGCCCGCTCGGCCCGATCGGAATCTCGCCGCTCCAGCAGCTCGGCGTGACGCTCAACATCGAGGACGCCGCGCAGCGCTACCAGGCCTCGCTCTTCTCCAACGGCGCCCGCCCGCCGTCGGCCATCACCGCGTCTACGGAGTTCATCGGGCTCAACGAGTCCGAGCGCTCGGAGCTGCTCGCGCAGCTGCGCGACGACATCAACGTGATCTACGGCGGGCCTGACAACGCCGGCCGGCCCGCGCTGCTGCCGCCCGGCCTGGACTGGAAGCCGGTCGGCCACACGGCGGTCGAGGCCGCGCTGATCGACCAGCGCAAGGTGGCGCGCGAGGAGGTCTGCGCCGTCTACCAGATCCCGCCGCCGATGCTCGGCATCCTCGACCGCGCGACCTTCTCGAACATCGAGACCCAGCGCGAAATGGCCTACACGGACTCGCTGGCGCCGCCGCTCGTGCTGGTCGAGCAGAAGATCAACGCGCACCTGGTGCGCGGCCTGCTCGCCGAGGACGACGTCTTCGTCGAGTTCGACTTCGCCGGCGTGCTGCGCGGCGATCGGCTCAAGGAAGTGCAGGCCCTGCGCGCCGCCATCGACGGCTCGCTGATGACTCCCAACGAGGGCCGCTCGATCCTCAACATGCCGCGCTCCGATCAGCCCGGCATGGACGACTTCTACTACCAGGGCAACAACTCCGCTCGCGTCGGCGACGGCGGCTCGGTCGGCGAGCCCGGCCAGGCCGAGCCGCGCACCGACGACACGGTCGCTGAGCCCGCGTCGTCCTAGCCCTGCGGGCGGTCCCGGTAGCGGCCGATGCCCAGTCCCCGCATGACCTGGTCGACCTGCACGGTCACGAGCGGTACGAGGCGCCCGACCCGGTCGGCCAGCGCGTCGGCGCTCTTGGCGTAGCCGCACGGGTCGCCCGCGTCCTCGTTGCTCTGGGCGAACTCGTTGAGTGCGTCGAGGAGGACCACAACGTCCTCGTCGTGCAGCGCGAGAAAGACGGTCATGTCCATAGAGCCGCAGCACACCCGCGATTTCTTACACGCAGCGTCTGCACGCAGACTCAAGGAGGCGCCTATGCGCACGATCCACAAGACGGCGCCGATGCTGCACGCCAAGGCGCTGTCGACGGGCGAGGAGCCCGGCACCTTCGAGGCCATCTGGGCCGTCTTCGGCAACGAGGACATCGACGGCGACATCGTCGAGAGCGGAGCGTTCCTCGACTCGTGGGCGCGCAAGATGCCCAAGGTCGTGTGGTCGCACTCCTGGATGGAAGTGCCGATCGGCGTCACGCTCGAAGTCGACGAGATCACCCGCGGCACGCTGGACACGATGCTGCCGGGCGGCGTGCCCGAGGAGATCACCGGCGCGGCCTGGGCCAAGGCTCGCCTGGCGATCGACGACAGCGTCCGGGCGCGCGAGGTCTACGCCGCGCTCAAGCTCACCGGCGGTGATGGCCGGCCGGCCCTGGACGAGTTCTCCTGGGGCGGGCGCGTGACGCGCGAGACCATCGAGAAGCGCGACAACGCCTTCCCGATCTGGCACATCGAGCAGGTCGACCAGACCGAGTGGGGCCCGTGCCTCAAGGGCGCCAACCCGGCCACCGCGCTGATCGCCGCCAAGAGCGGCAAGTTCGACCTGGAGCGCGCGCTCGCGCTGGCCAACGGCGATCGTCCCGAGGGCGTCACCGAGGCCGACGAGCTGGTCGCTCGCAAGCTGCGCGGCTACCGCACGGTGTCGCTCTCTGACGCTCGGGAAATGCTCGGCCTCGCCGACGACGGCGAGGGCACGCACAACCCGCTGGAGCAGCCCGGACGTGAGCCGGCGCAGCCGCAGCCCGAGGTCCCCGCCGACAACCCGGAGACCAACCCACCCGAAGCCCCGGTGCAGCCGGAGAAGCCCGTGCTCGATCCCGAGCAGCGGGCCCGCATCGCCGATCTGATTTTGGCCAACTAGGCCACAAGAACCCCACCGCGCGCAGGACCCTCGCACCGCGGGGGCGACCCCCCAATCCCCCCAAAGGAGGGAAATGTCCGGTCATGACGACGGCCTGCGCGCGAAGCTGGCGCAGGTCGAAGACGACCTGGCTCAGCTCCGCGTCGAGCGCGCGGACAAGGCCAAGAAGCGCGAGGAGGCCAAGCAGGCCTTCGCGTCCATCGACACCTACGACACCGACTCGCCGGAGTTCAAGGCGGCCGAGGCGGCGGTGCGCGAGGTCGGCGAGGTCGACGACCGCATCGCCGACAAGTCCTCGGCGCAGATCGGCATCCTCAAGATGCTCGGTCAGTCCGACGAGGACATCGTCAAGCGCGAAGGCGGCAACGCCGACTCGCTCAAGCGCGCCGGCGACAAGACGCCGGGCGCCTGGAACTCCAGCGAGCTGTTCAACGACACGGTGAAGGCCGCGCTGGAGCGCGCCTCGACGACCAAGGGGCGCTTCGGCGGCCTCGACCTCGGCCAGGTCGCCGACCGCGACGCCGTCAAGGCCGACCTGGCCCCGACGTCGCCGCTGCGCGAGGCCAACGCCCCGAGCATCAACCTGCTGCCGCAGCTGCTCCGGCCGCTGCGACTGCTCGACCTGCTGCCCGTCGGCACGATGGACGGCAACACGTTCTCCTACGTGGTCGAGGGCGGCTCGCTCGACGGCGCCACGGAGGTCGTGGAGGAGGCCGTCAAGCCGCAGCTGGCCGTGACGTTCACGGATGCCACGGTGCAGGCGCAGACGATCGCCGCGTGGATGAAGCTCCGCAAGCAGTCGCTCGCGGACTTCGCCG
>WUUC01181363.1_pt1 | contig 51174 bp, 101 predicted proteins | sample 6278441 | NCBI WGS metagenome assembly WUUC01 (sample SAMN13675441, study PRJNA597444) | soil metagenome | isolation source: soil | place: USA: Washington | collected 2017-10
GGGACTCGCGGTGTCGATGGGTTAGGGATGCGTGGGCAGTGGCTACGTTGATCACCTTGGATACCTCGTAACCCCTGGTCACGGCGGCTACATCGTGATCAACGTGCCTGTCGTCTACACTGCCCCCATGGGTGCGAGCAGGGCTTTGATCAGTCCGGACTTCCGTGGACGCTTCGCGCTGGGGAAGTACACCCGCGGGCATACGCAATTCCTGCTCACCGTCAGCGCCGAGGGGATCATCACCTTGACGCCGGCAGAGACCGTGCCCCTGCCCAGCCCGCTTCCGGTGCGTAAGCGCACGCCCCGGAAGCGGGCGCCGGCCACCAAGAAGGCCGCCACCGCGGCCGCCGACACATCACAGAAATCGGAGCACCGATGAACGGCAGAATCATCGCCCTGACCGACAGCGGACGCGTCGACGTCGAGACCGATGTCCCTCTCGACCGCCTGGTCCTCGGCGATATCGTCCTCGGCCTGGCCGACCCCGACGACCCGACCCTGCCGCGGTCCACCTTCAAGGTGACCAAGACCCTCGGCAAGCACCACGTCCCGCTCGAGGACCCCACGCTCCTCGAGCGCATCATCACCAAGACCGGTCTCGTATGGCTGCTGGCCGGCGAGCGCGAGGAGGGAATCCTGGTCGAAGGCTTGTCCGGCCCCGCCATGTTCACGCTGGACCACACGCCCACACTCGACCGGTTCGCCTACTGATGGCCGGCACCCTGAAGATCGTCCACGAAGACTCTCGCGGTGGCCCATACATCCGCGTCTACATCGACGATCAGTTCATCGCCGGTCGCCCGCTGAACCCGGGTGACGAGATCACCGTCGACGACGTCTCCACGGTCGCGGCGATGATCGGCCGCCACCTGGGCATGGACATCGTCCATGAGAACGAGCAGGTTTTCTACGACGCCCGCGGCAATCGGGTCGTCCCTGGCTGACCGGTCCCGCAGCCGCGGAGACCGATGCGAGACACCAAGAAGGAGAACGGCATGAAAACGCTGAACCAGCGCATCACCATCGAGTACGCCGACCAGCAGACCGTCATCGTCGTCACCGACTGGCAGGACTGGGACGCCGACCGGAACAGGATCGCCTACAAGGCGGGCGATTTCGACATGGACGACCTGTTCGGAACTCTGGCCGACGAGGCGATCGTCGAAACCGACGTGGCCGGGCACCGGAGCTCCTGCACCGGACGGGAGTTCCGCGAGCTCCGGTTGTGGGACGACCTGGGCGAGGTGAAGCCCACCACGGTGACGTTCACCGACGTGACCGTGGTGGTCGCTCCGTTCGAGACCGTCTGATGGCCGGCCCGGGACCCGCCTTCGCTCTCGCGGCAGCTCTGCGTGAGCCCGGGTTCCGGGCCTACCTGGCGAAGGCCGGCCACGTCCAGGGGACGTACATGGTGGCGGTTAGCGCGGACATGTCGTGGGAAGACGCCGAGGTGCTGTCGGCCGATCTGGCCGGCGAGCAGCCGTCGGTGATGTTGGCCCGGCGGTGCGACACTGCTCCGCACGGCTGGGAACTCCGCTTGTTAGAGAGGCCGACCCCATGACCATGGACCTGATCCGCAATACGCAACCGTTGGGCGCACGGGCCTGGCGGTATTGGGCACGGTTCTGGACGCTGAGCGCGATCGCGATGGCCGCTCTCGTCCTCGGCACGCTGGTATCCGATCCGACCCGCTGGATGCTGTGGGGGACGTGGCTGGCCTGGGGCCTGATCGCGTACGGCATGGCGAAGCTGTGCTGGCTGGTCGCCGAGCGCAAGGCCGGCCGTATCGAACGATAGTGCGAGTCGCACTGCCGGTCCGTCAGTATGGGGGTATGGCCGACGACCCGCACCGGCACGATCCCTCCGAAACGACGATCCCGCCCGAATGGGACCCCGAGGCCATGTTCTTCCGCCACGCGTTGAGCTGCCAGCGATGCCGTAACGCACTACGGCGCCGCTGGCAGCGCTGGCTACCGAAGCGCCGGCGGATGCGCAAAGGGGATCCGGGGGAGTAGCTCGAGCAAAGCCCTGCCGGCCGGCAGGCGTGAACCACCAACCGAAGAGCGAGGACCGATGACGAAGACCTGCGACCACCGATCCGTCGGCGTGATCATCCGCAACACCGAAGGCAAGCACCTGCTGCTGACCCGCGCCAAGCCGCCGGCCGGCCGCGCCCCCGTAGCCGGCCATGTCGACGAGCACGGCACCTTCAACCAGGCCGCGGTCGCCGAGGCCTGGGAGGAGGCCGGCCTGAGCCTGGGCGAGCTGACCCTCGTCGACAACGCCGTGATGGCGAACATCTGCCGCCGGCCGCCGTCCCATGAGACGCACGACGGTCACCACTGGATCGTCTACGAAACGCTCGTCACCGACACCAGCACCACCTTCTCCGCTGACGAGACCCGCGGCGGAGACTGGTACGCCGAGGCCGAACTGCAGGCGCTGGCAGACCGGACCGCGGACTATGCGGCCGGCCGGATCAGCGAGGCCGAGTGGCAGCAGGATCCGGGCCTCGAGCCGGTCTGGGTGGAACTGCTGCAGGTCGCCGGCTGGATCAGCTGCAGCTCTGAGGCCTTGCAGTCGGCGGCCGCGCTGTACTCGGCACCGCCCACCTGATCAAAGCCCTGCCAGTCGGCAGGCATGAACCATCAACCGAACGGAGCACTGCCATGACGATGTCCATCTTCAGCCTGACCGAGGCCCGGCTCAGCACCGAGGCCTACCTGGACTTCCTCGAGACCGGATGCTGGTTCACCGTCGGGACCAAGCCCGGCGCCGTACTGGTCGGCCCCGCGGACAGCCTCGACGTGGCACGGCGGATCTGCTCGTACGACTACTTCGCGCCGCTGAACGCCGACCAGGTCAGCGCGCTCAAGGAGTACCCGAACCTGGGTATCGCCGTCCAGGCGTACATCGAGACACTCAGCGGCGACCCTGAGGAGGTCGGCGTCGTGATGCTGTACGGGCCCGCTACCTGACCCAGCCCCACGGACCGCCGCAGCCCCGGATCTTGACGTCCGGGGCTGCGGTGCGTTCGGGGCTCCTAAACCGGCCAAACGGATGAGGAGCGTCGGCAACAGTAGCTCGTTGATCTGTTCGTTCCACCCTTGGATCGAACCACTCTCAACAGGAGCTTTAGTGAACTCGACTGTCGACACCGCCACCAAGACCAAGCGCAACCGCCGCACGATGGCCGCCGTCATCGGCGCCGGCGCAGCCGTGGTCATCGGCGGAACCGCCTGGGCGGCGGTGGCGCTTTTTGGCTTCGGTACCGCCAACGTAGCTGCCACGACCACCACTGACCTGACCGTCGAGCAGGTCAGCGTGACCTCGCCGCTGCTGCCGGGCGCGATCGTGGGCGCCAAGGGTCTGGTCAAGAACCCGAACGCCTACCCGGTCAAGGTCGTCACGGTCTACATTCGGGAGGCTGGTGCTTCCGGTGTGCCTGCCGCGGCCTGCAACGTCCCGGGTGTCCTGATCCCGCAGGGCGCCTACGCGAACCACGGCACCAACATCGGCAACGGCTGGAAGACCGAGCTGACCGGAACGGCCGTCGTGGAGATCCCGGCCAACAACGAGCGCTGGGTAGAGATCCCGCAGGCTGTCAAGCAGATCAGCGGATCTGAGACGATGTGCGGCTTCACCGCCAACATCGCGGTCAAGGCCCTCGCGGGAAACTGACCGACCAGTTCCTTCCTGACCTTCCTTGGACCGGCCTACCCATAACCACGTGGGCCGGTCTGGGGTTGGGACTGGTGGCAATCGGAACAATCGCGCGCTGGCGGGCGCGCGCAGATAGAGGAGCAGGATGTACCCGACGTCCAGGGTTTTCGAGGCGCAGCAACGGCGGCGCGCACGCCGCCGGCGGCTGGCGCCCATCTGGGCCGTAGTCGCTGTAGGCATCGGTGTCGGGATAATCCTGCTCGCCGGCGGCGCGTTCGCCTGGGTCGTGCTGCACGGCCGCGGAGAACTGACCGCCGAGACGTATCAGGAGCAGGATCTGCAGGTCACCGATGTGCGCCTGAGCGCGCCGTTGTCGCCCGGTGGCTCTGCGGATCTGCTCTTCAGCGTGCGGAACCCGAACGCATTCGCCGTCTCCGTGGACCGGGTCACCCTGGCGGGCGCGATGCGTAAGGCGAAGCCGGCCGGCTGCACATCCAAGGTCAGTGGTCCGCTGACCAACGCCGCCGGCTACCGCCTGCCCGCCGCTGATCGTGTGCTCGTCGGCCCTGGCGCGCAACAGGCCGTGGTAGTCCACACCGCGTTCCGCCTGGCTGCCTCCGCGAAGGCCGGCTGCGGTTTCACCGTCGGGGTCGACGTCAGCGCCACGCAGCTGACACCGACCGCCAGCCCCACGACGGTCAAGCCGACCACGCCCGGGCCGACGAGCACAAGGACCGAGCCGGCCACGGTCTCACCGACCACCCAGACTCCGCCGCCCCCGACGACGCCGGCCACCACGCCGCCCGTCGAGGCTCCCAGCGACCCCTGCGATCCTGAGCTTGACGTGTGCGAATAGTCCGGGACCGACTGAGCACACGGAAAAGCAGCAGGCCCCGGGACATGCCTCCCGGGGCCTGCTGCTTTCTATGGATCTAGGCTTTCAGCTCCGCGCGCAGCTCCATCAGCATCAGGCCGAGATGGTTCTCGCCGGCCCCGTTGTGGCGCGGGCACAGACACCTGCCCCAGTGGATGTCGCACCAGGTGTTGCCCTCGATCAGTTCGGCGTCACCGGTGCCGAGAAGCGCCGCGACCCGCCGGGGGTCGGCGGTGAACTTGGCGTTCAGCACCTCCCTCATCACGACGTAGCGCCGCGTCTCGTCCCAGTCATCACGCCGGCGCACCAAGTGCCCGCGGCGCTTGGCCTCCTTCGGCTTGCCAGCGCTGGCGATCCACTCCCTCAGGAACGGTTCGTCGGTCTTGCCGGCGCTGAACGCGTGCTCGCTGGTGGGGTAGGTGATCCCCTCCCAGACCAGCACCGCGGGGTGGAAGTTCGACAGGAACGCCCAGGGCCCGTGGAAGCGCGAGATCGGCTCGCTGCTCGCGACCTCCACGATTCCGGCTTCGCGGGCGCACCGGCCCTTACAGATGTCCCACTTCGTTCCAGAGGTGTCCTCGGCGCATTCTTCGGGAGTCAGCCCTTTGAAGCAGATCTCGCACATCAGCCCATATTGTGGGTGGTCCGTCGTCATCGCGAGGCCTCCTCGACGAGCACGATGCGCTCGATAAAGGTGGGGATTCGCCCGAGGCCGGCATTGACGCTGCCGTCCTTGTTCAGCACCTCGACGGTGATCTGGCCATGGAAGCCTGGCGCGGGCTTGGTGACCCAGACCAGGCGCCCGCGGCGCACCGTCAGCGGTTGGCCGGCCAGTCGCTTGGCCCGGCTCAGGTGCTCGTATCGCACGATCTTGCCGACCTCGAGGTCGGCCCAGGTAACAGCCATCAGAAACCTCCGATCGAGTGAGCGGGGATCGACGTGGAGCCCTGGTCACTCGCCTCGCAGGAATACAGGCTCCCCGCGAGCGCGTGCTGGACGGTGTGGTCGCCGATCCGGTGTTGGGTGTGCGGGCCGACCATCTCGCACTGGTAGCCGCCACCCGCGCCTTCCCTGCTGGAGCAAGGAAGAGCGGCGAGCGGATCGACTACCTGGCAGATCTCGGCAAGGAAGCCGGCCGGTGGCGGCGAGGTCGGGCCGAAGAGGGAGTAGGGCGTGGTCACGGCGCGAGCCGTCCGTCGGTGATTGGCCCGCGCTTGTAGACCAGGCGCTCCCACGAGACTGCAGATCCGTCCCCGTAGTCCAGCCAGAGGGTTCCGCTGCGGTTGTAGCGTCGCAGCTCAACGTCGTCGACGTCGTACACCGAAAGCACGTGCTCGGCCGGCGGCTGCGGCATCTGATAGACAGTTCTCATGATCAGCTCTCCACAATCGGGTCGCGACTGGTGAACCCACCGTGATGCTCCTTGGCGTGAGCCTCGGCGTCCCAACCCAAAATCAGCGGCTCGTAGGACTCGCCGAGCTTTCCGTGCAGGCCACAGGTCACCACCGTGTTCGTCTCGCCGGGGACGAACGCGAACTCGCACTCGCTGTGCCGGCTGGACTCGACGTAGAGCTTGACCTCGTCGTTCATCAGGAACGTCTGGCGGATCTCCTCGTGGATCACGAGTCAGCCCTCCTTGATCAGGCCGTGGGCGCGCAGCGCCTCGTTGACCCGATCCTGGACCATCTGGTCGACGGCGGACTCGAGGCGTTCGACCGCATCGGTGATCTCACCGGCGTTCTCCCAGTCCCAACTCAGTCCGGCCTGCTGCCAGGCCACCTGGATGTAGTGGATCAAGATTGCCCTGAACTGCTCCATGATCAGTTCTCCTCGACCCAGACGTCGTTCCGGGTCGGACCGTTGACGAGCTCGAAGCCGGCTTTCTGCAGGGCATCGCCCAGGCGTTCGGCTGCTCGCTCCGTCAGACCCGCCCGATGGGCGTCGTCCTCGTCAACCCGATGCAGTGGCTGCACCACGATAGTGATCTCCATTTTTGGCCCTCAGGTGTCTCGGCCGCTCGTGGCGGGGGTTAGCGGTGATCTTCGTCGTAGTTGGGATCTTCGCTGTCAAGGTCGCGAAGCTCGAGGTCGTGATGCTCAGACGTTGCCCAGGAACGCGGCGATCTGCTCGGAGATTGCCGCGAACCCCTCCGGCACACGGATCGAGATCTTCAGCTCCCAACGCTTGTCGAAGTGCCGGTCCAGCTTGTTGAGCTGTGTGTCGGCGGCCGGCAGGTCCAGCTTTTCCCGAAGCGCGATCAGTTCGTCGCGCTCGGTGTGGCGGATGAGGATCTGGGTGGCCCAGTCGGTATCCATGATCAGTTCCCTTCGTCGTCTCGGCCGCTCGAGGCGGAAACTTCATTATCCCCTTCAGCCGGCGCATCCGCGTCCGCCGAAAGTTGCTCCGTCGGCCCAGCCAGGTCGCGCGCGATCGCAAACGAGGGGTGCCGCGCCGGGTCGAACCGGGACCGGTCATAGCGGCGTGTGGTGTCGGGACTTTCGTGGCCAGCAGCGTCCTGCAGATCAGCCACCGGGATCCCGAGTTCGTGCCCCCGGGTGATGTAGGCATGTCGCAGGGTGTGCGGGCCGATCGGCACGCTGATGCCGGCCGTCCGGCCGAGCCGGCGAATCGTGGCCCAGGCGGCCTTGCGGTCGAGCGGCCGGCCGCCGGCGGTCTGGAGGATGAACCCCTCGCGCCGGTCACCGATCGCGGCGCGCACCCGGGCTGTCGCCTCGGGGGCGAGCACGACTCGCTCGCCCTTGTCGCCCTTGCGCCGCACCCAGATCAGGTCGTAGCCGTTCTCCCGGGTCAGGTCCTCGATCTGCACCGCGAGCGCCTCCGAGATGCGCAGGCAGGCCAGCAGCAGCAGCGCGACCAGGGCCGCGGAGCGCTCGCCGTCGCGGTCGGCGACGTTGAGCAGCGCCTGGTTCTCGCTGCGGGTCAGGTGCGGCTGCCGCGACTGGCGCGACACCTTCGGTCGGCCGTGCGTGGGGACCGGATTGCGTTCGGTCACCTCGTCGTCGACCGCGCGGGAGTAGTAGGACGACAGGCCGGCCATGTGCCGGGCGACGGAACGCCGGGCCAGTGGCCGCGGGTGCGCCGCCGCCGGGTTGCCGACGGTCTCCAGCGCCAGGGTGTAAGCCTCGACGTCGGAGCGCTTCGCCTCGAACGGCGCGATCCCGGTAGCCGCGCACCACCTGCTCCAGGAGTGGTAGATCGCGGCGTACTGCTCGCGGGTGCCGTCGGCGAACCGCGGCGAGCGCAGCCAGACGCCGGCCTGCGCGTCGGCCTTCGCCCAAGCGTCGTCTCCCTCGAGCGCGTCCTGCTCGGTTTGACGTGCCTCGGCGAGCGCGCCGGGGAGAGAAGGCCTGACCAGCTCACTCATTGCGGTTCTCCCGGATCAGTCGGTCGATGAACGAGGCCAAGGGCGGCCGCCCTTGACACTCCTGCCGGCACCGGTCGTACGCGTAGTTGTAGACCGCTCCGAAGACGAACCACTCGCCCCGGACGTGGTGCTCCGCGAATCGCGTGTGCAGCTCGTCCTCGAGGCGCCGGCGCCGCTCCTTGTCCGGCTCGATGATCGTGTGGATCAGCAGCAGCTCCTGCGACGCCGCGGTCTGCAGTGCGCCGAGCCGGCCGGCAGGGTCAGCGCTGTGGCCGATCTTCATCTCGGGCCCGGCGGCGATGAAGTAGACACCTGGGCCGTGGTGGCGGCGACCGACGAACAAATCGGACATCCCGCTTACCATCCATGTTCCGTGATCTTGTAGCCGTCAAGATCGATATCGTTCATGACCTCGTTGGCGCGCTGGCGCCAGTAATCACGGGTCTGCCAATCCTGCGCGTTCCACAGACTCTCGGGGCTCATGTCCGAGGTAGGAAAGTGGGTGCGTCTCATCATCGAAACGGCGAGTGCCTCGAGGGGGCTCTTCTGGGCCGAATTCATGATCGTTCTCCTTCGTTCTCGGCCGCTCGCGGCGGCCCGAACACCATACCACTAAATTACAGTTTCGTGGTGAGAAGCCTGCGATACCACCGATTTAACCGCCTCCCGACCCGATGTCTGAGCTGATTGCTACGCTGCTCGCATGTGTCCGAACCTGCAGCCCGATAAGCCCGACTCTTCACTACTTGACCGACTTGCTGTCCGTCTGTCCGATCCGGCCGTCCGGTTCCGGAGCTTTATGTGGCTGGCGACCTACGGCGCCGCGGTCGAAGCCGGAACTGCGGTAGTCATCCTGATTCATGGGCCTCGCGCATGGTTTGCCCTGCCCGTCGTGCTGGGTGTGGTCTTGACCGCGATTGCCCTGTATTGCCGGGAAGCGGCTGCGCGGTATCGATCTTGAGCACTGACGGACCGGACACCGTCATCGTCAAGGTGGAGTTGACGGAGGGGAACCTGGACAAACTATTCCTGAGCGCCGCAAGCGGGCAGGAAACGGCGACAGAGGCGGTGAACCGGGCAATCGCCTTCTATCACGCGATTATGGAAGCAAAGCCGGGAACCGTGATCAGCTGGAAGTTTGTCGACGGAAGCCGCGGCCGGCTCCGGCGGCTTCACTGATGGACGCGATCCAGCAACTGATCTTCCGCTTCGTGCCCGAGATCCTCGTCGACGTTCGCCACCTCGCGCTTGGCCTGTTCCTGCTCGTCACCCTGACGGGTTGGCTGTCCTGGGAGCGCCGCCGCGGCTGAGCGTCAAGTCGAACTTGACTGCTACGCTCTTTGCCACCAAGTCCCGCAGCCGCGGGCATGATTGATCAAGGAGACCTCCATGAGTTCCGTGACCCAGGCGCTGAGCCGCTCGTGCGCCTACCTCCATCTGGCTGTCCGCACCGCCCTGCAGGAGGGTCGCATCGTCCGATCGCGCAACCGCGACGGCGAGTACGCGATCGTCGTCACCGACAGCCCCGTCTTCAGAAAGAAGTTCGAGCACGTCGACGGGATCGCCGACAGCCGGGCCGACTGGACGATCGCCGTCCCCGACTTCACGCTCGGCAACGTCGCCGCGGCCGACGCCAACGGCGAGCCCGAGTTGAGCTTCTGGGCGCCCGTCATCGACCGCAATGGCGACCGGGTCGGGACCATCAGGGTCAACGCCTGGCCGTACGGAAAGACCACCACGGACCAGGGCCCCGTGAAGGCCGAGATGGTCTTCTTCTCCGAGCTGAAGGTCGGGGACACGTTCCGCGAGGCCGAGACGGACAGCGCGGGCCGGGCGCTCCTGTTCCGGGTCACCGCGGCCGAGAGCGCCGGCCGGCTCCTCGCCGAGGTCGTCACTACCGGCGAGGAGCGCGTCTTCGACGACGTCACGGACTACCTCGCCTTCAAGACCCTCTGATACCGCCAGCCAGAAACCAAGTCCCGCGGCCGCGGGCATGAATCAGCAACAGAAACGAGGCAGTAAATGAGTGGCTTCTGGCTTCTCGAACGGATCGGACTGCACCGGCTCGACATCTTTCTGACCAAGGCATTGAACCGCCAGGAGAGCTGGGCGGAATTCCGCCTGGAGACCGATCGCGAGATCGAATCGCAGCACAGCAGCGGCGTGATGCTGCGACCGATTGATATCAGGTTCTACTACACCGGCGACAAGCTCAAGACGATCTCGCTGGAGGGCGTCTTCGTCGAACGTCAGCGCAAGTACAAAGAAACCGTGACGACCATGAACTACTACGACCGCGAAGAGGACGTCCCGGAGTGGATCCTCGACATGGTCGCCGCGCAGATCGAAGCGCGGGGCGAGCGATGATCGGCATGGAAAAGGTCATGGTGACGTTCGACGTCGCCGCCGAGGACGGCTCCAGCTACACCGACTGGGAGGTGGAGATGCCCCGCGATGCTGCGGATCGCCTCGCCGCCCAGGTGTTCGAGAGCGACCCTGACGAGTTCTTCACCTTCTGCAAGGAATGCCCTGACGGCCGTGGCTCTGCATGCTCGCACGGCGCCGAGCATGTCCGTGTCCTCGCGGTCGGCAACCTCCGCATCGACGGCCGAGTACCGACGACGTGAGCGCCCGCGACCCGAACTTCATCCCGGCCCTCACCTTCTGCGACAAAGACATCCTGGACGACCCGCGCGTGCAGAAGCAGCACGGTGTCCCGGTGTACGAGGTCCAAGTCGAGGGCGACACCTACCGCGTCACAGAGATCCCTGCGGGCCAGTACGGCGACGGCCGGCCCGGCTGGGCCGTGTTCGGCCCGGACGGTTACTGGGTCGGCGAAAAGGAGCGCCAGGACGGCGCTCCGGTACGCGCGCGGGCGATCTACCCCTCCGCCATCCAGGCCATGAACATGGTCCTATTGCCCTTCTCGGAGCGCTGACATGAAGTATCGATTCGAGATCCACCGCGCCGCTGGCCTGCCCGACGAGAACCACGAGCGCGACCTACCGGACGACGACGCAGCCCTCGACTGGATGGGCGGCGAAGCACTGCTCGGCGGCGAGCGCATCCACGCCTACCGCGGCGAGGAGACCACCCGCTTCGCCTCCCGGGAGTTCGGCATGCGCGCCTCTCTGAGGACGGGAAATACGGCATGAACAGCTACCCGGTGACAGTGTTCGGTCCTGCCGGCTCGTGGCCGGGCGAGGCGATCGAAGCGCAGGACGATGCCGACGCTCGCGACAAGGCCGGCGAGATGGCTGCCTACATGACCGGCGGCGTGTACTTCAAGGTGTTCAAGCCGGACGGCATCGAACTGTCCGAGTACCGCCGAGGCTGACCCGCCGACATGGATGAGGAGCTGGAATGCAAGGTGTGAACGAGGACCCGGCCCAGGTCGGCGCCGGCGAGTACTTCCTGGCCGGGTCCTTCACCGAAGAAGGCGCGGAGCAGATGGTGGAGCTGCTCCTCGGCCATCTGCAGGTAGCGGATCTTTACGAGCACGTCCGCCTTGCGGCGGTTCGGACATTCATGCAGATCGCCATGCTGCGCCGTAGTGATCTCGCTCTTCGAGTCAATCCTTACGCCTCGGTTGATGAGTGGCAAGCCTGGGAGGCGGATTCGCCGGACATGGCCAATCCGCCAGGCATCGCCTGAGAGCAGACGAACGAGCGCCGAGCCGTTACCCGATGGCTCGGCGCTCGTTTGCCGTCCATGAGCTTTGACAATTGCACACAGGCGTACCAAGCCGGACGTTCCCACATCCCGGAGACCGACCCGGCCTACGGCAAGCACCTGGACCGCGACAACGACGGCATCGGCTGCGACAACCCACCGCCGGGCTTCAAGACACAGCCGGCCGTGCAGCCCGGGACCGAGACGGGCACCGGGACGGGCGAACAGCTGCCGGTGACCGGGCCGGCCGCCGAGGTGGGCGTCTTCGGCGCCGGCATGCTGGTGCTCGGCATCACCGCTGCGCTCTTCGCGCGCCGGCGCAGGAAGGCGCGCCACGCGGCCTGACACGGTCGGTAGCCGCGGCCGGACCCCCGTGTCGGCCGCGGCTGAGCCGAATGTCACAACATCCTGGTACGCTGCATTCGCATCAGAAGCCCCGCCACTGCGGGCGTGAATCAACCGAGGAGAAGCAATGATCAAGCCCACCGACTTCCACCGCATGTGGATCGGCGTCAACAGTCACCTGCTCGGCCACCTGGTCAACGGCAAGGTCCTCACCTGTTCGCACGAGCAGGTCCAGTTCGTCCTCACCGCCGAAGCCGAGATCGAGCAGGCCCAGGCGGTCCGCGCCGGCCTCGTCGACCACCGCCCCGCCTACGTCCTGCCCGTCACCCCTGCCGTGGCCCAGGCTCTCGCCGCCGGCGAGACCATCGAGGTTCGGGTGCTCGACGGCGCCGGCGAGAAGGCCGGCAGCCTGCGACTGGCCGGTGGTGAGCGACAGGAAGCCCTGCGCACGGAACACGGCGACCAGAAGGTCGTCAGCATCCTCGCCTCCCAGCTCGACGCCGGGGACTTCTTCGCCATCAGCGAGCGCACCCGGCTCTCGCGCCGGTGGGTTGTCTACCGCGCGCTGACAAAGTTCGACGACGGCCAGGTGCGGGCGCAGCGGACTGCGCCGGACAAGGAACCGAGCATTACCGTCGAGGGAGAGGGCCAGGTGGTCTACCTGATCACCGACCGTTCCGCGATGCTGGCCAAGCTCGGCTGGGACGACGTGACGCCGACGGCGCGATGACACCCTTCGACAACGACCCACGCGTCCAAGTAGACGCCTGGGGCAGCAACGAGCGCGACGTCACCTACCGGGTCGCCGCCGAACACGTACCGGCGAACCCTCCGTCCAGCGATCTGAACTGGGGCGCCTACCGGCCCGGGAACGCGATCGTGGTGCAGTACATCCAGGACGGCGGCTACATCAATGGCTGGGTCGTGTCAGCCGAGGACAACCTGGTGAGCCGGCGGCTGACGTCTGCCGCCTACATCTCCGCCGAGGCCGCGCTGAGGAACGTGCTGGGGGATCCGCGATGAGCATCTCCGAGCTGGCCCCGGCCGGCGCCACGCGCCAGGAACTGTGGCTGAACCTGGTGGACGCCCACACCAGCGGCCAGATCACAGTGTCCCACTGGCTGGCCGCCCAGGACGGCTACGCCGAGGTCGACCGTCTGGCGATCGCGCACCTCTGGGGCGGTGACCAGCTCTACGCCGAGCTGGCGACCATCCTGGCTGGCTGATCGACCGACCACCCGAAGGCTGAACCACCACACGACCCCGAGCCCACGCTCGGGGTCGTGTCGTTTGTCCGTCGTGACCTCCAACGAAGAGCAGCAACAGCAGGAGCAGGTCGAGCAGCGCGACAAGCTGGTCCGGGCCGCGATGTTCGCCGTCGGCAGCGCCGTGACCGGCAACGAGCGCGCCGTCGCGCTGGCCCAGGCGCCGCGCGCCAACCAGGACCACTATGCGGTGGCCAGTGCCATCGGCTACCTGCTCGGCGAAGGACTGATCACCTGCGCTCCGCCCGAAGCGTTCGAGCAGTGGCTGCCCGTGGACATCGCCGAGCACCTGAAGCCGGACGTCGCCGGCTACCTGCCGACCTGGCTGTCCTGACGATGGGGCACCAGATCATCCTGCAGCCCGATGGCCGGCTGTGCGCGTTCTCCTCCATCGTCGACCAGATCGTGCTAGCCGACGCCACGCCTCAGGAGCTGGAGGACTACTACGCCGAGCTGGCCGCGGACGAGTCACGCCGACAGACCCGCCGGATCATCGACGCGGTGCTTGCCGAGGAGCCGCGGAGGGTCTATGGCCAGTTCGTGATGACCTACGCCGAGGCAGTCGAGGAGCACCGCAGCCGCGGCGGCGAGCCGGAACTGGCCAAGTCGAACTGATGGGTAAAAAATCGAGGGTGGTAAAGCGTCGGATCAAGGTTGATGATGCGGCGCAATTAATCGCATATGCGGAAGCATGGGAGCTTCCCGACGATTTGAATATGCCGACTGGCACCCGGCATGCTGCCGGTATGGCTCGCCTCATGCTTCAGGAGTGGCGGAAGAGTTCCGTTGTTCTCCGAGTCGATCTGGAGTTCGCTGGAGCTTTGCTTGATTCAGATATGAGCGTGGAGATGGTGCCGGATTGGATGGACCGGCTGCCATTTGACTCTGTCGCCGTTTCCTTTCCCGAGCCCATCAGCTTGCACGACGGCCAGGAGACCTGCCGCTACGCCGGATTCATCGCGACAGGCATTCGCAGCGGCGCGATGTTTGGTGGCAAAGCGTTTACCCGGTATGGCAGTTTAGGGTGGGGAGACGGCATTCGTTTCCTATGGTTCTTTACGACCGAGGCAGACCCGGTCCAGTCGAGACCTCAAACGGTTACAGTGAATTTACGCGGACAATATGCTAAGTCGCGAACGCTAGCCGAGCTAGTGTCTGAGCGAAAACATGGATTGCGCGCGGTTGAAGAAGTCCATGCCGATTCGAATGGTGCAGAATTGGAGGCGTTGGTTCCGATCGCCGTGCAGTTGATGCTTTACCTGTCCGCTACCAATCCTGACGTCGATCAGCTTCCGCCCAACCAGATAGCCCGACCCGCTCAGTTGCGCACTGCCGAGGTGATCAACGTCGGCTGGAGAATCGGCGCTGCCCTACGGTCCTGGCGGACCACCAGTGGATCCGCGCGGGCGGTTGATCCACGCCGTGTCACGGGCTGGCGGCTCCCTCCGCATATTCGCCGAGCGCACTGGCACCGAGTAAGAGTCGCTACGCGCGGCCCGGACGGTTCGGTAGTCGGCAGTAGGACCGGCGAGCAGGGCGTCGACTGGGCCTACGAAATTCGGTGGTACCCGCCAGCGCCAGTGAACGTGGATGACGCACATCCGGTTGACCCTGTCGTCCGTCGTCCGTGAGCTCAGCTCGCCGGCGGTTCGGCGACATAGACGCCGACTCCAGGCAGGGACTCGACAAGGCCCTGCTGCCGTAACGCGCGCATGGCGAAAGTGATCACAATATCGGACACTTCGTACTGGGCCCGTAACTCTCTGCGGGTGGGCAGCTTACTGCCCGGTGGGTACGTGCCGTCGCGGATGCGATCTTGTAGCGCCGCTATGACACTTTCGTACTTATATGTGGGCATGGTGATCTCCCCTGCTGGCCCACGTATAAGAACACGGCGCGTAGTCGCAGCTCAAGCCAGCTATAGCAGTCAGTTGCCTGCTATAGCTGGCTATCGTAGGTTGGGGCGCGAGATCCGGTTGTGAACCCTGCTGGCGCTGGGCGCCGAGATCCACCTTCCCCGGCCGGCCGGGGCGCGAGAGTTCGCCTCGGCCGGCCGCCTCACGGAAAGGCCCACCCCTCCATGACCGTGAAGTTCCTGGAAACCCTTGACGGCGAGCTGGCCGAGACCGGCTGGCACCTCTACACCACCTGCTTCCGGCCACTGCAGAGCCTGGCCGCCAACCGGCACCTGATGTACCGCAACGAGTTCGATGAGGTGATGGCCGACCCGCGCGTCGACAAGGTGCTCACCCTCGACGACGGCGGCGAGCTCGCCGGCCTGGCCACCTTCACCCGGCACCTGGAAGCGGTACCTCTGATCGCCCCGGAGTTCTACGAGGCCTGCTGGCCGCAGCCCTACCTGGACAAAAAAATCTGGTACATCGGCTTCGTGGCGGTCGCTCCGAACCGCCGCGGCGGCGCTGCGTTCCTCGACTCGTTCGGGGAGTTCTACCGCATCGCGGCCGCCGAAGCCGGCCTGGTCGCAATGGACATCTGCACCTACAACGAGCTGCGGCACCACCTGCCACAGACCATCGAGCGGCAGGTCAGCCGGCTCTCCGGCGGCGCCTCCAAGGCCGTTCGCGCGGACAGCCAGCACTTCTGGGTCTTCGACATGCAAGGGGTGCACCTGTGAGCGGCTTCGGCATGGAACTGCAGCTGGACCTCAGCTTCTGCGACCCGGTCTTCATCAACAGCCCTGAAGACCTGACGATCTGGGCGGCGCTGCTCGCCGAGCACATCGGCATGACGCTGCACGGCGATCCGTGGGTGGAGAACTTCGGCGAGGGCGAGCTCGCCGGCTGGACCGTCTACCAGCCGATCACCACCTCGAACATCACCGTGCACGCGGTCACCGCGGACAACTCCGCCTTCGTCAACGTCTTCTCCTGCCGCCCGTTCGACGCCCAAGCGGCGATCGAGTTCACGGTCAAGATGTTCGGCGCGCAGGCCCAGAACAGCGCGGTGCGCGAGCGACGCGCGCCGCTACGCTGGTCGTCATGACTGCCCTCCATGCCGCGGTGTGGCGCAAGTCCAGCCGCAGCAACGGTAACGGCGGCAACAACTGCGTACAGGTCGCCTTCCTGGACACCGGCGTGGCGGTGCGCGACAGCAAGGACGAGGCGGGCCCGGCGCTGCTGTTCACGCCTGCGGAGTGGCGCGCATTCGTTGCCGGCGCCGCGGACGGCGAGTTCAACCTGCCGGACTGATTCACCACACAGAACGGCCCGGGCCCCTTCATGGGAGACCCGGGCCGTTCTGCGTTCCTGGAGGCGCTCAGTGTATCTCTGCGGCCATCTCCGCGGTCGCGCGGCTCCAGTAGGGGTTGCTGCGCTCCGGGTTCCAGTCGGGATCACACAGCTGGCAGCAGCACCAGCAGGACGACACCCAGCTCTCCACCGCGGCGTCCGGCCCGGGAACGCGGAACCGGTTCGCGCGCAGCGGCTTGCCCCGGTCGGCACCGTGGTCGGTGTCGTGCCACCGCTGCGCGCGGTCCGCCTCTACTTCCACGGCCAGGCCTGAGCGACCCCCTGCTCGAGCAGCGGGATCATGGTGAACATCGCGTCGGTCAGGCCGCCGAACATGTATCGGCGCCGCTGCTGCCCGGCCGGGATCACCGTGCTGCCGTAGCCGGCCAGGTCGAACCCGTACACCGGCACGTTGTCCGGCACCGACGAGGTGGTGTCACCGCGCAGCGAGTAGCCGTAGCCGGGGTCCTTCATCGTCTGCATGTCGCTGATGATGAAGACCCGGTCGTGGCCCTGGTACAGGGTCTGCACCGAGCGCGAGATCTGCGTGCCGTGCCCGACCTCACCGGTGCGCGCGGAGAACCGGCGCACCTCCTCGATCAGGCTGCCGCCGGCGCGCACCTGGTGGAGGAACGTGCCGTCGGCGAAGCCGGCCAGGTCCACCCGGCCCTGGTTGCGATGCGCGATCGCCGTGCCGAAGATGGCCGCGGCCTTCGCCGGCGTCATCTTCGAACGCTTCGAGAACGCGGTGTTGGTCATCGACGCCGAGGTGTCCACCAGCACCAGCGTGCGGCCCGGGAACTCCGGGATCGCCTTCACCGAGGTCTGCAGTGCCACGTCCAGGGCGTGGCCCCAGCGCAGGCTCGGCGCGTTCTCGTAGGCGGCCACCCAGCGATACGGGAACATCCGCGCCTTGCCGATCAGGTAGGGGTCCATGAACTTCGCCATGACCGTCTGTGCTGCAGCGTCGCTGACGCCCGCCTCGTCGAAGTTGCGCAGGTTGCGCGCCAGCGCCATCAGGCCCATCTGCGGGATGACCGACTCCCATGCGGCCGCGTTCATCGGCCCGTCCAGCCAGCCCGACAGCGCCTCCCAGGTCAGGCCGCCTGCGCGCATCATCGCCGTCAGCTCGTCGGTGCCCAGCAGCGCCCGGCGCGTCGACGGATCGATCTCACCGAACGCCTTACGCGCAGCCACCATCGGCAGCAGCAGCCTGTTCTCGGCGGTCAGCTGGCGCTCACGATCGTGCCGATGCGCGATCAGGTACTCGAACAGCGCCGACTGCCAGGGGGCCTTCGGCTTCGGCCGGACCAGCTCGATGACGTCGCCCAGGCGGTAGCCGCGGCTCGCCGTGTCGTACTTCATCGCCGCGTACTCGTTGACCAGCGTCGTCAGTGCGTCACCCACGCCACGCTTGACCGGCTTCGGCAGGGCCCCGCCGAAGTTCGCGCGCCAGTACGCCACGAACTCCCCCGGCTCGTCCGCCCGCTGCAGCGCTGCAGTCACCAGATCCCGGTTCCAGCCGTGCTGCTCGCCCTCGAGACGGGCGTCAACGCCCTCGGCCGCCGCGACCAGGCTGGCCGAGCGCATGTTCGCGCTGCGCCGCAGCCAGGTCACGAACGACACCAGCCAGCTCGGGTCCTGGACGGCCACCGTGCGAACCAGTTCGGCGAAGCGCACATCGCGCTCCGATGCCTTCTCGTAGAACGTGTCCTCGCCGACGAAGTTCGCCACGGCCAGCGTGAACAGCTCGCTCTTGGTGTCGTAGGCGAACGCCGGCGCGCCCTCATGGGTCACCGCGGGCGCCGTGGTGGTGGACAGCGCCGCCACCGGATCGATCTTGCGCAGGTTGATGGTGTTGAACTTGGCCATGAGAAAAGCCCCTTCCCGGAAAGGAGAGGGGCTTTTCACGAAATGACATGGAGGAGGATGCCCGAGAACCAGTCGGACGAGGAAAACATAAGGCGCTCAACCAGTTGAGCTACCCCGGACCAAGGCCCAGGGATCGGATTCGAACCGACAACTCCCTCATTAGCAGTGAGAAGTATCCCCACCCTGCACACCGGGCACCCACCGCCATGTCATTTAGTTGTAGCCCCTCCGAGAACCAGTTGCCTGAGCGTTCTTTGGAAATCTCAAATGATTTGAAGTAAGCCCAGGCTTCACACCGGAGGTGCGAAAACAGCTTAGCATCCGTCCAGGACGGTGCGCAGCTGGGTTGTAGCGCTCCCCGGCCTCGAACCGAGCGATCCATCCTTATGAGGGACGGTGGGCACCAGCGCCCGAACGCCAGGAGCACAGCGGAACAGCATGTCGCGCCAGACTGCTACCCTGCTTTGGTGGAGCTGCTGATTGCCTGCTGGAGCGCCTTACACATCGCCGTTGTACTCATCTGGACCCTCGGCTTCCCGCCGATGCTGAACTGGGTGATCCCTGCTCGCTTCCGCGCCTGCCTGAGCAACCTCGGCGCCGAGATCCACCCGTTCATCCCGTACATCCTCGTCATCGACCTGGCGGTCGACGTCTGGGGCGAAACCCTGCTCGAAGGCTGGCCGGCCTACCTGTTCAAAGCCATGGCGTTCATGATCTGGCTGACCGAGCGCAACGACGACGACCGCTGGAAGCGGCGACGCAGGAAGCTGCGCGCCAGGCTCGAGCGCGCGGGCGCCCGTCTCATCGTCGTGCCGGCCGGCAAGTAAGAAGCCCCAGCGGGAGTCGAACCCGTACCACTCGCTTTGCAGGCGAGGCGCCGCCACCCGCGACGAGCTGAGGCCATGAGTGCCCACGGACGGACTCGAACCGCCGACCCCCGGATTCGGAATCCGGTGCGCTATCCAACTGCGCTACGTGGGCATCAACGTGCGCCGGCCCCGGTCGTGCGCCTTAGGCGCGGACTGCCGCCGACTCGAGCGCCGCCGGCCGAACTGCGACTTCGCGTCGGCTAGTGTCCGCGGCCGCGGGCCAGGGCCGGTGCAACCGCAGGAGAAGAACAACTGGCCGTACTCCCCCGCCAAGATCTCCAGTTTCAGCCACTGCCGACGGTCGGCTCGCCGCGGAGCGTGGAAGTCCTGGCCCATCCTCAGCATCGGCTGCCGGCACTCCCGGCAGGTCTGCGGCCAGTACCGCTCAGCCTTGACCGACCGGCGACATCTCAGACAGGCCCAGTGCTCCCGGTAGCGCTCGAACATGTACCGACACATCAGCGTCTCCTTCGTTCGGCGTGCGAGAGGCGAGATTCGAACTCGCTCAGCATGAAGCACCTGGTTTACAGCCAGGCCCGGCTCTCCAACGCCGGCGCTCCCGCATGAGGGTGGCTGACGGGATTTGAACCCGCGACCTCCCGGATCACAACCGGGCGCTCGACCAGGCCGAGCTCCAGCCACAGTGCCTGCACCTGGTTTCGAACCAGGGCCCTCCGCTGTGTGAAAGCGGCGCTCTCCCCCTGAGCTATGCAGGCATGCGCTCCCTCGACAGGATTCGAACCCGTGATCTTCCGGTTAACAGCCGGACGCCTTACCAACTTGGCTACGAGGGAATGACCTTGAGTAGGGTCGACGGGGCTCGAACCCGCACGATGGCCGGCTTGAAAGACCGGAGACCTAGTCCATTTGGTCCACGACCCCACGGTGTCCGGAGAGGGTGTCGAACCCCCGACCTCGGTCGTGTCAGGACCGCGCTCTTCCGCTGAGCTACCCGGACATGGGAGCGGGAGCGGGAGTCGAACCCGCGACCTTCGGGTTATGAGCCCGACGCGCTTCCATAACTGCGCCATCCCGCACGTGGGCCGCCTCGGGCTCGAACCGAGAACCTTGCGGATTAAAAGTCCGAAGCTCTACCAATTGAGCTAACGGCCCGTGAGTGCCCCCGGGCAGAATCGAACTGCCGGCCGTCGATTTAGGAGATCGCTGCTCTATCCGACTGAGCTACGAGGGCATGGTGCGCCAGGACTCGACGTCATATGGGTGCTCCCCGCGCCGACGGTCCGGCATCCGGATTGGTGTTCCGTCCAGCCCATATCCGATGACCGCCCCGGGCGTCAGGTGCGGGTTGCCGGCCGACACCCCGTCGGGGCAGCCGAAGCAGGGGTCGGAGCTGTGCCGGCCATGCGCACAGCGATCCAGATCCAGCAGGATCTTGGTCAGCTCAGCCAGGTGCGCCATCACGGCCCGTTCGGTCATGGGTTGGGATGCTACGTCCGCCGTGAGGGATTCGAACCCCCGACCCTCGCATTAAGAGTGCGCAGCTCTGACCAGACTGAGCTAACAGCGGTTGGAGGAAGGCGCAGGTGTCGATCCCGACCCGGTTGTGAACCGAGCGATCTGTTTTCGAGACAGTCCGGGGCGCCGGCCCCGATCACCTTCCTGGAGTCTGGGTAGCCGGATTTGAACCGACGGCCTCCGCGTCCCGAACGCGGCGTGCTACCAAGCTGCACCATACCCAGATGAGTCGGGATAGCCAGATTTGAACTGACGATCTTCCGGCCCCCAGCCGGACGCGATACCAAGCTTCGCCATATCCCGAAAGTGCCCTCGACAGGACTCGAACCTGCGACTTTCGGATCCGTAATCCGATGCTCTGTCCAACTGAGCTACGAGGGCATGGTCTCGGCGGGCAGAATCGAACTGCCGGCCTCAGAGTTATCAGCTCTGCGCTCTAACCGACTGAGCTACACCGAGATGGCGGAGAGACAGGGATTTGAACCCTGGAGGGGCGAACCCCACCGGCTTAGCAGGCCGGCGCCATGACCAGACTAGGCGACCTCTCCTTGCGCACCGACGACGGGACTTGAACCCGCGACCTCCACCTTGACAGGGTGGCGAGGACTCCATCTCCTCCGCGCCGGCATGGTGGAGCCACGGAGATTCGAACTCCGGGCCTCTGCGATGCGAACGCAGCGCTCTACCAGCTGAGCTATGACCCCATGCGTACCCGAAACAGGATTCGAACCTGCAACCTCCGCAGTCTGAGTGCGGCGCCTCTACCAGTTGGGCTATTCGGGCTTAAGAGCCGACGAGCGGACTCGAACCGCTTACCTGCTGTTTACAAGACAGCTGCTCTACCTGGTGAGCTACATCGGCATAAGGGCCAGGGGCTGGGCTCGAACCAGCGACCTCCTCCTGAGAACCTCACCGGTCTCGAGCCCGGGCTCTGCGCGTCCGGCCGGGACCGCGCGGTGAGCAAGAGGCGGAGGCGCTCTGACCAACTGAGCTACCCCGGCACGTTGATGCGTGGCTGCGGCCAATGCCAGAGGCCCACTTCAGGAGCAAGTAACCGGTCGGCACAGCCTCTGGCGGGCCGCACAGCCGGGATACCCCCTTCGGCGCCCGGAGGCGCACCACACCGCTCCCCAACGAGGATTCGAACCTCGACCAGCTGATCCAGAATCAGCCGTGCTGCCAGCTACACCATCGGGGAAAGAGCCCGCTCCGCGCCCGGGCTACACCGGGACGCCGGTTCTCACGGCGCGGAGCGGGCGATCAGTGGGCGATCGACGCCCACGTCGGCGCGCTCACGGTGATGAGCAGCGCCATGCCGGCCTCGGCCGGCGTACGGTCACGCTTGGTCTGGTTGCACCGGTAGCAGGACGCCACGGTGTTCTTCCAGGTGTTCCGGCCGCCGCGGGAGCGGGGCAGGATGTGGTCGACGGTGGTGGCCGCGGCCGCGCAGTAGCCGCAGCGCCGGCCGTCGCGCTCGAGGACGCCGGCCCGGGACCAGCCGGGACCGTTGGTGTGCCGCCACTTCGTGTAGACGTAGCGGACCAGGCGCACGACCTTCGGCATCGGGAAGATGCCGATGACCCTGTCGGTGTCGAAGTCGTGCAGCTCGGCGACCTGCCGGACCAACATCCGGATCGCGTGTTTGAGGGTGACCCGGTGCAAGGGCCCCAGGTCGGCGTTGACAACGAGGACATCGCTCACCGGGCTCACCTCCTTCGGTGTGATCAAAGTTCCGGTGTCGAGAGCGGTTGACGGGATTCGAACCCGCGACCCTCACCTTGGCAAGGTGATGCGCTACCAGCTGCGCCACAACCGCATGATTTTTGCTGGGTGGCTTACGCCCTCAGAGGTGTCGAACAACTTCGAAGGACCCGAAGGCCCACCCACGCACCTCACGAGCCATCGGGGAGACTCGAACTCCCTGCCTCGGTCTTACCGGGACCGCGCTCTACCAGCTGAGCTACGACGGCTTGCGTGCCCCGCGCGGGATTCGAACCCACACCTGTACGCGCTTTGAACGCGTCGCCTCTACCGTTGGGCTACCAGGGCAAAGAACGGAGGCGGCCTAAGGCGCCGCACCGGGTAGGTCAGGTCCTCCCGTGATGAGCGCGCCCTCCTGATGGGCGCCGCCTCCGAAGAGCGGATGACGAGAATCGAACTCGCATAGTCAGTTTGGAAGACTGAAGCTCTGCCATTGAGCTACACCCGCAGGCGTCACAGGGTTGGCGTCGGCCGGGAGTCAAACCCTCTGCGAGCAGGGCGGCCGCCCTGACATCGTTTTCTCGGACCTCGAGTCAAACGGGAATCACCCTGTAACTGGCGCAGCCGGATCCGACTGCGTTGTAGGCACGGTCGGGCTCGAACCGACGTTCTCCTCCTCGAGAGGGAGGCGAGCTTTGCCATCAGCTCCACGCGCCCTTGGAGCTGCCGCCGGCAGGAGAACGCACTCCTGGCGTTCCGGCGGCAACGTGCCTGCGGCCCGATTCGAACGGGCGACCTCTGGATTTTCACCCCAGCGCTCTGGACCAGATCTGAGCTACGCAGGCAGGAATTCGCGTTCGGTTTTCGCACCTGTTCAGGAAAACTGAACGCTGGCGAAAGCTGAACATGAGTGGAGCCTGGCGGATTCGAACCGCCGACCTCTTCCGTGCCACGGAAGCGCGCTACCAGCTGCGCCAAGGCCCCATGGTGCCCGGCCGGCGTACCGGCCGGGCTTCTCATGCCATTCCACTGTGCAGTTCTCAAGTCGTGCCATGTCCATGCCCGATGACTTCTCGGGGGACCGTGCGCGGGGCTGACAGGACTCGAACCTGCAACCGGCGGGTTTGGAATCCGCTGCTCATCCAGTTGAGCTACATCCCCATTGACCTGCTTATTCAGTTGTGGGTGGAACAGAAGAGGCCGCCTCCCGGTTCGGGAGGCGGCCTCTGCGTTCATGAGGTCGGGCGCTTCTAGGGCGCCTCCCGGGTTGCGGGCTTGCTGGCCTGCTCATCGCGGACATCGAAGATCGTCCCGAGGGCACAGGCAGCCGAGCCCAGCAGCGAGTGCTGCGGGTTGCTCGTGTTCTGCCAGCGGCGCATCTCAGGACTCCTCGTCTAGTCGTGCTTGACACCAACGTTAGGGGACGCCGGCGCCGGCGCACAAGGCTTTTACCTCGGCCGGGTTCCGGCCGGTCAGCGCCGGTCGTGTTCGAGCAGGTGCTCCAGGTCGTCGATCTCGCTGTCGCCGGGCTGCGGAATGATGTTTTTGCGGGAGCCGTCGCGGCGCAGCGCGCACTCGGTCATCGGCCTGGGGCAGCCGTCGGAGTAGTAGAGGGGGTGCCCGCCGCCGCGCTGGTCGAGGAGCCAGAAGACGAAGCCACTGCCGAAGAACAGGGCGAGCACGATGATGAGCCAGGTGGGCATCCGTTTAGGTTACGTTGTCCCGTTTTAGTCCCGGCCCGGGCTGCCGCGTTCATGGCGGGGATCCGCGGCGCCCGGGCCGGGGGTGGCCCGCACCGGGGACGGAGGCCCGGTCTGCAGGTGGGCGTGGGCCACGGGGTCGAGAGTACGCCCGGCGCCCACGAGGTGGAATTAATCGAAAACCCCAGCATGGCTGTAGCCATCTTCATGATTTTTTAGAAACCTCGAGGATGGCTACAGCCATGCTGGGGTTTTCCGATAATGCGAATGCCCCTGACCTGCGGTAACTATTTTCCGAAAAACCCCGCGATGGCTACAGCCATCCGATAGTTGTCCGATTAATCCCCTGGTATGGCTGTAGCCATTTTCGGGTTTTCTGGTAATGCAGCGCGAGATCCATGAGCCTCTGTCATGTCGTTGCCAGTGTTGTACGCTGTCTCAAACTTTCAAGGAGGCGCTGTGACATGGACACCGACAGAGCGGCGGCTGATGGTTGACGTGGATCTCTGGGAGATGTACGCGTCGGCGGACGAACCCGGCTCCCCTCATCCGCTGCGGCACTTCGGCCCGCTCGGCTACGCCCTGCAGGACGCGACCGCCCGCAGGGTGCTCCATGTCTGCCTGAGCGTCGTGCCGACGGAGGAGGCCACCCAGGAGGACTACTGGGCCTGGCTGGACCTCGGCGCCACCCAACCCACCTGCATCGGCGCCACCGAACAGGCGATGACCGAACGGTTCCTGCTCGGCGAGGACACCCCCGGACCCCGCGAAGAGGAATCCGTGGGCCAGGGCCGGATCCTGCGCCTGCGGGTCACGGAGATCCAGGAGATGTACCTGCGCTCCGGCCGGCGCAACTGGAAGATCTCGAGCGCCCAGTGAACGGAGTGAGCATGCAGAAGACCCCGCGGTTCCTGGACCTGTTCCACGCCGGCGAGGTGGCGCCTGGCGAGATCGACGACTTCATCGACGCCTGGCATGTCCAGCGGTCCCGCGTGCAGCTGCATGTGCACCTCGGCCTGACCTGGAGCGAGTACCTGAGCTGGGTGCGCATCGCCGAACTGCCCACCGTCAGCAGCCACCAGCAGCACCTCGCTGACTGTGTCTGGATCGGCGACCCGGTCAACGGCGAACTGCTGCGCGTGCACGGCCCGCAGCGCTGCCGGCCGGCGTGCCCGGTGCACTGGCCCACGGACCATCCGCTGGTGCGGGCCGAATTCGACTGGGATGTCCGGAACGGCTTCATGCGCCGTCGCTGCGAGCACGGCCTGGCCCACCCGGACCCCGACGACCAGCAGGTCCGCCTGCATCCGGAGCTGGCTGAGCATCGCTGCGACGGCTGCTGCAGGGCGCAGGTCATCGACGGTGAACTGACCGACCGCCGCGCCTTGGGGGGAACGAGTTGAGCAGCCACCACCTGGACACGGCGCGTCTGGCCCGTGACATCGACCGGGCCCGGCGCGCCGGCGCGCCGGATGAGATGTCCTACCGGGAGGTGGCCCGGGCCGCGGGCGTGTACCCGACGCTGCTCACCCGGCTCAACGACGGCAAGTGCCCGGATGTGGACGCCTTCCTGTCGCTGATCATGTGGCTGAATCCGCGCGCCACGCTGGCCGACTACGTCCTGCCCGGCGACCGCAAGGCCTCCCGCCGGCCCGCGCCGCGCCGGCGCGATGTGCTCGCCTCCTCGGGTATGTCATAGCCGTGCAGTAAGCTGCTCGCCATGACAACCGATAAGCCCCGAGTCGTCCTGTTCGATGTCGACGGCACCCTGATGCTCAACACCGGCGGCCGCTCCTTCTACGACTGGGACCGCGTCGGCGAGGACACACCCAACCAGGCCGTTGTAGAGCTCGCACACACCGTCATGCAGGCCGGTATGCAGGAGATCGTGGTGATGTCCGGCCGTGACGAGATCTGCCACCAGGCGACCGCGAAGAGCCTGACTGACGCAGGCATCTTCTACTCCGACCTGATCATGCGCCGGCGCGGCGACAACCGTCCTGACGAGATCGTCAAGGAGGAGCTGTACCGCACCAAGGTGGAGCCCTTTTACACCGTGGCGTTCGTCGTCGACGATCGGGCGAAAGTGGTCCGCATGTGGCGTGAGGTGCTGGGCCTGGCCTGCTTCCAGGTCGCTCCGGGCGACTTCTGATGGGCAACGCCGAGCTGACCCCGCTCCAGATCGACATCCTCGAGCTGGAGCGGGGCAGTTTCAGCGACAGCGCAAAGCTGAGCACCTTCAAGGACAAGCACCCGGACGTCGGCCCGGTGCGCTACACAGCGGCGCTGCTGGCGCTGCTGAACAACCCGGCTGCCTGGGAGCACGACAACCGGCGGTTCGCGCCTACCTTGGCGCGCATTCAGCGACTGCACCAGGAGCGCCTGGCCGCGCGCGGCGCAGCGCGAGGCGTCGAACCTGAATAGTATGCTGCTGCGGTGACCGATGAGAGCGCGCCACAGCCGAACCGCCAGAGCGACTACCTGTTCCAGCTCCTGGGCGATATCGGCTTCGAAGCCCCCGTGCCGACCCCGTCGATGATCGCCCCGGCAGACGGTTACGTCATCCACCGCGCTGGCCGGATCTGGCTGCACGCCGATCCGGAGATGGTCCGCCTGGTCGTGGAGAAGGTCGGCGACCGGCCCGGCTACCGACTGGTCCTCGGCCGGGCCAGCCTGTCCCGCGGCCAGGCACTGGAGATCATGGCGGTGCACGCCCGGGCCGCGCTCGCAGAAAGGCGATGAGCATGCGCATGCACCACCTGCATCCCACGTAGTGAGGCCGCTCCCCGGCGGCCCTCTTACGAGGGAGTCAGCATGTCCCGCACCGACAACACCGACCCGCATTGGGTCCGCGCCATCTGGTGGGAGCCGATCCACTACCGCTGCGACAAGGCGGCCAGCTTCGGAACGGACTACCCCTGCGACCTGCCTCCTGAGCCGATCGTGGCTTCCCAGTACGGCACCCGCTGGCGAGCCCATGCGCACCGGCAGTGCGCATGGTTCCCGACCTGGGACGGCGCGCGGTGGGGTGGCGGATGGAGCGCTCCGCCGTGGTTCTGCCGGGCCAACTACACCGCCCCGGAACGCAGCCGGGTCCGCGATCAGATGGTTCGGGCGCGCCAGGAATATCGTGCCGACGGCGAGGTGGACGTCATCGTCGACACCGCCCAGCACCGCCACCGGGCCTGCTGGGACTGGAATTAGACGGAACGGCCCGGGCGCCGCGCGCGCCCGGGCTCGAGACATCAAGGAGTAAGCACATGAGAAACGAGCTTCAGCTGAAGGTGGAGACCAATGACTGACCTCGCCACACGCTACGACGAGGCAGTGCTGGCCGGCGCCGCCTGGCTCGACGAGCACCATCCGGACTGGGTGCGGTTCTTCGCTGACGACCTCGCCGAGGACCTGCACATGGAGGACTGCAACCGCTGCGTGCTGGGACACGTGCTGGGATCCTTCTGGGCGAAGGACTCGCCGGCCTTCGCCCAGGGCGGGATCATTCCGTTCAACCTGCTGGATGCGCCGGCCGTCGAGCGCAGCAGGAACTGGAAGAGGATCAACGACGCGGCGGCGCCGCTCGGGTTCTGCCTGGATGAGACGGTGCTCGCCGAGCTCGCCGTCGAGGAGTGGGCTCTCGACGACGAGTGGGAGGAGCTCGGGCGGGCCTGGCAGAGGCTGATCCGCGAGCGTCTGGGGAAGTCGGCCGAGGACGTGCCGGAACCGTAGAGGAGGTGATCGGCATGGAGAACGACAGGCGTTAGTCCGGCAGAGGGACTGCCGGCGGCTGAAGGACAGGTCGTTCACATGTCCAGGACCGATGTTCACCGTCCAGTTCACGCGATGTGGCTGGACCCGACGATGCGCCAGCACTTCAAGGTGTTCCACGACCACCGCGCCGGCGCCTGTGACCTGCAGGAGTTCCTGACCGACTGGCGGTCCGGCCTGTGGACACGGACGAACTGCACGGTGCAGTGGTACTCGCGAGAACTGCGGATCTGCTCGTGCGCCATGTGCTCGATGCGTTGGGCGCGCAAGCGGGCCCGGCGCCAGGATCGGCAGGGCACCCGCCGCCAGCTGCGCGAGGCGGCTGCTCAGGCTGCGGCCGGCGAGCTGGATGAGGATGTGCCGTCGCCGTATCGCGGCGACGTGTGGTGAGGGCGCGGCCCGGCCAGGGTTTCATGACTCCCCAGCCGGGCCGCGTTTAAATTGTGATACGGTGTCGCACATGTTAGACACCCAGCCGCTGCCATGCACCCGGCTGCCGAGCGACCGATACCGAACCTCGCTGCTGCACTACTCGATGGCGATGCGCCTGGCCGAATCCGGCATCGGCATGGTCGGCATGACGCTGTGCGGCCTGCGGGAAGCCCTCGACCAGACCCGCGCCAACCTGCTCTCCCCCACCAGGGTCCGGTTCTACGAGCTGTCGGCCTGCCTCAGGTGCGAGAGTGCGCTGACGGCCATGGGGCTGCTCAATCAGGCCCGGGCCGCGCTTGGCGTACTCGTTGGTGCGCCAGCCGCGAAGATGAGAGAGGACACGAAGTGAGCACCCTGGATCTCAAAGCGCTTGCGCTCATCCTGGACGCCGGCCGTTGCACTGCATCGGCTCGCGGCGAAACCGAACTCGCGTCAGTGCTTCAGTCCATGACCGAGACCGCGGTCGCCCTGCAGACCGGCACCACGGTTGATCGGCCCGTCGACATGTTCGCCGACCTGCGCGATCGATACGGTTTCTGACCAGCCCCATCTCGTCGGACAACAACCCCAAGGAATCCTGACGTGAGCGACCCTTTTGTGCACCTGCACAACCACACCGAGTACTCGATGCTGGACGGCTACCAGCAGCACAAGGAACTGGCGGCCCGGATCCAGGAGCTGCGCCAGCTGGCGGTCGCTATGACCGACCACAACCAGATGTTCGGTTCCTACAGCTTCTATCACGCGATGAACAACGCCGGGATCAAGCCGATCATCGGAGTGGAGGCTTACGTCGCGCCGTCGAGCCGGCACAGCCGCAAGCAGGAGTTCTGGGATCCCCGCGGAAAGCGCACCAAGCAGGACCGCGACGGCGACGAGGGCGAGAGCAAGGACGTGGCCGGCGGCGGCCGCTTCACCCACCTGACCCTGCTGGCGAAGAACGCCACCGGTCTGCGGATGCTCTACGAGCTGACCGGCCGCGGCTCGCTGGAAGGCCAGTACCCGCGCGGCAAGGCCCGCCTCGACCGCGAGCTGTTCGAAGAGGTCATCGGCAAGTACGGCCAGCACATCATCGCCTCCACCGGCTGCCCGTCCAGCGAGGTCCAGACCCGGCTGCGACTCGGCCAGTACGGCGAGGCGCGCGCTGCCGCGGCCTACTACAAGGAGCTGTTCGGCGCGGAGAACTACTTCATGGAGGTCATGGATCACGGACTGTCCTTCGAGAAGGAGACCCGGACCGGCCTGCTGAAGATCGGCAAGGAGCTGGAGATCCCGGCCCTGGCCACCAACGACGCACACTACGTCTATGCCGAGCAGGCACACGGCCACGACTGCCTGCTGTGCATCGGCACCGGCGACTTCCTGGTCACCGAGGACCGGCTGAAGTTCGACGGCGGCGGCTACTACGTCAAGAGCGCCGCGGAGATGCGGGCGCTGTTCGACGACGAGGTGCCTGGCGCCTGCGACAACACGCTGCTGGTCGCAGAGATGGTCGGCTCGTACGAGGAGATGTTCGCGTTCCGTAACCGGATGCCGCACCCGCCGGTGCCCGCCGGTTTCACCGAGGAGTCGTACCTACGGCACCTCGTCGACATCGGCCTGCAGAAGCGTTACGGCGCGGTCGTGCCGACCGAGGCCCGCGAGCGCGCCGAGTGGGAGCTGGGCATCATCCTGCCGCTGGGCTTCGCCGGCTACTTCATCATGCTGTACCTGCTGTGCGAGTTCATGCGCGAGGAGGGCATCCGGTTCGGCCCCCGCGGCTCGGCCGCCGGGTCGATCGTCGTGTACTCGCTCCGCGTCGCCGACATGGACCCGATCAAGCACAAGCTGATGTTCGAGCGGTTCATGAACCCGGAGCGCATCTCGCCGCCCGACGTCGACCTCGACATCGACGAGCGGCGCCGGGAACGGGTGCTGCAGTACGTGGTCGACACCTACGGCGAGGAGTACGTCAGCCAGGTCATCACGTTCAATCGGATGAAGACCCGCGCGGCTCTGGGTGACAGCGCGCGCATCCAGCAGCTTCCGGTGGCGGCCGGGAAGCGGGCGGTGGCCGCGATCCCGCCGGACGCTGCCGGCTTCGGCGTGACCTTCGACGACATCTTCAACGAAGAGCACCCTCGCTACGAGGAGGGCCAGACGTTCCGGGACCTGGTCGCCAACGACCCGGAGGTAGAGCAGATCCTGGCCGACGCCCGCCTGGTCGAGGGCCGGGTGCGCCAGACCGGGATGCACGCCTGCGCGGTCATGGTCTCCAGCGAGCCGCTGCTCGGCCAGATCCCGCTGTGGCTGGACATCCCCAAGGACGCTGACCGCAAGAAGGGCAAGAAGGAGACGCTGCTCGCGGGGCACGAGTACCCGGACCTGGAGGCCATGGGTCTGCAGAAGATGGACCTGCTGGGCCTGCGCAATTGGACCGTCGTCGACGACACGGTCAAGATGATCGAGCACGCTCACAGCCTGCTGATCAACATCGACGACCTGGCGGAGTTCGACGACCCCGGGGTCTACAAGATGCTGGCCCGCGGCGAGACGGCCGGCGTCTTCCAGCTCGAGGGCTCCGGCATGCAGTCGCTGCTGCGCCTGATGCAGCCCACCGAGTTCGAGGACATCATGGCCGTCGGCGCGCTGTACCGGCCCGGCCCGATGGGCATGAAGAGCCACGAGAACTACGCGCTGCGCAAGAACAACAAGCAGCCGATCACCCCGATCCACCCCGAGCTGGAGGAGCCGCTGCAGGAGGTCCTGGCACCGACCTACGGCGTCATCTGCTACCAGGAGCAGGTCATTGACGCGGCGATGATCGTGGCCGGCTACAGCCGCGGCCAGGCCGACCTGCTGCGCAAGATCATGGGCAAGAAGAAGAAGGAGCTGCTCGCCAAGGAGTACGTGCCGTTCAGCACCAAGGCGATGGAGCGCGGGTTCAGCAAGGAGGCCGTGGACGCGCTGTGGAACACGCTGGTGCCGTTCGCTGAGTACGCCTTCAACCGGGCCCACACCGCCTGCTACGGCCGCCTGGCGTACGTCACGGCGTGGCTCAAGCTGCACTACCCCGCCGAGTACCTGGCGGCGCTGCTGACCAGCGTGGCGTCCAAGGACAAGGACAAGGCCGCGCTGTACCTCGCGGAGTGCCGGCGCCTAGGCATCGAGGTGCTTGTGCCTGACGTCAACGAGTCACAGGCGGAGATGACCGTCGTCGACGGCAAGATCCGATACGGGCTCGGCGCGATCCGCGACGTCGGCACCGGTGTCGTCTCCGCGGTGCTGCAGGGCCGGCTCGACAAGCCGTACGAGTCGTTCTTCGACTTCATCGCCCGGGTGCCGCGGGCCGGCTGCACGAAGAAGGCCGTCATCGGACTGGTCCAGGCCGGCGCGTTCGACACCTTCGGCACACCCCGACGCTGCCTAGCGGCGATCCACGAGCAGGCCGTCGAAGCCGGCGCCAAGGACAAGACCAAGGAGGCGCAGGGCGCGTTCACCCTGTTCGACACCCTCGGCGATGCCGGGCCGTCCGGGCTCGAGCTGGCCGGCGTGACCATCCCCGACTTCCCGGAATGGAAGAAGGAGGAGCGCCTCGCCTTCGAGCGCGAGCGGCTCGGGCTCTACGTCTCCGGTCACCCGCTCGACGGGGCCGAGAAGGTGCTCGCCGCCTACCGGACCAGCACGCTGCTGGAGATCCGGGAGCGGGAGGTCTTCGAAGGCGACGTGCACGTCAGCGGCATCATCACTAACTACAACGTGCGGATGGCCAAGACCGGCGCGATGGCCACGTTCGACGTCGAGGACATCGACACGACCCTGCGCTGCGTCGTCTTCCCGAAGACCTACCAGATCCTCGGTGGTGCGATCGGCAACGACATGATCGTCAGCTTGAAGGGGCGGCTCAGCGAGTACGAGGGCGAGGCCAACATCATGGTCGACCGGGTGCTCGTGCTCAACCTGCAGGACGGCGAGATCCCGGTCGTGCTGAAGATCGCCCAGCACCGGATCAACGAGGATCTCGTCACCGAGCTCAAGCGGATCCTGCAGCGCCACCCCGGCGAGCGGCCGGCCCGGATCCAGACCGAGGACATGGCCGGCAAGAAGACGATGTACGCACTGCCGGGCTTCAACGTGCTGCCCGGTGTGGAGTTCCAGACCGAGATCAAAGAGCTGCTGGGCAAGGCATCTGTGCAGGTCTGATAGGGCACGGACGGGTGGCGCGGGGAGTCACAATATTCTGGTAAGCTGCTTTTCATGGCAGACAACAACCCCCGCCCACCCGTCGTCACGGTGGAGTACAGCATCAGCTGGTCCAGCCAGGACGCCTCCGAAGTCGGCACCTTCGACATCCCGCGCGACGAGTGGGACGCGATGACGCCAGCCGAACGCGTCAAGCGGTGCGAACAGACCGCCGACGAGATCCTCGAGAACACGGTCACCTGGGGCTGGCACATCCACGACGGAGCCGACTGGGCCGCCACGGAGGAGGACCAGTGGCCATCGACTGCCTAGGCCAGACCATTCGTGAGGGTGACCAGGTCAAGGCCTGGGACGATGGCGTGGAACTCACGGCACAGGTCTTCATCATCGAGCCGGGGCGCGGCGCTGTCGTCGGCACCGACCTGCTCACCATCATCCGCGCCGACACCAAAGCGGCTGAGACTCGAGACTCCGACCAGGTCGAGCTGATTGGAACTTCCGATGCGTGACGAGATGCAGGCGGTCGTCGACGAACTGATGGCCGTCAACCCGACCCTGGAGATCACCTACGCCGGTGGGATCTGCCCGTTCCAGGCCGAAGGTACGCTGCATGGCCTGCCGTTCTACTTCCGCTTCCGCCACAACTGGGCTGAGCTGCGGATCCAGAGCGCGGACTGGTGGCAGCCCCTGTACATCGCCGGCGGTGAGTACGGCGAGGGAGAGGATCAGGGCTGGCTGACCGACGAGGAGTTCCGAGTGATCATGGCGGAGCTGCTCGGCCGGCTGGAGCGCGCGCCAATCCTGTGGGACTTCCCCGGTGTCGAGCCGGCGGGGGTCGGGCTCGTGCAGGCCGGCACGCCGACCAAGTACGGCGCCTGGGGCCACACCGCTGAGGAGGCCTGGGAGCGCATGCACGAACCGTCGCCGTATCTGACGGAGCACGGCATCGCCTTGGATGCGCAGGCCGCGATGCTCGCCGAGCGGCAGATGTCACCGCAGACCATCACGGTCGACGAGCGGGTCTTCCCGGACCCGGACCCCTTTGCCAGGAAGGCAGAACGATGACCGAGCTCGCCCACGGTGTCGTCGATGGTGCCCCCATCCACGTCGGCGATCAGGTGCTGATCCGCGCGCAGGTGCTGCAGTCCATCGAGGGCGTCGGCGTTCGGGTGCACCTGTTCTCCAAGACCGACGAGTACACCGCCTGGATCCGCGAGGACCACCTGTGGATGGCCGCCTCGCAGGACAGCCTGCCGGCCGAGCCGGCCGACGGTACCTGGCTGATCATGCACGACTCGGAGGGCAAGTCGCGCATCTTCCACCGCGACGACGCCGAGGGGCACTTCGACCCGGACCGCCGGCACCAGCAGCACTGGTACGACGTCACCGGCGAAGGCTGGATCGACTGGCCAGCCGCCATCGATCGTGGCGCCGCGACGGCGAGCCGGCGGCGCATGGTCGTGCTCGCCGAGGGTCAGGACGATCTGGACGTGGCCGCACTGGATGACGCGATGCACGCCTGCTGGCTGCACGGCAACTGGGAGTGGATGACCCGCAAGATGGGCGCCGAAGCCCGCGAGGCAGCCGCTCAGGCCGTGGAACGGCACGGTGAGCACATCGACCGCGACCCGGAACGCCCGGCCCCAGACCTGCGGTGGTGGAACCAATGATCAAGGGGGTGAATCCGGGGTCTCCTCTCGCGGACATGATCGTTGACTACTTCGAAGCCCTCGAAGCTCGCGACTACGGAACCGCCCGTGTCTGCCTGATGGCCATCTCCATGGCCAACTCGAACCCGCGGATCGTCGAGGAGCTGATCCGACAGACGCACGAACGGAAGCCGACATGAGCAACGAGACCTGGCCCGATGTCATGGTGACCGCGCACCGCCGGCTGCCCAAAGGCTGCGTCGACGAATGGCTCGGCGCCGAGCTGCGCCGGGTGATGACGCTGCTGCGCGACGACTTCGGGATGCAGCGCGCCACCACCGGCATGGCCACCGGCGGCGACCAGGCATGGGGCGCCGTGGCGATGGAGATCGGCATGCCACTGCGCGCCGCCATCCCCTACCCGGCCCAGCCGCTCGACGGCACCGACATCGAGGGCGGCGGCAAGCACTTCGGCCAGAAGTGGACCAAGGGCCAGCAGCAGTTCTGGGCCCGGCTCAAGGAGTACGCCGAAGCCACCGGCGGCGTCGAGCACGTCTTCGACCGCAATCCCCGCAGTTTCCAGGAGCGGGTCACCATGCTGCACCAGCGCAACAGCTGGATGCTCGAGCACAACGACGCAGTCGTCGGCGTCTGGGCGCCGGCCAACCGGCGTTCCGGCACCGGCAGCTGCCTGAACAAAGCCGTCGGCGCCGGGATCCCGACGATCCTGATCAACCTGACCACCAAGTCGACATCCCGGCCGCTGCCGAAGCACTGGGCCCTGTACCTGGGGATCCCGACGTTGGCCGAGGCGCTGCACAGCACCGCCAACTAGAAACTCGACATAACGGATGTTATCGACCCCCGAAGGAGGGCAGATGGCCAGTACACAGGGCGGATACCCCGCCGAGAGCGTCGGCAAGATCCTGCGTGAGGGCACCCGTAACGTCGGCCGGCGCGCGCCGCGCCGTACGCCTCGGGAGTCCGCTGCGGAGAAGCTGATCGCCGCGATCGCCGCGCTGACCGCCGCCGGCGTCGAGCCCGGCGACGCGGTTGCGCTTGACGACGCCCGCGCGGTGGCCGAGCGCTACCGGCAGAAGGACTAGTTGACGTAATTGATCTTATCGACCACGGATGTCGTTGACCAGAGGGGCAATCTTGTTCGAGAAACTCGCAGAGCAGCAGGTGACCGCTGTCGAGCTGCACAGCTACCTGGCCGGGTTCGTCGTCAGCAGGCAGCCGAAGCCGAACCTGGAGGTGGATACCGGCGACGGCTCGTGGCGACCCCTGCTCGACACCGACGTGTTCCGTTGTCCGCCCGGCAAGCCGAGCCCGATCATGCTGATCTTCGCCACCGAAGGCGAGGAAGAAGAGGAAGAGAGGTACCCGCAGGGCCATCTCATCCGGGCGCGCCTGGCTAGCTGACAAGAACTATCGACCGTAAATCGATCAAGGGGAGAACATGCAGAACTACATCCAGCAGGTCAAAGCCGAACTGGCGGAGCTGCTCCCGAACCTGAGCGGCAAACCGGAGCTGCTGTCGGCCTACGCCCAACTGGCGCTGACCACCGGCATGGACACCACCATGGAGAACGTCCACGACGCCTGGTCGGTGGTCACCGACGCCGCCCGGCCAGACCACGCAGCCATCGTCCCGTTCGAGGACCTGGACCACCAAACCCAGGAGAGGGATCGCAAGTACATGGAGGCGATCTACGCGGTCGCCAACCGACGGTTCTACAACCCCGCCCCCGCGCCGCAGCGCGACTGACCGACCGGAAAGAAGAAGAAACGTGGAGGTTCGGCTCTGATGCGGTGCCCAGGATGCGCCGGCGAGAACACCGTGTCTATCGAGCCCGCGCTGAGCGCCCGGCAGATCGGCACGTTCTCGCTGGCCGGCAACCAGATGAAGTTCTCCGTCAACACGGTGGCCCGGGCCACCTGCAGCGAGTGCCCGCTGGACATCATCGGCCACGTCGAGAACGCGACGTTCGCCGAGGACGGACGCACGTTCACAGGCGGCCACTTCGTCGCCCGCGCGCCTGAGGAGTAGCGCATTTAATCGGAAGATCCGGTTTTGCGCAACTTCTCGCGCGCGTAAAACCAGATAACGAACGAACGGTCAAGAAGAAACTAGCGCCCATACCTTGCATTTCGCCTTGTGCGACTGTCATCATGGCCGCTAGCGGCAGCAGTGTATCCACGGCCGCCGCAACGCCCGCAGATCCCAGCCGGATCCGCGGGCGTTTTTTCGTATCCGGACTCCGGAACGGAGGCGTCCCGACCGATGAACCCCGATGCCTACGTCAGCCGGTCCCAGGCCGCCATGGTCACCGGTGTGCGGCCGGACACGATCGGCAAGTGGTTGGCCCGCGGCTGGAAAGACCTCAGCGGCCAGCGACGGACCCTGACCACCAAGCCCGACCAGGACGGCCGTTCGCTGCTGTACCGCCTCGGCGACATCCTCGACGCGGAGCGCGACACCCGGCTCAACCCGCGGGCGCGCCGCCGGCCACCGTCGGGACTGGCGCTCTGCTGAGATGGCCGACTGGGTCTGGCCGGACAGCGTCATCACCCGGGTCATCGACGGCGACACACTCGACGCGACCCTGACCCGCGACATCGGGTTCGACGGCAAGGTCGTCTTCCCGGTCCGGCTGCGGCTGAACCGGATCAACGCGCTGCCGGCCAACCGCGAACTGGGCCTGCGCTGCAAGGGCCGCGTGCTCGCGTTGACCGCCGGCGCCCGGCTGACGATCGTCACCGGCCGCGGCTACAAGTATGGCGCGCCGGCCGGCAAGACCGGCGAATGGATGGCCGAGGTCATCCTGACCGACGGCCGCAACCTGTCGGACCTGCTCGTCGCCGAGGGCCTCGCCGTCTATTGGGACGGCACGGGGCCGCGGCCTGACAACGGCTGACTTCTTCTGACGTGCCCGCCTCGGAAAGACAACCTGGCGGCCCGACCGGGGCGGGCGCTCCACTCACCCACCCGAACGGAACCCGATGAACCTCCCCAACCGGCACCCGGCCACCCTGGCCCTGTTGAGCTTCTTCGCCTTCGACCACCTGCCGCCGTTCCTGCAGGCCGTCAGCTCGCCCTGCTACGACCTGGCCTACGACCTGGCGACCACGCTGCCCGACGGCCCGGAGCTGACCGCCGGCCTGCGCAAGCTGCTCGAGGCGAAAGATTGTTTCGTGCGCCAGGCCCTGGTGGCGTTCAAGGCCTCACAGGCCGCTGAGGCCACCCGGTGAACGGTCGCATCGTCATCGAGCTCGATGACGCCAACGGTGCGTTCGGCGTCTCCGTGGACGTGACCGGCGACCTGGACACGCTGCAGGTGATCGGCCTCATGGAAGCCGCGAAGCTGCAGCACCTGCAGTCCAAGCGCACCCCCGGCCCGACGTTCCACGGCGACCACGACGAGAGCCCGATCGTGGCGCTGGGATTCGACGGATCAGCCGACTCCAGCACGATCGCCGTGCGGCGCGAGGACGGCACCGTCGGACTGTTCCCGATGAACCCGGATACCGACTCCTAAGACTCCCGCGCACAGGCGCGGGCAGGCCCGGCCCGGGCATAACAGGGCACTCTCCTTCAGAGGAGCCGGCACATGCCGAAGCACAACATCTATCAGCGCGCCGCCGACGACACGAACTGCGGCGAGCATCGTCTCGAACTGCAGTGGCAGCGCGAGTCGTTCGTCACCGTTGCAGTCACCCGGTGGGCCGGCGAACCGGCCGACCCTGACCCGAACCGTGAGTACATCGACGGCGACGGCAGCATCAAGAGCCCGGCCTGGGACGGCCGGATCATCGTGCTCGAACGCGACCAGATCAACCACCTGATCAGGCAGCTGCGCAACGCGCGCGACCAGGCGTTCGGCAAGGACGAGTAGACGTTTCTGGCAACAACCCCACCCGGTCGAGGCAGGCGGTGCCGATGGACGACACTCCTGAGGCGCCGCCTCCTCCCGGGCCAACCAAGGTCGAGATCACCGTCGGCGGGCACACCATCATCATCGAGTCCGCCGAGCCGCTGGCTGACGTTGTCGGCTACGCGTACGAGCTGCACCAGCGGACCTCCGACGCCGCCAAGAAGATCCCCATGGGATTCGACGTCGGCGGCGGGCAGTTCGAGCGAGCCGAGCCGTACGTCGAGCCCAGCAGCATGCAGAGCTGGGAGGACGAACGTGCCCGGCCAGTGGGAAGGCTCGAATCGCAAGACGGAACTACCAAGCGACTGGTCGTCGACCATCCGCCCGGCGATCATCGCGCGCGACTCCGGCCGGTGCAGGTGGATCGAGGGCGGGCGGCGGTGCCCCGAACGCGGCACTGACGTCGACCACATCCGCGACTCGCACGACCACAGCCTGAGCAACCTGCGGCTGTTGTGCAGCGCACACCACGACCGGCGCTCCAGCGCCCAAGGCAACGCGGCCCGGCGCGCCAAGGCGCTGCGCAACGTCGAGCCGCACCCCGGCTACAGCTGAGACCCTCCACGGGAAAGGCCAACCACCCATGGCCAACAACACCAACGAGCGCTTCATCTTCCCCGACCAGATCTGGTACGACGCGAACAACCCGGGCCCGTTCCACGAGGCGCTGCGCCAGGACTACGCCCGGGCGGCCGCCAGCGCGGTGCGCCGGCCGAGCCTGCGCCGGCACATGACCGAGTGCGAGATCTGCGAGCAGATCCGCACCGGCGTGGAGAGCGCGCCCGCGCCATCGGCGGGCCGGCGCCGGCTGAAGCTGGTCGTCAACCAGGAGCAGATGCACACGCTGCTCAACCTGCCGCCGAACCTCGAGATCGTGCACATGTTCGCGGACAACGACCCGAACACGGTGACGATCCTGCTGGCCGGCGAAGGGTTGCCGGAGGTTGCGCCGGGCGCCGAATCGCCCCTCGCGCCGGTCGATGTCGCCCAGCGCACCCCGAACAGAACGTCCTAGGACGCGCTGTTTGGCGTGCGCATCCGCACACGCATGCCCTGAGCTGCGGAAACGGAGATCAAAAGTCGTCGGCGCATCCCGCGGCGCCAGGGAGGGGGCCCCGGGATGCGCCGATTTGTCATGCACCGCCACCAGGACGCCAGCGGCGTCTCCGGCATCGGTGTGGTCGCCCAGGGGATCCAGTTCGACGACGGCACCTGCGCGCTGCGCTGGCTGACCGAGCACTCCTCCACCGCGATCTATGCCAGCGCCGCCGACGTCGAACTCATCCACGGCCACGGCGGGCGTACCGAGCTGATCTGGGTGGATCCGGTGCCGGCCATCGAGGTGCAGTTCACCGACACCCCGCCGACACTGCAGATCGCCGGCCGCCGCCAGGAGATCATCGCCCGATTGCGAGCGTTCGAATGAGCGTGTCCACCGACGACCTCGAGACCGAGATCGACCCGGACAACGAGTGCTACTGCGACTTCGTCCAGTTCCTCGAGGAGGACGGCGAGCGCGTCGAGCTGCATCACGTCATCCCCGACGACGGTGCGCCGCACACCAACGACACCGACTGCGGTTGCAACCCGGTGTTCCAGCGGCTGGAGACCGACCTGGTGGTCGTCGAGCACCATGACCAGGACCGGGCGAGCGACGTCTACTACGAGGACTTCCTCGACGAGGACGACTGATGCCGTCGCTGCGCCGGTTCGACTGGTGCCGCGCACGCACGATCGCCGCCTGGGTGCTGCTGATCGGCTCCACGATCGGCTGGCCGCTGAGCATGATGACCTGGGCCCGCGGTGAGCCGCCGTTCATCCTGTCGCTGAGCTGGCTGGCGATCGTGATCGAGTCGGCCAGCCTGCTGACCTCGTCGCAGGTGCACGAGAACCAGAGCAGCGACTAGGGCTTCTCCGGGTGTTGCCGGCGGCATTCCGCGGAGAAGCAGATCACGTTGCGGTCCGGGTCATCCTCCTCGCTCGAGGAGGACGAGAACTGGCTGCGCAGCTGGGTCAGCCAGTTGCCGGTGTCGACGTTGTTGCGGCGCAGGTCGAACCATGACAGCGCGACCAGCAGGATCAGCACCAGCCCGGCCGTGCGCACAGCCGCCCACAAGGTCCCCTTGGCAGCAGCCTTGGCGACCGGCAGGTTGGCTTTGACCTGCTCGTAATTCCTGAGGGCCGCCTGGCGGATGGTCCACCGAACGCCGAGGACGAACAGCACGAGACCGATCACGATCCACAACGGGCTGATATCGACCACCATGCGCCCCAGTGTGCGCGACCGGCCGGTCTGTGTCACGCCGTCATCAGCTGTGCTCACCCACCCGGAGCTCGCGGCCGCCACGGCCTGCGGGCTCGTCCCTTCCCGACACGGGAGTTGTTCATCATGGCCAAGACCGGCCCCACGCCGAAGGCCGTCAAGCACGGCCACGCCGGCGGTGAATGGGTAGACGTCCCCGACGCGCCTTACACCGGCCCCGGTTCCGACCGCGACCTGCCTGACATCCCGGGTCTGCCCTGGTACGAGACCACCGTCGCCTGGTGGGAGATCATCCGGCGGATGCCGCATTGCAGGCTCTGGACCGAAGCGGACTGGCTATTCGCCATCGAGACCGCGGTTCTGAAAAACCAGATCTGGGGGGAGCTTTTCGGCGGCGCGCTGCCGGCGAACCTCCTCTCCGAGGAGCGTCAACGCCTCGGCATGATCGGCATGACGATGGAGCAGCGCCGCAAGCTCGGCATCCGCTACGTCGACCCGGCCATGTTCCCCGGCGAGATGCCGGCGCCTGAGCCCGAGAAGCCGGTCAACGTCAAGGACATCGCGACGGCACCGAGCCGGCGCGCACGCCTGGCGGGCTGAGCAGTCCTCATCCGTAGGGAACTGAAGGAGAATCATGGCTGACCGGATGCCGCAGACCATCAGCGAGACGGTCCTGCAGGCCACCTATCACGCGCCCAGCGGCGGCGCCGGCGACCGGGTGCGCCCGGGCAGCGTGCTGCACGTGAAGAACGCGAACGCCGCATCCGTAGTGATCACCATGGTGACGCCGGGCACGGTCGACGCCGACCTGGCTATCGCCGACCGGACCCGTACGGTCACCAACGGCACCGAGGCCTTCCTGACGGTGCCGAAGGACCGGGCCTACCGCGACGCTGACGGCCTGGTGCAGCTGACCTGGTCGGTGACCTCGAGCGTCACCTTCGCCTCGCTGTCGCGCACCTGAGCCGGCCGCACCACACCCTCCATGAGCCGTCGCCCGCCACGGGCCGCGGCTCTCGTCTTTTCCCGACACGGGAGTCCATGTGCCTCGCACCCTGGTGCGCGCGCCCGACCATGACCGCCTGCGCAGCCTCGGAGGCTTGGCCACCGAGTGGATCGAGTTCTTCGTCCGCCACGGCCCTGGTGCCGTGCAGGGGATGGAGATCGCACTCGGAGACGAGTATGCCGGCTTCATCCTCGACGCGTATGCGCTGCTGCCTGAGGGCAAGCGCTGTTATGACCACTGTTTTTTGAGCCGCCCGAAGGGCCTCCGGGCCCCCGCAGCCTGAGCGCCGCGGGGGCCCGGAGGCTCCTCCGACACCAACAAGAGTGGGCTGGCCGCCTACATCGCGCTGTTCGAGGCGCTGGGCCCGTGCCGGTTCGCCGGCTTCGCGGGCGAGGATGACTTCTACGAGGACCCCTGGGGTCTCGGGTTCCGGTACGACTACGAACCCGGCGAGCCAATGGGCAAATCGGTACATGTCCCCATGATCCGTATCATGGCGACAGAAGAAGGGCAAACCGGAAACGTCTACGATACGATCTACTTCAACCTCACGGACGACGACTGCCCGCTGAGCCACATCCCGGGCATCGACCCGGGCCGGACGCGCGTCTACCTGCCCAACGGCGGGTTCGTCATGCCGTCGACTGCCTCTTCCGCCGCGAAAGACGGTGGAAAAGAGACATTTGTGGTGTTCGATGAGTCCCATTTGTACAATACGCCCGAATTGAGGCGTATGCATACGACCGTGACGCGCAACCTGGTCAAGCTCCGCGGCACCGCGAGCGAGCCCTGGTACATCGAGACGACCACGATGTTCGCTCCCGGCGAGGACTCGGTCGCCGAGACCACGTTCCGCGAGGCCGAGCTCGTCCGGACGCAGAAGAAGAAGCGCGGCCGCATCAGAATTCTCTATGACCACAGATGGGGCGAATGCCAGGATCTGACGGACGAGGAAGCGCTGACCGCGGCGATCGAGGACGCGTTCGGCGAGGCGATCGCCTGGAACGACATCCCGTCGATCCTCGACGAGTTCTACTCGCTCAAGGCGGACCCGCAGGACTCGAGGCGCTACTTCCTGAATGCGGAGACGTCGAGTAAGGACACCTGGCTTCCGCTCAAGGACATCGACGCCTGCAAGGACCCGACCCGGTCGCTACAGCCCGGCGACGTGATCACGCTCGGCTTCGACGGGTCGATCAACGACGACAGCACCGCGCTGGTGGCCTGCCGGGTGATCGACGGGCACCTGGAGCTGCTCCACATCGACGAGCGCCCGGCGGACCTGCCACCCCACAAGGAGTGGTCCGTCGACGAGCCGGCGGTGGATGCCGCGGTGCAGCAGGCGTTCAAGACCTACAAGGTGGTCGGGTTCTACTGCGACCCCGCCATGTGGTCGTCCTGGATCGCGACGTGGCACTCGCGGTATGAGAAGCAGCTCAAGGCCCGGGCGACCGCCGGCAAGCCGCTGGAGTTCCGGGCGAACATCCGGACCCGGATGGCGGCCGCGGTGGAGGCGTTCTACCTGGCGGTCAAGTCGACGGCGAAGGCCGCGAGCACCGGGGATCCGGGGCTGCGGGTGCTGTCGATCGTGCCGCCGGAGGACCGGATCGAAGGCGATCAGGACCGGGCGCTGATCCTGCGCCGGCACCTGGCCAACTGCTACGTGCGCAAAACGCCCGAAGGGGACCTACTCCGCAAGGAGTTGCCAAAAAGTCCTCGGAAAATCGACGCCGCGATGAGCAGTGTGCTGGCTTTCCAGGCACGCGCAGACGCGATCAAGGCCGGTGTGAAGACCGGACCGCGAGCCAAGCGCATCCCGCGCCGGGTTCGCTGACTCGAAAGGAATCCGCTGGTGACCGCTCTGGCCTATGCCGTCTCCGTGGAAGGCACGCGCTACGCGGCCGGCACGGACCATACCGACATCCCGGCGGCGCATGTCGACCGGATCCGTAACCCTGCCGCCTGGGTCGGCGGCACCGCCCCGGCGCTGTCGGTCATTCCCGAGGGCGACAGCCGCATCAGCGCGGCCGACCTGTCCTCGGCCACGAAGGCGAAGAGGGCGCTCGGCATCGAGGTCAGCTTGTTCGCCGGGCACATCGTGCCGACCGGCACGGCGCCGACCGCGGCCGCTCAGGCATCCGCCGGCACCAGCGCCACCGCCGAGGTGGCGGGGCGCGACACCGCCGGTGTGATCACCTTGACGGCCGGCTCGGCGAGCCTCGCCACCGGCAACCAGGTGATCGTCACGTTCAACAAGCCCTATGCGGTCGCTCCGGTCGTGGTGCTCGGCTACAACACCGCCGCGCTGGCCGCCCTGCACCCGTACGTCGCGGCGACCACGACGACGACCTTCACCGTCGGCTTCGGCACCGCCCCGTCGGCCAGTACCGCGTACGCGATCAGCTACGTGGTGATCGGCAAGTAGCCCTGGAGGGCTGGCGTGCGCAACCGATACGAGCACCTGCACGAACACCTCCAGTCGATCGAGGAGACCTTGGAGGACATCCAGTCCTCCCTGCGCTCCCTGACCCGGCTGGAGATCGTCACGTCCCTGAAGGAGATGAGCGCCATGGCCAAGCAGTCCGAAGAGATCAGCAAGCTGTCCGGCAAGTTCGACGAGCTGGGCGGGGTCGTCACCGACATCCACTCCGACTTCGAGGCGCTGCGCGCGGTGATGGAGGCGGACCGGGAGAACCTGTCCGACGCCGGCCGCGCCGCGCTGGATGCCGCCAACGCGAAGGCCGACGCCCTGCGCGAGAAGCTCAGCGGCCTGGACGTCGCCGTGGGCGACGCTGACGGCTCCGACATCCCGACCGAGCCGACCGAGCCGGGCACCCCGGTCGAGCCGACCCCCGGTGGCGAGCCGGGCGAGGTCGTCGTCGAGGAGCCGGCTCCGCCGGCCGGCGAGGGCACCGTGGTCGCGCCGGACGAGATGTTCGACGGCGGCCAGGGCGGCGCGCGCCCGACTGCCTGACCCTTGAGCCAGCCGGTGGCTGCGGCGTCCGAAATGCGCTGTGGCCGCCGGCTGTACACCCTTCCCACCTGAAACGGAGTGCGGTCGTGCTGACCGTGTATGTGTCGGTCCGGTCGTGGCCGGCGTGAGGTGGCTGCGGGACCGCTTCCGCCCGGTCGCCACAACCGATCCGGCGGCGGTCCGACCTGACCAGCGTCCGCATCTGGCGGCGGCGATGTGCGCCCGCTGCGCGCGCCGGTGGCTGGCCGGTAAATCCATCGGGGATCCGTGGTGCGCGGTGAGGCTTCGGCACGCGTTCGACCTGTACTTCGAGCGGCTGCGCGACATCTGACCAGGCATGGTGAAGCCCGCCGGGCATCTGTTGGTCCTGAGGACTAACGGCCAGACGGGCTTCGGTGGACGAGGTTAGCAGATCAGGCCGTGAGCGCCCAGCTGATCGCCTCGTCGGCGGAGTCGAAGTACTCGTTCCCCATGCCGCTGGGGTGGTCCACGATGTAGCTCCCCAGCGACTCGCGCACCCAGAGCGGGCGCTCCCGCGATGCGCAGGTGACGTAGCACAGTTCCTCCTTGTTGCCGTTCAGGCTGAAGCTCACCTGCGGGTGGTCCCGGTAGCTGGTCTCGAACCGCTCCGCCGGCACGCTCTCCCAGGCATCCTCGGCTGCGCGCTCGCCGGCGGGCGTCCACCAGTAGCCCTCGCTGAACCTGGTGTCGGAGCAGCGGAACAGGCCCTCCTCCACCATCTGGTCCATGACCTCGCGCTCTTCGTCTTCCCCGACGGTGATTTTGACGCCGTTGCGGACGCGGGAATCCAGCAGCAGCCGGGTTCGCAGGTCCAGGTCCCAATAGCTCATCGATCTCTCCTTTGATCTTTCACGCCCCAGCGGGGGCAAGTAAGCAGCGTACCAGCGCTCCGCGACATTTGAGAGGAGCGTGTGCGCATGGCGATCAACGTCGAGACTCGGCTGTCCCCGGGCTGGTGGATGGACAGGCTGTTTAGGCGGTTGAGCGACCAGAAGCGCCACGACCGGCTTCAGCTGCTGCACAAGCGCTACCACGGCGACCCGCCGTTGCCCGAAGGCAATGACGTAGCCAGGGAGCTGTTCACCGCCTTCCAGAAGAAGGCCCGTACCAACTACGCCGAGCTGGCCGTCTCGGCCGTCAGCGAGCGGATGAAGCCGGTCGGCTTCCGTACCGCGGCCGACGGCGACGAGACCGGTGACCAGGAAGCGATCGACATCTGGGAACGGTCCCGGATGAACATCGTCGCCGCCGACGTGCACGACCTCATGCTGAACCTGGGCGAGGCGTTCGTGATCGTCGGCTGGATGAACGAGGAACGCGGCGTGCCCGTGGTCACCGCCGAGGACCCGCGCTGGATGGTCGGCGAGCCGGACCCGGTGGACCCGTACCAGCTGCGCGCCGCGCTGAAGTTCCTGCGTGACGACATCGAGGGTGAGGACCGGGCGTACCTGTTCCTGCCCGGCGAGGTCTGGGTGGCCAAGCGCGAGGCGCCGCTGTCGCAGTTCAACGCGCCGACCGGGCCGATGTACTGGTCGCCGGAGAACTGGAGCTGGGACCCGGAACGCTCCGGGCAGCTGGGCCACAACCAGATCCCGGTGGTCCGGTTCCAGAACAAGGACGGCGCCGGCGAGTACGAGAAGCACACGGACATTTTGGACCGAATCAACTATCAGACCTTGAACCGGCTCTGTACGGCAGCCCTACAGGCGTTCAGGCAGAGGGCGATCGAAACGCCTGATGCCGACGCTGAGGGCATCGCCACCGAGGACGAGAACGGCAACCCGATCGACTACTCGGACGTCTTCACGTCCGACCCGGGGGCGATCTGGTTCCTGCCGCCCGGTGCACGGATCTGGGAGTCCGGCGCCGCGGACATGCGGCAGATCCTCGAGATCAACGAGAGCGACATCATCCAGTTCGCCGCCACCACCAAAACCCCCATGTACTACTTAAATCCGGGCGGTGCCAACCAGTCGGCCGACGGCGCGGCGATGCAGCGTGAGTCGCTGGTGTTCAAGGTGGAAGATCGGATCGAGCGGTGCAAGCCGCTGTGGTCCGAGGTGATGAGCCTGATCTTCCACGTCATGGGCGACGGTGAGCGCGCGGACGTCAGCAAGATCCAGTCGTTGTGGGCCAACGCGGACCGGCTCAGCCTGGCCGAGAAGGCCGACGCGGCGAACAAGGTGCAGAACCTGATCCCCTGGCGCTCCATGATGAAGCTGATCTTCGACTTCGATCCGCAGACCATCGAGCGGATGCAGTCGGAGCGCGAAGAGGAGCAACTCATCGCGCTGCAGCAGCAGATGCTGCTCATGCAGCAGGAGCAGGCGATGGCCAACGCGCGCTCGCTGGACCCGAACGCCGGCAAGGCCGGTAACGACGACGGGGACAACGCCGGCGCGAAGGCGGCCAACGCCGCGGTCAGCAGCACGCAGACGCAGCTGGCCAGTCTGGCCGGGCTGACGAACCGGCCGGCTATCGCCTCCGGCAGCGTCGGGGCCGGCCTGCGTACGTGAGTCAGCCGTAGCTGGGGAACACCAGCCACCGCGGGCCTGCCTGACTGGGCGTAATGCCCAGCACTCGCAGGGCGGCGGCGAGCTTGGCGTCCCACTCGGCATGGGGCCGCGACACCTGATCCGGATCGACGGCCATGGACTTCGCCCAGTCCACGGAACGCTCAGAGCCGGTCGCGATGAGAATCCATCCGCAGTAGTCGGCATGGCCGGAGAACTCGAAGTTCACCCCGACCTGCTGACGAGCGGCGGCGAGTCGCTGGAAGTAGCCCGGGTTCTCATCCGACCAGGTTTCAGAGAACCCGGTTTCCTTCAGCAGCAGGGCTTCCGCCTGCTCGGTCAGCTCCGAGTTGTCGTTGCACCACGGCAGAACAGGGCTGCCGTATTCGTCGCGTGGCTCGGCCAGGAAGTCTTCTTTGCCGCCCAGGTCGTAGCCGTAGGCAACGTGTGCGGAAGCGGTTGAACCCATGCGAACGTCAACGAATCACCAGCTGTCGGGTGACTGCGGGCATGAGAATGGGGCCGCCTCGAGCGCGGTGACTAAACCGCAGGCGACCCCATCACTCTCCCGCCTGGCGCTAGACAAGCAGGGAGTTCGGTGTCCGGCCGACCCAGGTCTGGGAACCGTCATGGCCGGCCGGACAGCAGCAGCGTAGCAGAGGAGAGCGACATCGCTACGGAGAACTGCGTACACGTAATCCCGGTTGCCGACCTGATCACGCACGAGGAGCAGGGCACCGGCTGCGTATGCATGCCCAGGGTCGAGTACCTGATCACCATGCAGGGCGCCGGCAAGCTGGTCATGCATCACGCGCTCGACGGTCGCGAGCAGTACGAGCACCAGGAGTGACATGCCCCCTCGCCAGCGCCGTACCGACCAGGTCCGAGAACTGCAGGCCCTGATCCAGGCCCAGGCCGCGGTGCGTGACCAGCAGTCGAAGCTGGCGCAGGCCGGCGTCCGGGCCGCCTTCGAAGCGGTGACCGACTTTCGCGACCCGCGCCAGACCCGGCGCGCGGTGCAGCAGTCGGTCCGCGCCGTGCAGGCCTCGCAGCGCCGGGTGGCCAGCACCACCGACGGCTACATGGCCCGCTCCACCAGCGCGATCACCGGGCGGCGCTGGGACACCGTCGGCGCCGTGGATGTCCGTTCGCTGCGCCGCAAGTTGCCGCAGGACGTCATCGAGCAGCTGGCGCAGGGCCGCAAACTCGGCCAGGCGATGGCCGAGCGCGCGCAGGCACGCGTGGAGGCCGTGCCGGCTGAGGAGGTCTACGGCCGGGTCGCCGACCGGGTCCGCTTCGTCTCCGTCTCCAAGGGCGTGACCGAGGACCAGGCGAAGCTCGAGGGGCTGCGCCGCGCTATGGCGGTCGCCGACACCGACGTGATGCTGGCCGACCGCGCGCAGGTGCAGCAGTTCCTGACCCAGCGCCGGCCGACCGGGGTGGTCGGCTACCGCCGGGTGCTGCATCCGGAGCTCGGTTCCGGCGCGCCGCCGTGCGGCCTGTGCGTGGTCGCCGCGACCCGGATGTACTTCATCGAAGAGCTGATGCCGATCCACTCGAGGTGCCGGTGCACGGTGGCTGTGGCCACCCAGGATGCCGACCCTGGCTTCACGCTCAACGAGCAGGACCTCGGCGCCATCTACGAGGCGGCCGGCGGCAACACCCGCAACAAGCTCAAGACGGTGCGGGTCGAGTTCGGCGAGCACGGCGAGCTGGGGCCGGTCATCTACAACGCGGACCAGAACTTCCGCGACGTCACCGACTTCGCCCGGACGCAGAGCCAGGACCAGGAGACACGTTGGCTGGCCGAACTGGAAAGCCTGCAAGACGAACTGGACCGCCTCATCTCGCGTAAGGGCGAGTCCACCGAGGTGGATGAGGCGATCCAGTGGAACCGCTACAAGATCAGGGAGCTTTCGGCTCGTCTCCCCTGAGTCTCGAGAGCATCCGCCGGTGCGCCTCGTAGTGCTGCACCAGCGCCCAGGACCAGATCCCGGCACAGAAGCCGAAGCCGACCACGCAGAGAGCCAATATCGCTACCGGTATGTCGGTGGTGAAGATGAGCACCAGCGAGGTTGCTGCGGCCGCCTGGAAGAACGCGTCCAGACACCAGGCTGTGCGCAGCTCTCGCTCGCCCATCATCCGGTCCGTCAGCCAGGTCATCTTTACTCCTCACGCGGCAGGGAGCCGGTCTCGCCGAACAGCTGCCCGTCCGCACCGCGATGCATGCCGTCGTGCGCGGCGTGCAGCTGACACAGCACCGCGCCCCCACCACCCAGCGGGTAACGCCACAGGCAGGCGCGGTCGGTCGGGTCGGGCTGGTGGCGCCACTCGAAGTGGATCCGCTGCTGCGTGCGCGCACCTTCTCTGGAGCGCGCAGCGCCGATCCGGCCGTGCTCAGCGCAGTTGACCTCGTGGACTTCCTCGATCTCGATTCCGTCGAGAGTCGGCATGGATGCTCCTGTCTAGCGGGGGTTGTCGTAGAACCAGCGCCGCGCGCGTTCGAGGGCGGGCGCCAGGTCGCGTCCGGAGAGCAGTTTGCAGAGCGCCGACCAGAATGCGCTGGCGCGCAGCTCGTCTCTCCAGATGCGCCACATGATCAGCTGTTGAGGCTGTATTCGGCGCCGCTGGCCAGGATCACGTCGACCTGGTCATCGGAGAGCGGCTGGCCGCCGGGCTCCTGGATCCAGACGTCTTCGCCCTGGCGGCCCCAGCCGCCGGTGTAGTCGTGCATCTTCAGCGCGCTCGCGAAGTCGATCACCTTCTCGTCGTCGGCCACCAGGTCGCCGTCGCGGTAGAGGAACGACCGGGACCCCATCGTCGCTCCAGGGGTCTCGGCCACCGTGCTCTTGATGACCTTGTAGCCCCAGATGCTCGAACCACGGGGCATGTCCGCTGCCCTCATGCTTGCGCTCCGTCCTTGGCGGCGAGCGCGTACTCGATGCCGGCGTCGATGGTGCGGAATCCCGTGACGATGTCCTCATCGGAGGCGATGTCCGGCGGGATGACGTGGAAGCCACCGTTCCCGTCTCCGCCGATGAAGAACGACTTGGTCGCGGAGACGTAGTCCACGTAGGCGACGGTTCCATTGGTGCCGAACCAGGTGATGCGCGGGTGGTCCACGTACCTGCTGCTTTCCTGATGCATGCCTGCTCCTGTCTAGCCGGGGTTGTCAGCTAGCAGCGTAGCAGCCTACTGCGACATACAGACCTCCCCTGCCGGGTGCCGGTGGGGGCTTTTTCATGCCCGTCACGGGCGCACCACACCCACCAACCCGACACGGGAGCCACCACCATGACCCAGCCCGCCCCGCCGGCTACCACTCCGGCGCCCATCCCGGGCCTGATCACCGCGGCCGGCGTCGCGCCGACCCCGGTCGCCACCGAGATCCCGGCCGCACCGCCCGCGCAGAGCGCGCCGATCCCGGTCACCGCGGCCGTGCAGGCCGCACCGCCCCAGCCTGACCCGGCTCAGCAGCAGCCTCCCGCGCTGCAGCTGCCGACCCAGCTGGCGCCGGTCGTTCCCGGCCTGGCCACCGCCACGGTGCCCGGCCTGAACCCTGCACCTGTTCCGCAGCCGCCGACCGGCCAGCCTCCCGCGGCCGCCCCGCAGACGCCGCCCGCCACGCCCGCCACGGGCGAGCAGGACCGCGGCTACCCGCAGGGCACCCCGCTGGAGCAGATGAACGCCGATCAGCGTGAGGCGTACTGGAAGTACCACGCACGGCAGTGGGAGACGCGCGCCAAGGAGCGCAACGACTACGACGCCGTGAAGGCCAAGGCCGAGCAGTACGACCAGTTCGTCGCCAGCCAGGCCACGGAGCAGGAGAAGGCGATCGCCGCGGCGCGGGCCGAGGGCGAGCGCTCAGCGACCGGCAGGGCTGCCGTGGTGCTCGTCGACGCACATGTGCGCGCCGGGCTGCAGCAGCGCCTGCAGCCGCACCAGGTGGAGGCTCTCGCCTCGAATCTGAACCACCAGCACTTCCTCGGTGCCGACGGCCTGACGGTGGATGCCGCCAAGGTCGCCGCGTTCGTCGACACCGTCGCACCACAAGTAGCAGCCCCCGCCGCCACGGCACCGGCTGCGCCCGTCGTTCCTGGCGCTCTGCCCGTCGGTGTCCCCGCCGCCGTAGTGCCCGGCCAGCCCGTCACGGGCCTGCCGCGCGCGCTGCCGGATCTCGGCCAGGGCAGCTCGACGACCGCACCGCTCGACAAGTTGGAGGCCGGCCGCCAGCAGGCGCGGGCCTTCCTGCAGAACGGCGGATTCCGCTAAGCAGCCGGCGCCGAGCCTGCCTCGTGCGCCACATCCTCATTGGAGAACCCATATGGACCTCGCAGTCCGTAGCTATGGGCCCTGGTCGC
>WUUC01211201.1_pt1 | contig 50991 bp, 33 predicted proteins | sample 6278441 | NCBI WGS metagenome assembly WUUC01 (sample SAMN13675441, study PRJNA597444) | soil metagenome | isolation source: soil | place: USA: Washington | collected 2017-10
CCACGTTGATGCCGGTCATGAAGCCGGACAGTCCGGCGGGCGTCCCGAAGGGCGCGGGCTTGATGTGCGTGAAGACGGTGTTGGATTCCCTGGCGTGGCAACCACTACAGGTGTTGAGCGAGAAATCATGCCTATCATTGCGGGGCATGATAGTGATAGTCGGGCCGTCGCTCCAGAAGACGCCAGGCGAGGGCACGTCGGACGCGTTGGTCAGGAATTTCTGGCCGAGCCAGAAGTCCGGCACGACCGCACCCGGCGCTGTGCTGTTGACGAAGTGAGCCGTCAGGTCTGTGTTCCTGCGCGACTCGTGAGGCGTCTGTTTGGAGTTGGCTTCGAACAGGTGTCCGTTGCCTTTCGGCAGACGGAACTCGCGCATCTGCCAACGGTCATCGGGTGCAGGGTTGGCGATGGCGATCTCGTTGGTGCGAAGTTGATTGAGCGCGCTGCCGTTGGGTTTGCCGGGCGCGGCGTTGGCTTTGGTGAACTGGTCCGTGATCGCTTGCAGGGCGGCGTTATAAGACCACGAGCCGAGCGCGTGGAACTTCAGGTTGTACCACTGCTGCCCCCAGTTGCGAATGGCGGGACAGCCTTTCCGGTCAATGCCGTATTCGATGATCACTGTGAACTGCGTCGGCGAGCAGGCCGTAGCCGGTAGACCCGTGTAGGGGTCTATGCCGCCGGTCTTGCGCATGTCCATGACGCCGAAGACGAAGCGGCCTTCGCCAGCGTTGCCGCCGCCGTAGCCTGTGCCCGCGCTGCGCAGGTCAACGCGGTTGACGATGGCGAGCAGGCGGAAAGGAGCTTTCGACAAATTGAGCGGCATGCCGGGACCGCCCGACGCGGCTTCCCAAGGGGCAATCACGAGGTTATGAATCTGCAAACGTTTGGCCGCCGTCCAGCCGTTAGCAGTGGTCTGGTCGGCCATCCACTTGTTGAGCCACTGGCGCACGAAGGTCGAGGGCGGAATGGCCGTGAGCGGTTGGTTCGCCATCTCCGTCATCAAGCGTCCGAAGGTCCAAGCGCCCATCGGCGTGCCCTTGTTCGTGCAGGGGTTGAAGGTGCGCGAAGGGTCTTCGACAACTTTGATGTCGGTGATGACGAGCGACTTTTTGGGATCAACGCCGTAGTAAGTGGCGAGCGGTTTGATCGGCACGAATATGCCGGGTTTAAGGTTACGAAAATCAATCTTCGGAACTGCGATTGTGCCCTGACGGTCGCGGCTGCTTTCAAACGCGGGCATGAGCACCGAATCGGAAGAGGCGAGCGATTCCCGTTCCGTGCCGTCGCTGGTGCTGTCTGCGGAAGTGGTCGTCGCTAAATCGGCCTCGTTTGTCGTGGCGGTTTCAGCGGCGTCATTGGTCGCGACGGTTCCGGTCGCCGTGCGCGTGGTCGGCTGCGTGGTCTCTTCAACCGGACTCGGTTCAGGATTTGCGTTTTGTTCAGAGACGCGGTCCTGATTGTCGGCCATCGCGGCGAAGTCTATGAAGGCGATGGCCGAGTAGGTGCCGTCGCCAGCCTTTTCGTCGCTTTCCAGACCGTCGTCGCGCAGGATGACTTCGCGTTCTTCGATCACGGTCCTGACCGTCGAATCAACTTTCGCGTCGCGTGCAAAACGCACGTGTAGGAGCGCGTTGCCCTCCGCCGTTTCGCGTTCCAGAGGCGCCGCCTCCATGGATTCGGCCTGCGGCGTAGGCTCGGCTGTGTCGGTCTCTGTCTGTACACCGGCGAAGGGAGCGGCGTTGGTCTTACCCGGCGCGGAGCCGAACATTAAACTACCTGCGCCAAGGGCGATTGCCAAAGCTATGGTAAAGAGTTTGAGGAGTTTTTGCTTCTTGAGTTTCATGGGTCTCCTTAGTGAGTGGTGAGAACATGTTGTGGGAAAACTATGTTGTGGGAATGGGACGCAGTTCCGCCCCTGCCGCTCGACAGAGTTGGAGCCGTGTCCTGTTGACTATGCGCAGACATGCGACGGGCCGCACTGACCCGGCTGTCTGGCGCAGAACTTTCTAAAGATGCAAAGCCTGTAGAAAGAGAACGGCGACGAGAAGAATTTTCAAAGACCATGCGCCCGTAAGGACGCCGGACGCACCGTAGCCTTCTGCCGAGACGCCGCAAGCAGAGTCAAATCTGCACGCGTTTCGACAAGGGCGCATCTGCCCGCCGGTCGCAAAAATGCAATCGCGGATGCAGTACACGCTAACGATTAATTCGGGAGTGAGGTTAGGGGCGTCGTATCTCCTGTCGGGACTGAGCTAATACTTCAGCTCAAGGATTCAAGGCATTCGAGCAGCACCGAAAAGTAAATCAAAGATTCAAGTGGTCGCAGAAAGCTTGACCTTGGGGGTGAGAGTCGTTGCTACAATCTGTATGCGGCAAGGATGATACACCGTTTCATGAAGCTGTCAATATTAAATTTTAAGAGCGTGCGGAAAGCCTCTACGGAACGGTTCGAAGCGGCGGACCATTTCAAATTGACCTGCGCGAAAGCGTTCAAATTCTTAACTGCGTCTGCTTTCGGAAAGCCCCGCTTCTTGCCGGCGTTGCCAGAAAGCGCGATCCGTCCAGCGTTCTTCGAACGAGTAATATGAAGTAAGGTTTCGCAAGTATGCTTCGTGTATGGTCTCCAGCCTGTGACTGTAACGTGCGATGGCGTTCGAATCTCCTGAAAGCTGCGCATGAAGCGTGAGCCCTGCCTCCAGTCCCGTGTAGAGAGCCGTCAGAATTCCCTGCGAAGAGAGCGGATCGAAAGAGAGCGCCGCGTCACCCGCTGCCAGCCAGCCATCACCTGCAAAGCTATCCAGTCGTACGCTGTGTGCGGCAGCGCCCCTGGGCGTGGTCCGGATCGTATATCCGCATGCCGTTGTGTGCGCGCGAACGTGCTCGGTGCAATTCAACAGAGAGAGGAAACGCTCTTCCGTGCAGAGAGCCTGCGGCGTGAAGAGATCGGCATCGGTGAGATAGACCACGACGCGCTGTGTCGAAGGAAGCAGCGCGGTGTACCACCACCCGTCGGGCGCGGCCTCGATCAGTGTGCGTGAATCCTGATCTCTCTGCGTGACGTTAGCGGGCTGGCGAAACAACGCGAAAAATGCGATGAGCCTGTCGCGCTGGCAGTGCTTGACTCCCTGCCTACGAGCCACGACGCTGCGCCTCCCGGTCGCGTCTACGAGCCACTTGCAACGCGCGCTTCGCTCACCCTGCGGGCTACTGAGAATGATGTCCCACACGCCGTCTGGAGAACGAACCAGTTGCTTCAGAGACGTGCGGGGCAACACCTGCGCGCCCATGAGGCGTGCGCTATCGCGCAGGCGTGCGTCGAAGCGCGGGCGGTCCAGGTGCCAGCCGTGTCCGTTCGGGTCGTAGATGAATGTTGTCTCGTGAAGGCCGGGCGATCCCCACGCCGACAGATTGCCATAGCAAGGCAGGTGTCCATCGGCGACGAAGCTATCCCACACACCGAGATCGCCGAGCAGCGTTCGCGACGCGGGGGGCAACGCCTCACCGATCTTGAAGGTGTCGGTATCAGCCGATTCTACGAGCAGCACGCGGCGGTCGGCGCGCGCCAGAAGGAGAGCCGCCGCCGCCCCGGCAGGCCCTCCGCCGACAACTACCACGTCGTAAGCTTCCGACTCCTCAGGCTTCGAGTTGGAAACTTGCGAGTTGGAAACTTGCGAGTCGTAAGTTTCCGTCTCGTCAGCCTCCGGCTCGCGGCGTGTCGCCACGTTCATCGGGTGTTTCTAAAGCGTTTGACCTTGTCTATAACCCCGGTCATAAATTCCTCTTCGGGGCGCGAGGTGGCTTCTGCGACGGCCTCTGCGGCGGCGTTCAAGGCTTCGATATCTTCCATCTCCGCGTCGTGTACGTGCAGCGCAAAGAGGTTGCGGCGCGGCGGGATGGCCTCGACCTTCGGGAAGCCGGGCTTCGACTCGACGAGCATGACCTCCGGCAGTTCCGGGTCGCCCTTCACACCCTGACGTGTCTCGACCACGCCCATCTTGCCGAAGTCGTGGACCATACGGTCAATCGCTTCCATATAATTCTGGCTCAAGACGCGCAGCCATGTAGCACGCTCGTTGAACGCCCTGACGCGCTCTTCGCGCGGCTTCGTCTTATCAATGACCACTTGATAACTCGCTTCCGTGAGCACGTGATTCGGGACGCGCGCAGGCCAGAAGGTCGGCACGTATGGATCGTAGCGCGGCCCGTAGCCAGCGTAATAACCGGAGCGGCAACTCGCCGTGTCGGTCTGCCACGGCACGGCCATCCAACGCGAGAGCGTGCCGGGGCTTTGCCCGTAGAGTATGCCGTTGGTCTGCGTCACCATCTCCGGCGTCAACTGCGAACCGTAGTCCGGCTCGGGGCCGTCCGAGGGCTGTCGGTGTCTTACGCGGAAAGGCGACATGTAGAGCGAGCCATGGCGCATCGGCCAGGTCAATTCGCAGCCGGGATGAAAGGCGTCGGCCAGGCAGAATTCGAGCGCGGCGCGGTCGAGCATCGAAGGTTGATCTACGAGCTTGACGCCTGCGAGCGTGCCCGGCGGCTGGGCGTCGGGGTTCCAGTCAGGCACGAACTTTCCGTCCGTCCAGAGTTGAAGCATGCGTAGTTGCGTCTGCGAAAGCGCGACGTGCTGGCGCGGCGTGTCTGCGGGCGGGACGTTCATCGCGTCGCCGTAGAGCCAGGGCCAGGGCACGGGCGATTGCCCGTCGCGTTCGAAGTCGCGGAACGTGTTCAAGACTTGCCGCCGCAGTTCTCTGTTCAAATCGTCTGCGCTGGCGAGACGCGCGACGTAAGCGGGGTTGAGAAAATTCTGCGGCCCCACTTGCCCGTACTGCACGGAGAATCCCTGATTGACCCACTGAAGATTACTGAGGCGATACAAGATCGGGTAGATGTCGTTTGTGAACGAGATCGGCGAGGGGAAGGGAAGCCGCCCGTCCTGCACGAACACGTCCAACATGAGATCGTGCATCGTTCTTACGCCGATCACGTCCGGCGCGTAGTTGGGCGGAGCCACGACGACCCACGCAGGGTCCACAGGAACGGCGCGACCGCGTATGTTCACTTCAGCCGTGACCGGACCATCGGATACGTCGTCGTGCCACGTGTCGTTGTTGGCGAAGGTCGTCGGCTTGGTGCTCGCTCCCTTGTAGGAGGCGGAGACTCCGCGCCCGCCGAGGAAGATGAGGCGTCCAGCGTCGTCCGTACGCAACTCGCCCAGATAGACTTTCTTGCCGAAGAATTTGCCGCTGTCGAACTCGTACTCTTTACCGGATTGATCGCGCCCGCTGACGGTGCGAGGGCCGGGGTCTATGACAAGTTTCTGGCGGTTCGTGCCCGTCACGTCTGCGTTGCGCCGCAGGGTCGGGTCGAGGTCCGGGGCGTTGGCTTCAGGCACGTCCAAAGCGAGTTGGAATTGATACCAGGCCGCCTTCGTATTCGCCACGTGCACGGTCCAACTGATGTCTGCGTTATCCGCCGTCAACTCTGCGACGACTTGGCCCGCCGCGTTGTAACCATAAATATGGAACAGCGCGCCCTGTCGCTTGAGTGCGCCCTTCGCGTCCTTGTAAAAGCCGACCGGCTCGGGCGTCGGGCGCAGCACCTCCGGCCCTATGAAAAACTCGTTCTCACTATCGCCTACGCGTGCGATTCCGATGGCCGGATGTATGGCCGCGCGTACGATCTTCGTGTCGCGCGGGCGTGCGTTCGTGCTCTCCAAAGGGCGCGGCGCTTCCGGCTCGCCGGCCGGCACGCCGTTCACGTTCCGGCGCAGGACGGCGGCGGCTTCATACACGGCCTTGCGTGCATCGGAGATGCTCCCGACCGGCGCATGCTCGGGCAGCGCGTGCCACGGGTTGTAGGCGAGATTCTCTCCGTAGGGCGACTGTCCGCGCGCGTCTATGTCCTGTCGCGGGATCGTGAGTGTGGCGACGTGTATGGGCTTGCTCTCTTTCTCATCCCAACGCACGGTGGCCTTGTCGAGCGGCATGTTCTTGGCGTCGGTGCGAAGCTGCACGAAGAAGTTGAAGCAGGCGTCGCCTTCGAGCAGCCGCGCCTTGAGGTCTTCGTAGAGATAGGTCGGGTCGCCGGGTACGCCGCCCTTCGCCTTTCCGCCTTTGCTCGCTTCGCACGGCACGAGCTTGTACTTCACGTAACGCCCTTCGCCGAAGGCATAAGGGAGGCCGCTCCAGTAGCTCGTCTCCAGAACGCTGCGCACTTCCTTCTGCATCTCGTCCAGAATTTCTTTCGTCCTCGGATGGCGTTTCAGGTAGCCGTCATAGTCGCCCTTGACCACGCCCGCATAAGTGAACTCGCACATATCTTTCGCCGTGTTGACGAAGAAGACATCGTGGTTCTGCAAGATGAAGTCGTGCGTCTCTGCATCGGCGTCGGCTTCGAGTAGCTTCTGACCGGGGACGCCGAAGAGTTTGATGCCGATGCCGAGCGTCGTTTTGAGATCGGGCTGCGAAGGCACCGTGTCGCTGGAGAAACGCACCCATGCCGGGAAACTCTTCAACGCGAAGACGCCGACGCGCAGGTCTTCGGGCAGACCGGGGCGCACGGTGAACGTCCCCCGCGCGGCTCCGTGAGGCTTCAGGAAAACGGGTCTTTGCGCAGGTTCCTGCCCGTTGGCGAGTCGCCTGCCCATCACCATGTCCACGAACATTTGCTTGAGCGCGCCGATGGGGTCTTTGCCGCAATCAATCGGCTGCGCGATCTTCTCTACAGATTTTTTATCCTCTTCATCCGACTTGGTATGCAGAAACATGTTGGACTAATCCTCCGTGGAAGCTTCTCTTGAGACGTTAAGGTCAGCCTATGTTTTCGGCCTGGCAAAGACACTCGATGAGCGTGTCTTTCGTGGCGATAGCGGTATAGACGATCCTTCTCACGTGTTGCGCTTGAGGTGATGGTGATGGTGCCGTTGTGAGATTAACGAGGATGATCTTTAGCCGGATCACGACCGCCGAACGGCGGCAGAATATTTCGTCGGCAGGCGTATGTCAAGAATCTGATCGTCAAAAAATTCGAACGCAATCAGTTGTGCGTTTGCTCAAGCGTTTGGTCATGCGTGCGGCTAAATATTTTGCGCGCTGCGCACACTTCATCGCGAGATTATAACTTTTACCTCACGAATGCTGCGTCGCACGGTCTCCTGTACGCTATGGTACAGCAGAGCCGTGAGACTTTCCCGAAGATAGCTCCAACGCGAAGGCAAAGCATATACAAGAGGGAGAAGAACAGATGACGGAAGACCCGAAAGAGCAGGGGCCGAAGCCGCCCTTCAAAGAGCAGCCGCAGGATGTGCCGGGACTAGAAGCGAAGATGACCCCGAGACCTGATTACGGCGCGGAGTCATACAAAGGCCACGGGCGGCTCGAAGGCAAAGCGGCCATCATCACGGGCGGCGACAGCGGCATAGGCCGCGCCGTGGCCGTGGCCTTCGCACGCGAGGGGGCGGACGTGCTCATCTCGTATCTCGAAGAGGAAGAGCGCGACGCGCGCGAGACGGCGTTGGTTGTAGAGTCGGCGGGGCGCAGGTGCGTCTGCGTCGCAGGAGACATTCGCGAGGAGGCCCACTGTCGAAGAATCGTAGAGCACGCCGTAGAGGCGTTCGGCAAAATTGACGTGCTCGTCAACAACGCGGCTTTTCAGATGACGCACAACAGCATCGGCGAGATCACGTCCGAAGAGTTCGACCGCACCTTCCGCACGAACGTCTACGCGATGTTTTATCTCTGCAAGGCCGCGCTGCCGCACATCCCCGAAGGCGGCTCGATCATCAACACCGCTTCCATCCAAGCCTATCAGCCCACGCCGCAGTTGCTCGCCTACGCGACGACGAAGGGCGCTATCGTCACCTTCTCGAAGGCGCTGGCCGAAGAGGCTATGGGGCAGGGCGTGCGTGTCAACGTCGTCGCGCCGGGGCCGGTCTGGACGCCGCTCATCCCTTCCACGATGCCGCATGAGAAGGTCGAAAGTTTCGGTCAGGACACGCCCACGGAACGTCCCGCGCAACCCGCCGAACTCGCGCCCGTCTTCGTCTTCCTCGCCTCGCAGGAGTCGAGCTACGTCTGCGGTGAGGTGATCGGCGTGACCGGAGGCAAGCCTCTGCCGTAACGCGCGTGCGGCAACCTGAAAAGCGCGTGGCATAGGTAAACTACGAGAGGCGCGTCGAGACAGGTTGCTGCAATATCCGTCGAGGCCGGGAATTTTTTCCAACGCATAGCTTTGCCCGACGATTAACTGTTACCGCTATATATTGGCGTGACTTTGACCATCGTGCCCAATATAGAGTAGTTGTTTTTAATCGCCGGGCAAAGCTGTTTGGAGTGCGGGTGTTGGGCGGAAGTTGAGTAAGTAAGAGCGAGTTAAGGCATCTTTGTTAGCCGGGCGGCTTTCCATTGGTAAATTGCCGCGAGCGCGACGGTCTGCCGGAGCGTGTCCTTCAAACTCTCAGCCGCTTGTTTTACGCGGCCTTCATTCTTCGGCGCGAGTTCCTTAAAAACGTCCGTCTCGAATCCGATGACTCCCTGCGCCGTATCGGTGCTGCTGTTGTTCGCGGCCACGATCATTTCCTCTAAAACCTCCAGCCCCAATTCTTCGTTAACCGGCGCGACGGCTTTCGCCAGTTTGGCGAAGCTGGACAATACCGGATCGAGTTGCGGGCCGCTCACGGCAGGCGTGGATAACCCTTGCGGCGGAGCGAGGGGCGATGTGTCCGCGCGCTTCAAACGTCGAATTGCCTGATAGCCGAGAGAGTTGATGCAAGCCTGATCTTTTTTGACGGCGCAACGTTTAAGGATGGGCGGATATGCCAGTAAGATCAGTGTCGCGTTGCTCAGTTGCTCTGCAAGTCTCGTCGCGCCGTAGATGTCGCCTTTCGAGGCGAGGCTTATCGCTTCGTGTGCGTTAATTTCCTCTCCGAGTTGTGTCTTTCGATCCGCGCGCGGGAGTTTATCAACCATCCGACGCGCCTTGTCGAAATCTCCACGGCTGATCGCCATCCCGATGGTTATCTCGTCAGGCCGGTTACTGTCGAGAGCCTTTTTAACTCGCTCGTCATAGCTCGCGCGGTTGGTTTCGGCGGCGCTCTCTTGCGGGAGTGATGAATTCTCGCCGGGCCTTCTGCTTAACTTTTCCAGTTGCATGAACGCGCCCGTTAACTCGGGAGCATACTGTTGCAGCGGAAGCCATGCAGACATGAGATAGCCACGCAGTTTTATCGCGCTGCCCGGCTCGCTTCGCTCAAGCGCGCTTAGACTTTCGACTATGTAACTAACATAAGCCTTGATCACAGGCGCGCTGGCGGGCGGTATCTGAGTAGGAGATGGTCTGACGCCTTTAAGTAATTGTTGTCGGAAAGCTATAAATTGTTCGCTGGGAAATACGATGTTTTCCAATAAGTAGTATGCCCTGAAAGCCCCTTCATTGGTCGCGGAGAGTGGAGTCGCACGTAGGACATCAATATATTGCAGGATGAGTCTGTCGGCAGCCGCTCTATCCTTTGCCGCCGCATCGAGGATGTAGAATCCGGCGCTTATTACGGTTGGGTCAGACTCTAGAGATTGGATGATGTAAGCCCCTGCCTTGTTAGTGTCGCCGTCGGCCACTGCTTTGGCGGCGAGATTACTGTACACGGAGTTCTCTTCTTGTTTTCCTAATTTTTCCGTCCCCAATCGAACCAACTCTTCAAGAAACGACTTGCTGCGCGCGGCCACTCCGAGCACGCGACGGCGCACGCGATTTCGCGCGACCTCTTCGCCCGCCGGTAAAGCGAGCGACGCGCCGACGGCTCTCTTGCGTAGCTTGAGCTGTTCTTCTTCATTCGGGAGCGTGAGTTCGTAAGCCTCGCGCAATAGTTTTTTGGACCACGTCTGGTCCAGTTCCCAGGCCGCGTCGGCGATCTCGGCTCCGGCGACAGCACGCGCCACAGGCGTATAGAGCTTTTCCGCCCGGTTGTTCAACGCCTGGAGATCGGAGAGCAGCAATGTCTTCTTCAACGCCGTCTCGTCGTCAGCCGTCGTTTCCGTATTAACGGACTGCCCGAATTGCGAAGGTGCGAACAAGCACAGCAACGTTAAGAGGATTAAGAACCGCCGCATTTTAAATCTCCCGACACGCTACTAACTTAACTGACGGCGCAGCCGTGCAACCTTAGAAATTCTACACCGAATTGCTATCGCTCCGCGCCGTACGGAAGCATGCGCGCATTCCTTTAAACGTCAGGCCCTGATGACACACACTGTTCGGGATTCGCGGCACCGATCACAGTAGTTACACCAGTGACGGCATCGTAAGCGATAGCTGTAGGACCCGCAGAGCTCCCGCAACTGATGGCGAAAAAACTCCCGTCCTCGGATACGTGGATGTACTTGAGCCAGGCGTAGGTCGGGGTGGCTCCTACGAACAAAAATGTTGCGAGAAACGCCGTCATGAACAGCGCCTTAGCCGCTTTCTTTATTTTGGTAAGCATGTGTGCTCTCTCCTCGTCTGTTGTAGGGGTTGAGGTGTGCCGCCTCGGTTGAGGGGGCGACTTTGAATCTGCTGTTTGACGGGATGAAGAAGAGTTAAGCAAGAACACGACTCGATGAGGGACGACGCTCTTACTTCCGAACGCAACAAAGCGCAGGCAATCTACGCGCGCATAAACGGAATGTCAAGAAATCTATTTTTAAGAGCGGATGCTTGATCTACGCGCGCGCTCTCAAAGGTGGGTCGGCGCGCTGCTTCTTGATTCAACTCCAGTCCTGATCCGGCTTTTTGCGCAGGCGTGCGGCGGCCTCGATCACATCTTGTAAATCAACGGGGTCGCTAAACGGGTCGGCGTCGAGCACGGTCACGCGGTTAAGCTCTCTCTGCCAGCGGCGCAACTCTTCTACGTAAGGCATATGCCGTACGCGCCGCAGGTCGCCCTGTTCCTCTACCAGATCACAGATGCCGTTATTCAACCATTTGCCCGTGTGCCAATCGGGCATGTCTACGGCGGGGAACAGGCAGATGCCGTGTAGATCAATGCCCTCGTTGACGGCGGCGAGCGATTCCTCCATCACATCTTTGAGCCATGCCGCGCGGCCATGACCCAAGCCGCTCGTCTCTCCTATGATCATCGGCCTGTGGTAGCGGTCCCAGACCAGACGCAAAAGATCGCAGAGAGGTTTGACGCGTTCGTCGCCCGGTTCGAGCGCTTGATGCGGTCCTTGCTCCCTGTATTCCATCTGGCCGAAAGAATAGTTGTTCGCCCCTACGATGTCTAAAATTTCAGGCGAGCCGCCAAGCTCCGGGTGCTCTTTCCCGCAGATGATGTCCCAGGCCAGAAAAGAGTCAATGTAAGTTTCGTGTTCAGCCGCTTCGATCTGGTCCGGCCTGTCTCGCGGCGCAACCACCTGGACCAGAGGGTCTATGTGAATCATGCGCGCCGCAGGTTCGATCTCGCGTATAGCTTTCACCCCGGCGATGGACGCTTCGCACAACGAGAGACGAAATCTAAAGCGGTCTTCTCTGCTCTTAAGATACGGCGCGACCCAGCCCCATTCACCGCCGCAAAACGAAAAGAACGTAATCTCGTTGATCGGCGTGAAGAAATAAGGTCCGCGCAGGCGTGTGACGACATACTGAGTTGCGGCGCGGCAATAAGCGGCGAAGCGCGCCACGAAGTTTTCGGAGAAGGGGTCCAGATCGTCCGGGTAGCCGTAGTGGAAGAGGTCCCAGATGGGAAGCACCTGCGTCTGCTGCATCGCCTCGATCATGGGGTCAATGAGCGAAAAGTCGTACTGCCCGCCTTTGTCCACGAGCGGCCAGGGGATGCCTTCGCGCGAGACGGCGATACCCAACTCGCGCAATAGATTGTAATCGTGTTGCGCGTGGCGATGGTGCTGCGTCTCCTCTATGAGGTTGCGCCGCCCTCTATCTTTCCAGAGAAAAGTTGAGCACTCAAAACCCGAGAGAAAGAATGTAGGAAATATGCCCGGTCGTTTAGTCACATCGCTATGTTAACAGAACATTTTGCGCAGGGCGCGGCGGGCAGGGGAAACCACAGAGAATCGAGAGCTATGGAGCGACAAATTCGATCAGCGAAGTTTTGGATGGACTCAAAATCGAGTTGCTTATCTGAACGCGCCCCGGCGCGCAAGAGATCAACGTAAGTGATGCGCGGACCGAGCGCATCCTTCGCTTCTCAGACGCCGCTAAGCCAATCGCCCCTAAGCGTCCGATAACCTCTGTGCGAGACTTTCGGGCGTCGTCTCGAAAGCGGAAAACATATGGATGAGTGTGAGGACGCGATACTGACGACACTCACCGACTCGCGTTCGACGGAGAACTTTTGAGGCGATGCCCGGTTAATTTGGCAGAGCTTATCGGACGCGGAATAGGTGGTGGTATTTTTCGAGGGGAGGGAAATGCGCGTTCGTCGTGTCGGTTTGCGGCGCAACTTTGACTGTGGCTGGCAGGGTCAAAATGATCTTTAAAATTATTGTTGACATATGAAGATGACAAGATTATTGTGCATCCTTCTTTGACTACCGTTGGATTAATCTCAACGCCGCTCGATGCCCCTCGCAGCATCAAGTTCATAGAAGCTCTCTAATCTTTAAAGGAGATTGCGCATCGGCCATTCTCGTCCTCAAATGCGCTTTGTCGCATCCCGGTACCTTTAAAACTTCCTTCGCTCACACCGTCCAGTGTAGTCGAGAAGACTTGAACCGCCGGCTGCTATCGCTCTCTATTCTTTAGCACTCCCTGACTCATAACCATGGGCGCACAAGGCAGTACGTAACGATCGCGCGTGCTGTCGTGCACGCATCAGGGCCTTAAGTATTAACGTGTATTAACGAATAAAACGCAGCGTCGCTTGAAAGCGCTGCGCCGCCTCGAAAACGGCGTGGCGGATGAACAAATCCGCCGCACTTCTGCTTCGCACTAACCTCGCTGCTATCTGCTTTGCGTGGGCAAAAATTATCGCGACGAACGGCTGTTGTTCTTAAATAACTTTGGCTCGTAAGTCGCTCTAACGAGTAGCTCACCGGCGGTCTTTCAAACTTCCAATCATGCATTTGACGGTCGCAAAGTCAGTGCTGTCCTCAGGAAGTTTTGAACGAGCGTTTCCAGCCAGAGATTGAAGACGCCTCACGGGCTTCTGATGTCTTGCGGTTCAATATCTTGGGCAGAGACTCGTCTCGCGTCTCTACCATGTCGTGACTATGACAGCGACACCATTCGTCAGTTGCATTATGCCGACGCGGAACCGGCGTCAGTTCGTCGCGCAGTCCATCTGGTATTTTCTACGGCAGGACTACGCCGAACGCGAGTTGTTGATTCTCGATGACGGCGAAGATGCGGTGGGAGACCTTGTCCCGCCCGACGAGCGTATCAGGTATGTGCGGCTCGACGAACGCCTGTCGCTCGGGGCGAAGCGCAACCTCGCCTGCGAGTTGAGTCGCGGCAACATCATCGCTCATTGGGACGACGACGACTGGATCGCGCCGCAACGTCTCAGCGTGCAGGTGTCGGAACTGCTGGCGGCGAACGCAGACGTGTGCGGCGCGCGAGACCTCCTTCATTATGACCTGGAAGCGGGCCAGAGCTGGCTCTATCGCTACCCGGCGGGCGAGAGAAACTGGTTGTCCGGCAACACCTTGCTCTACCATCGCGCGGTCTGGGCCGGTTCGCCGTTTCCACATCTCGACGTTGGAGAAGACAGCGCGTTTATCTTGCAGCTTCCGGCAGACCGCCTGCACGCCGTACCCGATTCGTCCTTCTACATCGCGCTGATTCATCCGCAGAATACGGGCGCGAAAAATCTACGCGATCCACGTTGGGAGCAGCGCCCGCTGGATGAAGTGAGCCGCCTGCTCGCCTTCGACCGCGAATTTTACGTCTCCCTGCGCAACGGGAAAGCAAACGGTAAAACTGCGCACGGCGGCGCGTCTGCTTCGACGATCACGGTGGCCGCGCCGGTCACGGTCTCCACAGGCTACGGCAGCATGGCCGAATACATGGTGTGCGCGATGGCGCGCGCGGGTGCGAGCATCAATCTTATTCCGGTGTGCCTGAATCCGGCGGGCATGTCGGAGGAGTTTTTGGAAATCTTCCACAACTCGAAACCGGACCCAAACGCCCCCGTCCTTTATTACCACTGGGTCTCCGCCGACCTGGAGCGTTTCAAGCACAATCGCGAACTCTTCATTCACACCATGTGGGAGAGCAGCCAACTGCCGCGCGGATGGAGCGAGCAGTTGAACTGCGCGCGCGCCGTCTCCGTGCCGACGCGCTTCGTCGCGCGCGTCTTCCGCGAAAGCGGCGTACGCGTGCCCATCGAAGTTATCCCCGACGGAGTCGCGCCGGAAATCTATCATTACGAGCAGCGACCCACGCGTGACGGGCTGACGACGTTGATGGTCTGTCCGGTCGAACCGCGCAAGAATACGCTCGTGGGAGTCGCCGCGTGGAAGCAGGCTTTCGCAGACGACCCGCGAGCGCGCCTCATCATCAAGACCAACTACAGCTACGGAAATTACACGCCCGACGATCCGCGCATCACTTACGTTGACAGCAATGAAACCACGCGCGGCATCGCGCACTGGTATCGTCAGGCCGATGTGCTGCTCGCGCTCGGCAACGAAGGCTTCGGCCTGCCGCTCGTCGAAGCGATGGCGACGGGGCTTCCCGTCATCGCTCTAAACTCCGAAGGGCAGGGCGACATCTGCGAAGACGCGCGCGAGTTGGTGCTTCAGGTGAAGCCGGTCGGCTGGCGCAGAGACAACCGCGCGCTGTTCGGCCCTGCCGGAGTAATGGGTGTTCCGGGCGCGGACGATGTCGCCGCGCACCTGCGTTGGGTTGATACGCACCGCACGGAGGCGCGCGAAATGGGGCGCGCCTCTTCCGCCTGGGCGCTCAAACATCGCAACGTCTGGGACAGGGGCTTGCAGGCGATCGCGTTGATGGAGAGCCAGCTTGAGCCGACGCGCCCTTTGCGCCGCACGCAGACCTTCTGGGTCCCGAGTCTGAACAAGCCGTGCGGCGTTGCCGAATACACTTCACATCTTCTGGAGCAGATGCCGCAGGCGCGCGCGTCAGCCCAGTTCCCCGATCTACGCGGAGTCAAACTGCTACACATCCAGCATGAATTCGGCCTCTTCAACAATGCAGGCTTGACGGCCTACACGCAGCAGGCGCGACAGGCGCGCGTGCCCATCGCCATCACGGAGCACATGGTCGCGCCGCAAGCGCAGGCGTGGGAGTCAATCGCCGATACGCTGCTCACACTCACGGAGCGCGGGGCGGAGACGCTGCGTGCGCGCTGTCCGGGCAAACAGGTCGAGGTGATGCCGGTCGGGTGCCCTACGTGGTTTCCGGCGCGCAAGCGTTCGCGCGGTCGCGTCATCGGCGCGTTCGGTTTTCTCGCACGCTATAAAGGTTTCTGGCGCTTGCCGGACGTGCTGCGCGAAGTGGAAGGGACGGAACTGCTGCTGCTGAGCCACGCGAAGCACGAAGAACTCGAACGACAATGGGAAGAGAGCGCCGCAGGTCTGCCCGTGCGACGCATCGGCCACTACCTGCCGGTTGAAGAGGTCGCACGCCGCCTCGCCGCCGAAGCCGACATACTCGTCTTCTGGTACGACGAGATCGAGCCTTACGCGGCGGCCAGCTACGCCGTGCGCATCGGTCTGGCGACAGGCGTGCCGGTGCTCACTTCCCCCACCTCCTGGTTCGAAGATTTACGCGCCGTCACTTACCAGCCCGCAGACCTCGTCGAAGGGGTGAGACATTTGTTGGACGACACATCGCTACAGAAAGAACTGGTGAGTGCCGCCCGCAGTTATTGTGAAGCTAACAGTTGGTCTAGAAACGCCGAGCGCCATCAAGCTCTCTGGCGAAGAATGGAAAACATTTAGAGGAGGAACCATGCCAGGCACGTATACCTATCCCGGCGTTTACGTCGAAGAAATTCCGAGCGGTGTGCGGACGATTGTCGGCGTCAGCACTTCGGACACCGCCTTTGTTGATTACTTCAAACGCGGCCCCGTCAACGAAGCGACGCGCATCACCAGCTTCGGTGAGTTCACGACGATCTTCGGCGGTCTCGACGCCAAGAGCGCCGCCAGCTATGCCATCCAACAGTATTACCTCAACGGCGGGGCGATTGCCTGGGTCGTCCGCGTCGCCACGAGCGGCGCGCAGCCCTCTTCCACCACGCTCACAGGCGGCTCGCCCACACAGGACACGCTCACCGTGACCGCAAAGAATCCCGGCAAGTGGGGAGACAACCTGCGCGTCGCCGTCGTTCAGGCGCCGACCGCCGGACAGTTCAATATCGTGGTCCGCGAAGTCGCTCTGGTGAACAATAAAGAGCAGGTCGTGACGAGCGAGACGTTCCGCAATCTGAGCATGAGCAAGTCCAGTTCGCGCTACGCCGTCAACGTCGTAGGCTTCGAGTCCGCGCTCATCACGCTGACCGAGGCGGGGCTTGGAGAGACGCCGACGGGAGCCGTAGCGACTTCATCAGGCGACGCGCCGGAATCGGCTTTCAAGCCGCTCTCGGGCGGGCTCGACGGCGGAGCGCCCGATAGCGCCGCGCTCATCGGCAGCGCGACGGCCCCGAAGAAAGGTATCCACGCGCTGGACGAAATCGAACCGGCCATCTTCAACATTCTCTGCATTCCGGCAGCCGCCAATCTCGACGCGCAGGCGGGCGACTTTGATGCGCCGAACCTGCGCGCGGTCGTCGCCGCCGCCAACACCTACTGCGAAAACAAGCGCGCCTTCTTCATCGTTGATCTTCCGTCTTACGTCGTGACGCCGAGCGATATGACGGCCTGGATGAAGCAGAACGACGGCATACGCACGCGCAATGCGGCAATCTATTACCCGCGTCTCGTCATCCCCGACCCGCTCAACGAGAACAGGGATTTGAACGTCGGCGCGAGCGGCACGCTGGCCGGAGTTTATGCGCGCACGGACGCCACGCGCGGCGTGTGGAAAGCTCCCGCGGGGACCGATGCAGAGATACGCAATGCGAAGCCCGCGAAAGTCGTCAACGATCTAGAGAACGGCGGCCTCAATCCGATCGGCGTCAACGTGCTCCGCTCCTTCCCCATCTTCGGCAACGTCGCGTGGGGCGCGCGCACGCTGCGCGGCGCGGACCAGCAGGCCGACGAATACAAGTACATCCCGGTTCGCCGCATCGCGCTCAACATCGAGGAGAGCCTTTTTCAAGGGTTGAAGTGGGTCGTCTTCGAACCGAACGACGCGCCGCTCTGGTCTCAGATTCGTCTCAACGTCGGGGCCTTCATGCACAATCTATTCCGTCAGGGAGCTTTTCAGGGCAGGACCCCGCGCGAAGCTTACTTCGTCAAATGCGACAAAGAGACCACCACGCAGAACGACATCAATCTCGGCATCGTCAACGTCGTGGTGGGCTTCGCGCCTCTGAAACCTGCGGAGTTCGTCGTCATCAAGATTCAGCAGATGGCCGGACAGATTGAGACTTAGAGGGATGCTCGCCGCACACGTCTGCGGCGTCACTGCGACAACTTGAGGAGCCTCTTTGTTTCCTCCGCTTGCTCGCAACATATCCTGCAACTTCACACATCGAGGAGAGAGATATGGCACAGTTCAGCGTCAACACCCTGCGCTTCGACCCATACAAGAACTTCAAGTTTCGCGTCAGATGGGACGGACGCTACGTGGCGGGGGTCAGTAAAGTCAGCGCTCTGAAGCGCACCACGGAAGTTGTCAAACATCGCGAAGGAGGCGACCCGAGCAGCAGCCGCAAATCGCCCGGTCGCACCGAGTTCGAGCCGATCACGCTCGAACGCGGCGTAACGCACGACACGGAGTTCGAGAAGTGGGCCAACAAGGTCTGGAACTACGGTTCCGGTCTCGGCGCGGAAGTCTCGCTCAAAGACTTTCGCAAAGACATCATCATCGAAATCTACAACGAGGCGGGGCAGCTAGCCATCGCCTACAAGCTCTATCGTTGCTGGGTGTCGGAGTTTCAAGCCCTGCCCGATCTCGATGCCAACGCCAACGCCGTCGCGATCCAACATTTGAAGTTGGAGAACGAAGGATGGGAGCGCGACTATGAAGTGACCGAGCCGTCCGAGCCGACGTTTACGGAACCGGCCACCTAATACATGTCGAGCCTCTCTGCACAAGACTTGATCCGCATCTGGGAGACCGGACTCGGACAGCACCCAATTGACCGGGCGTTGACAATTCTGAGTTTCGCTCTCCCCGCGCGCTCGCGCGCCGAACTGGCGGAGATGCGCATCGGCCAGCGGGATGCGCATCTGCTCGCGCTTCGCCAACAGACGTTCGGTTCTCATTTGAACGGCGGGGCGACCTGCCCGTCCTGCGAGAATCAATTGGAGTTCTCCTTCGCCGTGGAAGACATACGCATTCCCGGCGAGACGAACGACGCGCCGCGCGTCTTTCAACTGAGCGCGGAGGGCTACGAGGTGGAGTATCGCCTGCCGGACAGTTTCGATCTGGCGACGATTGCCGAATGCGCCGATGTCTCGCGTGCGCGCGTCGTGCTGGCGAGCCGTTGCATTCTGAGCGCGCGGCACGCCGCGGATGCAGCCGCCGTCCCGTTTGAAGATTTACCGGGAGGGGTGCTCACACGAGTTGAAGCCGAAATGGCCGAACGCGATTCCCAGGCCGAAGTTCGTCTCGATCTCGACTGTCCCGAGTGCGGGCATCGCTGGCAGATGCCTTTCGACATCGCCCTTTTCTTCTGGCTGGAAATAAGCGCACGCGCCCGGCGGCTGCTGCGCGAGGTGGACCTGCTCGCACGCACCTATTGCTGGCGCGAAGAAGACATCCTTTCGATGAGCGCGATCCGGCGGCAGTTCTATCTTGAGATGGTGATGTGATGTCCGATTATCTGAGCAGACTCGCGGAACGCACGCTCGGTCTCGTGGAGACCGTGCAGCCGTTGACGCCGCCTATGTTCGCAACGGCTGCTTCGACGCCCGTCGAATCCCTCCACCTCGATCAAACGCCGCCGCGCCCCGAAGCGAGGACTGAAATAGTTCGCCTTACGGAAGCTGCTCCCGGTTCCCTTATGCCACAGGAAAAACGCACGCCGCCTGATCCGCGCGAGCGGCTTTCAGCAACGCGGTCCGACGACGAAGCGACGCCTCTTCGGCCACGCCCCGCCGCGCATGAATCCGCCGCGCATCTTCGACGCGTCGAGACCGCTCCCGAACGCGCGCCCGCGCAGGAGACGCCGCCGTTAACGTCGCGCACGGGAGAGCCGCCGCCGACACGCACGCACGCTCAAACGGGCGAGCCTGCGCTGGTCGCCGTGCCGTCAGGCAATTCTCGTCCGGCGAATGAAACGACGCCGCCCGCGCGCCAGCACAACTCCGCAGACGCAGCAGCCGCGAACCGCGACGCGCGCCCTGGAAGCGCGGAGCAGACCACGCACTCAACGCCTCGCCCCGAGACGTTGATCAAGACCATCCCGCAGACACGCGCGCGCGACGACATGGGGCTTCAACGTTCACGGCAACGTAGCGCAAACGACATCAACGAATCGCCTGCCATGACGCAGGAGGCGCATCCCGTTCGCGTCCAAATCGGGCGCATCGAAGTGCGCGCCGTGAATGCGCCCGCGCCGACTCAAACGCCGCGCAAATCCTCTGCGCCCGCGCCGCGCCTGTCGCTTGAAGAATACCTGCGTTCGCGCAATGGAGGTCGGCGATGAGCACCTCACTGGCGATTGCGGCCACCACGGCTGTGATCAAAAACATTCTCTCGACGGGTGCGACCAATACGCAATCGAGCGTCCCGCAGTTGTCCATACTCGGCACGATCAGCGTGTCCGCGCTGCCGCTCGACCGCGTCCTGTCCAGTAACAACGGCCCGAGCAATGAAACCAGCCGACTGAATCTCTTCATGTACCAGGTCTCACCCAATCCCGGCTGGCGCAACATGAATCTCCCCTCGCGCGATTCGCGCGGCGACCGCGTCGCCAATCAAGCCTTAGCTCTGGACCTTCACTACTTGTTGACGGCTTACGGCGCGGAAGAACTTCACCAGGAGATCATGCTCGGCATCGGAATGCAACTCATGCACGAGATGCCCGTCCTCACGCGCGACGCCATACGCGCAACTTTCACGCCGCCTTCGGGCGGCACCCTGACGCCCGTGCTTCAAGCGCTTGCGACCTCCGCGCTCGCGGATCAAATTGAACTCATCAAAATCTGCCCGCAGGTATTGAACACGGAGGAACTGTCGAAGCTCTGGCCCGCGTTTCAGGAGAAGTACAGGCCGACCGCGGCCTACACGGCGACCGTGGTGCTCATCGAGAGCAGCAGTTCCGTCAAGTCCACTCTGCCTGTTTTGAAGAGCAACATTTACGTCATGCCTTTGCGCCAGCCCGTCATTGACTCGGTCGAGCCGCAACAGGTGGCGCTCGTCGCGGGGGCGACGTTGGACGTGCTCGGACGCGACCTGCTCGCGCCCGACACCGTCGTCTCCTTCGGCGCGGGCGGCGAGCAAGCGCCCGACGCAGCAGCTTCGACGGGCACACGCCTGCACGTCGCGCTGCCTGCGGCGATGCTCGCAGGGGTCAACACCGTGCAGGTCATACAACGTCTGATGATCGGTGAACCCGCGTTGCATAGAGGCTTTGAATCCAATCTCGCGGCCTTCGTCATACGCCCGACGATCAAGAAGAAAGTTGTCGGAGCAACCGAGGTCTATGACATCACGGTCAGCAATCCGCTCGGCACGCCGACGAGTCGCACGGCCAACGTCATCGTCAAGTTCAACCACCCTATCGGCCAGCGGCAGCCCGTCATGCTCTTGATGAATGAACTCAACCCGCCGTCCGACAGACCGGCGCGCGCCTACACTTTCAACGCTCCGTCCAGAGAAGCCGACCTTAACCCGACGACCGATACGATTACCTTCAACATCAAAGGCGTCGTCTCCGCCAACTATCTCGTACGCGTCCGCGTTGACGGCGCCGAAAGCTCTCTCGACGTTGACGCTTCGCAGGCTTACGTCGAACCGAAGATGGTGATTTGATGGAACCCGCAGCACTCAATCAATGGCCGGAGGCCAACCAGCGTTATCTGGTGGCCGCGCTGGAAGTGGTGCGCGCCGCGCTGGAGAAGCACGTCGCCGCGCGCGAGGCGACGACCACTGCGCCGGAAGAACGCGCCGACGCGGAAGATCAAGCGGCGCGCATGCTGTCGGAGGCGGCCGACGAATTGCCCGCCCCTTCTGCGCTCGAAATGATCTGCGAGACGTTTGAACTGTCATCTTTCGAACGCGATCTGCTGCTGCTGTGCGCGGGCATGGAACTCGACGCACGATTCGCGTCGCTCTGTTCGTTGGCGCATGGCAACGCCGCGCAGGCTTATCCGACGCTCAGCCTCGCGTTGGCCGCGCTGGCCGACGCGCATTGGAGCGCGCTCAGGCCGGATGCGCCGCTGCGTCGCTGGCGTCTGATTGAAGTCGGCACGGGCAACGCTTTAACACTCGGCCCGCTGCGCATTGACGAACGCATACTGCATTTCCTGACCGGCGTGCAGTACATAGACGAGCGTCTCGCAGGTTTGATCGAACCGCTGCGCGCGCCCGTCGCGCCGCTCGTCGCTTCACACAACCAGGTGGCGGAACGCATCGTCTCCATCTGGCTGCAAGAGGTCAATTTCGCGCCGCCGCCCGTCATACAGATTTGCGGCGAAGAGGCGACGGGCAAACGCGCCATCGCTGCCGCCGCGTGCGAGAGACTCGGCCTGAGCCTGCACGTTCTGCATGCCGATCTGGTCCCCGTCAATTCAAATGATCTGGAGACGCTGCTCTGCCTCTGGCAGCGTGAAGTGGTCTTGAGCCAGCGCGCGCTGCTGCTCGATTGCGACGAGTTCGACACGACGGACGCGGCGCGCAGAGGGGCCGTCAAGCGTCTCATCGAAAACATCGCGGGCGCGCTCATCATCACGGGCCGCGAGCGTCAACGCATACGCCATCGCTCTGCGATCAGCTTCGACGTGCAGAAGCCCGCCACCAACGAGCAGCGCGACATCTGGCAGAGCGCGCTCGGAAAAGAGGCCGCGAATTTGAACGGGCAGGTTGACTTGCTGGTGGCGCAATTCAACCTCAGCGCGTCGGCCATCACTTCCGCGAGCACAGAGGCGCTCGGCGGCGGCACGGACAACCTGCGCAGTTCTCTGTGGAACGCCTGCCGTATGCAGGCGCGCCCGCGTCTGGATGATCTGGCGCAACGCATCGAGCCGGTGGCGACTTGGGATGAACTCGTGCTGCCCGACCCGCAACGCGAGACTTTACGCGACATCGCCGCGCACGTGCGCCAACGCTCGCACGTCTACGAGCGTTGGGGCTTCGGCGCGAAAGGAGGGCGCGGACTCGGCATCAGCGCACTCTTCGCGGGCGCGAGCGGCACGGGCAAAACCTTTGCCTCCGAAGTCGTCGCGCGTGACCTGAATCTGGACCTCTACAGGATTGATCTCAGCCAGGTCGTCAGCAAGTACATAGGCGAAACCGAGAAGAACTTGCGTAGCGTCTTCGATGCGGCTGAAGAGGGCGGCGCGGTCCTGTTGTTCGACGAGGCCGACGCGCTTTTCGGCAAGCGCAGCGAAGTCAAAGACAGCCATGATCGTTACGCCAACATAGAGGTCAGCTATCTCTTGCAACGCATGGAAGCCTATCGCGGGCTGGCGATTCTCACGACGAACATGAAGACCGCGCTCGATACGGCCTTTATTCGTCGCATACGTTTTATCGTCCAGTTCCCTTTCCCGGACGCATCTCAACGCGCCGAAATCTGGCGGCGTATCTTCCCCGCGCAGACCCCGACCGAGGGGCTGGATATAAACCTGCTCGCGCAGTTGAACGTGACGGGCGGCAACATACGCAACATCGCGCTCAACGCGGCTTTTCTCGCCGCAGACGCGGGCGAACGAGTCACCATGAGACACCTCTTGCGCGCCACGCGCAGTGAATACGTCAAGCTTGAGCAGCCGTTGGCCGAAGTCGAGATCAGAGGATGGATATAAAGCCGCGCGTCGCCGCCACTGTCGAAACGAAAGGGCGCACGGACGGGTCGCGTTCGAACATCGAGTTGCGCCCGAACGTCGAATTGCACATAGACGAGTTGGTCCTGCACGGTTTCTCGCACGGCGACCGTTATCGCATCGGCGAAGCGTTGGAACGTGAACTGGCGCGGCTCCTCGACGCGGAGGGAATGCCGCCGCGCCTGCTCGCGGGCGGAGACACAGGCGAACTCGACGCCGGTTCGTTTCAGATCGCGCCGAGCGCGAAGCCCGAAGACGTGGGCGCGCAGATCGCAAGGGCGATCTACGGAGGGTTCAGAAAACTATGAGCACGCGTACGCACATACAGACCGAACCTAATTCGACAAGCGAGAGTTCCGCGCCCGCGCGCCCGCTCCGCTTGCAACGCAAGTGTGCTTGCGGTTCGAACGGCGGCGCGGCGGGTGAGTGCGAACAGTGCGCCGGGAAGTCTACGACGCTGCAAAGAAGCGCGACGAATAAGTCGCAGCCGGAGAGCGTGCCCGCAGTCGTTCACGAGGTCCTGAACTCGCCGGGGCAAACGCTCGACGCTCCGACGCGAACTCTCATGGAATCGCGTCTCGGCCATCGCTTCGCGGACGTGCGCGTACATAAAGATGAGAAGGCCGCCGAATCGGCGCGTGCCGTCAATGCGCATGCCTACACGGTCGGGCGCGACGTGGTCTTCGCCAGCGGGCGTTACGCGCCGTCAACGCCTGACGGGCGCAAGCTCCTCGCGCACGAACTGACGCACGTTGTCCAGCAAGCGAAACAGAGCACAGCGGAAGCCTCCGCGTCGCGCGGCGTTACGGAAGATGCGAGCGCCGAAGCGGAAGCAGACCGGAACGGCGAGCGAGTCGCGGCAGGCCGGACGGGTTCGGTATCCGCGCAGCAGGCGTCGAACTCCGGGGTCCAACTCCAGGCCGACAAGAAGAACCCTCTCGACGAGAAGGCCAAGGCCATCATCGCCAAAGCAAAGGATGAGAAGACGGAAGCTAAAGTTCGCGCGGTGGATGTGTTGAACAGTATCGTCAACCAATACTATTCGGCGGACAAGTCGTTGATTGACTCCGTGATCTACGACAACAAACAAGCGGGGAGCGGCTTGAGCATCACCAGAAAAGGCGAAGGCAAGAAGGCCACAGGCATTACCTATGTCGGCGACGATTTCCTTAAAGCCGTCGCCAATGAACGCCACTTCCCGCGCAAGGTGCTGCAAGTCGGTCATGAGTTGGAGCACGTCAAGCAATGGCGTTCGGGCATGACGGGCGAGGACAAAAGCGACGAGCGCGAATTTCTCGCCTTCCATCAAGAGGCTCTCGCCGAAGAGAAACCGGGCACGGGCCGCATGCAGCATTCGACGCGCGTCGCGCTCATTGACGCCGCGCTCGGCAACTACTTCTGCCTCACCGAAAAACAGAGAGAAAAATACGCGCCGATGAAGAAGGAGTTGAGCGAACGCCGCCCGGCGGAAATAAGCGCCAGCGGAAAAGAAGCGACGCCCGAGCCTAAGAAGTGCAAGTCTTCTTCCTGAACCGGACGGAGGCTTGAAGTTTCGGAACGACTCGACAGGTTAAAATCATGGTACGGCAGCGAGTCAAGTCACAGGCACAGACACCGGCACAGGCCAGGCCCGGTTCGCAGACCGCCGCGAGCGATCTGCGGCAACGCTCTGCCGTGAACGAACCGGACCTGTTCACCACTGCCGCCGCCGTGCAGGAAGCTTTGAGCTTGTCCGGCCAGCCGCTCGACCCGCAAACGCGCGTCCTGATGGAGTCGCGCTTCGGACATAATTTCAGCCGCGTACGCGTCCACACAGGCGAGAAGGCTGCGGCGGCGGCGCGCGCCTTAAAGGCGGAGGCTTTCACCGTCGGGCAGGACATCTATTTCGCAGCGGGTCGTTATCAACCGCGCGCCGCGCAAGGGCGTTGGCTGCTCGCACATGAACTGACACACACGCTTCAACAACGCATCAGTCCTTCCATCGTGGCGCGCAGCCCCGTCCAACCGAGCTACAGCCTGACGGGCGACAACGACGCGCTCGAACTCGAAGCCGCACAGGCCGCCAATAAGGTTACGACCGGGGAGCACGTCGAACCTCAACACGTCACGGTCGCCGCCCCGCGAGCGCAGGGCATCATCGCGCGCAAGTCAACTTCCGGTTTTGCGGAAGACCTCGCACGCCTGCCCTCCGCTTTCTTCGCGCGCTTCACCAGCGCGCTCGTGCTCGATCCCGCGCGGTTGATAGACAACCTCGCGGACATTGTTCTCAAGAGCCTGCGTCAAGACCCGGACGACCGCTCCGGTCGCGTCCGCAGGCAGATCGAGCGCATGGTGCCGTCCACGCGCGACAAGGTCTTGGAGCGCGTTAAGAGTCGTCTCACGCAGGCCGATTGGATTCACCTGACCGACATCCTCAAAGAGCCTGCTCCCATGGGCGAAAGTTCCGTACAGGGAACAGCCGCGCAGTTGGACGACGCAGGACAGCAAACTTCCGCCGCAGAAGAATCCGCTTCGACCGGCCAAACGGCTACCGCCGAGACCAACGTAGAGACGGAAACGGACAGGCCCACAGCAGGCACGCGCGCCGAAACTCAAGCAGAGACGCAAGCCGAAATTTCGACCCGCCCTGAAACGTCCACGGCTCCGCCCGCGCCCGGGCGCGGCGCGGCTGAAGCGACGCAGACGACGGAGCCTCCTGCGGCGATGCCGGAAGTCCCCGAGCTTCAAGCCGAAGCCGCTACGCCACAGGCCGAAACCGCGCAAGGCGCTGCGCCCGTCGCAGACGCCGCACCTGCGCCCGCCGCTGCGCCCGCAGCCGCTCCCGGCGCGACTCCTTCGCCCGCCGCCGCGACGGCTGGCGAACCCGTCGCAGGAGGCGGCGCGGAGTCAATGGAGGCGGGCGCGGGCATGTCTGAGGAGGCGGGTGCGCCGCCGGAAGAAGTTGAAGCGGCGGCGTCTGAGGTCGGTGAGTCTGATGCAGAGTCCGGCGTCGCTCAGGCGGGAGTCGCGACAGGAGACGAAGCAACCGCCGTAGAAGGCGAAGAGACGGGCGCGGCACAGGACGCAGCCGTAGACACGGGCGTCGCTGCCGCCAACGGCAACGAACAAGCCGCCGCGGAAGATGAAGCTGTCGCGGAAGATGAAGTCGCGGAGGCTGCGGCGACAGAAGGTGCGCCCGTCGAAGCTGCTGCGGGTGAACCTGCGATGACCGCCCCACCGGAGATTGCGCCGGAAACTGCCACGGACAATGCGCCGCCCGAAATAGCGACGCCGACTTCCACGGAGACGGCGGAGCCGCCTGTTGACGCCGCACCCGAAGCGATGCGCGCGTCGGCCATGCCCGCCGTAACGCCTGCCGCGCCCGCTCCTGCCGCCGCTGCTCCGGTCATAGAAGAACCGGAGACGGCAGCGGCAGAAGTATCCACGCCTGAGGGGGACGTTGTTGCTTCGGAAGCACCGGGAGTGGAAACCGCTCCCGCTTCCGAAGGAACGAACGATGGCGTCGAAGCGGGGGGCGCAGGCGCGCCCGGCGCTGAAGGGGCGCCGGGCGCGCCTGGTGGATGCCAGGCGTCCGGTCAAAATCCTCAAGAGGGTGCGCAAGCCGAAGCGGGCGGTGAAGGCGGCGGTGGCGCGTGCGGCGGCGGTGGCGGCGGTGCTGCCGCCACGCCCACGCCTCCGCCCGCGCCGCCCGACGTGTCGCAATCCGACCCCGCGCAGGCGCTCGCTTCCGTCAGTAATCTTCGTCCGGCACAACTGCAAGCCGCGCTCGGCGGCGTGACCGCCAGCGTCTCGCATTCCGTCGGCCAACACCGCGACGAGTTGGCTGCGAACCCGCCGCAGATAGAGCGTCCTTCGGGTGCGCCCGCAGGGCAGACGGGCGAAGCGAGAGCCGCCGGGCGCGGCGGCGCATCCGCTTCCGCAGACAGGCGCAACCTCGAACGCGTGCCGACCGGCGCGCCCGTGCCGATTCCCGAACCCGACACGCCGCAACTGGCGGCCGCGCCCGCGCCGCAGGTGCCTACGCCGCGCGTCGCGGGGAACGCGCAAGGCCAACTCTCCGAGGCCGACGTGCATAACATGCAGGTCGCGGTTCGTAATCTGCCGACGACCGACCCTTCGCTTCACGTCACGGTCGGCGCGCCGCCGCAGCTTGCGCTTGAAGGCGACGCAGACCCGGCGCGTGCGCGCGAGCAGCGCGCCACGCTCGACACGAGCGCCGCCGAAGCGCAGGCGCAAGGGCAACTCGATGCCGCCGCGCCGATGGGCGAAGATCACATCTATCCGAGTGTGCCGTCCGAGACTTTGACGGCGGAGCTTCCAACGGGAGGCGAGAGCGGCGGCGGCGGCGGAGCTGTCGCGGGAGGCGAAACAGCAGACGAAGCGGCCTCCATCGTCGCGCATGAAGAGCGCGGCGAAGAGATTCGCGCCTCCGTCACGCAGGCTCAGACGGATGTGGTCGCACGCCAGCAGGAACACGCCGCGCAGGTCGAAACGGAACAGGCAACCTCTCAGCGCGAAGTGTCCGATGCAATCGCACAGAACGCGGAGGAGCAGACGGCGGAACGCAACCGCACGCGCCAGGCCGTGCAGCGTGCGCGCGGCGAATGGTCGGAAGGCCAGCGCGCCGCCACGACGCGTGCGCGTACGGAGGCGGACGAGGCGGGCCAGCGCGGCGAGCGCGACATTGATGCGCAGCGCACGCGCGCCAACACGCGCGCCGCCGAACGCGTGCGGCAGGGTAATACGGAAGTCGCGGGGGCGCGACGCGAGAGCGAACAACACGCCGCGCAGCAGAGACAACGCGCGCAGAATGAATCCGGCGGTTTCCTCAGTTGGGTCGCCAGCAGGTTCACAGCCTTCTTCAACCGGATCAAGCAGAGCATCATTGACGGGTTCGCCGCCGCGCGACGCCGCATAAGCAGCATCATCGAGAGCGTGACGGAGTTTGCGATGTCCGTCATCGAATCGGCGCGCAACCTCGTCGTCGGACTCATACGCGCTATCGGTGATGCGCTCATCGCCATCGGCGACGTGCTGCTCGCAGCCTTCCCCGAATTGCGCGACCGCTTCCGTCGAGCCATCAACGACTATGTAGATCAAGCCGTGGAGGCCGTCAATCGTTACGCCGATGCGCTGAAAGAAGAGGTGAAGCGGCGTCTGAATGCGCTGGGCGCTGCCTTAATCGCTGCGCTCGGAGCGTTGGAGCGCGGCTTGCTGGCGCTGGTCAACGCGGTTGCCAGCGTGGTGCAGGCGGCGATCCAGTTTGCGCGCAGCGTCATGCAAGCCCTGGCGGCCTTTGCCGAATTGATCACGGATATCGCCGCAGGGCCGGGCCAATGGCTGAGCAACCTCGCTTCGTCGGTCGTCTCCGGCATACGCAACTGCCTGTGGAGCGCATTCAAACTGGCTGTGAAGAACTGGTTCAACCAGAAGGTTGAAGAAGTGCTCGGGCTGGGGATGATGATCTGGAACGTGCTGCGCAGCGGTTGCATTAGCGCGGCGCAGGTTGGCCGCATGGCATGGAGCGCGCTCAAAGCCGCCATCCCCACCGTGTTGGTTCAATTGCTCATCGAAAAGCTCGTGGCGATGATCGTCCCTGCGGCGGGCGCGCTGATGACGATCATCGAGGGCTTACGCGCGGCATGGGGCACGGTGAGCCGCATCATCGCGGCTTTCCAACTCTTCTTCATATTTCTGAAAGCAGTTAAGAACGGCAACGCCGGACCGCAGTTTGCCAACGCCGTCGCAGCCGCCGCCGTCGTCGTCATTGATTTCGTCGCAAACTGGTTGTTGATGCGCCTGCGTCGTCCGGCGGGTGCGGTTTCGGGCCGGCTGCGTGCCATGGCGCAGAGAATCGGGCAGAGCATGCGCCGCGTCGGTGGGGCTGTTAGACGCGGCGGGCGCGCCGTCGGGCGTGCCGCGCGTTCGGGAGCGCGAGCCGTGAGACGCGGCGCGCAAGCCGTCAGGCGCGGAGCGACAGCAGCGGGCCGCGCCGTCGCTCGTCGCGGGCGCGCGGCAGGACGCGCCATCGCTCGTAGAGGTCGCGCGGCGGGCCGCGCCATTAGCAGAAGCGGCGCGGGTCGTGCCGCACTGCGCGGCGCGCGTGTCGTTGGCCGCGCCGCGCGTCGTGGCTATGCGGCGGCACGCAGCGCCGTCCAGCGCGGGCGCGAAAGAGTGCGCCAGTGGCGCGAGCGTCGGCGTCAACGTCGGCAGGCGGCTTTGCAGGAGCGTCTCAACCGCGCCGTACGCGCCATCGAACCGAGAGCGCGCGCTCTGCTCTCGCGCGGTGTCTCGCGTCCGCGCCTGTGGGCGACGCTGGCCGGGTGGCGAGCCTGGTATCGCCTGAGCGCGCTCAGCATCAAGAAGCAGGGGCATTCGGTCCAATTTACGGCGCGCGTCAATCCTGCGGTGGACTTCGGCAACGGCTTCACGATGGAGCCGCAGGAAGTATCGAGGATGCTGCGCGAGGTGATCGCAGAGGTGGTGGCGCGTCATCCGAGGTTGCTGGAGAGGGCCGACCAAACCGCGCCGGAGAACATCGCGCTCACGCAGCCCGAGCATTACCCCGCCGCCGCACTGCAAGCGCGCGCTGCCACCGGCGGCGTTCCCGGTCGTCAAATGCATAACATTCAAATGGGTAACACCGGCCTTAATATTCAGGAAGAACGCAGTCAAACGAGCCAGTACGTCCATGGATTTTCAGGCAGCGGAAGTTATCCAGACGTACTCAGAGAGTTGCGTGCCACCGGACTTTCGGACGCGCAAATTGCGGGACACATGAGCGGGATTGTCCAACACGGTTCGGTGCCGTTTCCGCTACGACCCGAATCGAGAGAAGCGCTGGGCAGAGCTACATGGCTCATGTTCGGCACGGAGTCCGCACGCAACACCGCGAACATCGCGATGGCTCCGATGACGCTCCAACTCATACAGAGCGGGCAGATGAACTTCGATCAGGCTTTCACGGGCGGGCGCGAGACCGTGGCGGCCAGGCAGAGGTTTCCCGGCAGAGACCGGATACTTGGGCGCGGCGGGCAGTTCCCGATGTCCATGCGCGGCGGTATCGAAGCATCGCTCGCCGTAGATCAGGCCACGGGATTTCGCAGAGTCAGACGCGCGCATGGAGTTACGGTAGCCCAGAGAGTTCTCGGAAAGCGGCGTGGCGGCGTCAGGGGGCCTGATAGTGCGTGGTTACAAACTGAACTGATGCAGAGAGAGGCCGACCTCGTCGCCATGTGGGTGCGTGCGCGGCTCGGCAATCAAGCGCCCGTCGCGCTCAGCGAGACGGTCATCAGGCAGATGTTGATAGATTTAATCGAGCAGTATTACAGGCTGCATCAGCCACAGGCCGTGGCCCCCGCGCCGGCAGCAACGACTTAAAGGATTATTTGACGTGGATGTTCAACGAATCAGGCTTGTCGTCAAAGACTCGCTGACGCGCGAGGGGATAGATACTCTCGCCAAAGTCAACCAGTGGAGCTTCGTGCAGGAGATTCTGCCCGGAGAAGATACGCCGTATCAGAAAATCTGGACCACCGCCGATACGCAAACCGCCATTCATTACATTGAAGACGCTCTGATTAAAGTTCGTTACCTGCAAGTCAAGGGAGCGGAGCCGGAAAAAGTTGCGCGTCAGATTCACGCCTCCGGCGAGACTTTCGACCGCGAAGATATGCTCTACATGTTGGATCACGCGTCTCAACCCGCAGAAGCTTTCGACGCGATCTATTTCGCCTGCATCGTCGCCCCGGAGCAATACGACCGGGAGTACTTCGAGCGATTTGAAAAGATGTTTTCGCACGCGGACGCGGAGGTCCGGCGCGCGGCTATTTTTGCCGTGGCATATTTTCCGTGGCCGCAATTCAGAGCCGTTCTGGAACGTCTGGTCTCGGACGACGCGGAGGTCTCTTACGATGCGGAAGTAATGCTGGACAGTCTGATTGATAACGTATGGGAGAGCGACGAAGAAGATGATGACTGGGAGTAGTCGTCAATCTCAGGAGGCAACAGTTTAAGCATGACCACTTTTCCCGGCTCACCGCGTTTGATTAAAGGCGGCATCGTGTTGATTGACGCCGACACGGCGGCCATCAAGCGCATCATCGTGCTGCAATACAACCCCGACACGCTGACGCGCACCTTGCAGGTGCAGGGCATCGGCGGGGAGAGCGGCGACCGTCTGGAAGCCTTGCGCCTGAAAGGTCCGCCCGTCGAAACGATCAAGCTCGACGCGGAGATTGACGCAACGGACCAGTTGGAATTTCCCGCGCAGAACCCGAACGCGACGCAGATGGGCATCTATCCGCAACTGGCCGCGCTCGAAACTATCGTCTATCCGTCGAGCAACGATATTCAAACCAACAAGACGCTGGCCGCGCTCGGCACGCTGGAGATCGCGCCGATGGAAGCGCCGCTCAGCCTGTTTATCTGGAGCACGAACCGGATCATGCCTGTGCGTCTCACCGAGTTCAGCATCACGGAAGAGGCTTTCGATCCGTCGCTCAATCCGCTGCGCGCGAAGGTCAGTCTCGGCCTGCGCGTGTTGAGCGTCAACGACCTCGGCTCGAATCACCGTGGCAGCAGCCTCTACATGGCCTACCACCAGCAGAAGGAACGCTTCGCCTCGAAGATCACGGGCGATACGTTGAACGTTCTCGGCATCAAGGAGATCACATGATTGACCCGACGAAGTCCGCGCCCTTTCCGCTCACGAGCCGTTACTACAATCTCGCCATCGGCAAATTGGAGACGCCCGACGGCAAGATCATCGTCTATGTGCGCCGTCGCTTCATCCCGCCGCCCGAGCGTTTCGACCTGCTGCAAGAGCACACGGTCGAGCAGGGCGAGCGGCTGGACCAGATCACCGCGCACTACCTCGACGACCCCGAACAATTCTGGCGACTCTGCGATGCCAACAACGCCATTGACCCGAATGAACTGACCGAGACCGACGGGCGCAAGCTGCGCATCACGCTGCCCGAAGGTATCCCCGGATACGAGAATGCTTAAGAGTTTCTACCTGACATTGCTCATGGGGCCGACCATCCCTGCGCCCGCGCCGCAGGCGGTGGTGGATGCGCTCAGCAGCGTCCAGATCACGACCTCTTCGGGCCAGCGCAACGGCTTTCAACTCAGCTTCAACTTGAGCAAGAAGTCGCTGCTCAACAACGTGCTGTTGCCCGCAGGACTCTTCGACCCGAGCATTCGCGTCATCATCATCGTCACCATCAACGGCATTCCGAACGTCTTGATGGACGGCATCATCATCCGTCAAGAGGTCGTGCCGAACAACGAACTCGGTCAATCAACGCTGACCGTCACGGGCGAAGACGTGAGCCTGATGATGGACATGGTCGAGATAGACGGCTTCCCTTTCCCCGCTCTCACGGCTGAACTGCGCGTCGCGCTCATTCTCGCCAAGTACGCCGTCTTCGGCATGGTGCCGCTCGTCATCCCTACGCTGTTTCCGGATTTTCCCGTCCCGACCAAAGAGATTCCCTCGCAAAAAGGGACGGACCTCAATTACGTGATGCAACTCGCCAAAGAAGCGGGCTTCGTGTTCTACGTGGAACCCGGACCCGCGCCCGGAATGAATCTCGCTTACTGGGGACCGGAGGTCAGGATCGGCATTCCGCAGCCCGCGCTCAACATCAACATGGACGCGCACACCAACGTCGAATCGCTCAACTTCAGCTTCGACGGTTCTTCGAGAGAGCAACTGGCAATTGTGATTCAAGAGCCTAACTCGAAGATGTTCATCCCGATTCCCGTACCCGAGATCAGCCTGCTCGCTCCGCCCCTCGCGCTCAAGCAAGCCCCTGCGTTGAAGTACAAACTTCTTCAGGGCGCGGCGAAATTGAACCCTTTGAAAGCCATGTTGAAGGGCTTGGGGAAGGTTTCGGAATCGGCGGACGCCGTGACGGGCACAGGCCAACTCGACGTGCTGCGCTACGGTCGCGTGCTGCGCGCGCGCCAACTCGTAGGCGTGCGCGGCGCGGGCACGGCCTACGACGGCCTCTACTACGTCAAGAGCGTGACGCACAACCTCAACCCCAAACAAGGCGAATACAAACAGAACTTCACGCTGGCTCGCAACGGGCTGATTTCGCTGACGCCCGCCGTCGTTCCCTAGAGATAGCTTCGAGATATAGAGATAACTTCGAGATAACTTTTGAACTTCCGATGAGGAGAAGCAGCGATGCCCGAGGGCAGCAATAAATACTACGGCAAGTACCGTGGCACGGTCGTCAACAACATTGACCCGGAGCAGCGTGCGCGCGTGATGGTGCAAGTGCCCGATGTGCTCGGCATGAATTTATCGAGTTGGGCCACGCCCTGCGTGCCGCTCGCGGGCACGCAGGTGGGCGTCTATGTCGTGCCGCCTGTGGGCGCGGGCGTGTGGGTCGAGTTCGAGCAGGGCAATTCGGATTATCCCATCTGGGTGGGCGGCTGGTGGGGTTCGGCGGCGGAAGTGCCGCCGCTCGCGCTCGCCGCGACGCCCGGTGTGCCGAACATTCTGCTGCAAACGACCGGACAAAACACCATCGTCATGAGCGACGTTCCGGGCGGTATGGGAATCACGATCAAGACGCGCACGGGCGCGATGATCGTGATCAACGACACGGGGATTCTGCTGTCGAACGGAAAGGGCGCGACCATCCTCATGTCCGGCCCTTCCGTCACGATCAACAACGGCGCGATGGTCATCACTTAACGAAACCTGCGCGGCCCTCCGCCGTGCGCAAGCGTTTGATAAGGCAAGTGTCCGAAGTAAGGAGGAAGAGAGAGATGCCGGGTTTACTCTATCACGTCGGCGCGTCGGCCATATGCCCGCACGGCGGGCAGGTCACAGTCATTCCCACTTCGCCGCGCGTCACCGTCAGCGGCCAACCCGTCGCCACTCTGGGCGACCAGTACGTCGTCGCCGGTTGCGCCTTCACCGTGCCGACGGGCAAGCCGCAGCCCTGCATCAAGGTGCAATGGCTCGTGCCCGCCACGCGCGTAATGATCAACGGACAACCGGCCATCCTGCAAACCAGCACGGGCCTGTGCCTCAGCGCCGAACAGATTCCGCAGGGGCCGCCCACCATCACGGCGACGCAAACGAGAGTGATTGCAACGTAATGTTAAATCAAAAGCAGTTGGACTATCCCTTGAACTTCGACGGGCGCGGGCGCACGGCGCAAACCACCGACGACGATCACATCCGCGACATGATCGAGCAGGTGCTCTTCACCACGCCGGGCGAGCGCGTCAACCGCCCGACCTTCGGCAGCGGCCTGCTCCAACTCGTCTTCGCGCCGAACAGCGACGAACTCGTCTCGGCCACACAATTTCTCGTCCAGGGCGCATTACAACAATGGCTCGACGACTTCATTCAACTCGAAGCCGTGCAGGTCGAACGCAACGACGCGACGCTCTTCGTCAACGTCCAGTTCATCGTCCGGCGCACGCAGCAACGACAGGTCGCCCACTTCAAAAGAAGCGTATGAACCGGCGAGCGAAGCGAGAAACCTAAATGGGCACACAATACCTTTGCAAAAGCAAAGAGCGCCGCGAGGCCGTGCGTAACACGCTCAACGACGAAGGCCAGCCGATACTCAACGGCATGGACTTTCTCGAAGTTGACCCGGCCACGCAACAGACGCTGACGCTCCGGTTTATACACAATCTACCGGGCGCATCCTCCAACCCCGTGCCGCCCGCGCCCGTGCTGACGGCGGCAAACATACGCATCACGGGCGGCGTGCGCGTCAAACAAATTGACGTGTTGAACGTCGTGCTCGTGGGAGACGATACGCTCGACATCTCGGTCAGCGCGCCCGGCGATTTCTCCAACTACACGCTGAGCCTCATCACTTCGCAGGAAGACCCGACGCCGCCGCTCGGTTTCGACCCGCAACTCTCCGAGATAGATTTTTCCTTCAAGGTCGCCTGCCCGAACGATTTCGATTGCAAGCCCTTCGATGCCTGTCTGCCCGATTGGTCTGCGGGGCCGGAGATCAACTATCTCGCCAAAGACTACGCCAGTTTCCGCCGCTTGATGCTCGACCGGATGGCGATCCTGCTCCCCGAATGGAAAGAGCGCCACGCGGCGGACGCAGGGATCGCGCTCGTCGAACTGCTGGCCTACGTCGCGGATTATCTCAGTTACCAACAGGATGCTGTGGCGACCGAAGCCTATCTGGGCACGGCGCGCCGTCGCACCTCCGTGCGTCGCCACGCGCGTCTCGTTGACTATTTCCTGCACGACGGTTGCAACGCGCGCGTCTGGGTGCAGGTGCGCGTCAAGCCGGACCCTTTCGCGGAGTCCGCAGAGCCCGTCACGCTGACGCAGAAGATCACTGTCAACACCAAGCCGTTCACCACCAAGATACTCACGCGCCTCTCCGGCCAGGAGATGCTCATCGCGCCCGCTTCCACGGCCTACCGCGAAGCGTTGAAGAAGCACGCGGAAGTCTTCGAACTGATGCACGACGCCACGCTCTACGAGGCGCACAACGAACTCTATTTTTACACGTGGGGCGCGAGCGAGTGTTGCCTGCCGAAAGGAGCGACGCGCGCCACTTTGAAGAAGCATCTGCCGAACTTGCAAAAGGGTCAGGTGCTCATCTTCAAAGAGGTGCGCGGCCCGCAGACGGGCGAACCCGAAGACGCCGACCCGAAGATCAGGCACGCCGTTCGTTTAACGAAAGTCGTCTCGATGGGCAAGGGCGGCGGTCAACTCGTTGATCCTCTGAACGGCGAACCCGTCACCGAGATCGAATGGCACACGGAAGACGCGTTGCCTTTCCCCTTCTGCATCTCCTCAAGACTCGGCAAAGAGCATAACGAGCAGGAGATCGCGGACGTGAGCGTCGCGCTCGGCAACATCATACTTGCGGACCACGGTCGAACCATTGACGAAGAAGAAGAGCTCGGCACCGTGCCGCGCTCCACGATTTCGAGGATTCCCGCCGCGCAAGCTACGACCGCCGTCAACCCGCTGCTGCTCGGCGTCAACACAGGCAAAGCGTCGTCCTTCGACATGGGCGACGATGCGGAAGGCGATTCGCGCGTCGCCGTCCCCCCGCGCTTCCGCCCGCGCCTCAAGGATGGCCCACTCACCTTCGCCGCGCCTTATCCTTACGTCAATAACGAAGAGCCGCTGCAATCCGCGTCGGCTGCGATGCAACGCACGATCAGCGACGCGCTCCCGCAGGTCGTCAGGTTGAGAAGCGTGTTGAAGACTTCAACCCAGACGCTCAACGAAGAATGGACGACGCCGCCCAAGCGCGACCTGCTCAACAGTTCCGCGGAGAAGACGGAGTTCGTCGTAGAGGTCGAGTCGGACGGAGTCGCACACCTGCGCTTCGGCGACGACAGGTACGGGGCGCGTCCGCCTTCCGACGCGAAGTTTCTGGCCCTCTATCGTATCGGCAACGGCGTCCACGGCAATGTCGGCCACGGCTCGCTGGCGCATATCGTGACCAACCAGAGCGGAATTATCTCCGTCAGCAACGAACTGCCCGCGATGGGCGGAACGGCTCCCGAATCCATCGAGCAGGTACGCCAGAGCGCGCCGAGCGCCTTTCGCACGCAGGAACGTGCCGTCACCAACGACGACTATCGCACGATGACCGAACGCCACACTTCGGTTCAACGCGCCGCCGCTTCGATGCGTTGGACCGGAAGCTGGCACACGGTCTTCCTGACCATTGATCGCTACGACGGAAGAAGCGTGACGCAGGAGTTCGAAGCGGAGTTGCGCAGGCATCTCGAACGTTACCGCATGGCCGGACATGATCTTGAGATTGATAACCCGCGCTTCGTCGCGCTCGAAATCGAGATGCACGTCTGCGTCAAACCCGACTATTTTCGCAGCGATGTGAAGGCGGCGCTGTTGTTGGTTTTCAGCAATCGTCTCTTGCCGGACGGGCGGCGCGGCGTCTTTCATCCGGACAATTTCACGTTCGGCCAGCCCGTCTACCTGAGCACGCTCTACGCCGCCGCGACATCGGTGGAAGGCGTGGCTTCGGTCGAAGTCAGAAAATTTCAGCGACAGGGTAATTCGACCACGAACGCGCTCAAAGCAGGCGAACTCAAGCTCGACAGGGTTGAGATCGCGCGCCTTGATAATGATCCAAACTTTCCCGACCGGGGCATCTTCCGGCTCATCGTAGAGGGCGGAAAATGAGTAGCACCTCTCATCCGACGGGCAACAACCCGATGGCCTCAAACCTCAATTCGTGTGATTGCTGCGAAGGCATCAGCACCGAGACGCCGCTCGAAATCTACAATCGTCCGGGGCTGTCTGCGATCTCTTATCGCGTCGGCACGCATGCGCTGTTCAAGGAGAGCATGCTCACGGGCTTGTCTGCTTCGCAGCAGAAAGTTCTGCGCCATTTCAACACGCGCGATGACGACGACTTCATCATCGCGTTGCTCGATGCATGGGCGATGACGAGCGATGTGTTGACCTTCTACCAGGAGCGCATCGCCAACGAGTCCTACTTGCGTACGGCCACCGAACGCCTCTCGCTGCTGCATCTCGCGCGGCTGATCGGATACGAACTGCGCCCCGGCGTCGCCGCCAACACATACCTCGCCTTCACGATGGACGAGACGCCCGCCGCGCCCGTGCCCGTCATCCCCGGCCTCGCGCTCCCAAACGTCGCCGCGCCCGAAACTCCCGTGCCGGCCGGTGCGCCCGGCCAGACCGTGATTGACATCGGCGCGCGCGCGCAGAGCGTGCCGGGTCCGGGCGAACAGCCGCAGATTTTTGAGACCATCGAGAGAATCGAAGCGCGCGTCGAATGGAACGCGATGAAGCCGCGCTCGACGCGCCCTTATACGCAGACCAAAACGATCAACGCCATCATCCAACAGGGATTGACCACCTCGCTCGCGCCCGGCGACAGGGTGCTCGTCGCGCTCAGCAACAGCGACGCGTCTCCGAGCGTGAGTCGCGTCCAGAGCGTCAGCGCCGATGCCGCGACGAACACGACGCGCATCAATCTAGACGCGGGAACAACCCCGCCTTCTCAAGAGCCGTCTCCGCTGCCCGCAGGCAACATCGGAACGATTCCCAAAACGCAGACGCTCAACGACCAGTTTGTGCGAAACGTGATTCTCACGAAAAGCTGGCGGCAGGAAGATTTGCAGGCGCTCGCCACCACGCAGAAATGGTCGCTCGAAACTCTGGCGACGAGCATCAACAAGCAGACGGCGGCCACGGCCAAACCGTTCTCGGCCTTTGCGCTGCGCACGCGCGCCGCCATCTTCGGCCACAACGCCCCGAACTGGAATACGCTGCCCACGAACCTGCGACAGGGCGAATGGGGAGAAGAGCGCGCCGCCGACAATACCTTCAAGAACCCCGCCTTCAAGATCATCTTCAGCCCCGTCTACGGGTCAAACTGGGAGAACAACACGCTCTCGACCGAAGCGGGCAGTTCGGCCTTCATCCATCTCGACGGTCTCTATCCCAAGATCGTCAAAGACACCTGGCTCGCGCTTGAGAGTCCGCAGGCGGGCGCGTCCGCTCCCTTCCGCACCACCTACAGAGTGTCGGACAACATCGAAGTCTCTCTCTCCAGGTTCACGCTCACGGCGAAGGTCTCCCGCTTGCAGTTGAACACCAACACGAACTTCACGCAGTACAAACTACGCGAGACGACCGTGCTCGCGCAGAGCGAGCAGCTCGAACTGGCCGACCTCCCCATCGCAGACGCCGTGCAAGGCAACAGCGTGTTGCTCGACCGCGCCTATCTCGGTTTGAAGGTCGGGCAGAAAGTGATTCTCACGGGCGAGCGCACGGACATCAAAGGCATCAAGGCCAGCGAAGTGATGACGCTCTCCGAAGTGTTGCTCGACGGCGGCTACACGCGCCTCTCTTTCAAAGAATCTCTGGCGAATCAATATGTGCGCGGCACCGTCGCGATCAGCGGCAACGTCGCCGCCGCGACACACGGCGAAACCAAACATGAAGTGCTCGGCAGCGGCAGCGCGGCCCAGCCTTACCAGCGTTTCACTCTGCGCCAGCCGCCGCTCACCTACGTCAGCGCGCCCACGCCGAGCGGGGCCGCCTCGACGCTCGAAGTGCGCGTCAACGACGTGCGCTGGGATGAAGTCCCCACGCTCTACGGCCACTCCCCGACCGAGCGCATTTACGTCACACGCACCGACAACGAAGGCAACACGAGCGTCCAATTCGGCGACGGCATCACGGGCGCGCGCCTGCCTACCGGGCAGGAGAACGTGCAGGCCACTTATCGCCGTGGCAACGGCGTCGCGGGCCTGGTGGACGCGCGGCAGATCAGCCTGCTGTTGACGCGCCCGCTCGGCGTGCGCGATGTCATCAACCCGCTGCCGGCCGAGGGCGCGGACGATCCCGAACGGCTCGATCAGGTGCGCTTGAACGCGCCGCTTACGATGCTGACGCTGGACCGCATCGTCTCGCTCAAAGATTATGAAGACTTCGCGCGCGTCTATGCGGGCGTGGCGAAAGCCCTCGCGACGTGGACCTGGGACGGGCAGAAGCGCGGCGTCTTCGTCACGGTGGCCGGTCCTGAAGGAGCAGAGATTAATAAGAGCAGCAGGCTCTATCTCAACTTGTTGGCCGCGATGAAACAGGCGGGGAACCCTGTCGTGCCGCTGGTCATCAAGTCGTACCAGCCGGAGTTGTTCAAGCTGGCGGCGACGATCAGGGTCTTTCCCGAATATCGTTCCGATCTCGTGCTCGAAGCGGTGCATCGCGCGTTGCGTTCGAGCTTCTCCTTCGAGGCGCGCTCGTTCGGGCAGCCCGTGGCCTTGAGCGAAGTCATCGCCACGATGCAGAGCGTCGAAGGAGTGTTGGCCGTCAACATCACCAAACTCTATACCAGCGGCACGACGCCCGGCAGCGCGCCGCCCGTGCGTCTGAACGCCGCGTTGCCGCAGGCAGGCGCAAACGCCGACATTGCCCCGGCGGTGCTCCTCACGCTCGACCCGACTCCGCTCACAGAAGTGGTGGTGGCATCATGAGTTTCGATCTCGAACGTTTATACAATCTGCTGCCCGTCATCTATCGCCTGCGCGATGTCGAACTCGCGCGCCAGTTCCCCGACCTTTTGACGGCGTCGGAAGAGGCGGAACTCCAAAGCCTGCTGGCCTCCGCCGCGCCGCTGACGGAAGAGCAGAACGTGCGCCTCGGGCAGTTGCAGGAGTTGCAACAGCGCGGGCCGCTGAAAGCCGTCCTCTCGGTCATTGCCGAACAGATCGCGGTGCTCGAAGAGGACCTCGCGCAACTCTACGACGATCAATTTATAGAAACCTGCGCCGACTGGGCTGTCCCCTACATAGGAGATTTGATCGGCTACCGCTCGCTCTACGGCGTGACGGCGAAGACCGGCAGCCCGCGCGCGGAAGTCGCCAACACCATCGCCTTTCGTCGTCGCAAAGGCACTTCGGCGGTGCTCGAACAGTTGGCGCGCGACGTAACGGGATGGGTCGCGCGCGTCGTAGAGTTTTTTGAACTGCTGCCGACGACGCAGTACATGAACCACCTGCGCCCGTTCAATCTCTCGACGCCCGACCTGCGACGCTCCGACGTGCTCGAATATCTACAGACGCCGTTCGACAGCGTCGCGCATACGCTCGACGTGCGCCGCATCGAACACGGGCGCGGGCGTTATAACATCCCGAACATCGGCATCTTTCTCTGGCGTTTGCAAGCCTACGAAGTGACGGGCGGCACGCCCATGCGAATCAATGCGGGCGCCTACACCTTCCACCCGCTCGGCATTGATGCCCCGCTCTTTAATCCCGGCAAGACCGAAGATGAGATCACGCACATCGCCGAGCCGGTCAACGCGCCCGAGCCTCTGCGGCGCAGGCCGCTCTACACCGAACTCGAAGCGCGCAGGCAATCGCTCGCGGACGGTAAAACTCAAACCTTCATCAACCAGCAGCGCGTCTACTTCGACGACAAGCCGCCCTTTTTTGTGCTACTCGACGGCGTGGTCATCTCTCCCGAACAACTTCTGATCTGTGATTTGAGCGATTGGCATCGCCCGTCCGGCACGAAGGATTACCAGCCGGCCGACGCCGGCGCGGACCCCGTAGGCTTCGAGATCAAGGCCGCCGTTGATCCGGTTCTCGGCCGGCTCACGCTGTCAGATGCGATAGACGTATCGGGCGGCGGGCCGAAGGTCGAAGTTGATTATGCTTACGGCTTCAGTTTCGAAATGGGCGGGGGCGGCTATTCGCGCACCAATCTCTCGACGCCGACCGAAAACCTGAGCTTCGCAGATGCGCTCAGCGGAAACGGCGCAGGCCCGGAAGAACGCATCTTCGAGATTAACAACAGCGCGACTTTAGACGGCGACCTCGCCATCACAATCGGCAGCGGCCAACGTCTCACGATTCAAGCGAAAGATAGGATGCGCCCCGTGATCAACGGTTCGATCACGATCACTTCGGCTGCCGATTCGCAGATCACGCTCGACGGCTTGTTGATCTCCAAGCACATCAAAGTTGAAGGCAACGCCCCGCTGCAACTCAAACTGCGCCATTGCACCGTCGTCCCCTGGAGCACGCTCGGCGGCGACGGGCAGCCGCAACCGCTCGTCAACGCCTCCGTGGATTGGCAGACAAACGACAGCAGCGGCACGCTCATTCTCGATCACACCATCACCGGCAAGTTGTTGGTTGACGACGGCGTCCGCGTGGAGATTCACGACAGCATCGTGGATGCTTTGCAGGACGATCAAATGGCGTTGTCCTCTTTGAATATGGAGCCGAATGCGGGCATCGTGGAGATCGTCCGCAGCACGATCATCGGCAGGATCAATGTTCGTGAAATCGAACTGGGCGAAAACAGCATCTTCACCGGCGCGATCAACAGCCAGCGCAAACAGCAGGGCTGCATACGCTTCTGTTATCTCCCGCTGGAATCCACTTCGCCGCGTCGCTACTACTGTCAACCGGAACTCGCCATACGGCAGGCCGTGGACCAGGCGAAAAGCGTCAACCCTAATTTACCGGACAGTGCGGTGCAGCGGATTTCCAACGAAGTTCGCTCGTGGCTGCTGCCGGTTTTCACCGGCCTGACCTACGGCCAGCCGAGTTACATGCAACTTCACACCACCTGCCCGGCGGAGATTCGCACCGGGGCCGACGACGAATCCGAGATGGGCGCATTTCACGATCTCTACCAATTACGGCGCGAAACGAACCTGCGCGCGCGCCTCGACGAATACCTGCGCTTCGGGTTGGAAGCGGGCATCTTTTACGCAACTTAACAGACAACATTTGGAGGCCAATTATGAAAGGCGACTTCAGCCGTCATACCTTCGACAGAAGAAAACATTACCGCGGCGTGCTCATCCAACAGGGACGCGTTCAGGTTGATGCGGATTCGAACGAACAGCAAGCCATCGAACAATATCATTCCGAGGCCGAAGCGAAAGATGTCATCGGACCATGCGGCGCGCCCAAAGAACAATATGGCGGCGGCTTCAAAATCGGGCTGGCAAGCGGCGGTCAGGACTTGTCCATCTCTAAAGGCCACTTCTACGTGGACGGCATCCTGTGCGAGAACGACAGAGACAACATGACGTTCAAGACGCAGGACGACTTCTTCCTGAGAAACACGGCCAGCAACTTCGCGGGCTTCGAGATGCCGACCGCCGCCGGTCGTTACATCGTCTACCTGCATGTCTGGCAGCGACACGTGACGGCGCTCGACGATCCGCTTATACGTGAGACCGCGCTCGGCGGCCCGGACACTGCGACGCGCCTGAAAACCGTCTGGCAAGTGGAACTCATCGCAGCCCCTTCCGGTAACACGCAGACGTGCGCCCAACTCCCGCCGAACTGGACCCCGCAACCCGCTTCGACGGGCACGCTGCGCGCCAGGACGACGCAGGTCTCTTCGTCAACGAACCCTTGCGTGCTGCCCCCGACGGCTGGCTTTCGTCGCCTTGAGAACCAACTCTATCGCGTGGAAGTGCACAAGGGCGGCACGCGCGAGCAAGCACGCTTCAAATGGTCTAGAGATAACGGCTCGGTCGTCACGACGATCACGGACACCACCAACATCGCGAGCGGAAAGGTCGTCGTAGGGAGTCTCGGGCGCGACGATCTGCTCGGACTGGCGAGCGGCCAATGGGTCGAAATCATTGACGACCGTATGGAGTTGAGCGGCCAGCCCGGCAACCTCGTGCAGATAGACGGCGCGCCGTCCGTCGCCAACGAAATCACCTTCAAGCCAATTCCCGCAGACATGCCCGGATGGCAGAACGTGGACATGTCGAAGCGACCGAAACTTCGTCGTTGGGATCAAACCGGAGTCTCTTCGGGCGTCAACGGAATCCAGAACGGCATCGAGATGGGGACCGGGTTCATCTCTCTGGAAGACGGCATCGAAGTCAAATTCGAGAGCGGCACTTACAAGACCGGCGACTACTGGTTGATTCCCGCGCGCACCACCGTCAGCAGCGAAACGGGCAGCATCGAATGGCCTTTCAACGCGCCGAACGATCCGGCGGCGCTCGCGCCCTTCGGCATCAAACATCACTACTGCTCGCTCGGCCTGGTTGACTTCAACAACAACCTCTTTACGCTGCCCGCACAGTCCGATTGCCGCAAGCAGTTTCCTCCGCTCACGGACATCACAGCCCTCGATGTCAGCTACAACAACGCCAACTGCCTGCCCGCTCTGATAAACGTCAAGAACGTGCAGGAAGCGCTCGACGCGATGTGTAAAAATCGGGAAAACGGTTGTACCTACGTCGCCATTCCCGGTCAGGATTTACAAGCGCTCATCAACTCTATTCCGAACAGCCCCGATCCCGGTTCCAATGCTCAAATCTGTTTTCAAGCGGGAACTTATACGCTGCCGCAGAGCGTCTCGATTAAAAACAAAGGCAACATCAAGATCAGCGGTTGCGGCGCGGCGACGCGCATCGTCGCCGCCAGTGCGGAGGCCGCGCTCGTCTTCGAGGATTGCCAGTCAATCATCGTGCGCGACATTTATGCGGAGACGGGAAACGTCGTGCCCGCCAAGACCGGCGCGAAGAATACTGGATTGAACGGCACGCTGACCTTCGTTGATTGCGTCTCGGTTGATGTGGAGAGTGTCTCTCTGAAATGCGGCGCGGCTGCGGTCAAAGGCGCATCCTGCATCACGGTCAGAAATCTGGCGACCGCGCGCCCCGCGCGCATCATTCATTCCACCCTCAACATCGGCCATCAACAGGAAGGGATACTGCTCGTCAACGTCTCTCGCGCGCACGTCGAAGACAACGTGCTGCGCGTCTACGATAAGCCCCTCAGCCTCACCTTTACGGAGATGCTCAAAGTCCCGGAGCAGCGTGCGCACATCCGTACGGTCTTTGTCGCAGGGGGCTTCCTCGGTGGTTCGGGAGACCCGCCCGCCGGAAAAATCAACGTGAGCGTCAGCTTCGCCAACATGACCATCTGGTTCAAGACGCATAACTCGCTGAAGACTGAATGGCAGGCGCTCGTCAACAGTAATCCCCCGACCTCTACCAACGCCCCCGTCGCGCTGCTGAAACATGTCAAGCAACTGGCCGACCGCATCTTGACGGACGCCGCGTTCAGAGCCAACAAGCCGCGCTTCCTCGCGCTGTTCAATGCGCTCGCCGCACAGGACCGCCCCGTCGCCACGCAGGGCATCTCCGTCGCCGGTCAGGGATCAACCGCACGCGACATTCGTATCCTCAACAATACGATTGAAAACTCGCTACAGGGCGTGCACGTCGGATTGAGCCACAGAGACCCTACGCGCAGCGCCCACGACAGCGCCGGAGACATAACCATCAGCGGCAATAACATCAAAATCCTGTTGACTCCTGATGCATCGAAGCGCGAACGTCACGGCATCTTTGTAGGCAACTGTGCGAGCGTGCTCGTCGAAAACAATAATGTCCGGCTCGAACGCCTCCCCGAAGCCGCCAATTTTCAGATTGACGGCATACGCCTCTGGGGGCGTTTCGGTCACAGGCTGCTCGTCACACAAAATTTTGTAGGCACCTTCAGCGGCTTCGACTCAAGCAGTTTTGACTTCGGCATCAACGCCAACTCACTGTCTTCCGGCAAGCCCTTCACCTCCCTGTGGCTGGTCACGATGAACTGCGTGCAGAGCAAGCAACAGTCCATCAGGGTGGTCGGCGGCGTGGTGCAGACGGGCAATATTCCTTGAGTTGTTCCGGCTTAAAAAATAGCTCGACCTGTTCGAGCGTGTAGAAGTTCTTGGTCTCAAATCACAGACGGAGGCGACGGCAATATGAGTAGTTCCGACCCGGCACCGGCAGCGGGACATGAAACGGCGGGCGAGGCGAAAAACGATTTGGACCGCGAAGTGCGAGAACTCAAAGACAGATTAGAGGAGCTTAAGAGTTCTCGTTTTCGCTCTATTTTCGGCGCGCCGCCAATCGGCGCGGTCGTGGCCTACGCCGGGCAGATTGACGAGAATTTTCAGAACCGCGAAGGCTGGATGCTCTGCGACGGCAGGCCGCTCAAAGACGATCAAAGCAATCACGATCTCTTCCTCGCAATCGGCACCATCTACGGTCGCGGGCTGGACCAGAACGGGCAGCAAGTGGGCGACTTCAACTTGCCGGATTATCGCGGATACTTTCTGCGCGGAGTTGACGCAGGAGCGCGACGAGACGCGGACAGAGCAGCGGCGGGCGCGGAGCGGTCCGGCGTCGGCTCAACTCAAACGGAAGCGTTCAAGGAACACAACCACTCCGCGTCGGGCGCGACAAAGGGAAATCCATTTTCAAGCACCCCGACCGCCAGCAGCGAATGGAAATCAGGATTCGCCGGCGGCTCCGCCTTCTCTAATAGCGGCCAGAGGGGCGTATCGAGAAACGCTCTGGAGGTCACTGTCACAGTTGATAATGCCGGGGCGACGGAGACCCGCCCGATTAACGTCGCAGTGCACTGGATTATTAAATTCAAGAGCTAATCAACGAAAAATCCGTTGCGCCGCGAGTGAGATTTTTGCTGGTAAATGAAGATTTTTTCTTGACTAAAAATGAAGATTTTTTCTTGACTAAATAGACCAAGAAATGTAGCATGCAGGCTGCATGACGTTTCTATTGGTATAGTCAGACTGTTAGCCACAAAAGTTGTACGGAAAAGTCGCAATAGTCACTCGATTTACGAGCCTAAAGTGACACCGGAAGCTTAGTTGCAAAGCGGATGAATGGTTCGAGTCCAACGGCATGCGCAAGGGCGAGGCTCTCGGGTTCTCGCCCATTATTTTTGCCCTCAACCTTATAATCCAAAAAGCCTCTTCTCGCCTCACGAATCTCTTTAAAACATTTGATACTCTCCTTCGATTAATTCGCGAAATTAAAGCGATCATTAAGCACAAGAAAAAGCCTCCGGCGCGTGTATTCGCACCGGAGGCTTTTTGAAAAACGTCGCTTGCAGTTGGCAATTAACCTTTCAGCTTCTTCTTCGCCTCTGGAACGGCCAGCGCGCGTTCGAGGTTGTTCTGCTTCGACTCTACGATCTCTCTATAAAGTTTCTGCGCGTTGGCCGTGTCGCCCGAACGCTCATAGGCGCGCGCCAGCAACAGCTTGTGAAAGAGGTCCGTTTGATCGGCCTGCTTCAAGTGTTCGACGGCCTTCGCGTGGTCGCCGCCTTCGAGTTTCAGGTAGCCCGCGATGTAGTGGTAGGAAGGCATAAACTGCTTGCCGCGCTCGGGGTTCTCGTCAATCATCTTCTTGATCAGTTCGGCCTCTTTCCAGGCCTCTTCGTGCTTGCCGAGTTTGGCGAGCGCGCGCCCGCGCCCGTGATGCAGGCGTCCCTGCCAGATCATCTTCTCCTGCGCGGGCAGTTTGCTTCCCGGCACGGTCTGGTAGCCGCGTTCGTAAAACTTGATCGCCTCCGCGGGCTGGCCGTTTTCGAGATGCAGGCGCGCGATGGCATTCCAGATGAAGACGGGCGGAAACTCGGCCGCGCCGCTCGTCTGCGAATACTGGTCCTGAAAACGCGTCAGGACATTCAACGCTTCGGGGATGTTCGCCTCGTAGACGTAGGTGTAAGCAAGACCGAAGTTCGGCCCGAAAGGAGCCGTGCCTTTCACGGTTCGCTTCAAGGCGTGCTGGTACATCTCGCGCGCCTTGGCGTAGTCGCCGTGAAGCAGGTGGTAGTTGCCGAGCAGGTTGTAGACGCGCGGCGTGCTGTTGTCGAGAGCGACGGCGCGTTCGAAGTTCGTGCGCGCCTCTCCGAGTTCGCCGCGATTGAACAAGACCTGCCCGAGCATCATCCGCACCATACGCTCTTCCGGGTAATCCTGCGCGAGTTGCTTGAGCAGCGGGAGCGCCTCTGCGGGCTTCTGCGCGCGCACGAGCGCGATCGCTTCGAGATAGCGTCGCTCGCCGTCCGAAGCGCGCTTCGACAGTTCGAGAGCTTTATCCATGTGCGCCTGCGAAGTGTTGCCCGCCTGCGGCGTCGTGCCCGGTTGCGGCGGCTGTGTAAAAGTGGCGACAAGGTAATGTGCGAAAGCGAAGTCGGGGTCGGCAGCGGCGGCCTTTTGCGCGAGGGGCAGAATAGCGGGGGCAGGCTGGAAAGATTCGATCATCTTAACGGCCTGCACGGCGGCTTCCCTGGCCTCTTTCGATTTGGTCGTGAAGACAAACTTTTTGCTCCCCGATTGCTGCGCGTAAGCCGGCAGGCCGGCGAGGAGCAGTACGGCGGCGAAAATTTTCAGGCTGCGCATAGCTACAAGTCTCATCTCTTTCTCCTTGAGAATTTAATCGTTAGTAAAGTTACGTAATTTTGCGTGAAGTTAAAGCAACGGCACAATCAAGGAGGTTTAAACGTTATCGAACGCACTAACGTTTCAATCCGCGCCCCGCTTCGAGATTATTTTATCGCACACGGCCTCGACCGTTCACGAAGTTGACGCTTTGACGCTCGACTCTCGACACCTTCTTAAAGAACCTTATCCCCAAGCAAAAGCTATTGTTATAACAATCAGAATTGTCTTGATCACATCTGAACCTATCTGTATGCTATCGCGCTATGAATACTCCAAACGACTTAATAACCGCGCTCCAGGCACGTGCGCTGTTAAACGTCAGCCGCGCGAAACTCTCCGACCTCTTCAAACGAGGCATCCTTAAAACTTACGAGAATCCACTCGACCGGCGCGAAAAGTTGGTCAGCAAGGCCGAGGTTTTGGAGTTGAGGCCGAAGCGCGCGGAGGCAGCATGAAAACTATTGCGATAGCAAATCAGAAGGGTGGCGTCGGTAAAACGACGACGGCGGTTAACCTCGGCGCTGGCTTGGCAATCGAAGGCTTCCGCGTCCTGATGATCGATCTGGATTCGCAATGTAATTTAACGCGGACATTCCTGACGCCCGAGATGATCCAGAACACACTGGCTAACGTGCTCATTGATAACAAGGGTGATCAACTTCCCTTCAGCGCGGCCATCTACGAGACTCACATCGAAAACCTCGATCTGGCCGCCTCGCACATACGCCTCGCGCGACTGGAGAAGAGCGGGCAGTTCGACGATTTGTTCCGGCTCAAGGACGCGCTCAATTCCCTCTCCTCCGAGTACGAGTTCGTCTTGATTGACTGCCCGCCGAGCCTCGGCGTAGTCGTCACGCAGGCGTTGCTGGCCTCCGATCATGTCGTCGTCCCGCTGGCCGCCGAATACTACGCTTTCGAAGGCACGCAGGACCTGGAAGAGACGATCAAGAGCGTGCGTCGGTCTAACCCTTCCCTGAGCGTTTTGGGCTACGTGGTGACGCGATTCGACGCGCGCACGACGGCCTCTGCGGACGCTTACAAGCAGGCGCAGGCCATGTTCGGCGACAAACTCTTCGAGACTCTCGTGCGCAGCAACACACACTTGATCGCGGCTCCCGCCTACCGCCAATCAATTTTCGAATACGCGCAAGCCTCACGCGGCAGCGAGGATTATCTGAATCTGACGAACGAGTTCCTTGCACGCTTAGAAATATCCTCAAAAGTTCGATTGCTAAAGGAAAAGCGTAAATGACCAAAGGCGAACTGAAAGGCAAACTCAACATCCCGACACGCATGGCCCGACCGAAAGGCGACATGTTCCAGAACCTACGCAGGCCCGAACAGGTCGAGTCCATCAGTATCGAAGAATTAGTCGCACCGCCCGCCCCCGCAGAGACACCTACCCCGGTAGTTACCCCTGCAACGACCCCTGTAAATACCCCCGTAGATACCCCCGCACCAACCCCTGCAAGTTCCTCCATCGAATCGTCCGACCGCCAACCGCTGCAATATCTGGACGCCACGCACACGGCATCCGAGGCTCAAGTCTATTCAGTCATGTACCGGGAGACGGTGAGCAAAAACATGCGGGAGCGCCATTTCGGGCCGACCGAGTTGATGAAGAAGACGGGCATTCGATCCGACCGCACCATACGCCGTGCGATTGATGGATTGTTAGCCAAATTATCTATCGAGATCACAGCCTACGCAGAGGGCAGCCCGCTCGGCCCGCGCTACCGCGTCCATAAACCGAAGGACATAGAGCAGCGACGTAAAGCCGCCGGACTTGAGATAGACCAATTCACAAAACGCATTACTACCCCGGTAGGTACCCCTGTAACGACCCCGGTAGCTACCGGGGACAAAAATTACAGGGGTACCGGGGTAGCAAATACCCCTGTTACCGGGGTAGAAATTGCAGGGGTATATAAATACTTAAATGATCATTTGGGAACACAGCCCACCACCGGAGGTTCATCATCAAATGATCCACGGGCCGACGATGAGGCTTTCGCCAAATCGCTCCGCGAGGTGGAGAGGGAACTGACGGGCAAAGCGTCTCCCGCCGAAGCCTGGGATCAATTCTTCGATCTCATCGTGACGGAACTGCGCATAGCCTCCGCACGCGCGGACTCCATCTCCTCCGTCCCGGCCTTCCTGACCGAACACTTGCGCAGGAGGCTTTTTAAGCGAAGCCGCGACGAAATGGAGGGGCAGGGCAGGGCAGCCCTGGAAACGCCAGCCACGCAGCCCGTAGACGCCAGCAAATGCCCTGATTGCGGTTCGACCGGGTGGTGGTACCCGCACGGCCCGGAGAAGGGAGTGGCCCGGTGTGCTCACACGAAACTCACTGTGCCCGCGCCGGAAAGCAAATAAACCGCAACGTAACATGAGCGCAGGATGCTTAACGGCAATGCAGGAGTTGCGCCACTAATTAAGTCAAGATGCATTACCTTAATTAGTATAAAGAGTGTCCGTGAATCTATTTAGCCTGCACTTCTATCTCTACTTTTTCAATTATTTATGCCTTGTGAAACTGCGTGAAACGCAGCATGGCCGTTGTGGGTCTCTGGAATTAAGAGGGACAAGAGCAAGCTATCTTTAGAAGCATTGGAGGGATGAAAAACTAAAAGAAAGGCATTCAAAAGATTAGTGATGGAGCGACGTGCGAGGGCAGGCAAAGCCGGTTACTTGGCATTTCGGGTTGAGGCTTGAGAAAGAGTTATCAGCGTCTTCGGTGCGCGTGAAAATAATTGTCGTGAGGCTGCCGTTTTTGCGATAGAACCGTCCGGCGTCGCCACGCGAGTTTAGACGGGCTTGCCAACTTCCTCGCGTCGCGTCAATTCTTGCAACATAAACATGAAAGAGGCCGGGAGACGGATGAATCGTTGTCTCCCGGCCTCTTTCGTTAATGGCGCGTTCAGGAGTCGAAGCTTCCGGAACGGAATTGCCCGTAGAAGTCACGGGCGTGATGCAGCCTCACACAAGGCTTAGTGGACCGCTGGCGGCGGAGCACTCAGCATGCTGAGGAAGCAGGGCGTGTGGACGAGTTTGTCCAGGTCGAGCGCGCGACGCTTGAACTCGTTGAAGTTCCTCGTCGGCGCGCCGTCCGCAGGGTCAACCACGTTGATGCCGGTCATGAAGCCGGACAGTCCGGCGGGCGTCCCGAAGGGC